>JAABUP010002111.1_pt1 | contig 39827 bp, 61 predicted proteins | sample 5559201 | NCBI WGS metagenome assembly JAABUP01 (sample SAMN10711887, study PRJNA513373) | rock metagenome | isolation source: Antarctica rocks | place: Antarctica | reverse complement strand
AGAGAGAAGCAGAAGGGGTGCAATGATATGAGCAAGCTTTGAGTCTTTGCTGACGCATGCTGCTGAGAATCCAGCTAGGAATGCAAGCCAGAGTGCGCGCTGTCTGTGCCTCGCTGTGCAGTGAAGGGCGGTCACAGGTAGTCTTGGACTTGACTACACACCCAGCATTGTTCTGTCAATGTCCTGCAGATGCTGGCTGCTGTTCCAGTTGGCTTTGGCCCACTATACACTCTTTGCTCCCATCAGTGCCCCGGCTGGCAAGATGCCACCCAGAGCAATGATGTTGTCCAGAAAGCAGTCAGTCAGCTCCAGAGAATCGGCTGACACATGCAGCTGCTGCCGCAAAGTTTATAGAAGGATGGCAAGACATGGCTGGCCATGTGAAGCCGGACGTAAGGGGCCGTGACTGATTTGCAAGCATGTTTGGTAGAGGCTAGTGAAGCTGACCTGAAGAGTGACATCTCTGGCATGGACATCAATGACCACCAGGGCACCACAGGTGGCTCTCTCCAGGCTGGTCAGCTGACCACGCACCAGGCTCACAATCTTGTTCAGCTCTGCCGTGCACTTCTCCCCGTACTTGGACAGGCCCTTGTGACCCTCTGTGGTGATGGCCTCACCCACCTCTTTGGTCCAGTACACCTGCAGACAACCGTGAAGACAGTTGGCTTGCAGCACTATGTCTCTGGCAGTGAAGTCCTGCTTTGCTTGCCCACTCTACAGTGATGGAGAGAGCACAGGGCACCACCAAGTGTTGGTGCATTTTCATTGGGTTGCACTGATGTGTGTGACTTAGAACCAACACCATTCAATGATGGTTCAACCTGGGGCAGGACAAGTTAGAGCTGTGAAAATAGCTACTCAGCACCTTGAGCACAGCATCGATGTGATTGTGGTTGATGTGACCTGAGGATTTGATACACAGCTTCATTGGTATCGCTCTAGATTGAGAGCGCTTGTAAAGAGACTCATGGTGCTCATACTGGACTGAACAGAAAGTGCCTAGGCAAAGGATCACCAGGGAAACAATTTGGTACACCTGCAAGCCTCATGTGTGCAACCTCACAGCAATTGTGTTTTTTGAGCATTGTCTTCCGCTCCTTTGATGAATTGGTTTTCTTTGATACAGTATCTCCTGTTCCTGACTTCTGATGACTGACCTGGGAGCAGTTGAGGACCAGCTGGCCTGGCCATTCCAGGATCCATTTGCTGCGCTGGGTGGTGGCATAGGCAGCCAGGGCCTGGCCCGCCAGCTTGTGCAGGGTGCGGCGGATGACCCCCTCCACCTCACCCATCCACAGCTCCACCGCCCCTGTCAGGCTGGGGTCCACCGCCTCTATCCAGTCAATCTTCTCACCTACAGGAAGACAGCACATGCTTTCTTGGTCTTGCCTAGTCTGAGTGACATGGACCCACATGACATAGGTTCGATTGCATTGCTTGTTGTTGCCTTGATGACAACATGACATCATGTACCTCCTATGGTTCATTGCTAGCATGGCATAAAATCATATGCTTTGTGCAAAGCTGGTCGCTGGTGGCTGGCTGGTCGCTGGTGGCTGGCATGGCACATCCTATGCTTTGTCAAGCATGTTTTGTCAGCCATGGCATCACACACGCTGTTTGGACTGACTGTTAGCAGCATGTGCAATGGTATGCAACCTAATGCTTTATGACCTTTGTCTGAAGTGAAGCAGTGCAAGGCACAAGCAGCAGCTTGCTGTCAGTCCTGCACAGCTTGCCTCTGAGGCAATGAATAGCATGCCCATGAAGCTCACCTTCAACAGAGACCATGCCAGTAATCTTGCCATCCTCAGCAAAGACGAACTCCTTGACTGCTTCAAAGCACTTCTTGACAAAGGGCTGCACGTTGCGTGGCTCCTTGGCCTCGGCCAGGATCTCCAGCAGCTCATCGTTGGACAAGAAGAAGAACCTGCACGAGCGCAACATTCCGACTGCGCTGACAGGGCATTTGACAGAAAGAATGCCAAACCCATACAGCAGTTTTACTGCAAGAGTCACTTTTTTGAGAAGAATGCTGACCTCCGTGGGCCTCTCATTGGCATTAAAGGTGCGTCAGGCTGCTGAGCCAATGCAAATGACTGCTTCCTGTTGTGATAGTAATGTGAGGCTGTGCTGAATTTGGGTCATGTTCTGGCTGAGCGCAAAGGTTGCAAGGAGCTTGATGCTACAGACCTCAAGACAAGCGGCAGGACCGCGTGTGAGGAGCATTGCATCAAGCATGTTTGTGAATGCAGCACTGTCGGGAGCTGGAGCCAAACCTGGGAAAGGCCATCTTCTTGGTGTCCAGCAAGTCATTGAGACCCTTCTCCACAACATCCAGCTGGACGTTGCACTCTTGCAGCTGCTCCAACAGATTGGGTACCTCTGAAGCCTGCAGTACAAGCCACACAAGCAGCATGCCAACAGATGCCACATGGTCCTGCTAGTCACGGCCAATATCGTCAAAATTATCGCGCTTATATGCAACAGATCATATGAGTGAGACCAACTCAGATTGCTTGATGGGCAAAGTGGAGATATGGGGACACAACAAAATGCAGGCTGGTGTATGAGTGCATACAGGACTGCAAACTTGCCAGGTCAGTGTTTAGGCTACACCAGTGCAGCAAGGAGGTGAGGGTGCACCAAGCGCTATACCTCAATGATGGCTGGTCTCTGCCTGACAGCAGCCATGATGTTGCGCCAAGTGGCGTCCATCTGACGGAAGGCGCTGCCCTCCTTGGGAATCTGCTTCATGATCTCCTCAGAGCTGAAGATGGGCTCCAGGTACAGCCACTTGCCCTGTCACAGATTGGCAAGATGCCCTCAGTAATGGGTTTCATCGCCTGTTCATGACGCCTGATCATGCATTTGAACAGGGCTTTGTGAGTGGCAATCATTCAAGTTGGCTCGCCAACATGCATCACGTTCATGTAACAAAGCATCTTGAAGACCTTGCAGACCCACTTCTGTGTAGTTTGTTCACCCTCAAACCTGTACCAGGCTTTAAGGTAGCCTAGGCTGCACGGTAAACAGCCAGGCTGATGCTGTGTGCTGCCACAGACCAAGCGCCATTGTAGCTAGCTGCGCACAATCATACCTGGCATGTAAGCCACTGCTCCAGGATGGCATTGAGCCTGGTCAACCGCGTGACCCTGGGTGCAATCTCAGCAGCAAAGGATTTGGCGAACGGAGATGCGCTCATGGCCCTGCTCTTGATGATGTGGTCATCCAGCAGAGTTTGGGCCTCATCCAGTGGGCCGCCTCTGAGGATGTAGGTGCCGGTGGCCTTCCATTCTGCCAGCTCAAAGTTGAGCTCCTGCCAGTCGGTGCGCATCTTGTCCAAGGCCTTCTCAATGGACCATTCCCTGCTGGCCTGCTCACTGATCTCCTCAATGGCCTGCAGGCAGACACCACAGCTGGTTCAGCCTCCACAGCTGTGGCAGGATCAGCCTCAGCGGCGGCCTCAGGGTTTACAGCTGTGGGGTACTGCACATCATGGCTCTTTCGACAGTGGGGGTGACTTGGCAAGTTGTGCCTAGCAATGTAAGGCAGTTTGTTGCTGTCCCTGTAGCAGCACAGCCCTCATTTGGCTCCTGTGGATGCGGACAGGGGCCTGGCACAGCTGCTGCTTTTCATCACAAACTGCAGTCCCTTGCAACATGAGTCAAAGCTCACAATCCAGCACCTCCCTGCTGCACTCAAAGCCAAGCTGGTGCAGACAAAACCTTGCAGCATTTGTTGTTACATCTGCCTGTGAGCTTGCACAAATGCTTGCATGCAAACTTAACAGACTAGGTGAGAGCATTGTGTGGCCAAACCGCAGCATGCAAGGTATGCATGACACACCTTGATGTGATCCTGGATGTTGTAGTCCAGCAGCCTACGCAGAGACGTGACCTCGTCAGGCCTGACGTCAAAGCCCACCACAGTTGCAATCTGCTCCCAGTGGCGCTCATGCAGGCCAGCGTTGCAGATGGCAGTGACGAGTGGCAGCAGCTCTTGGAAGCCGGTGATTTTGGCCTTGCACTCCTCTGCAATCTTGGCAGGGGCTTCCATCACAGGCTCTGTAGCAAAGGTCTGCATATACAGACACAGATGCAGAGTGAGCACTTACAGGTGCTGTCATGCATTTAGCCAGCATGTTGGCAGTCTGCAGCTTGACACAAACCCCCTCATTGGTGCCAAAGTATGACCAGGACAAGAAGTACAATGATGCTGTAGCGCAGCATGTCACCATGTGCAAAGAGCCAATATCCCTATTCAATGCAACCCCAACAGCAGAGTACTTACAAGCGTAGCAAGTGTGCTGCACATAAGCAACTGGCAGATGCACCTGCAATTGACAGATGCAAATGCTGTGCAGTGCAGACTCAGCACAGACAGCTGCCCACCTTGCTCAGCTTGTAGACCTTCCTGTAAGCATCTGACACCTCAGTCTCCACCTCCTCAGGCTTCAGCTTGCTGAAGGGGCCGGACATCCAGCCAGCATACTTGTCATAGAAGCGGGCGGCTAGGGTCCAGAGGCCACAGTAGGGCTCCAGCTTGGCCGCCATGCGAGCCACCTGGCTGTACTTGCTGCTGGCCATGCCAAAAAGCTTCTCTTGGGCATTGATGTCCTCAGCGTCAGCAGCAGCCTGCACAGTGCAGCTAACATGAGCATACAAACGGACGGACAGATAAACAGACAGACAGGCAGACAGACAGACAGCAAGGCAGTGTTGCTTTGTGACAAGCGCAGTAGCTTGAGCTACAGGCCAGAGGTCTTGTGAATGGTGCTGTCGGGCAAGCCGTCAAACACGAAATAAATGCTGCGGACCAATGGACTGCCAGTCATCAATGTCTTTCTGAAATGTTTGACGGAGGAATCTGTTGTGACTGCGTCGCTTAAAATTTCTGGTCAGACAGAGGCATACCTCTTTCAGCTTCTGGGACAGGTCTGTGACTTGTGCTGCCACCTCATCGCGCTTGCTGAGCTCCGAGCGCTGAGCATACTTGTCCACTTCAGCCTCATACCGCTCCAGAGTCTCCCCAAAGTCTCGCTTCCTCTTCTTGAGACTTGACTCAAAGTCACGCTGCTCTGCAGCACAGGACAAGCTGTATGTGAGACCCCAGCTCAATTAGCAGCCTGTCTGTCAGGAGCCTGTGAGCTTCCTTCAGGATCAGGCGGTACTCAGTCTGCTTCATCACAGTCTTGACAGCCTTGTCGTACCACACTTTTTGCCTGCTGACATGAACAATGAGTCCATCAAGGAGCGTGAACAGTTGCCCGAGTCCTGACACAACACACTATGAGGTCATCAGTACCCTGTGACTACAGTACTGGTCACTTCTCACATGGTGCAAGATGCTATGATGTGCAGATCATTCTGTAATGGGGTATGATGGGCCAACGGCAGATTGGAGGGTCTTCAATGTATATGAGCCAGAAATGCATGCCTTTTTTTAAAGATGATACCTGAGGTGGCCTTGGTAGCTGCCTCCTTCATGATGCTGACAAACTTCTTGGGCCATTCGTAAGCCTTCATTGCCACTTCGAAGTCCTCTTCAGGCACCACATGCCTATACTTAGCCAGGAACTCAAAGCGCTCCTGCATGGAAAGGCATGCACAGTTGACATTTGCCTGCTGTTGGACACATGCATGATGGTGGCTGTTGCTGCTGGCTACTTGGCAGCCTTGCAGGCAGCTGTAATGAACTGTTGTTCAAGCCATCTACCTTGTGACTTTCTCCTTTGTGGAGATGCCTGGTTTGACTTCAGCAGCAGACATGCTTCACGGGACAATTTATGACGCACATTGTGGTAACAAAGTCAAGAGCCCTAGGCCCATACCTTGTTGAGCGCAATAGCTGTCCGCATCTTCTCTGCTTCAACCTGGCAGCGCGCAATCTCCTTCTTCAGCTGCAACACTTCCTCACTTGAATGCGACACCTGCAAAGCAGCCCCTACCTTGATGTAGCCGAATCCAACAGGACAGCAAAGGGTACTTGATACAGACCAAGGAGTTGCAGCGTGGAACTTCGCACCATTATGCACCTCAAGCATACTAAGGGGCAATTCACATCATATCTGCTCAATGCCTGTTGCAAGCCCCACGGCAAAATTGCAAAAGCATCAGCAGCAAGGCAACTGCTGCTTTGGTGGGCATGCCAGCCATGCCAGGGCTGAATTGGATTGATTGCCTGTCAGATTGGGTGGCAGGCTAGTCAACATGACGTACCACGCTGACGCCTGCAGCCATGTGTGTGTAGGTCTCACAGATGTGGTCATTGCTGTCTCTGGCCATGGTCTGAATCTGGTCCAGCAGCTTGTTTGCAGTGCTGTCAGCTGCCGTCTCCAGACGCTGCTTCAGGGCTGTTGCACGTACCAGGTACAGCCCTGTGTGCATCTCATTGCTGCACAAGTCCCTGACAGACCAGATGCTAGGTGAGTCACAACATGTCTAAATATGCATAGGGCCAGACACATGCAAGACTGGAAACAGTGCAAAGTTCCCAAATTGAATGGTTGATGATCCCTGCGCCAGCCTAAGCTGGCAGGGCAGCAGATCCATCAGAGCACTGACAAAGTGCATGCTGCCAAAGCAAAAATATCATGCTCAGGGCTCAAGGCAACAGAACAGACATGCAAGGTGGTCTGTCTATTTGGTGATCATGTGCCTGTTGCATGTCTTGAAATCACATGCTTGATGCCTTCCCTACAACCTGATAGTCTCAGCAGCAGCCCGGCAGTTGGACAGGTGCTCCTGGTATGCCTCCACTGCGGGTGACTCTGCCTGCTGAGCAAACTTGAGCAGCAGCGCATCAGTGTCGTCGGTAAGCAGGTACAAGTACTGGTCAAAGAGGCTAGCCAGGCGCAGAGCTGCTGTCTGATTTTGGCGCAGCACATCCTGGACTGCTTGGCTGGCTGCCAGCACAGAGCTGTCCTCTAAGGACATGCACCTGATTGTAGTCTTGCTGGCTGCCCCTGCAACAAACAATGCAGTACATGCCGTGCACAATTTCCGTATGTACTGAAGTCTATGGGGTTTGTGTCTTTGCAACCGCAGCCTGTCTGGGTCATACTTCTGTAAGATGCACAGGGAAGCTGTAAGACATGTGTGTCACAAAACACACGCCATGCTCCGTGCCCTGCTGTGTGCTTACATCTCACAGACCAATCTCCCTACAGGTGCAATAGCCCAGGCGAGTGCTGACGCAACTATCGGTGCAGCTGCTGATGCTGTCTGTGTGACTGGACAAACAGCACACCATTGTTGGCAGCACACAAAAGACTGACCTTTGTTGGCGGCGGTGCCCACACGTGGGATGGAGCCTGCAGCAGTGACACACTGCTCTAGGGCTTGTAAGCACACATCTTCCAACTGAGCAAATGTGGGGCTGAAGCCAGTGTACCCATCGCCTTCAACTACCAGCTCCACTGCAAAGCCTGGATTGCATTCCCAGGATTCCTCCTCCACCTGCTCAGACACACACACACTCAAATTCAAACAATCAGGGTGAGCTGTGCAGCGGGCCTTCCTGCTGAATTCGCCTTAGATGCTGAGTCTTGCTCAGCAGAGTTACAGATCTAGCAGGTGCTGTCAGACTGAGGCTTTGTGGAAGGGCACGCGACAGACTCTAGCGCAAATCAAAATGGGCACCTGTGGGTCCATGAGTGGGTCTGTGCTGGCGGTGCTGTCAGCCTGTACAGAAGATTGAGCAGGGCATGCAAGTGGAATGAAGCTTTGTCCTGCCGGCACAATGCAATTTGAGAAGTACGCATGGAAGTCAACAGCAATCTGAGGTGAGCAGACTATGCAGTCCAAGATTATTATCCAGAGGACAGGGTACGAACGCTAAACAGCATGATGCCTTGTTGCATGATGCGTGTGACTGTACCTGTTCCTCATCTGCTTTGGCTACTGCTGGCTTGGTACCTGGTCTGTACTGCTCAAAGAACGCCACGTAGCTGTTCAATGAGTCCTGCACCAGCTGCCACAGCTGGTTGCTCTGCAGCACAGCGTTGTTTGTTGAGTAGCGCATGGGACTTAAAGATGTGCAGCACATAGTCCTCAGGGATAGAAGCTGGTTGCATATGCTGCTCAATAAAAAGGATTCTGGCAGATGTCCATATTCCCCTCATTGTCTTTGAGCCGCCTCTTCGACTGCCAGCGTTAATTGGCTATAGTCAACACTGGCTGCAGTGCCTCTGCATAGTGCGTATCAGCATGCAACACATGTATATCTGCAAAACGACTCGTCGCTCTGCATACCAACAGTACCTGAAGTGTGGCAATTGAGCTGTAGTAGGCGTCTGAGTTGCCATTGATAAAGATAGGCAGCAGGCGGCGGAAGACCTCTACACACTTGGGCAGCCAGGATGTCCACAGGCCTGCCTTCCCGCGCTCTGTGCACTCTGCCTGCCATGTCTTGAAGGCATCAACCTCTATGGGCTGCGCTCCCTTGAACTCAGCGCTGCTCACGTCCAGCAGCAACCTGTACACAGCATCTATGTACCACCCTGCATGAGCTAAGGCAATGTACGTGTATTGCTGAGGTATTTTAAGTGCTGACAAATTGCAGTGCAGTCGTAGGCTTGCTTGGCTACCTGGGGTGGGTGCACGCTTACGCAACGTGACAAAAGGCCGACGTCCTGGCATATTCGTTGTGCAGAGCATCCTGGATGTAATGCCATTGCCAGGAGCATTCAACACGCCTTGAAAGTAAAACGAGCAGCAGCACATGACAGACAATGAGCATGTGCCGAACCTAGATGAGAAGCCCTGCATGACCCACAGCTCATTGAGCTCCAGAGCATTGGCACTGAGCGTCTGCAATGTCCAGGCAATCTCCTCTCTGGAGGTGGCCACCGACTGGTGCCACCAGTCAGGCAGGTCCCAGTTGGCAACTCTGGCTTTGCCCATGAGTGCAGCCTGCTTCTGGGCCAGTATGGGCCTTAGGGCTTGTAGCCCTAGCCGGCGCTGCTCTACTGGACTCTTTAGGACATAGTCTGTGATGGCCTGCTTGGCTGCTGACATGTACTCTGACGTGACCTCATCCAGGCAGCTGTGTATGATTTGCTTATATGCGCCGCCAGTCATGTTACAGCTACGCAGGCGCAAGCAAATGTCAGAGGTGCAGATCTGGGGATCAGTACTCATGCTGAATACGTCATGAGTCAGGTTTCAAGCCTGGTGTGACTGCGGATGAGCTGTGCTTGTTGACTAGCTGTGCGCTAGCTTGGTGCTGTAAGTGCTGGATGCTCATGGAGCTCGGATGCAAGTACAGAATGTGGTAGAGAAGTGGTGTCTTGGCATGCTTGTACACCACTGCTGCAGTTTGCAATTGCATGCTTGCACAGGCAATGTGCTGCACAGGAGGATGAGTCAGCCTTTGACATCAGCACTGGACGGGGAGAGCATCACATTTCCTGCTGTGGCAGCATAGACACTGCATTTACTGCCCAGTCTTCCTGAAATGGTGTGATATGTTTGTCATCAATGCCGGCAGTGAGATAGTGCTGGCAGCGTGCAAGTGCATCATTTTTCTGACGCTCTGTGTATGTGGCATCCTCTGAATCAAGCTGCTGGTTGGCACGAGGCAAGTCTGCCTTGGCCTTGCTTGTGGGGACCAGTTGAGCATATCTGCTGGCCAGACCTCCATCATTGGGGATCCCAGCAGGACTTGCTTGGAATGCTGGAGTCTTAAGGGCTCTGTTTCCAGCGTTAATGGGAACCACAACTGATGTGCCCTTTGTGGGGCTCTTTGGGCCGTGTCCGGCAGCCTGCATCAGGTAATGGCATGTGCTACTTTGTTTCAGCTTGAAGCCAACACAACAAGCTGTCCTAAAGAAGACATAGAGGTAAGATTCAGCAGCCAATGATGTGACACTCAACAGCAAGCAGGGTCCAAACATTGCCATGTACAGCCACACATGTATTACCTTTTCAAGCAAGTCACATGCTATTGAGGCAGTAGGCGTGTAGTAGCTGCCAATGCGGCTGCTAGGGGGGTGGTAATAGGGGTCCCCTCTATCGCCATAAGTGGCTGCCTTGGTGAATAGCGACCTCTCATCAAGCAGAGGAGGGGCAGCCAGAGATGCTGGCCTGCCCTGCTGAAACACACAAGGTCTTATGACACAAGTCAGCTCAGTCTCCTAGCATGCAGACTACCTGAACGAGTAGCTGCAGACAAGCCTGTTGCCAGTAATGCAGGAATGGCAAATACAGCTGGCTCAGAGCAGAATACATGTCGCTGACAACGCTCAATCTGTCGGGATGAAGTGTTATCTGCCGCACCTGAGGGGAAAGTACTGCTCCTGGTCTGGCAACAGGACTTGGTGCTGTTGCCGCTGTCCCCTGCATGCAGATCTTGCCTTTGAGCTCGTGTCACAATCAACACAATCACTGCGCATGGGCAGCATGCAAAAACAATGCCGAGGCAGTTGCGAGCTGACGTCAACGCTATGCTGATTCGCTGCACTTACCATCACGTACGCGAGCTTGTCAGTCCTCCCAGTCGCCTCACATTGACACTATTGCACAACGTATCAGCAAGCCGGCATGCGTTTGTTTCCCGTGCGGCTCTGTCCCCGCAAGTAGCGGACGTAGAGTTGTCTCTCACAGGAACTTAAATGCAGCACATGTGCATGCTGTGCTTAGTAAAGCCCAAGCCATATTGCACAGCAGGCTGCTAATGCGCATACTACTCTGAGAGACTCGTACAATGCGAGATGCCAAGCTAGTCTAACTTCTCAGCAGTCAGCGCATGTTAAGCTTCTGGCGTTTTATGGCTGATTCAGCAATATGGCAACAATATGGCAGAATTTCAGCAATTAATTATTTGGACAGGCATTGCTCCAATGCCCAGGCTCGCCACACTTGTAGCAGGTCTGAGCGCTGTGGCCTGCGTGTGCAACAAGCAGCAGCTGGTCAAGGACTACAGGCATTCCACAAATACAGTAATAGCAAGAGTTCCCGTGTTGCACTTGATCAATATTGGTCAAGAGTGCAATGAGATGCTGTGCATGTGCCAATGACCAGATACAGATCACAGCAAGAACAGCTGATTTATTGCAGTATACCTGTAGCAGTCACAAACTGCCCTCCATTCTGACCCTGTCTTCCTCCCTGTCCCCTGTTCCTGCCTGCTTGGCTTGCACCTCTACTGGAACCACCTCGGCCGTGTCCTGCAGCACAACTTGAACTTCAGGGGGTTCAAAGAATCTTAGTCATTTTCTTTTGGCAAGCTGTCTCATTCTCCTCTTTGTTGTTAAAGCCAAGAAAATTTTGCTCAGAGGACATTTCTACGTGATCTGCTCAGTAGCAGCATTAGTCTCGGGCTCCAGACCCTGATCTGGGCTTGCAAGTTTGGTTTTGGACTTACCAGACTAAGATGCATCTGCCTAGCTGTGCTTAACAAGTGAACAAAGCAGGCAGGTGGTGCAGAACATAGTAGCACATGCAAGGCCAACCTGCAGATGCACCTTCATACTCATCAGCCCAGGCAAACTTGAGGCAGGTGTCAGCCTCAGTCTGGTGAGAGCACTTGAAGAACCTGCGCCCCGGGTTGTTAGAGGTGTTGGCTGTCAAGGACAAGCACTCCAGGCCATGCCTTGGGCAGAGAGGCACCCCATTGCTGCTCCACCTGCTATTGCTATTGTTGTTGCTGCTGCGCCCACTGCTGCCAAAACGTCCAGCTGTGCCAGATCTACCAGCTCTGCAATGGTGTAAGATTTGGCTTATTGGCATACTGATACTGTCTGAAGGCTAGCTGGAAAGCAGGCAATATGTAACACATGCGCAGTGTCAACAAGCATGTTGTGAGATGACAGCTGCTAGAGCAGAGGGGCCAATTAGTAAAAGGCCTGGTGCTGACTACATGCAATGACTTATTTTGGCTATCAGCGTCAAACATGCTATGCATTGATCGCGCAACTTGCTGTCAAGGGAATGACAGAATGCTTCTGGATGAGTAGTTGACAGTCACTGTGAGGCACAACACGCACCTGCTACTGCCTCTGCCTCTAGTGGTGCCTCTTGCAGCAGAGCCTCTAGCTCGCCTTGCTGGCCTTGGATTGTCATCACCATCAGAATCTGACCTCTGGTGTCCCCTGTGATTGGATGCTGGCCTGCCACCACCTCTTGAGCCAATGCCTCCACCCCGGTGCCCTCCCCTGCCATCTGCACTCACACTGCAAAATTGTCACACCAGGGCCTGGTCACCAGGTGCTATCCAGCTGCTTGCGCATCTGCAGGAATTATGAGTAAATCATGCTGCTGAACAACACTGTGTTAGTATCAATTGCTCTCGAGCGTGCTCTGATGAGAATGCAGCAAGGCATTGGCGTATATTGTGTTATACGCTGTCCCTTGCTTGAACAGTCCATGTCCTCAACATGCTTCTGCTGTGCCAGCATTGACCGACAAAAGCAGTGACTAAGCAGCATACTTGCAGATGAAGAACCCCTGCTGCCACTGGCAAGCAAGCTTGCCCCTCTGCTGCCGCCAGTGTGGCCTCTGCCGCCACCAAAGTGCCCTCTGCCGCCTGCTCCTCCTGGACCTCCAGGCGGCCTACTAGGTCCCATGGCGGCAAGCAAGGTCTTCAGCTGCCGATCATGGATGATGCAGCTGTGAAAGGTCGGTGGGGTGCCTGGAGGTATTTGTGCTTGCCGGAATCTGCACTGCACAACCAAGCTGACACCATTGAACATGCTTTGGGGCTGGCAAGAAGGCGGAAACAGGGAAACGTGTCGTGTCATGCACGCCCAGGTCTGGGAGGTAGCTGGACGGTGTGATTGCATTCATGGATAGCGTCAATTTGTAAACTTGTGCTCAATCACACATAACATTGCCATGCTTTCCAGCAGAGATCGTGTGTCAAAGTTCACCCTATAATGAACAGCACCACATCTGTTTGTTTACCATGCATGCCTCACAGCAGGCATTGTTGCATCATTTGGCCTGTCAGTTGCTGCAATCAGGCAATATACGAGCACATTGCAATTGTTATCATACCTCAGGTTGAGCTTATGAACAATGCCATGATGACAGTCCTGGCAGTGGTCTTCACTGACTGACACTGACTGTGTGGCCCGGGGTAGATACACTGATTCCTTGCAAGAAGGGGCTCCAGTGCAAGCAACCACGAATTTTGGTCCCTCGCGCTGCCGTAGCATGAGGTCAAAGCCACAGCTGTGGCAGGGACCAATGAACTCTCCTGCGTGGCTGCCATCACTGTTGTAAGCATCGGCATCCCCAGCAGCACGGCTGAAGAAGAGTGCTACTTCAGCATCCATCATGCCTGCATGCACGGCAGGATTACAGCTGCAGCAGAAAACTGCTGACCCACAACCTGCTGAAGTCACAGTGAGAGGGGTGGATCCAATCATGTGTGCATGAGTACCTACAGGGCTCATGCTGTTCATAGTTGCGGGTGCTGCCAAGCACATAATCAGATCAAGGAGAGCAACAAGCTGAGATCTCATTGCACAAATATCAACTGCATTGATCATCATCCAACTGCAACAGAATCTGCTACATGTCCTGGAGGCATGCAAGCACTCAGTGCACTCACTGTACATGTAGCTTGGAATGTGTACACACTTTGTTTCTGACTTGCTGCCTCAAAATCTGCCTTGAAGAACTCAACAGCCTCCTGCAGGACGCTTTCTTTGGAGCGAGCCCCGTGAGCTACAGCTGTAATGTTGGCCTCAATCTTGCCCCTGCAGACAGACAGCCACCTGTGTGACCACAATGATCAAAGTGCTTTCACACATTTGTTCAACTCCTCAGCTGGCCTGCAATCTGTTGCTGAGGCCAGTGTCAGATTTGGATCTTCTCAGCAAGTAATGGCAAACAGGCTCCCCAACACTGTAACAGAAGCGCACCTGAGGTTGGGCAGCCACAAGTTTTCCAGGCCCATCTTGCGATATGCTCCCACCAGGGCCTCACCAAGAGATGTAGGCCAGAAGGTCATGTTGCCGTCCTTGGTGGCATACCCTCTGTCCAGCTGTTTCTGAATGTGCTCTGCAACTGTAGCATCTGTGCCAATGTTGTGCTGCTCCATGAGCGCAATGAGATCTCGCTCTGACAGCCTTGCTGCAGGCTGAGTCCTTCCCTGCAAGACTGTACAATTTAACCACTGTCCCATTGCTATACGTGTGCTTTCCTGGATCAAGCAATGCTATAACTGTCGTGCGTATCTGCAGACATTATGACATTACTGCAGCTGTACCAGGGCACATTCAGCTAAAATGACTGTGATAACGCCTTGATTACAATACTGTTGTGCCTTCATCACATGAGGGACAACACATTAAGCTTTGCTTTGGGCATGTGCTTAGTCCTGTGCACATAAAACCACGCTTGTCAGGCAATACTCAAAGATGCAGTCAAGTAATTAACCAGAAACTTGCCTCTCACCTTTTGGCAGCGCATGTCAAAACAAGGCATGGGACTGCTTGGTGCACTAAAAAGCTACTGAGCTTGAGGAACACATGGTACGCACTCATAGCTTGTCATTGATATAACAGTGTTCAGCTTCGTTATGGACTGAGTGGATGGAGTGATGAGCTAACCTCCTTGAGCATGAGATGAGAGGGCATGAAAGTCTGGCCTTCCTGAAGATGAGGCAAGCTTTCATTGCCTCCCCACTTGGTGTATGGATACACCTCCAGCCAGTTTCTCTCAGTCACCATGAGCCCTGTCCAGTGTCATGTTCCGCTTAGTGTCATGAAACAGCTTTGCTTTCCATGCACATCAAGGTTTCCTCACTGTGCTGCACATGTGGCTGTTGTGGCCCAGTCTTTGGATGCAAGCCTGCAAGTGATGTGGATGTCTTCTATGACACATTTGTATAATGTAGAGACCCTAGGATTCACTGCAGGAAGGACAAGTCTGGAGGACATGGAGTCAATGTCGGTGTATGCAGCCTTGAACAGCTGCGTGAGCAGCTGACCTGTAGTACTGAATCCTTCCCCAGCCACACAGATCTCAAGCCTGGTCTCAAACCCAACAGCTGGTTTAGAGCATGTGGCCAGGAAAGAGCGCACAATGAACTCATACAAGCGTGTCTTCTCTGGAGGCCAGTTGCTCTCGCCTGCGGTATGCTTCGTTGGATGTATAGGAGGATGAGCCTGTCCAATAAGCAAGACCATCACGTCAAAGAAACCGTGCAGAAGAAGCAGACAGAGGGTGTTGATAAGTTCGAGTACCCAGCAGCAACAGCAGCAGCACCAGCAGCAGAAGCTGCTATATATGCTGTGCTATAAGAAGGAACAGCCTCATGAGTTGCAAAGTGCTGTCATTGCACCCAGTCAATGCCAGCTTGGTATTTTAACACAACATCTGCAGAATAGAGTCTGAGCCTCACATGCATTTGCATATCAGCTGCATGGACAGCCTTGGCAGAGTGTTGCTGACCTTGTCATCATGCCCACCATTGCCAGGTGGCTTCCACATGTTGCCATGCACAATGGCCTGGGCGTGTGACCCCCACCTAGCATCCCCTTCATGCTCCCTCACCAGGGCCTGCACATATTGTGCATCAACTGCTGATGGCTGATACAATGTTTGGTGTTGAGCAACAGCAGGCAGACTGTACAGCAAGGATGATGATGCATAGCATGTAAGCAGGTCTGGCCGCCTGTTATGGTACACTGGTATTGCTGCCTTGTGCCCCATATGTGTGTGGATGAAATTCTGACTTGTCATGCCTGCTGTACTCATTCTGCTGGATGCGGGGCTATGCCAGGTCATGTTGTAAACTGCCTTGTCAGTATGGCAACAACAAGTGATGAGTATGGAAAGTATGTTTTGCTGCTGTTGCAGCAGATCTGATTGTGAGTGTGCAAGACACAAGGAAAGACTGACCATGAGGTCTTGGCTAGGAGGAAAGCTGTCAGTCTCTGTTCGTGGATAACTGATGAAACCAGCCTGGTATAGCTCCTCTGCAATCTTCATGATGCGCTCTCCAGGCATGTGTAGCGCTTGCGTGGCCTTCTTTTGCATCTCAAGTGTGCTCAGAGGCAGGGGTGGCCACCGTTTCTTCTCTTTGCCTTGCACCTGAACGTATTAAAGCTCATTCAGCTGTTAGTGTGTGCTGTGAGGTTTCTACGATGGCAGGCTGCTGAAGAACTGGTGCTTTGAGCCAAAGTATTTGCACATGTATGGAGTAAATGGCAGAGGGACGTAGCCAAGATGTACCACGCTTCGCAACTTTCTGCAACATTGTATTGGACAGACCTCTGGCAGCACAATGTTGAGCTCTCAGACACAGCCACACAGGAGGTGATGTTTAGCCATCTGCTGTACAATCTTCATATGCAAGTGCAAAGAAAAGACAATGACAAGCTTGTGCTTTGGCAGAGGTGCTCTGCACGAACTGTGGAGCTTGCCTTGGTAACACTTGCCAAGGGCTCCTCCACACACATCTCATAAAGCACAGTAGCAGCAGTGTGGTCAAACAAGCGGCCTCGGTCCCAGCTGAACTCAGTCTTCTTGTGATCCTGAGCTGTGTGAGTGACCTGGATGTGCCAGAAGTCTTCTGGAATGTGCGCTTGAATCTCCCTGCCGTACACTGTAAGCTGTCAGGATTACACATTGCAGATGCTTCTGACAATGCAGCGTCATCAGAAGACACAGGATGGACACAGCAAAAAAGCGCATGGCATTGCAAAGACATGTCCTGCAATGTGGATGGCAGTTCAGGTCACATGGTGCAGGTCACATGGTGCAGGTCACATGGTGCAGGTCAAATGGTACAGGTCACATGGTGCAGGTCACATGGTGCTGATTGACATGCATAGGACAGACTATACCAGGCTCTTTGGACAATCAGGCCAAGAGTTGGGAACTGACAGGGTCCATAGCTGATCAGAGGCCGCTCATCAACGCCATTGGCTTGCCAATCAAACTTTGTCTGCACACAACATGAGGCAATCTGTGCTACTCCTGGATGGTGCGTGTACAAGAGGAGTTGCAAATTTCTGTCTGCATTAGACATGGCATTGTGTCGCCATGTGAGGCAAACAACATTGACCTTGATTCATGTGCAACACGCAATGTGCATAAGGCCATCAAGTGTACTGTCACGACAGTCAACAACTCACACAGATCCGAACATGTTCACCAGATGGATGTCTGCAAATCACCTGCAAAAGCAGTGTTTGTAGACGTGTGAAGGATGCGCCAATACGCAGGTCAATTTCCTGCCTAGCATCTACAGCCTTAGAATCATTCTCATTTGGCTCTACCAGATGGCTGACTGCATGATGCAGATCTCGGGCAATCAAGGCTGAAAAGCGGGCTCGCTTGACCACCAGCCGTGGTTTGACCTTCTTGCAGACATCAATGACCTGTGTTTCAAAATGTCAGAATCTTCAGCCGCTGCATTTGGGCTTAAAGCTCCCAGTAGTAACCAATGCTGGGGCTACAACAAATGCCTTTTTGTTAGAGGACATACTGAGTGTTCGTTCCAAGTGTTGCAGGTGTGTGTCTTGCACATTGTACTGACTTTTGTTCTCAATACCTCATAAGCAATGTTCTCCCCCTCTCTGTCACAATCCAACCAAAGCACCAGCCAGTCACAGTGCCTGGCTTGCTGCTCCAAATTTCTCTGCAAATCCTTCTTGTCCTGTGCCCATGCAGACACAGCGTCATCTAAAAAAATTGCCTCTGTATGTGTTGCGTGCAACCAAGTTCTGCAATCTTCAAGGATCTACATCCTTGAAAGCTGCAGATGTTGCAGCATTGCATGGGATTATTGTCAGCAACAGCCTGGAGTAAGGCGTGATCTTGCCGTTACATCAACTAACATATGAAGGGGAAAAGCTCAGCCCCTTTGCTAAGTTTGCATGGAGCTGAGTGGCAGAGGCTTTCACTGCACCATGCTAGCACTAACCTCTGGGACAAACTTAACCACAGGAGCTGTATACAGCTCCACAGGTGCACACCCATGCCACTTCTTGTACTGCTCTGTAAACTCAAGTGATTGCAGGTGTCCAGCAACAGCAGCAAAGACCATTTCACAAGGTTGACCATCGATGTTGTACTCAAATACATAGTTGTTGCACCGCCTGCAGCAGGTGGTTGATTTCGCAGCTGCTCGTTGTGGTCACACCGTGATATTGACACGAGCTGCAGGACGATCTGTACCCCGAAGGTACTCGTGTTGCAGTGCCTCCGCTGAGGCAACTGGACACCTCTCGTTGCACGCTAGGCTTTTCAGCGACATTCAGCACTCTGATCCGCCGGGACATGCCAAGTCCAGGTTGCAAGGAGACTTTGTCGTGCTAGCATATGTCCACTCCTTGCCTCAGGAGGTGTGGCAGAAGCAATATTCACGCCGGCAAGCTGTAGATCGGTCTATAAAGAAGCATGGCGGGCACTGCAGAAGTCAGGTGGTTCGAACACAGCGCATGCAGAATTCCTACGTAGACTTTGCGGACGTGATTTCAGTACTCCTGCAGCCGGATCTGTTCCGATGTGTCCGTCAGATCCTTCAAGTCAATGAGGCATTGCTGCTTTGGGGCATCTAGCCATGAAGTCGTTCAAAGTACTTGTTGGACAGCTTGCAGCTGATCGCCGGTGCCAAGGCACCACCCGCGAAGACGCCAACACACTGCTATCTTTTTGAAACAAGCAGTATACCGGTAGCTCGCTTCACTGGGACTGTGCCGTCTTTGCTGCAGAAAGAGTGTTCAAACCCATGCATGCAGATATTGAGGTGGCGGACTTGGACCTGTGGGCCTCCGATACGGACGATAATTCTACACGCATCAGAAATACCGAGAACATACTTGAGTGCGCAAATCTGAGGGTCTCGGGGCGTCTTGACGGGCTACAACAGGTGTGTGGATGGCTTTCCCTTCTCGATTGACGCGACTGTTCAGTCAGAACCCAAGGCAATGACCTGAACGTTTGAGCTGACATTTTCGACAGCATGACACGTCCCTTCGATGGCTCCATAGCCCACTGCAGAAGCTTCCGCAGCTGCCTAAAGCAAGTGCCTATGTAGGTCTGTGACCCAGGCATGGCTGTAGCTATCCGACCACACCCCACTCGCACCTCAAGAGGCACCCAAACTGTACAGAATACCAAAAGATTGCCATCTTTTACAGCTAGACAAGCTTTAGCCAACCAGTGTCACCAGCATCGCCACAACCGTGCTGCAGTGACCTCTCACATCCAGCTGCAGCCAGGTTCAACGGCAGCGCAAATGAGCAAGGCTAGCGGTGCCAATATCCACCAGGCAGGAGCACATCAAGCAGCCAGAAGCTTTGAGAAATTTGCGTCACAGAACAGCCATCCAAATCTGCTGACAGATTTACAGCTGCAGGTGTGTGCTTGTGTTCATGGTTCCTGAAGGTCGAGTACGAGAAGCATAGCGTCTTGTGCACTCTTCCTAACAGCAACATGACATCTGCTTCATTCAATCTGCCATCAAGCATGCCTGCATCAGCATATACGCCGTGCTTGCCACGCAAACTTTCATGATTTCTGCCATTTGCACTGCAGGCTTAGTTGAGTTTTGCTTGTTTGCTGATGCTACATCCTACATTCACCGGCAAATTTGCAATCAATGCAGATGGAGCAGCAGCACAAGCTCAAGCTTGCTGCTTTGCATGAGGAAAAGGAAGCACAGGTGCAGCATTGCCAAGAGCTCAAGAGAGACCTTCAGCAGCAATTGCTGTACATGCAGCAAGTAATCACAAAGTTGAGAGACAAAGAGGCCTGCTTGGAAGGCAAGTACCAAGATGTGGTGCAAGAGCTGACAGCACGTCATGCTGCTGTGTTGCATTCAAGCCCGGTGCATGCAGGACGTAACTGGCAAGTGTGAGCCTACAGCTATGCCTAATGCAACAAGCAAAATGTATACTTCTGAGACAGATACCATCTGGTCACATTGCCTGCAGCGCCAAGGAGTTGAATACCTTGGAGCAGATACACACGGCAAATTGAGTGATTTGCCCGACTCTGTCTTTGCTGTTTTGCCTTTGCATGTAGTCCACAGGCTTACTTCCTTGATGCACCAAATTGACAATCTTGCCTCTAATGGCTCTGGGTATGTCTCCTGGTGGCAGCTGTCGCTTGCTGTGTGCAGCGGCAATACCAATATGTCTGCGTATCATTATGTTGGGTAAGTTACTTCATGGGAGTTGCTTGCTTTTGTGAAGTCTGTTAAAATTAGCAATAGGTTTTGCCACACAAGCCTACGTATTATACTAGTGAGGTTGCAGAGGTGTGACAAGCAGCCTGCTGTGAGCGCTAAGATCAGGGCTGGTCTTACAGCTGCGCTCTTGCTGATGGATGCAGTAGTGACGCAATGGCCGCAATTCTTGCCTACATTGAAAGCCATAATTCTGCCACTTCTTTGTTTTTGGCCTGGCAACATGACGTAGGTAAAGTGTCTCGACCCTTTCTCCTCAGCGCTCTCTTAGCTTCCAATGGAAGTCCTTCAGTTTGTCAAATAACTTGAAGACTCTGGATGTCAGGCATTCAGTGTCATGTTCAAGTTTCAGTACCTTGTAACATGAGCAGCATGCTGCCTAGGTAGTATATGCCAAGAATCATGTCCACAATTGGCATTGTCAGACAAGCGGCAAAGCCTGCCACAAACCTCGAACACTTTGTCAAGAAGTCCGGATTCATCAGACTTTGCCTGGTACATTTGGCAGCTGAAACAACCTGATGCAAACAAATGTTTGCAGTGATGACTGATACATGGTTTGAGCAAGGTGAGACAATTGCAAACACTGCCGTCAGCATCACCAAACTGTGAACAAACGATGTCACATCTAGTACACATGCAGATTGGTAGTGGGCTTTGCCCAACATTGCTGACATGACAATAATTTGATCATTGACGCTGGTTGGGTCCTTGTGTTCATATGTACATGTGCTGTTTCACACTGCACCTCCAATACAATTTTACAGGACCATTCAAGTACACACCAACAGTTGGCCAATTATTGAGGCTCGAGGCGTTGCAACGCACAAATTCATGTACAATCATAAGCATCATGCACAGCTTTGAAATAGCACAAAATGTTCAATCAGTCACAGATGTGCTGTCTGTGCTGCGCAATAAGATGCCTCGTCAGGCAGCATGTCTGTGGTTGGCTGTAGCTTTGCCTTGGGCTGAAGCTTTTATAGGAGCCCTCTCTTTGGCTGTCCTGAGGGCTTTGGCAATCGCTGCAGCCCTGCCTTTGCTTTCTTGGGTTTGCCATCTGCTGCCCAAAACCATTGTCCTCCATTTGGCCACCAAGCCAAACTTCTCCTTTTGCTGTTGTGCCCACTGGGTTTTGAAGCCGGCATGAGATCCTGCCGACTTGTTCACGGGGAACTTCTGCATGCAGACAGCGCATCCCAGGCGCTGACAGCCTCGTCCAGGTGAGTCTGTGATGGCTGTGCTGTGAAGTACAAGAGCTGGTTCAAAGCAACCATTTCTGGTTCAACCACTTGTGAAGCCAATGCTGTAGTCATCAAACCTGAAGACAGCGACCTTGGGTGCAGTAGCGTTCCCTGCACACAAAGATGCTCTGGAATTGACAGTCAAGGGCAAGTTCGTATGGCTTCTTTGTGGTACCAGGCTTGAACAGCACAATGATTGGTGCACAGGGTACAAACAGACGAGCATATGCCGCATCACACACATAATGAGAGACATAGTGAGCAAAGCAAAAAACGCTGGCATGCAAATTGAATTGCAGCATGCCAGCCTAGGCTAGCGTCATCAGTGGGAAATCTGCCTCATTGCAGAAGTAATGTAAGCGAGGCTTACTGTGCTGACATTGCAGATAGAACAGCACATAGCTCATGCTCACATTTTTGAAGTTCAGGTGAGGTGGTGAAGCATAGTTGCCATTGGTGATGGACATGCGGGTGAATGGGGTCCAGTCACCCCCATACATGCTTCCCAGCCCTTTTGAGGGCGGCACACTGTAATCTGTGCTCAAGTGTCAGCAGCATCACAATCACATGACAAGCGGTAAGAAGCAGCCTACAAGATGATGCGCCTCTACAACAGCTGTAGCCACAGCAGGACAACTGGACCACAAATGAAGGCTTGGTCTTGATTCAGGTTTGCAGCGGCGTCATGCCACATTCCACAACACTTTTCACAGCAGCAACCCTGTACCTGCAGGCCCTCTGGCAGCATGCCCCAGAACAGCATAGGCAGCAACGCTATAGCAACTGCAATGTTGCCATCCATCTTCAACAACCACAGTAACCAGAGCTCATGACATGCAGATGATGCTAACAAAAGCTGCTTAATTGAGGTGGGTCAATCAACAGTAAAATAATATACAGTTGTTGGCACTGGGTCTTCCTGGGGTGCTATTGCTGGTCATGGCATTGACCCAGGGCACAACAAAAGTGGCCACTGGCATGCCACATCTGCAAAGTCACATCTGCCACAAATAGCGATGCAAATTTGACAGCCCTATCAGAAGCATGGCATGCAGCCTGATACAAGACGCATTTCCAGCAGCTGCCTACCCAGCGAGCAGGCACGGATTGGCGCAGCCAACATTGCATGGACCAAATTGCAGCTTGCTGAACAGACTGCAGCTAATGCTTATATTGATGACGATTAGTTGCACCAGCTGTTACACAAAGTTCAGGGAATCATGACATGAAGTATTGCAATGTTCAAAGGTACTCTCTTCCAAAATTGTTGAAAGGCTCAACTGTGACATTACAGTATGTTAATGTTGGCATGATACCTATATAAACCCACAGTACCTTGAGAACAGTGTTCGCTTGCTGGATCCTTCGGATCGAGTTGCTGGCGAGCAGAATCAGAGACACGCAAAGGCTGGTCACAAATGAGACTTTGAGGCCAACGCCTCCTGCAGAGGTGTATTCATTTCACAACCTGTGCTGCCTTAGTGAATCATACAACTGAGAGTGCGGTGCACAGACACTAGAATATTTCAGCTGTGTCCATGTGCTGAGCGCCTTGTGGGGAAGCCTTTTGGCACTGCTTTTGTGCAATGCTGGATGGCATTATTCAAAGTCTGAATCTTCGTCATCTGATGCTGCAGCACGCTCACCACCATGTCGCACAGAGCGCTGTACGCCTGCATCAGCAGCACTAAGTGAGCTTAGCAAATGCTGTTGCACTCGGTCATTAAAAGACATTGTCTCCCATAGCCTCGACGAACCTTTGATCTTTGGCTGGTTTGGATTTGCTTCACCATAGTCTTCTGTGCCATCGTATGTTATTAGGCCATGCAGGCTCAGGCGGCCAGCAAGAGTATGTGTGCTGAAGTCATCTGAGCCCCCAAGTTCATCAAAGCCAACGATATAGTCAACTGTTTTCTCCTTCTTGACACATGCTAGAGTTGGTAGCATGAAGACTTTTAGCCTCTCTGTTAGGAATGGACTCTTTTCTGCATGAATCTGCAGTGGTGTAGAGGCTAAGTCTGATGCGCATGCAGAAGATTGTAAGCTTGACTGTCACAAAACAAGGTAGATGGTGCATAGGATGACTGACCTTGATGAACTTTGTCTCCACATGCTGCTTGGCCAGAATTTGCAAGTGTTTGTCCATCACCTGCAATTACCAATAGATTGGCAAGCAAACAAAAACTCATAAACATGCTGTCAAGCATGCTGTGGCTGTACCTTGCATGGCCAATTTTCTCTGTAAAAGTGGCAAACCATTCTCTCCTCACCCTTCATTTCTGCAAAAAACTCCTTTTCTGTTGCTATTTCGTTGTACTCGCCATGCCCTTTGCTGAGCCATTCCTTCTTCTTCAATGCAGCTTTCTTCATTTGCTGCAAGCGCTGTTGTCGAAGAGACTCCATATCGTCTTCTTCAAGTTTCTGAAGTTGGTGCATCTCATTGTCCAGCTGATCTTCAACTTTTTGGGCAGCTGCAAGCAGGTGGTGTTCGACAATCTGCTGCTGAAGCTGCTCCATGATGCCTGCTGTTCTGTGTAACGATTCGTCCGGCCTATGTTGGCCGCACTGATCTACATATGGTCAAGTCAGGCGAACTTCCGGCATATGGTTTGCAAGCGCCAGCAGGGTTTGCCTTGATTTTGTAGATCGATGCCAAAATGAATATACGGAAGAATTGCCAGGAGTTACAAGGTGTTGAGGGAGTTGTCAGCAAAGTGAGGACAGTTGCATGTGATGTTGGCGGGAAGATTTCCTTATTTATTGTGGGCATAAAACTCGTGATGCTGCAGTTGCATTGGTACATGCAGCGCACTGAATGTAGCGCATGCTGTCCAATATTGCGGAGAAACTGACAGTCCTCAGTCTCACCGTGATGCATACGATCTGGCAGCAGATCACTGACGGTGTGACCCATGTTGCCTGCTTGGTAAACTAGTTATGTTCACAAAGTAATGCTACATTAACATATAGCCTGCTAAAGATCATCATACGAAGAATACATACATTTTCAGAAGAAAAGCTTGCAGCATGAGGGCTCCAACAAACCAGGGCAGCCCCATGCTGAAAGCTACTACATGTAGACTCGATAAAAAGCCCTGCACCACGTTATATTGCCTCACGACAAACCACCACTTGTTAGATGAAAACAAGACCAGCCTCATCTATCCCATGTTCCGCTGAGTACTTTTGCATTCTGCTAGCCAGTTCATGGCATCCAGAGACTGTTGATGTCGTTCCCCAAGCTTGACAAAAGTCAGTGTTGCAGCCTTGGACAAGATGCTCTTTGCTTCATCTACTCGCCCTTGTTTCAGCAGCACTGCCCCAATGCCTGTAACACAACAATCACCATTTCTCACTTGCCTGCTGAGGTCTCACCAAATGTGCATCTTGATCTAAATGCAAGAGCAGCATATCAACTCTGCCTGTGCCACAGACTCTTGCACCACAACTTGAGGGCCTACAAGAGGTCTAGTTTCTTCTCATGTGACACAGCAGGCTAGAATAGTGCTCACCTATTTGGGCAGCAGCAGTGTCAGTGTGTTGAGAGCCCAGCTGGCGTTCCCGGATGTCTAGACACTGCCGGCAGGCACTCTCTGCCTCCTCTAGCTTGCCTGCAGCCCTAAGCACCCCTCCCAGATTCAGCCAGGTTGTGGCCACTTCTAGGCTGCTCTCACCAAGCACCCTTTGCCTGCAGCATCAATTGCACAGCATGTCATGCATGTGCTACAAACCTGAAGTAGCTACTGTTATAGCTTGATGCTGCTAACATTGTGAGTCCTCAAATGACAGCTGATGTCGCTGGAAGCAAAACAGAATGATGTGGCTCGGCCGGCAATGGCTTTGCTTCTGATGCTGCACCACCCTGCAGCACGCAGGATCATGCAGCCTGCATGCATGCACACACAGCACATTCTGCGTGTTGCTTAGTCCAATACAACTGTCACTCCCAGGCATCTTCCCTGCCATGTGAACATGTTGTCTCCATGCATTGCATGATGAGACCAGCTGGCAAGGGGCACCTGATGTCTATGCACTTGCGGCACATGGCCTCAGCCTCCTCCAGGTGGTTGGCATCCTTCAGCAGCAAGGCCAGATTGTTGAGGCTGGTGGCGGTGAGGGGGTCATCAGACCCAAAGGACCGCTCCCTGATCACCAGGCTGCGTCGCGCCAGCGCCTCTGCTTCCTCGAAACTACAGGGCAACAGTTGAGCGCTTGGTAAATTGGCCGCCGAGGGTCAAGCAACCAGCTGATAAGCCAAACAATGCTTTGGGCATCAGACCTGTCTGGACTGCAGAAGTGCAAACTCTGAATGGCATTGATTGATGCAGTACATATGCAGTTTCTGTGCATGGTGTGTGTCATCAAGAGCCAGCAAGCTGTCACCAAGGCTGCCAAAAAAGCACTTGCTGGCCTGTTATGCAGTCTGTGTGATTCCGCTTGACATCCATTATGTACAGGTATCATCTGTAGCGGTTCCTGTGGCAGCTTGTCTGTACCTGCTCATCTCTTTGAGTACATCTGCCAGGGCAGTCAGGGCAGTTGCCACATTGGGGCTTTCAGCGCCATAGGCCTGCTCCCGGATGTGCAGTGCCCTCCTGCACAGGGGCTCTGCCTCAGCGGCCTTCCCAAGTCCCCTGCACCCCACACACACCTCACAACCCCTCTCAACATTGCAAGCTCAATTAACACTCTGCGCATGAGACTGATTGCCAGCTTTCTGGCTCGGAGGTGCCAGGCAGAGCCAGACAAGCATTGAAAGGGAGATAATCACTTGTGATTGACTACATGAGGCAAGTACTGCAATGCTGATGTCAGGATGCAGGACGTCGTGTCTTCGTCTGAGGTGGACAAGTTGTGTATGACTGTGCCCAAGAGTGAGTGACTCACTGGAGGCATGTCGCCTGCAATGACAGAGCAGCTGCCACATTGACATCATCCTCTCCCACCGACTTCTCCAGGATGTTGATGGCACTCCTGCATAGCCTTTCTGCCTCTTCAAACCTGCACCACATTTTCAGAACCTCAGGAGCTCATTCACATTACTGGCAGGAACCAAGCTCAGCAAAAGGCGTTGCAGTTATATGCGTAAGGTGATGATACTAGGTGCACAAAAACAAGCAAGGAACCGCCCTGGAGTTGCTGTGCAGATTGGCTTTTGTTCTTGAAATACACGCATTGATGCATTGTGATGTCACACTGAATGGCTGCCAACTTACTTGCCCAAGTCTTTGAGCAGTTCTGCGAGAGAGATCTGAGCTGCAGAGACATCAGGATGGTCAGGCCCATAGGCACGCTCCCTGATGTCCAGGGCCTTGTTGAAGTAGGGCAGGGCCTCCATCAGCCGGTTCTCAGACTTCAGCAGCCCTGCCAGATTCACATAGCTAGCTGCCACCTGATCACAAGAAGACACAGCATGTCAGGCAAGCTGCCCTTAGAAGCTGCAGAAAGGGCATGTCGAATCAGGGCCGTACCATGCATCACATGTGACTATCTGTGCACTTCCCAGCTCAGCAAGTGACGGACACAATGCTTGGCAGCAGGCAAGGGCATGACGACGAATTGTGTTTGGTGCTTTCAAGTGAGCGTGCAGGGGGCTGGCAGCGTGAGCTGTTTTACAAGGCGCACACTGAAAGGCGGAATGCTTTTGCAAATCTAAAGCATTCAAGCTATGTGCTGAAAATTCATTGATGGATTGTTACAGGAATTGTAAATTGATTGATTGATTGATTGAGCAGCCTGACATCAAGCAGGCGGGAGGGGTTGACCTGGGGGTGGTCAGGGCCCAGAGCTTCCTCTCTGATGGACAGGGAGCGCATGTACAGCTTCTCCGCCTGCTCCCCTTTGCTCATCTTTCTCAATAGCGCTGCCAGATTGTTCAGCGACAATGCTACCTGCTCAAAACAGTTGCTACTCTGACCTTGGGTATGAGCAAGCTTGTAGCTTCAACAACCTACAGTTGCTTGCATCAAGAACAAGCAGCATGCTCATCGCATGCGCACAGGACAAAGGTGACACTAACAACCAACAAATGACCACAGAACACGCCTCTTCCACTGTTTCTTTGTACTCAACCCCTGTGACCACCAGCTGTTTGCTTCTGTTGGGCATCTCAGCCCACATATTGACAAAGTTTTTGCTCACGTCACATGATGACAACAACAAGAGCTCCAATGAATGACAAGGCATGTAACAGCCTGTAGAGATTTTCAAGGGTAGCACAACAGGGCAAAGCTGGGACCTGGGGGTGGTTTGGGCCCAGAGCCTTCTCCTTGATGGCAATGCTGCGATTGTACATCTCCTCAGCCTCCTCGAACTGCCCACTAGTTTTCAGCAGCACTGCAATATTGTTCAGGCTGGCTGCCACGTCCACATGATCAGGCCCCAGCTCCTTTTCACGGATGTCCAGCACCTGCAGTCCCCAAATTTAACTGTAAACAAAGGACACTTGCAAAAATTGCCAACGCTGTTCAGCATCCGTATCACCAATCTGGGTTTGTCAATTTGACACAAGCATCTGTCCTCACAGATGTCAGACAAGTGCATAGACGATTTCATGTAATGTACATGCATACTTATGCATGCCCAACAACATATGCATGTGTGTTCCCTGTTGACTCTCATACCACAAAGTACATAGAATGCAAGTCAACAGAGCTGAGTTGATGCCAGCACTGGTGTCCAGGACAATGTATGGTGTGTGTATTGTGAGCCAGGTCACACAGCACACCATGACAGCAAGCTTATGGGTGTGCTTACAGTTCTGTAGACCACTTCAGCATCAGCCAGCTTGCCCATGGCCTTGAGCAGACCAGCTGTGTTGTTCATGGTGGTGGCCACCTCCTTGTCCTCAGGGCCCAGCTTGCTGCTCTGGATGTCATACGCTCTGGCATACAGATCCTGAGCCCCCTGGTACTGATGCAGGCGAAACAGCACCACTGCCAGCCCTGTGCCCAGGAAACACTTTCGCAAAACAGCAGAATGCGACGTAGCTAGTCAGAACAGTGCTGTGCATGTCCATTGTGCGGGCATAGAAACCCTCAGCCTGTGCTACAAATCAAGGACACCAACAAGATGCATGGCCTTGATGAAACTCTTATGAGCATTCCCAGTCATGGCGCACATTGGAGGATCAAGCAATTGCAACTTGTGGCACACAAGCTTTGTCAAGTTGTTGAGTAAGCAATGGGCACAACTGCCTACAACCGTTTTGTTGCCATATAGCTGCCATCTGCGGTGAATGCCCAGTGAAAGCACTCTGAGCATCCAGCAGGAAGGAACATAGAGGGGCACATATAACAGAGGCATACCATTACAAGCTTTGGCAATGTCCAGGTGGTCACTGCCCAGTTCAGATTCCAGGATGGCCAGGGCATCACGCAGGGGCACTTCAGCATTCTTGAACTGGCCCTGGTCTCCCAGCACACTGCCCAGCTGCCAAAGGGCCCTGCCCTGAGCCACTCGGTCTTTCTGCTCCACTGCCTGCTCATACACTGCCTGCATATCCGTGTCAACTCAAGTTGGAAAAGTCTTGTCCTGCTGCTTTAGGTGCACACACATGGGTACTGCAGGGGATGCTGATGACTGCTTTGGATACATTTAGGTTGTTTACTCACGACCCCACACTTAGACTTGTTGTTGACGCTGTTGTGCTTGGAACACTACATAGTCCTGTACCGCTGCCTAATGTTGCCTGATGTAGCATGGCCAGACTGGTCTTACAAAATGAAGCAATTTTGGAAGTTTGGCTGTGTGCTAGTAGCTAAGAGCTGCCACATTCAGAGACTTACAGCCCTTGAAGTCTCTATCCTGTAATCTGTTGCAGCACTGAGTACATGATGATCAACTTATACCTTGCAAAAGACCTCTCTTTGTAGCAAGTCTAGCCGCCCACTCAGCAGAGGCATAGACTCCCACAGGATGTCGCTGTAGAAGGGCAGGGCCTCTTCAGGCGGCCCTTGAGAAGCCCAAAGCACAATTTCATGGATGTTTTGATGCTCTCGGTCAAAAAGGCGCATGGCTGAAACTGGTGCTTGCGCTGCCAACAGGGCTGCTGCCTTGGCCAGGTACTTGGTGTAATACTCTATGAAGGTCACCCTGTAAGACACAGCATTTGTAACAGTAATGAACGACCGCATACATGCTGCTGATGCCCAAGACATAGATTTGTCAATGTCAACACCACAGCTGCTTGCTTATGAGGCGTCGGTACAGCAAAGCTTCACGATAGTCACTGGATAGATATTGGTACCTGCCATTCTCAACAATCGCTATGGCTGCATCAAACAATTGGCTCAGTGTTTTGCATAGACTGTTGTGCGCCAGCAATGCAATGTGGGCAACTTTAGTTTGGTTGTCTGCATTTGCAGGGCTGTTTGCACAACCTAAATGCAACAGAACTGCATCAAGTACTGCAGACAGGCTGGGTTTGTGAGGGCTGCCCAGGTCTGGCCTTCATTTGATTGAGGGCAGGACACCTGCCTGCACAGGTTTCAGGTGGGCAGTCAAACCCTGCCAATGCAGGCAGCCTGCTTGCCACAACCAAGAGAGGGTGTGCAAGACAGCTCTAGGTTAGCCAGGGCAGGGCGCAGGTCATCATACCTGGCAGACTCATAGGTGAGACCCAACTCGCGAGCCAGGCTCCTGCAGCATGCCCTCACACTGGCATGCATGATGTACCGCTCTGACGTGCTGCTGTACTGCAGCAAGTTGCAGGTGGTCAAGATGCGCAGCAGGCTGCGAGTCTTGCTGAGAGCTGTGCTGGTCATGCCTAGCAGCTCGGCTGCCGCTCGCCGCTCAAAAGAGCCTGGGAAGAGTGACAGCAGCAGCAGGGCATGCAGGAACTCGTCTGGCAGGGTGCTGACAATATAGCGGATGCACCTGCACAACACACCACAGAGGTAAATGCCACTTCATGCATGATCAAGGGCATGTTACATGAAGGTAGCATGAAGTTTGCATGAAGATTGGATGAAGGTAAGACCAGCAGCTCTCAGCCTGGTCAGCACTGCAGCCTGAAATGTAGACATGCAGTATTGTATGCTCAATACATACATGATTTGACAATAAATCTGTGCATATGCTGCTGCACTGAAGGTGATCAGCCCCATATCACAGCTACAGTGTCACGATCGACAGTCTAAGTGCTGAAAGGCAGAACTGGAGGAGCAAATGGACACAGATGGGAAAAACAACAGGGAAGGTGTACCTATCCAAGGGCTGGAGGTGAGCCACAGTAGGAGAAGCAACAGCCTGAAGCACTTCTTCCAGTTGGGCTATGCCACTGGCCAGGGCTGTTCCCACCATGTGGGCTGCCAGGGGCCGGCCCCCACAGGCCTCTGCTAGCTCCTGAGCCCTGTCCCCTATCTGTGCGGGCAATCAGCGTGGCACTGACAGCGAGTCCACACACACACACACACACACACACACACACACACACACACACACACACACACACACACACACAGCTGACGTGTTGTTGCACCTCTGCACTGACTTCAAGATGCTCCAATATAGCGTGCATACAATTGCTCCAGGATTTTGAAGCGCTACTGGCAATGCTCAAGAACGAGAGAGGTGGTCTACTCAAAAGGTGCTCAGAGTATATACAGCACACTGCCAGTCCTGAGCCAGCAACCTCTGGGCCTGCTGATATGCATGCGTTTTTGCATGCTATGCAAGGATACAATGTAGGCTATCAACCCATGCATGTTTGCCAGACAGCAGAATGTTAGGCGCGAAGCAGCACCTGAGGGGCAATGCTTGTCAGGATCTGCGCCATGTTGTCTACACCCAAGTCTTCCAGCTCGTATGTGACACAGTCTACTCCAGGAATGTCAATTGGCTCTGATGCACACAACACCACTTGTAGGAGCGGATGAGTCTGCAGAATGCGTAGCAGCGTGGCACCTCTTTGGACTATCTACTGGCAGCGTTTGCTCACTCACATGCATTCAAGAGCAGCATATACATATGCATTGCGGTACTGTAGCTGCACCAACAGTACAAAGGCATTACATGTCCATCACACTATCCAGACAAGAGCCTCAGACAGGCTTACAGCACAGCGTTGTATTACAACAGGCGTTTGTCTCACAGGGTCCCAATCCAGCTCGTTTGTTGTTTATGGAGTCTGCAGTTACGCAGCTGCTGAGGGCAGCAGCTTTGCAGGCAAAGTATGCCAGAGCTGACGATTGCAGGCAGTCCCAGCAAGGCAGACACTCACATGTGCAAGCTCACCTTGACCATCTTCTCTACATTATGGGTGACGTGCTTGAGTAGCCTGGCAGTCATATCAGGGGGGCAGTGCACGATGAGGCCCATGGGATAAGCAGACCATCGCCCTATCCAAGACATGAGGTTGCATGTGTCTGATGTGTCTGCTGTCACAGCAAAGGCGGCCATGAACTGGAAAGCACACTCGACCCCTGTCTCCACTCTTTCCATGTCTGCAAAGTAGGCGTTGCACCACAGGGTACTGCTGAAGAGGGTCTCAGCTGCCATCACTGCTATGTTGACCTTGCCTGCAAGATACACTTGCATCTTTCACCTCTCAGGCTCTTCAACAACATGTCAAGCAGCCATTGATCACAGACTGCAACAAGCGCTTCAGCAAGCACTGTGCCACAGCAGCAACACAAGGCAGCATCCCTTCAAACAAACCAGTGAGCAAGCAGGCATTGTGCTATCTGCAAACTAGGCTGTACATCAAGACAGCACGCTGCGCTGAGTCAGCATAACTCAAAATCAATTATGGTCGTCCAGGCTGTTTGAGAGACTGCTGCACGCAAGTTGAGGCAGACTGTCTGCACCCAGTGCTGCACAGAGAAACCACTCTGAAGCATGTCTAGGCCATGCCATATCTGATCCGCGCACATCTGCGTAGCTATCAGCTTCAGATACATTAAGCAATGGGCAGATCAGCTGGCAGCAAATCAGAGCATGGTGTGAAGGCAGCATACCTGCGCCAGGGGCTCCACACAGGGACACCACTTGTGGCACCCCCTGGCCCTGGTCTGGCTGCAGCACATCCAGCAGATCCTGGCAGTGGCGCTCCTGCCCCAGCAGCAGCTGTGTCACCTCGGGCAGAGTGTTCACCACCGGCCGGTACTCCTCAGCCACGGCACTCAGCGTGGAGCCCGTGGTGCGTGCACCGGACCCCATCCGGCTTGCACTCCTGCAGACATGACATGGCACTTGCATCACCATGCTGATTGGGCGGTCATATCACATGCGCAGCTGTGGCAACAAGACACTGCTATGGCACAGAGACCGAATCAAGATAGGCGGTCAGGACAGTGACGCAACAGATGATAGATGAGAGTTCCATCATGAGACCCTGCAGGCGTCAGCTGCCTAGGCCATGTTGTCTGAGGCACACGAGGTTTGACCTAAAGGGAAAAAAGCTGGACCAGCAGGTGTAACTTCCTTGCAACACAATCCACTTTGTGCAGCAGATAGTATCAGCACCTTGGTGTGCTTGCACCAAAATCTTTTGACCAGGCTTTGGGGCATGGCCCACTGCATCTGTCAGCGTACGCTGAAGTTAATACTGCCAAATGGTGCGGACTTGCCCACAATTTGGATAGACAGGGCTGTGCTGAGTCAAAGAGCACACCATTCAGCCTGGCATTGTGGACTCATTACCTGGATAAGGTCTTGTAGCTGTTTTCCCAGTTGAGCAGGATCTGACACTGCTGGGCCAAGTTGATGTTGCGCGGCAAGCTGAACTCCAGCTCTACAGGAGTAACCAGATTGGGGTTCCCACGACTGATGGCAGCCTGGAAGAGCTCCTTGGTGTGTTTGTTGTAAATCACTTGCGCCACACTGGATGCTGTCTCACTGCACATACCCATCAAACGGCTCTGTGGCTTGCTTTGCAGCAGCAGAGTATCACAGGAGAACACTCCCTGTTTCAGTAGCCATGACAACAATGAAAGGCTGTCAGGATGTCAAAGTCTGAAGCGCAGAGCAGCACAGCATAGCATAGCACATCACAGCGCGGTCAACAACATCGCAGTGAGGAGTCTTCAACGCACTGACGCGCAACATGTGCATTGCGGTTCCAGCGCCAAAATGACAACCTTTTTCAAGACCTTTGTAAACGATGCTCCAAAAGTGCACTTAGGTCATGCAGCACATCATTAGCAACACATGGTGGTTTCGATTTTAGTATGGCACAGCACAGCACAGCACAGCACAGCACGGCACGGCACGGCACAGGCAGCACACGGGGAGGGCCTTACTCTTCAAGTCCTTTGGGGAAGCTGCTCCAGAAGCGCTCCCAGGTGATTTCCTCAGTGCCAAGGCTGCCATACGTCTGCAGCAGGGCTGAGCCAAAGCTGCGCCACCACCAGAGGCGCACCTCAGGGTTACGAATGACCTGGTGGGGGCCAGTCTGCAAGCTAGATTGCCTCCACGCCACCTCCTGCGCTACTAAGCTGGCCAACACCGCCCTTGCACGCTGCACACACAGATTGAGCTTGCCATCAAGCTTCTGAGCTCTGTGTGAGACAGGCAGTGGTGGATATTTGATGCCTTGTCTATAGGTCAACCTTCATTCTATATGTTTGGTCAATACTGTGCTTGTAGATTGCAATTAAATATCCAGTGAAGCCACAGTGAAGTCTGCAGATGAGAAAGTTCGCAGGCGTCCTTAAGCCATGCTGCAGTGTGACCCCCGTGCCGTAGCTGCATCTTCTTCTGTGCTGTATCTGTCTTGAGGTGTATCATGGTACCTTCTCAATGCTTTGCAATGTTGCTTCAGCGCAACAGAGCATGAGGGAGCAGATGGCAAAGTGTGTTGCTGCTCAGGCCACGTGCTCTAGTTCTGTAACTTAACGCAGTTGATCTTGACAGCATGCAGCGTGCGAAAGCATTGTTGGTGTGGCACACAGCTGATACAAATCCCTCTGTTTCTCTGTCAAACTTTGAACAAGCATCCACAACACGTACAGCGCTGCAAAGATGGCATACCGCCGAGACAAACTGCTCCAGGTCTTGCAAGGCCAGCAGCTGCGTCTCAGGGTCCTGCAGCGCTGCCATACCTCCCAGTGCATCCAGCTGCTTGCGAAGCTCAGCCGTGTCGTCTGTGTATTCCTGCATTATCCACACGCATACTTCTCTGCTGAGCAACACTGTTTGAGTAAGTGACTCAATCAGCGCTGCTGCCACTGCTGCTGCTTGTGCTGCTGATGCCAACTGTGTGTGTCAGCATCACTGATGGTGGTTGAGACATGTGATGGTGTCTGCTGTGCTTGACATGCTGTGCTTGACACGCTGCTCTAGCAATTACATAGAGCTAGCCATACAAAGCCAAGTCTGCTTGCATTGTGTGCTACATGCACGAGGTCACCAGCTTGCAGAACCAGGCATGCTGTGACAGTGATGGGGCGCACTGTAGCAAGACACGCCAGTGGCCTGGTGCTGAATCAATCATGATCCAAGATACATATCTCTCCACCTATCACCCATGTGTTATGATTCTCTGCACCCAACTGGCTGGATTCTGCATGATCCGACTGAGTAAACTCTGCATGGGTCATGTGGACAGGTAGCCCACCTGCTCAGGGCCAGGCTGGTTGCCGCCTTCTACAGCTACAGAGATGAGGAGGCGGTCCAGGCGGCAGAACTCCTCCTTGTCACTGCTCACTTTCTCCAGCCTTGACAGCCAGCCCCTACGCGGCCATGCAGATGAGTACTGACTGTGCATACTGTTGCAAACAGGCACATAGACAGACAGGCAGACAGACAGAGAAACAGACACAACAGACAAACAGGTGAACTTGTGTGCGCATGCATGAAAGGCCAGAATCATAGACGCACGCATGCATGTACGCAGGCAGACAAATAGACAGATAGGCAGGCAGACAGTACCAAGAAGGGCACTGACCGTTCAGAGAAGGTGGCAATGAACTCTTTGACTTCAGTGACAGCCTCCAGCAGATTGGCCATGAGAGTGGGTCTGGCGGCCAAGCTGGTGTTGGCTAGCACCAGGCCTTGAAGCTCTGCTGCACAGCTCACCAAGGCCTCACAATTGCTGGCATTGTAATATGCCTGCTTCCAGAGCCTGCACATGCAAGCCAGTCAGTGCAACATGACTGGCAGCCAAGGCTGTGCATCTAGCTGAGTCACATGGCTCATTGAGGCTTGGCAAACACAGACATTTGCACAGGCTTGCTTTGCCAGTTTGTCTCCAAAATACAGAACTATCTGCTCTTTTTGATGACTGCCTGTGGTGGTAGTCAGGTCATTTTAAATTGCAGCACTTTTGTTGTATACAAAATACCGAGCTCTACATTGCTGCTGCATGACAGATCAAGCGCGATAAGCTGCTTTTGTGCAGCCAAGGCAGTGTGCTGCATTAGATAAGGGAATTGCCAGCTGCTTGCTGGCTGAACAAGTTGTGCAACAACACACAAGTGCAACAACACACAAATGCTTTCATGCCTTTGCAGACAGCTTGTTAGACAGCATGTGTTCATGCAGAGGTGACTTGACCATCATGTGATCTGCAGACAACATGTGTCATCAATACTTGCAAAACATATGTGACATGCTTTCAGAAGGCTATAAGTTTTGCTATGTTTCACAACCTTGCTCTTGATCCAGATGCTGGCAGCTGCTGAATGAACTTTGCTCATAAGACCAGTCCATGATGATTTTATTGGGATATTGGCATGCAGAGATAGCATTGTAGACAGCTGAGGTATGATCAGCTCATGTTGTGCATTCACAAAGCTGAAGTGGCAATAGGCTCACCCATATGCTTCAGTGATGACCTCCACTAGGCTGAATGCCTTGCCCTGGACCCCCTTCATGGGTACCTGCGCATTGCCATGGCAATCTTCAGCATTGCAGTCTGAGAACACAGGGTAAACAGCAGCAACACAAATTGTCACACATACGTCAACTTGCAGCCAAGTCAATGTTGTATCAGCCCATGTCTTCAATGTAACACCACATGCTCAGTAGCATCCATGATGCAAATCACAGCTGCTTGCATTCTTAGGTGGGGACAGCATGGAAAGAATTCCGACATGGGCCTGAGAGTCAGGCCCATGTCAGAAAGGTAAGCAGTGCACATTGTGCAAGAGCTGGGTGGCATAGTCAAGAATCTGCAAGGGCTTTTTGGCACCAAGGTGAGCTAGGTGGCAGGGGGCCAGATAGGCTGTGCTGAGATCACTACCACAGAGAGGCCATCGTCATCAAGCACAACCATGTTGCCTTCTTTGGACTGCCGCAATGTTGTATCACCAAAGCTGAAGCCGCTGCTGCTTGAGTTGCTGGTGCCATTCATCTGACTCCTGGAGAAGCTGCTCATCAAGGTTGGTCCCTTCCCCTGCATTGTGTTGACGCGATGCATTGGCAGCTGTGAGCAGGCGCCACTTTCAGCAGACAAACAGATGCAGCATGTATGGGCTGCGTTTGTGAGGCTAATCCATTGCGGCTGCAATCATGTCTGCGGTGCTACTATACTTTTGGCACAGGTCCCAATCAGCAACAATGGTCTCAATGCCAAGCGTACGGGTGATGCCTGCGGTGTGAGATAGGCATGGCATCTTTTTGAGCACACAGCAGCAGCCAGGTTGAGGTCTGCACACACTTAGTCTTGCAGAGATCCTAAAGCAAGGTCAAGTTGCCAGCTGTTTGCAGTGAGACCAGCACACAACAGCATTGTGCAACTTTCACTGTGCCAAAACTATCAAAACATTGCTGCTGACCTTGGGAGAATGCTGAGGTGTCACAAAAGAAAGGGTGGGCGATGATGGCTTGGGCATGACTGGACTGTCTGTATCCCTGACAGCTGTGTCCTGCTCCTGCTGAGCAATCAGGTCGTCCCTGGTGTTGATGAGCTGCATTCTATGCAGCGGGTTCTTGATACCAATCTGGGTCAATATGTCATCTGTCAGCTTCATGAGCTCCTTGCCTGTCGTCCCCTGTACCGTTGACAAGGCAGCAGTTATACTGGCACTCAAATCCAGATGTCAATCTCTACTAAATGCTTGTGCAAGAGCAGCAGTGGATCTGCAACAACAGCACTCAACAAGGCTGGGAGTTTGCATTGACCCAACTGAGCTGACCTTGAGCTGTTTGGTGTATTTGTTCAGGGACTCGTGCTCCTTGAGCCACTGCTTCACATCTTCGCTTGTCCAGGACACCATAGCCTTGCTTGCCAGGTCAGGGACAGACTTGCTTTTGCCCATTGGTACTAGTTGACGGCTTCCTGATTATGAGGTATAAGGTACTGGTGTTGTTTGCTAATTGGAGCTATATTGTTTGTCACTCGAGACAAGCCAGCTGGATCGTGGCGGACGGCAACCAAGACGGGCGGAACCTATTCGGTTCGCAAATTAGAAGGTTTTGTGCAACCGTCATTTGAGCATCACAGACCCCGTGGGCAGAACAGCCAATTATCCAGGCGTAACCTCGTATGCACTTAGCATGAAACACCAGTAATCCTACCCACAGCGACAGCAGCATAGACAGCAGCAGGGATCAATTTGTGCAGGTGATCAACAGAAGAATGGTACTGATCGACAAGCGATCAATGCTACCGCAGTGTCACAAAGCAAACTTGCTGGTTGCCACATGGGGTCGATGAGTCAGAAATCAGAAGTTGACTCCTAATGAGACTCACACAAATCAAGCTCGACTCAGAACAGAGACAGCCTGACGCCCACACAAAGCTCATTGTCGCAGGCATGTCCTGAATTGTGGAATCCTGGAACATGTTTCCGAGGATGCACTGATCTGCAGAGCCTGGTGAAATACCTGGAATGTCAAGAGTCAAAGCCAGATACAGCACCCACTCGAGCATTGCTGTATTGGACAATGCGAAGCATTGACATGCACTTGTGAGGCTGTGTTTACAGTGCCTGGGAGCGAAGCTACTGGAACTACAAAGAATGAGCTGCAGTGACCGAGAGTGACTGTAAGGTCGAAGCATGTGGCAGGGATTAGTCACTTGTGCAAGCATGCACAGATGCAGAAAAGGCATGCATCAGCATGGAACACTGCCTAGATGTGTGGCAGTGCATCATACACACATTGCCCTCTGGATGTTATGGTCATGGCTTGCCCACAGAGTGTGAGATCAAAATGAAACGAGACAAGCAAGTTCATTTTGACTGCAATGCACCTGAAGAAAAGCTCTACTCTGGGCGATCATTGCGTCATGCAGTCTATCTAATGTACATCTGATTCAGCCACAGAGAGTCCTTGGCTTCTTGTGCGCAGGACTACCTGCCAAATCTATGACAGGCATGGCTTGGATGGACTGGGCAGCCCCAGGCAGTGCGCGATTGTGGGCAGGCTTGGTTGCTGGCGCCTGAAAGGCCTGATCACTCATCCAGATGTCATCAAAGTCATCATCATCGGCAAAGACACCGCTAACTTTGACAGCAGGCTTTGGTGCAGCTTGCGCTAGCGTTTGCTGCTGCTGCCACTGCTGCTGATGCTGAGGTGGCTGCTGCCATGACCGACTAGGTCCAGCCTGTCGTATTGGCATACCTTGCTGCTGGGCCGCATTGGTGCCCTGAGGCTGGAACGTGTTTCCAGATGCACCAGCTGATGTCTGCAGATTGCCAAAACTAGAGGCCTGCTGCTGCTGCTGCTGATGTGAGTGCTGCTGAGGACGCTGCTGAGGTTGGAGCACCTGCTTGGGCTGAAAGAAAGACTGCATTGTGGTTTGCTTTCCAGGAGAAACAGTGTTGGGCGTGGGTTGTTTGGCCTGTCCCTTTGATGGACTGGCCCCTACAATCAAAGGTAGGTTGGTGATGTCTCGTGGCCGAGCAGTGCTGTCTGGAGCCGCAATGCCTCTATTACTCCTCTGATCTGGCCTGGCTTTCACCCAAGAAGGGCGACCTGAAGTAATGCCGGATGTTGCTGCAGCTGTGGTGGGTGCGGCCACAGCTGTGCTGGCGTGAGACGCAGCAGAGGGGCCAGATGTGCTGGCTGTTGGACCAGCTGTGGCTGTTGAGGGCACTGCAGGTGCAGCTGTGCCAGGCTGAGACTGGCTCATGAAGGCATCCAGCCTGCCTTGATTTGCACTCACCTGCTGCTGGGACTTGAGCATCTGGAAAGTGTCTGACTTGCCATTCAGCACCTACAGGAAACAGCAAACAGCTCTCCAGTAATGGCGTGTCAGGCAGATGCTGCACTTCAGATACAAGTGGAGAAGCAGGCTGCAACAGTGACAAGCACCGCCAGTCATGCAATGTGAAGGCACTTGGCATTGTAAATGCTTGTCTTAGAGACAAGATGCTGCTGGTTCTTAGGAATGTGTACACTGGCAGATAATGAAACAGGATGTACCTGGCCCACATCATCCAGCTTGTGCTCCAGGGTCTGCCAGATGATGTCATCTATGGAGCCCTTGGCATGCAGGTAGTATACATTCACAGAGTTGGCTTGGCCAATCCGGTGCACCCG
>JAABUP010002110.1_pt1 | contig 39836 bp, 37 predicted proteins | sample 5559201 | NCBI WGS metagenome assembly JAABUP01 (sample SAMN10711887, study PRJNA513373) | rock metagenome | isolation source: Antarctica rocks | place: Antarctica | reverse complement strand
CCCGACGGAGCATAGGGAGCGAACGAAACAACATCGCTATGACTCAGTGAGAAAATCTCGTGACTAGAGTCACCATAATCCTCCCCTCGCGGAAGTAACCTAGCAAAGGACTATCATCTGCTCTTTCCCGAGCATCCCTACGGTCTATCATCTTCTCATTACACGTACTCTTCATTTTAGCTCTACGCACATTGCCTCACATTGCTAATTCCTCATATCTTTAGGCCATAGTGGAGCCTGTCCATCTGGCTGGATGGGCGGTCACATAAAGCTTGGACGCATAGTGCAGTCTCATAAGTCAATGCCACCGAATTGTAAAACAGAAATTGACTATCTTCTTTCGCTCGTGTCTATTCCAAGTCATCTCATGTTACCGGTGTTGCACTGGGCCTATATGACCGAGTTTGGCAGTAATACATCTACGCTCGGCTGTACGTCGATACGGCCACATTGGACTACCTGTTGTGTGAGTATGTGTCTGGAGACAAATTTGGATGAATCTGGGGAGAATCCACGAGGATCATAACCAAGGAATAGAGGAAGGCAATGTGCGACAAAGAAAGACCTCGCAAACAAAGCCACTCAGGGAAAGCAGCAAACCTAGACGAAATATATTGAATCTTGAACGACGCATTCAAAGCAATGTCAAAGCATGCTGGGGATGTCGAAATCATGTTGCTGGCTGTTGATGGACAAACAGCAAGTCATGGCAAGATTCGTGGAGTATAGGGAGGTAAGCTTTCCTACTCTCGTCCCTGCGCTTCCAATCAGCGGACGAAGTTTTCAAAGGGGGTTGCTAACAATCCCAAAGATGGCGCCTGAATCCCGCGTGAGTAGGGCTTAGGCCAGAAGGATCCTATATGACTTGGTACTGACCATCGATATGCATCCATTGGCATTCGACATCATCCCGGCAGACATTGGGCAAGTGATTTTACCTGAGTCCGTTTATATTAATGCAATATTGGCTCTTTCGCGTTCATTGCATGACAAAGTCATTCTCAAGACCGCTAGACAGCTGTTCCATAATGCTGTTCCAGAGCTATGCACATGAAGTCTTACGAGCGAAACAATCGACTACTGAACATGGAGGTTCAAATGACGAGTCTCGGGTTCCCAGCCTAGAAAGTAGCCAGGCTCGTACCGTAAGTTCTTACGCTTTCTACAAGGACAAAGCTATAGCTTTCAATACTATTGCAACAAATGTTTTCGAGCCCATGGCAGGTATGGGACGTCTGGTGGTTGATACATATGACTCGGTCACCCCTTAGAGGAGCGCTACTTGCCGATGATATGGGCCTCGGCAAGACAGTCACCGCGCTCACATTCATAATTCTCCACAAATTCTTCGACTAGCTGAAGACGGGCGGGGGCAGGTGGCGGCCAGGAAACATGAGGCCAGGCAAAACAACCCCCCAGGAGTACGCATATCAGAGACCAATCTAGAGGGTAATATTGCCGTCATGGCTGGATACTTTGCCTCGATAACACCGAGGAAGCAAAGCATTTCCTTTACGAATCACCAGTCGCGAAGAGCATCCTCGACCCCTTTTGCGAAAGCAAGAAGAATCAATTTTCAATCCCCAACGGCAAAATCAACTGGCCCATTAGGGGTATCTTCCAGCACGCCTATGACCCAGACTCGGTAATCTGGCGAGATGAACGGCTGCCCCTTTGCCGCAGTATCTGGCGATGACCGTGGCTATCGATCATGGGTGTGTAGCATGCACCAGGTCACCCTCGCGGCGCCACAGTGCTTCTTCGCCGAGCGGTTGGGTCCAGGGATCGAGCGGTCGAACAAAGGACTCCCCGAGGAGTCGACCAATCTCATGAACGACCATAGCGCCGAGGACTGCAATCGGGCATACTGGATCGTGTGCGCAGCCACGCGCAAAAAGAGGCGCGCGACCAGAGGCAGTTCCAGACGTGCGAGGAAGCCGACGTCGACCCTAAAAAGATCACCATCGCAAAGATAGTCGGGAAGCATTCCACTTCCTTCCTCTGCGGTTAAAGCTCCCAGAGTTGAGGATCCCTAACTTCGAGCCACTTATCACGGTATATGAAATCCAAGGGGGTTTTATCCCCTCAATTGGCCAAGTCCGCTCACAGAGAGCCGCTCGAAACAAAAGCCTCTCTTCGTCAAGACCGTCCCATCAGATAGGATGCAATTCCGATCCTCTGATGTGAGGAATTCTAGGGCAAGCTCTTTTCTCTCTCCATCGGCCGTACGAGAGGTCGTCTCCCCGTGGACAAATGGCCGGGACGAAATTAGAATGTTGTCCCCAGAACGTTTAATGGAATTCACTGTACGATTGTCCAAGCCGGCCTTCTTTCAAAAACAGACTCCGGTCAAGCAATTATGATGATAGAAATCATGAATCTCCTCACTGTCCTTCAAATAAAAAGTTGAGCCAGCAATGGAAGGACTCTTCCAGCATGAACTAGTCACGACTCTGATCTGTCCAAATTGCAGACGCCTCCGAGCGGTTCGAGCCCGACAACATCCTCCCTGCCTGGGATAATTGTCTCCGATGCGACACCACCGGTCATTGCGAATGGCCAATCTCTGCAGAGCACAACAGACTATCTCTCCATGTCAAACGGGGACTGAGATCACGGTCAAACAGTAACCATTGGAAAGAACAGGGAAATGCAAAGATACGCAATTGCCTCTTACTGGTAAAAGAGAGACCAACAACGAGACGGTCGAAGGGTTTGCAGACTCACATGCGCTATTGAATCGAAGTGCTTGACGAGCATGGTTCTTGTGTCGCTATGCAGGACTGAAGGGGCGAAGAGAATATCGCAAGGGGTTGCGCGACCAATGAAGAGGGAGAGAGATGGAGTGCTTGTGATAGCTTAAGTGAACGGATACTTATCTCAATCGTCAGAAATCTACCTCCCGAGGCCACCCTTGTTGTCTTATTGATGATGAAAGTCGGTCCATGCCAGATACTGCTGAAGCTTTCAAGAGTTGATCGTCACAAAATTCTCAACCGACCCTTCCCTCCCCACCCAAAACAAGCCCTCATACCCCACACGTCCAAAAGCAGGCGAATTCGCGAAGCCCGCCCCAGCTGTTGACATGTTGACACATCAAGGAGGCTGAGTGGAAATTAAACCATAATCTAGGGTGGCGTTCCGCGAGCCCTACCGCGCATGGAAACGGTAATGGACTCGCTAAACCGAATACGAAAGGTCTAAGATTCCCGCACTTCCAGTATCTACGCTGAACAGCATGATGATGGGCTTGAAATATAAGAGGGAGCACATCCTGCTCTTTCCCTCGCACGAAAAAGCCCCCCAACAGACCCTTTCACCATAATCCATCTCACACGCAAGCCCCACCCCTCAACCTCCACACCAGCCTCCCACCCCTCTCCGTCAAAATGGCCTCCCTCCTCATCTCCGCCGGCTACCTCTCCTACACCCAAATCCGCAAATCCACCCAAAAACGGCGCGCCAAAAAAGCCGCCCGAACCAGCGCCTTCTCCGACCTCGAGCGTGAAAACGCAGCCCGCATCGCCCATCTACAAGATAATACGTGTTTCTGCCAGCAGAGCGATTGGCAGGGCGGGGGGTGCGAGGTTCATGGGTATGTGCCGGCGGCGGGGGAGCCGGGGGGGCCGCCTGCTTATATGGAAGTTGAGGGGAGGGATGAGGGTGATGGGAGGGGGGAGGGGGGGCCGCCGGTGTATGAGGAGGGGAGAAGGGGGTCGGCGCCGGGGGTGATGGAACAGCCGCAAACTACACGGTCAGGATCACCAGGGGCGGGGGAGAGTCCGTATCAGTATTGTAGGGGACAAGAAGATGGGTTTTTGGCGGAGCCGAGACAGCATAGAGCGAGCCATTCGGCGGTCGATCTGTTGGAGGGGGCGAGAGCGCCGGCGCCGATGCGGGAGGAGGTGAGGAGGATTAATGAGGAGAGGAGGAAGAGGATGAGGGCGGGGGGGTTTACGAATTTTGTGTTGAGGTGGAAGAAAGATAAACCGAAGAAGGGGGAGGAGGTTGTTGCGTAGGTGGGAGGGTGGGGAGGGAGGGTTTGGAGGGCGTTTTGGATGGGGGGATGTGGGAAGGCGTTTGGTGAGAGGGTTTGCGTGAGGTTATCGAAGGAATGAAAGATTGGACAGCATATTGTTTATATTGTACAAAGCTCCTAGCATTCATCCATACCTCATATAATCATACATTCCTCGGCTTACCATCACCTCACTAGTACATTGCTATCCCCATCAGCCCCTCGGTTTACTACCTACAGGCACTGGAGGTGGTCCCGTCCGTCTAGCATGCGGTGGTGGAGGTGGCGGCTTTTTGAAAGCACTCAACCCCGGACTCTGCGTATTGTTCCTCGACACCACTGGCGGATTCTCTCTTATAGGCGATGCACCTGCCAGGCCAGCACTGGGCTCATTTGCCCAAGGCGAAGGTACCGCCTCTTGAGCTGGCGATGCCTGTCCTTGGGTATTCGAACCTCCTGCACCTCCTCCAGTGTATCCGTTGACTTTGCCCGCAACGTCATATTTCTTGTTCATCGCCCCTGCCCAGCGTCCACCTGCAGCGACCTGATCGCCATGTCGTTCGCGGAAGTTATTGGCTGTGCTAGCGGTAGCTTTTGCATCTGATAAGGAGACAGATGAAGGATCTTTGTGGAAGGCGGACGCTGTGCGAAGGGCGTCTTGTTTCTGTTGCATTGTTGTACCTTGGTTTGAAGGCGGAAGGGAAGTCGTGGAGAGCTTTCCGAATCGGGATTGAAGGCCTCCGATGGAGGTATTCTGGGGAGGCGGTGGAGAGGTTCTTGTGGTTGCGGTATTGGAGGATTGTGAGGCCCATGGATTCGGCGACTGAGGTTCAGCACTGGTATTCTGTGGTTTTGACCCTATGCCGAAGGCAGGCACAGATACGCCCGCTTTCGTAAGCCTATTGAGTGCTCCAACGTTAAATTCGTCTCTCTGAGTAGTCGGTTGTTGTTGTGTAGCCGCTGTATACGTAGGTGGTGGGTCTGGTGCATGTAGATTTGGACGCGAGTTCTGTCTGGGCGGTAATCTTGGAGGAAGAGAAGGCTTCGGCTTCGCCCTCACTGGACTCGGTGCCTGTGCTTCATCTTCCTGCACTAATCTCCTGACAGGTGGTTTCGGCAAGTTCCTCGTATCCAGACCTGTAGCATTGACTCTATAAGGCACTGGAGGTGCAGCCTGCTTCCGTGCAGCTTCCTCCTCTTGTCTTCTACTTTCCGCCTCCTTGGCTTGTATCTCTTCGATACTGACGGGCGCTCCTAGACCTCGTCGGTCTGGCGTGATGGCGTTAGGTACAGCCGCGCCGCCGTGGTAATTGAGATTTTTGGGTGGTGGACCGAAGGCATCTGGATCCTTCAAAGCAGCGAGTGGGCGAGATTGGTGATCTTTTGCAGCGGCGTGTGGATCCTTGCCTTTACCTATCCAGCCAGCCTGGGAGTCGTGAGAATGGTCAGAGAAAGCGGGGCTTTGAAGGACGAGGGAAACTAGCTTACGACTTGGTTGATGCCCTTGTTGTCTCCTCTCCATGACTCCTTGCCACCGTTTTTGCCTGGAGGATGCCAACCTCCTTTCGCTACGCCCTTGACCTTGTCCATTGCTACACCGATCTATTATGGTCGCCGAGTCCCAGGCGCGGGGCTCGAGTGGAAAATCCAAGGCAATGTACGTCTTAAGTGAAAGATGCTCTAGCCAACAAGTGTCATTTGCTGCAGGGGCAGGATAGCAAAATCAATCGGTGTTCGATGTTTGACTGCTGGAATATTGGAACAAAGCTTGGAAGGGGACGAATCTATGATTACCTAACCCGCAACGGCTTTGAGATTTCGGCCGAGAGACCTTTAAGATGGGAGAAATTATCGTCAAAGGGAGCACATTAGATATAATGGTAATTGAATGGTATCATGCAACAATGCTATGCTAAATGTACTGCAATGGATATCTTGAACGCCCCAGAATGCTCATTAACAATATTTGCCGAGTGCAATTACACATAATGATGCGGATGTATTGTCGAAGAAGTCTCGTCACTATCCATCCGCGATCCTATCGACGACACGGTCGAATCATGCCGCGGCCGATCATCATCCTCCCACCTCGACGTATCGATCGAAAATCCTGAGACGTCCGAAAGTCGCTCTGGCAGGTAAGATGAGAAAGGTCCATCTAGGTGGGAGGCGTTTTGAGGGGACGTTGTTTGTGAGGTGATTCGTGGCGAGTGACTTGGAACGGGCTTCCTAGCTAATGGACCTTGTGCCCGCGGTGGCGAAGGCCGATCTAGAGATGGCGAGCTTGATCGCGTACGTACATGACCGTAGCTAGCGGGATCCCGGATGATTTCACTTGAGGCATAAGTCGAACGGTCAGGTTCAGCAACGGCGTTGACTGCCTCCGGGCTTCGGGGTGGGGAGCGATTGGCCAAATGTTGAGTCCCTATCCGTGAGAGCGGCGCAAAGTGGGACCTTGCTGCTGCAGCTTCAGAGGGACGTGGTGATATGTATGGTGGAGGAGGGTCGAATGGGGCGGACCTCGAATTTCGATTCGAACCTCTGGTCCGAGGTCGACCAGTGGATGTCCTTGACACCTTTGCATCTGAAGTCCGCGCATGAGGTTGAACGATGGAGGGCTGAGATCTTCGCATTTCTAGGGCCCGTGCGATACTGAATCTGAAACGGGGACTCGCTTCAGGTTCTCGCGAGCCAGCTAGTGGGGCGGGAGTACTGGGTGAGAGCTCGAAGTTGAATAGACCGAGGGATCCCCGTGTTTGAGCGGCAGGGGGTTCCTCTATGCTGTTGTAGGGCGAGTGCCTCTGAGTGGGAGTCCTCCAAGGTCGATTAGGTGGTGGTCCTCTGTAGGACATTTGCTTCTGGATCATTGGCTCCCGAGAATGTGAGTTGCGCTGGCTTGCATATCTCTGCTCCTGTAGTTTCCTTCTGTGACTGAGAAACCAATATGTGAGTATGGGAATTAGTATTGCGAGGACAGCGATTGGGACGACGATGGCGGCGGTCAATCTGCCTGGACTTATCCCCGGTGATGCAGCTGCTGTGTGACTCGGTGTCGCGGAGCTTGTGACAGAGACCGTGACTGGCGGTGGAGTAGGAGTTGCTACGACGGAAACATGAGAAGAGGTCGACAATGGCGCCGTCTCTGTCAATAGACCCAAATCTGACCTTGCCGTCGGAGCTGCAAAAGTCCGAGCGGGCATGGAACCTTCGATATTGGTGGGGACTGCTGCTGTCGCCGCTGGTGCTGTATTCTCAATTTCCGGTAATAGGGTGGTGTCTTGTGGTTCGATAAATGTCAAAGGGTTTCGGCCTTGGTCCGAACCGATTTGCGCTGCGCGATGTTTGATTGCCATGATTGCTAGAGATGGTGCTGTAGGAGGACGAAACGACGTAAAGAGACAGTCTGCTCTCCCAACTCGATCGCCGTCGAGGTTGTTTGCAAAGGACAAAGCGGTAGATTAGAGAGACAACGAAGGACGTGGGTGTCCCAAATTAATGAGCGCTTCCCTTTGTCGCCGTATTAAGAAGACGAGCCTCGAAGCGCAGAAAGATGGATGCACAGGCAGTAGGGATTACTGGATCAAGTAATTCTTGTGCTCCCACGGTCCCACCAAGATGAAACAAGACATCACCACCCCTCACAGCGTGTATTTAGAAGCGGGCTCACCTATTGGCATCTTGTCCCACCCAGCAGTTGCCGTACAAGGGAGTCTGGCGAGAGGATTGGGATTGGACTGGATTATGAGTCTTTGCGCAGGGCGCAGCGCGCAGTTGGATGGAATCAACTGAGCCTCCTTCGCTTGCCTTGGATCCCCCAATCCCATGAGGCCAGCAAAATAGACGAGACACACTCGACACGGTTTGGCGTCGATCTTACACAAGCCGTCCACTGTGTGACTCTTCTGAAACACCTATCTGGACGGCCAGACCCGCCTGGGGTGCATAGTGCAGGTATGGAAGGTGACCGTTGAGGCCTTCGAGGAGGACATCCTGGCCTCATCCTTAGCCGAAGCAGTAGCGTTACTGGCGCATAAATAGGGGCAAGCTTTAGGCGGGCCAATGGACATTCTCGTATCTCAAGCATAGTGGGCGTTGCTTTCCTACAACTGTTGGAGTACAAGAGCTTTACAACAGTCAGTAATGATGAGGATGTCACAATGGTGGTAGCATGAGGAAGGTTTGTGGCTTGGTGAGGCTCTTCGAGCGCTAACGATCACATGGCGGGCGTTTATTTGCGTCCTATGCTGCGGAGTCAAGGGATCATTTGGGGGCGCAAACATCCAACAATTTCAAAAGGAAATTAAACGGGCAGCATCAGCATCATGGGAGACGCGTTTCGATTGTTTGAGGGTCTGATTGATGAATATCGACTGCCAGAATTAAGTGACAAGCCAGCCTGCGTGTACGCCCAAGCAAGCCATCTGAGTAATCCTGCACGCTTGGATTATCGATACCATGCCGGGCTCGATCCTCTGAAAGTCTGACCCATCGTTAATGATCTGTACAGGATGGCTATGTAAGAGGCCGTTTTACAGGAAGACCTTACCTGAGTAGACTGAATATGCGTGTCTTCGGTCTAAGTGTGCTTCAATCTTCACATATCTGAAGGCCTAGAAGCTCAAATTCGCAGTGTCCAAGTGTGTAGTAACCCTCACGGGCTGAATAATTGTTCATATCGGCTGCAGAAAAAGAGGTATCATATGATGTGATGTGATGTATTCTTGAATTATTGTGCCTGGCAAATATCCTCAAAGAAGGACCGTTGACGACCAACAGGGCAGGAAGAGAGGAAGTTCATTGCATGCGTCAGGTTTGATAGCCCCTCCGTTCGCCATTGCCAGTGCTAATGATTTGTGTGAAAGACTTAAGGTGCATCGGTCATCTGGTGTTCGTCTGATTCCGAGTCGGTCTTGCCATCGCCTGGTTGTGCACTCCCGGATAGATGTCCCTGGCTTTCATTTACGAGGATGTAGTCACCGAAATGGTGATGAAAGGGTGTAGCTTCCTCCCCTTGTGCCTCCGATGCACTATCATCTGTTGCTTCTTCTGCGATTGGCTCGTCATCAATAAACCGTGCGTCCTCGCTATTCGCCTCCGATTCCGTACCCTCTGAGCTGCAGTCATCCGAACTGCAGTATGCTTGCTCGTACTCCGGCAAGTACTTGATATCATGCAGCCGTTCCTTACTCATGCCCATGTTCTCTCCCTTGGCTGCAAGATAATCCATAGCGGCACCATAGTTGCGTCCCTTGGCTTCCAGAGCAGCTTTCAACATACCCAAACTAATATTGGGGCAATTCTGTTGCATATGTACCAGTTTTAATCTCATTTTGACATCTTTGATGTTTCTAATGGCATTGGTATCGAGCTCTGTTGGTTCTTGAGACTTGCAGTGACAGGTGCCGAAGTTCTCATCCATGGCTTCGATCTCCCAATGACATTCGGTACACCTCTAGACATCCTCCAAATCGTCAAAAGTCATTGTTTCTTCATTGTCTATGGCCTTGAAGTTTTGGTCTTTCTTCACCTGTGTGAAAATGCTGGGTTTTTGGATATTTCCATTCTTACGTTCAGAGGACGATGCATTCGCCTTGAGGAGATCAACAGTATCCTTTGACAAATTCTCAGACATTGAAAGGACGAAGTGAAGCCAATGCGATCCTCTGGCATCCGCGATGACCTCCATTGCCTTGCGAGCATGGAATTTGTCGTTTGCCGATTGACACGCACGATTCTAACATGCGACGACCACGTCCTTGTCATCAGAATCTGGACCGTTATCATCGAATTCAAGGAAACTATACGCTGTGTCCATATCTTTGACCTCAAACGCGAGGTTCGCGTCAACTCGCTCCAGAATCCGGTCCATGATCGTTTAAAGCCTCGAACAGTCTCCAATGGAACCTGCGAGTCTCCTTCTCTGAGGATAATAATCGTTAGGAATTGAATTTTGTGCTCGAAAGACAGTATGCAATGCACTCTAGAAGATCGAGAAGTCCGCAGTCTTACGTACTTGTTGGGGTTCCATGTGTGGTGACGGTAGGAAAGCGAGGTGAGCTGTTTAGCAAGCGTCAGCTACGATCGGAGATTGACGGCACCTCTTCACTTCTCGAAGGCCATTCCAAATAAAAGGGTCCTTGCCGCTTTCCTGCCAGATACGTTCACTGCATATGAGGATGAAATTGATCTATGACTGAGGCTTCCGCCTAGGTTGTCAACCGTAACCTCGATCACTAACGATTATTGATTATCATTATGCAACTAACAAATCAAAAGCTTACCAATTCAGCTTCACCGTCACCTACAACCGGAAGAAACCCTCTAGACATTGACCGACACGGGGAAAAGGAGATTGCACAGCTTGCATGATGCATTAAATAGCCTAAGCTTCTGCCATTTTCCAAGCTATTTGCCCGGCCATCTGCTCGCTATCTGGGGAATAAAGGTCTGTAAAGTCATGAAACCCACAGCTCAGATAAAACGCCTTGCTCAATTATCTCTCAAACGAAATTGAGGAAAGACATTACAGCTTCTCAAGATCCTCTTGTGCACTATTGGGTAAGAGGATCGCTCACTACTCCTTCCGGCTGGAACTCCTCCGCCTTCTTTTCCTCTTCAGTTTTGGGTTGATCGGGAATCACCTGGGACCAAGAAGCGTCGAGCTCAGGTGAGGCCTTCTTTTCTTCATCTACTGGCTCCTGCTTAGGTTCTTCGGTTGGAGGTTCAGAAGGTTTTTGTGGACTCGGATCCCTTGGTATAGAGACTTTCTTCTCAGGACTCTTTTGCCGTGGCGTTGTGGCCTTCTTCTCTGGACTCTTCTCTCGAGGTGTCGTCGCCTTCTTTTCCGGGCTCTTGTTCCTTGGCTTCGAGGCTTCTTTTGGCATCGGAAGTTTCTCTGGGCTCTTGTCTCGACCCTTAGTCTCGCCATTGGGCTTGCTGTTTTCCTTGCCCTTTGACTTGGGACCTTCGCCGCCCATCTTCTTCATCTTTTCCTGCAGAGCTTGTGAGTCGTCTTGCTTTTCCTCTTTGGCCTCCTTCCCCGTCTTCATAGCCTGTTCGCCCATCTCTTTGGCTTTCGAAGCAATGTCACCAGCGATGTCCTTCGCCTTGTCAGCGCCATCTTTCGCACCTTTCTGTACTTTGTCCGAAAGATCCCCGGCGGTGTCTTTCGCGTGATTGCTTAAGTCTTGAGCACCCTTCTGTGCCTTTGCGGGCAGATCACCAGTCATGTCCTTGGCCTTACTTCCCAGATCATTCGCTCCCTGCTTGGCTTTCTCACCCAGGTCATTGGCTTCCTCTTGGGCTTTGTCACTCAAATCGGATGCTCCTTCTTTAACGTCACTTTTCGCTTTCTCAAGCATGGCCTTCAGCTCAGGAGGAGGCTCGGTAACGCCACCTTGCTCATTAGACATGGCTTCCTCGATTTCTTTCTCAAGATCTTTGATCGCATCCTTGGAGGACTCTTTGATGTTTTCTTGCTTGGTGGGCTTTGGGGGCTCGGAATGAGAACGGCTGATATAACTTTTGTAGAAAAATCTGACGAAGAAAACGAAGAGTGGGATCAAATAGACGGCATTCAACAAGATAGCGAAGACTTCGCCAGAAGTGTCGATGCAGTGGACTCTCTGACTGCCCATCCTGTACCTAACCTCTTCTTGTGCCTTTTCCACCTCTGCCGCATTGACCGCATCGACGCCAAATGATTCACCTCGGCTGTTCCGCACGTTCTCTGCCAAGCCTTCCTCTCCTGCAGCTCGTAACGCAGCTTTCTTGAGCCAGCTCGCCATTCCGGCCGTTGCCGTAGCGCTACTGAGAGCACTGCTAATGACGGAAGATACAGTCGATGCTGTACTAGGCAGAGCAGTTGACAGGTTGCGGACGTACAGATATGGCATCTCAACAGGAATGTCGTACGCAATGAAGAGATGGGCTAGCGCATACGAACAGCCGAAGACGATCTGAATGATTTGAAGAGTGGTCAAGACTTGCTTCAGGTATTTAGGGACTTGAATCGTGAGCGCCATGAGTGCGTAATAAGTATACTATATACCATCAGTGTAATTCCATTCCAATAGGCGGTCAGTCAGAGCTTACCATCAATGTGTGTAGGCCGGAATTGATGAATACGAACATCCAGATTGGCGGAGACATGTATCGAATTCCTGCCCACAGGCAAATCATGGCGCCAGTATGGTGAAACGTCTGTAGGCCTCCGCTTTTTTTGCCTTTCGCCAGAATGATGGCGGTATCCACCACTTCATAAAATTTTGACAAGTAGAAGAGCCATCCGTAGAAAGCAAGACCCTCATTCCAGATCCTACCAACATCCGTTGGATCAGGACGTCCTCCCAACAGCTTGATGGCCTTGTCTGAATAATTCCACCCGCTCAAGCTCATGTTGTAGGTAGCAGCACTCCCCAGCCCGCGAGGTCCGTTGATCTTGCAAAGTGCATCAGCAACTCCGGCGAGTCCGAATTCTCCATCCCAGCCAGGCCATGAATGTCGGATGGCATTGAACATGCCAACGAAGGTCCATCCTGAGTAAATCGCTAGGAAGACGTTGTGTGCGACAACAAAGAGGTAGAAAGTTTTTGATTTGCTGAATGCCCGTGGCTTGAAATTCCTTTCCTTGTTCACTCGGTTGAGATACACGACTGTCGTCGCGTAAGTCAGGGCGATAGTGATCGGGATAGAGACGTGGAGGGCATTGCTGTAAATTTCGGGATCAATGTTGAAGGGGTGAGCCAGAGTACGGCTGGAGATTGGTGGACTCAATACTGGGGGGTTTGAGTCGGGCGTGAACTTAAGGAGAGATTCCGGAGGGTGAGTGAAATGGACAGACGGCACTGTCGAGGCGATTGAGGGGAGCACCATCTCGTGAATTGCTTTGAGCTTTTAGTCTCGGAGCTTTGAGATGTGAGCTGTGAGCTGGGCGGAGGAAGAAAAAGAATGGCAAGTCAGCGAAGCGAATGATGGGCGGCAACAGAAGCAGCGTTGAGACGTAAGAGAGATGACAGAATTCAATGTAAAGCTCCCTAGTCAAATAATAGCAAGAAGCTCACCTCAGATGCTACCAGAATGGAGCCGAAAAAATGCCCGAAAATCCGAAAATCAGGGTTGTGGCTGGAGCCTTGGCGGTCGTTTTCCAACGCAAGCGGCGATGACAACATCAACAACCACTTCGTTAATTCTACAACATCGACGTCGCTTTGAGACTTCTGGATCTAGTTCGATGAATGCAGACAGATCTCGGCAAAAGCACTCGGTTCCGATGGAGTCAGAAATACTCTGGATGGGGTGTGCTCCGATACCGTGATGCAAGAAACCGCACTACCTAGATACCGTAGAAGCTCTTCGTCCGATGCAGGTAATATATCCAAATGTCTTAATTCTCCAAGTCTCTTTGATCCTACCTGTTCGATTATGTATGCTGTCTGTACCATCTGCCCTAATGCCGGCTTCTGTGCGAAGTCTTTGGTGCAATGGGCTGTGGGTTTCCATGTTTTCGAAAATGATTGCTCATATTTGATATGAACGTGCTTGATTGGTTCCAGTGAGGCATCCCAGACACTGAAACGTACCCCCACTCGCTGCTCAGTATGCAGAGACTAGGCTTCATTGGACATTCTGTTAGCTGCTCCATGCAAGCCACCGAGAAAGGTTTTGTGGCCTCGGAACCGTCAGGTCATCAAGCAAGAAAAGACTCGTGAGTCCGTGGCAGACAGAGGAGATGTACTCCCCGTGTTCATTCTCGCCCCTCCACACCACATCTGCGGTACTCGCCCATCAGAGCATTCATACTCCTAGCCCTTGTACTTGAAGATTCTATTGCGAACACATGGATTCGTCAACCCTGTCGAAGGCGCCGCAACTACCAGATGCATTGGCAAGGATGATGGCTCTGCCATCAAAACGCAAAGCTCATAATCCACGCGCTTACCTTATCGGCTTTCCTGACTCGACTTCGCATAATCTCGTTACGGCTCATGGCAAGCGCAGAAGGTTCGAACCCAAGCGCCGGGAAGAGGTGGCGAACGTGAGGAAGAAAGGAGCATGCATGCTATGTCGCGTTCGAAAGGTTACTGTCAGTGTGGCTCCTCTGTCACTGCACGTTTATCCTGGCTGACCACTCACCCTAGTGCTCTTCCGTAGACCGGCCTTGCAACGCTTGTGAAAGCTATCAACGTTCTCACCGTTCTCAAAACAGGGTCAAATGGATCCAATGCGTCCCTTTTTCTTTGAGAGACAAGGAGATTAACATCTATGAGACCGGTACTCACTCTTCAAAGGAATTCAATCATGGATAGTACTGACAGGTGAAGGTCTTCCATTCGGTTTGAACTCATACAATCAGCTGATACGTATCTCAAACGCTGCCGTGGATCAAGACTTCTCTTTCGAGAAAAAAATCCAATGGGATGTCCATTCGCTCTGCTCCGAACTCGCTCTCTGGATGTTTGACAATGACGCTCAGCCATCGTCAACAAGTCTCGTTGGGATCTTTTCTTCGCTAGCTTTTGAGAGGCTGATATCATCTTCCTTGGACGCGGTCAGCGTTGATCTATGTACGAACTTGCGACTGCTTGTTGAGTTGTCTGCTGCCCTCTACTCTGGCAGTGGCCAGACTCCATACGCAGGCCTCCAACCCCACGAATTATGGGCCATTCAAGCGTATGTTGGAAAGAAACTGTTCCAAAGCCTAGACATTGCATTGAATACTGCACTCAAGCAAGCCTCCTTCGACAATATGAAGGGGCTCTTTTTGGTGGTTCTGGCTACAATCATCGCTGTGGGATACTCGAGAGCTTGGAATGGTGTTATCCATGTAAGTGTCCACTTGGCAGGTACCCCAAGTAGTCGACTGCTGATTTTGGCCAAGTCTTATGATTTCCTCCAATTACCGCCATATGAGTACGAACTTGCCCGGGACCAGCTTTTGCGTGTCCTCGCCCACCACCTGATTCGGATAGGGAAAGAAGTAAACATTATCAAAATTAGCGAAACCGAAAAGGAGAAAGCCGAAAATGGTATGACTGAAAAGAGGATTATCGACGAGGCATCCTGCCAATGGAAGCGAAGAGCAGCCTTTGTATGGAAAGAGATGCCGCCCCACGAGGTAGTCGGGACAACGGGCCATCAAAGTTCTCGAAGACTCTCAGAGAAAAACCTGCAATGTCGCTACCACCTCAGTAGGTCTCACCCAGTCACAGAGAGCTGTAGACCTGTGGGAGGATTTGGCACTTGTGTCAAAGACGTCAATCCTTGGCATTTCGTTCACGGTCCATCTCCCATGGACAAGCTCCTAGTGGACATTGAACAGCTTTCATTTGAACCCAGGGCTCAAGAGGCCCCATCAGTCATCGCTGATTTCGACCTTTTTCCTGGTGGAGATTTTCCATGTGGAGGCAGTTCGATTAACGGGACCACGATCTCCACACCGCAGTGGGGATCTGAGGAAGGTGTTGAAGGGTTTTTATGCAATTGCTGCCGAAGCGCCTGCAAATATCACGAAATGTCGTCCCAAAATGTTGTCTGTCAAGCTTGCGCTTCTCCTTGTCCAAGCGAATTCCTGGTCGACGATCCAGTCTTCCTACAATCTGTGCCGAGTATGATAAGCACTATGGCCACGAACGATGTTTTCTTTGAGCTTCCAAGCTGGGATGCAGAGGGTTTGGCTGGTGTCAGGGAGACGAACGGCTTCTCAACGACATTTGGTGCAGACGATTTATCCCTATCGGATCCGACACTTGACCACTTTGGCGAAATTACCAACGGACTTTGCTCAGTGAACCTGATTGTCTAATGTGAAGGCTAGGTATGGGGATCTCTGCTCTGCTTTCTTTTTCAACGGGGGACAAATGGCGAGACGCATTTCATTTACATTCAATTGTTAAGCGCATTTCAGTCATGTATCTGATCAAATGATTTGAAAGCTGACACGAATCTTTTACGGACGACGTTTAATTCGCTGTGGAATGTTGGCGTACATTGAAGCCTAAGCTACATCACCAATCTAAAACACTCAGGGGCTTCATTCGGATAATCGTCTCATCGGGCGGTGACACCACATCCTGCATGATGCTACTTCGGTGAAGCGATGATCTACAGAACCTATATGATTGGTCTACGCGGAAAATTCTTGCAGAACGCTAATCCGATCTAGCTTATTCGGTCAGCCTTTTGTCACTATACCTACTTAGGACCACGGTGAAGTCTCAGCCTCATCCATGACGCCTGGGTATAAGAAGGGCGAAGAGAGCCGTCGAGAATGAGAAGCCCACAAATTACTATAACAAGCCCCATCAGATTCCTTCACAGCGATCATGGGTGATATTGACGACTTGTTCTCACCCGAAGCCTTGCGCCTCCTAGACGAGTTCATCAATGACTCTCATCTGACCAGCGAGCCAAGTGGATCCTTGCTAGAAGCAGATTTGCTAGCGCTTGATCTCCCCGAGTTCTTGAACGGCTCTGACCTAAACTTCGAGCCAAGTGGGCGTTCTCTAGATGCCGAATTACCATTGCTGGATGTGCCAAATCAAGAGGATAGCAAGCGCGAGCCCTCACATAAGACCAACCAGATCACTGGGTACTCGACGCTTGAAATTCCTGGTGTCACTGTAAAAAACCCTAAACGGGCAAAATTTGACGAAAGAAGCCGACAAAAGGTTGCAAATGTTCGCAAGAAGGGTGCATGTATGAGATGCCGGACTCTTAAAATTCCGGTAAGTGCTCCGAGAGCTCGTCAGATAAACATTTGTTCTGACATCGTTGAACCAGTGTTCTGGTGAATGGCCGTGCAGGTCTTGTCTTCGCTGCCAAGCAGCCTGTCATGAGCGCGAGCCGACGCACAAATGGATGGCCTGCGTTCCCTATTCAGTGAAAGACGTCGATATCTACGCCTTAGGTTCTCTTGATATTCCCGTTTTTTAGAGCTCATAAAAGCTGATTGTGTGTTGAATCCAGATTTTCCGTGCAGCCAAGAGAGGTATAATTCAATCGTCTGTGCCTCTGATATTAATATCACGGGTAATACGAAGAGCGACTTCCAATCCCCAATGTGCTGGGATCTTCATACCATAGCTTCGAATTGTGCAGATTGGATTTGCGAAGAAAGCGTAAACTCAGCATTGAATAGTCGGGTCTGGATTTTCTCATCCCTCGACGCTGACAACCTACTTGCTAGGACCCTCGATGAAAACCTCAGCAGAGCATTACGAGTACTGGTCCAGACATCTTCAATGATTCATAATTGGGGCGATGAAGCAAATTTCTCCCATTACAGCCCTTCAGACCTTTGGAGCCTCCGATCATTCGCCGGCAGTCAGGTACTACGAGGTCTTGATGCCGCTCTTAATATCAGTAAGTTGGCAAAAGCTTCTCACAACGAGCTTGAAGCTATGTTCCTGGCTTTGTTCGGAAGCGTAATTGCTGTAGGATACACAAGCCCGAGAATTTACCTCGAAGAGGTAATTATGTTAGGCTTGTAAAAGTACCTGCCCATTACTGACGGTGATGACATAGGCGATATGGAATTCTTTGCCAATTGACATTTTTGGAGAAATTCGGCAGCAGCTGCTTAAAACTCTGATTCACCACATGATACATATTGCGAATCGGGCTGGTCTTTTTAATAACCAAGCAGCCGAGCAAAGTATACTCGATGTTGCCTATCATCAGTGGATTGGAAAGGCGATCTTCGAATGGAGAATTTCTTCGACTGATTGTGACTGTGTAGGATGCTTTGAATGCGGAATCCCCGTATGTAAGGAGCCAAAACTTCAGTGCGTTTGCTAATCCGTGGCTCAGTCTGATATTCCTTGCGTACCGGGAGTGCCTTCCCCTTCAAGTACTTACTTCCCAGCGCCTTTGGGGGAACAAGATAATCATGTTCATGATCAATCACTAAGCCGCAGGCTGCGAGGACTGTTAATCTGACAAGGTGTTTGGTTCTATCCGCTGGCCTCGTTTTGATGGCGGTGGCAGAATTGACTGTGCGAGAAGTCTGGAGGCCGAAATCGAATGTTCGACACAGATCCAAGATTATATTAAACCGAAGTCGGGCTTAGTGGTGTTTAGTTTCAACTGCGAATTCATGCTTTGAATGTATACTTGAAAGACTGTACTACCTAGGACTCATGGAATTTATCGTGTCTTTTGAATGACATCAAGAAGGACTCTCGAATTCTGGATCATGGTGAGAGCCCGTCTCCAATCACTGGAGCCGGTATAGGATTCTGGATCTTCGTTTGGGTAAGCAATCACACGGGAAGTCGCCAAGTCCAAAATCTATATCAGATGAAAGACGGGTGAGGCTGTCTTGGAGGATAAACAAAAGAAGGGAATATAGAAATGTTCATTCATTGGAGTATGATAATGAGACAACATCGGCCCCGCCAGCTATTAGGGCAAGCTGAGGTTTCCAATTCATAGGATGTCAAGCTCACAATAAAGGAAAAGCGAATCGAGGAACATTCCAGCTCGAACGAACGGCATCTTCCAGATCAGGACGCATGCGGTGAAATCTACATCTTCTTTCGAAGTGAAAGCTAGCATATCCAGAGGTGTGGTCGCTAGGGCTGGTCATACTTGACCCACTGTGGCGATCATAGCAATGATTGAAGCATTGCTTGAATTCGAGCAAAGTCCCCTGCGCTATAGCTGAGACAGTTTATCCCTCAAAGAGCACATAAAGTCATGGGATCAGACAAACGACAAGGGCAGAAGAATCTGATCGATTTTCCGCATCAACGATCCCTTGAGCTTTGAAGCACGAGACCAATACCGCCTTTAAACGCAGACCACAGCAAACAGACCACATATATCTAACCTCGCCCCGTGCGCAAATCCCTCTAACCGCCATAATCCCCGAATTCCAATCTCGTAATATCATCACCAACACCGGGGAAATATGCCCTCCCCCATCAAGCGTCCCAATCCCCCTCCATCCCCCCATCGGGCCCCTCTCCCAAAACAGGCCCCAAAGCCCGAATCACGGGCCCATGTGCACAATCGCAAGGCATACACTTAGACCCTGCGCCCAGCGGATCCGTCGCCTAATTCCTAACGTTTGGGTCAATTGTCCGAACAAGCGACATATAGACGACACTCACGCCATGGATTGTATAACCACAAAAAAAAGCGAGAGGGTCTGTGCATTATGCGCAAGCCGGCCAAGCGCAATTTATGTGCTGCTGCTGCGCAGCTGCACGCTCTCTTTTGCTTTCCCTTCCAAGAACCCTGAATTGCGTCCATGTATGTACTGTACTGCACGTAGAAAGAAATTCGTTTTTACCTCTCTTCTTTACATAAGTTAAGAAACACGCATAGAAATCTTAGGAAGAACTCGCTTCGTTATATCGCTCGTTTGTACGAATCATGAAGGTATCACGACCTGAGTCGCCTCTCCCCCAGCTCGCCCTTATTCTCTCATCCCTCAGTCTCGCCTTCTCCGCCACACTGCCGGCGGCATCCTCCAGGGAAACCAATCTAGAGATCTCGCAGCTCAACTCCGATAGACCCATCAACTGCGTTGGCGGGGTTCCCTTCTCCCCTTTCTACCTGACCCTGCACGGCTGCCTCAGCGCCATTTCGCAGATATCCACCTCGCAAGACCCAGGCGAGTTCCACACTGGCGAGCCGTTCGACCAATGGAGCCTTCCGATGACCAAGACGTGGAAGTACTGCAAAGTCACGGTCGAAATGGCTCAACCCTGGGAGAAGGACAGCAGCAGCTGGTTGGGGATCAACCTTGCAGCCACGCAATTGAATATGCAGTGTGCGAGTAGGTACGGGTTTAGATATGCTGGGGGATCGTCATCGACGGGCAATCGGGGTGAAATCAAAGTCAAATTGGAAAAAGTCTCCAACTGGGGGATGGAAAGAAATATGACGTCGAAGGGGCTGAATTCGCTGACGAGTACCTAAGACTGGCTGGGAGTAAGGGCATTGGTGGGAATCTGGTTGGGAAGGGTGGATCATTCTCTCAAGGCTGGTCAGCGCCCATAGCAAATGGAGATTCCAAGTTTAGAGCATGCTACCATCAAGACGACCAGGTCTGTATGCGAGTTTTTCGTACACACGTCGCCATAGGCACCATGAATATAAGTATGCAAACGACTGGAAAAAAGGGTATCAACAAACTCGTAAATTTTGAAGAAAAAATTCCATGTAAACACAATTGGAGGCATAAGGTCTGGCACATGGTTTCTCTCTGCGACTTGGAACGCATAATAGGAAAGCCAACAGCAGAGGGTGCAGCTGAGGTGCATGTTTTTTATAAAATGGTTGGTCTCAAAGCAACTGTAGCCCAGCATTACGATCCAACCTACTATCAATAAAGAAGCCGCTGTCAGTCATGAGTGGCGCTTGTCTAGCGTCGCAGTCGAACTCCTGCCCAATCAGACGAGGATTTTGTTGTCTTCTTGTTCCTCGGTGACTGTCCTTTGCGGTCCGGTATGGTAACTGATATTGGTCCGGATCTGCAGAGGTAGGCAGAGTAGATCCTGGAATGACTTTCGTAGCTCGATCGAAGTCTTTCCAGGAAAGATCCTCGACCACGCCCAGATTATGGCGTATGTCTTCACCCCGAGAATCCATGTCATCGCGAAGAAGCTTGACCTGCTTCTTTATCTCCCGCCATAATTCGTAATCGTCCAAGTCACCGCCTTCGTCATCACCTCCGCCTCGTATACCATCTTCAGAGCGATTAAAAGCAATCGCTAGTAAGGTAGACAAGAACGCTTCTTTGAGATAGGCAAAGCTGAAGTCTTGAGTGATGCCTGCAATTGCAGGACAGAGCTTCTTCGGGAATTTGACTGAGGACTTAGAGGCAAGCTTGGCACGCCAGTAGTCGCAATAGAGGACACGCTCCTCAGTAGAGGGGAGGGGGAAGAGGTATTTGCGGTCGAAGCGACTGGGACGAGACGAAAGGCCAGGATCCAGCTGATCAAGGTGATTCGTCGAAGCGACCATGAATATACCGTCATTATTCTCTAGCAGATTCAATTGGGTCAGTGATATCCGCTCAAAAGCAGAAAGTTACGAGCCTTACCTAGACCGTCTACCTCATTAAAAAAGTAGCTGCGAGTTCCGGGCGTGACGATTGTATCGATGTCCTCGAAAATCAACAGGCAAGGCGCCATGTACCTAGCCTGCTGGAAGATACTGCGAATGTGATATGTCTGAGGTGCTGACTTGACGTAGAGACTTGGGATGTCATCCCCGTATTTCTTCATCAGCGTATGCATCAACGCCTTGATCGAAATGGTCTTGCCATTGCCAGCAGGCCCATGCAGTATGATTCCCCTCTTCCATTGAACTCCTAGCTCTTTGTAAATGTCCTCACTGTCGAAGAATTTCTGCATGAGTTCCGTGACTGTCTTTTTCATCTCATCATTCAAGATCACATCATCCCAACTCGCTTTCTGAACCTCGTCATACAATGACCGACTTGCAGACCAATACTGATCAAACACATATATGTACTTGTGATCAGGGTCAGCAGGCCTCTGCCATTTCCCAATTGTAGTGATGAGTTTGTCCGTCACGCTGTTGCCAGACATGACAGTCTCCCCTTCTGCAGGCTCCTTCAATACGTATTGAAGAATGCTATAGCCCATTGACACAATGTATATGATGAAATACTCGTCACCCCATTTGAAGTTGTACTTGGCGAAGGTACGGGATTCGACAAGCTGATCCGGGATGCCACCGCTTGGATTGCCAGTGTAGAAGTATCGGTATCGCTGGATAGCTTCATCGACGATGTCGAGCTCTGCAGTGGCATTGCCACCCGCAGCAAAAGCAAGGAGACTGACTGATCCGCTCGTTAGCTTATGGCATTATTGAATAGACTAGCGTGGTACCATTGCTTGCTGATGTGACCGTCAGAGCGAGTTCGGGATATTGACCACGTAGAGCCTTCTGCAAAGATGTGTCTTGATCGAAGGCATGGCCGGACCGGAGCTCTTCGTAGTCGTCAAAGATCTTATGATGGCTGGAGGTTGTCACGAGCTGGAAAGCTTCAGAGTCTGACATGGTGGTAGCAATCAATTGATTTGTAGAGCTCACGAGTCGGCAAGGTATGTATTCTTGAAAGACTTAAAGCATGGGATGAGCTTCAGGATACTGTCGAGGGAGAATGTCCACTGAAAGGTAGCTGGATTTAGGCTGCAGGCAAGACTGGATCATGTTGGTTCTAGCTGCGCCTCGTCTGCAGCTGGATGTTGTAGGATTCGCATCCTAGGACGGGCGGTGCTGGTTTCAGTATCTTGCATGAGCGATGTGATCGATTTGAGAGTGTTCATCGAATGCTTGATGCGGGCCTCTTGGGCGTCAATGGTTGTGACCTGATGCTGCAATAATCCAAGCGACAACCGTCGAACGATTGGTGGACCCTGTCCACAGAATGTTTGATGTTAACCACCAAATACTTGTATTCGATAGATTTACCCCATTCTACTTCAGGAAGGACCATTGAGAATGCTGGTGAAAGCCCTATATTGATATTCTCAAAAGTTTAGCCTTGGAAAATGATTCGATGCTACACTGTTCTAATCGGTGATCTCGTCATGTCGTAAACAGCTTTTCCCAAACCAACGCTATGCAGTCCAATGTATGTCCAAATGCAATAACTAATTTTCCCCACATTCAATATCACCTGACAAATGCTTGCTCCTCTCATCTAATTCCTTTTCCCTAGCCAGAGCCTCCTTTCTCGCCTTCAATTCGTTACAAAGTCGGCTATTCGCTCGAATTCGGTCACCGTATTTGATGAATGCAAAAGGAATGCTGCACATGGCTAAACTCAGGAAACCTAGCAAGCTGCTGGCCCAGGGTATTCCCAGCGTTCTGTACATTGGGTTGGCGGCCAGTGGGAGGACTGCCCCAAAGATCGATCGACTGAGACTGGTGGCGGCGAACCCGCTTGCGGCGTAGATTTCGTAGGCATCAACAATGTAGTTGAGCAAAGCCATGAAGATAAGCACGAAGCCAATGCCAAACGGCAGGCCAGCAATTATGGGCACCATCCAGTGTACGTTTGCGTGTGCACTCCACCCCAGCCAGAAGAGTGAAATGACATAGAGAGGACCACCGATACAAGCGAGTGGCAGACGTCGATACTCCTCAATAGAAGACCATGGTTTGTTGGCCTTCTTGGCACGCTGAAGAACCCCGTCATAGTAGACAAAGATACCTAGAGCACCTAGTGCACCAACGAAGATGGGAAGAAATGTAAGTCCAGCTTCGCCTGTGTTGAAGTGGTAGATTCCCTGGAAGATGAGGGGATATGCTACGAAAAAGAGGTAAAAGATCGCGTAAGCCAAGGAGAGATAAAGGCAGGTGAAGAGGACGATGGCTTCAGACACAATCATATGCAGTGGCCGCAGAAGCACCACCGTCACCATCTGCTTAGCACCTTTCTTCTCAAGTTCGATGGGTGCGAAGACATTAGTGTCGCCACTTTCTTTGCGGATGCGTTTCGCTTTTGCCTTGAGAATGGTGGGGCCGTAGGTTTCCGGGAGGAAGGCGAGCAGAACTAGCGATACTCCAGCAAACATCAAGCCCACCCAGAAAGTCCAGCGCCAGTCCACCACAGAAACGAATCCTGATATACTTGGAGCCAATTGAGGACCAGCAGTAGTGCACTAATAGGCTGTCAATCTTCATGCGGTCGGTCGCTGGACGGCGTCAACTTACTGCCATCAAGATTGCCATTGCCCGACCTCTAATGACAGGGTCAGCGTAGATGTCGGCGTAGAGGCCACCAACCACGACAATGGCACTCGACGCCATGAGCCCACATATCAGACGAAAGACAAGGAAGGAAGGCCAATTAGGGGCCAAAGCACATGCCATAGTGAAGAGGGTGAAAACGATGAAACTCCCGAGCATTATAATTCTCCTTCCGTACGTTTCACTAAGTGGGCCAAAAATGACAGGCCCGAGAACGTAGCCGACTAGGAACAATGACACGGGAAGCACGAGTTGCTGCTCGTTGGTAACATGGAAGTATGGCCCTATGTACTCGATGGCCCCACTCGGAAGAGATGAACCCAGAGTGCTATTGATGACCGCAATGATCCCGGTGAAGAGTATGAAGATCTTCTTCCGAGAAGACCAATTATAAGGGTTCTCCAAGTCTCCATCGTCGAATGAGACAATTGTCTTCTGTGCCTCAAAATTGTTGCCATGTCTCCCCCCCTCTTCTAGTGTTATCTTCTCTTCGTCCGCCGATGTGACTGTTATCGCCGAGCTTGGCACGTCAGAGCCATGAGGTCTCTCGTCTACCTAGAGTCAACCTTGGGTGCCTCATGGTACACATCATGCTCGTACCTGATTCAGTATGCAAGGGGCACTCTGGTTCAGTATCTTGGCCCACCCTCATTACAGAAGTATCCGAGGACCTTAAAGCGTCATGATCGGGGCAATTGGGTCCTCGACTGCATGCTGCGCAATTCATGGCCGCTTGTGGAGTTCATTGGAGCCCTAGACCACAGCTTGCACAGCGAAAAACGGTTTGGCGGTATAGTCGACCTCGGTGGAGAAATGGGGGAAGCCATGAGAATGGAAGCCATCCTTATTAACCGTGGAAATAGACCGCTTGTCGGAGCTAGAGGTGGTCGACGGTTATGACGGCTCAAACAGACATCCCACCAGCGCCACCAAAATCCAAAGTTGCTGGTTCAGCCGAAGACGGAATCGACCCGCATGATTAGCCTGCTGGAGACAGTCACAACAGCTACGAGGGCATGATTCGTGTATGCTTAGGATGCCGTTCTCAAGTCTCTAGATTGATGCTCTTTCCAAATCTAGCGTACAATTGAACTTTCAATTGCTCCATCTCTTCCCGTATCGTGCTCAATTTTCCCTCCACGGCGGAGACCGACTCTTCGATTTTTTCCGTTGATGAAGCGAGCATCTCCTGGACTTCTGGTAAAGGCAATGAGACGAAAGTGTCGCCGATCTTGTATCTGATTGGGGTTAGAATTCGATACCAGTTCCGGACAGACATCATTACGGGACTTTGTCGTCCTCATCGGCCAGCTCAAGCTCGTTCGAGAGTTCCTCCAGGTCCTCCTTGTCCTTCTACAGAACGAGTGAGCACATTTTGACAATCATCAATGATGCTCTTACAGCTTTGGTCTTCAATTCCTCCTCCAGCGTCATTTCGCGTTGGTGCAGTCTGCTGAATCTGTTGATTTTGTCTTGGTCTTCTCTGCGAACCTCTTGCTCATCCTTTCCGACAGCAGCCTCATCTTCCTTTGAAAGCTGTATCGCAGTGAGACATCGATACAAGCACCACGGTTGGATCGCAGCTTACCATACGGCGTTGCATGATGTCGACCAAATTGATTACAGCCTATGTGTCAATGGTAGCAACATGTTCTTCTTCTTGCTGGCGGGATGAATTTGGGAAGGTGAAGCGACGCCGAGCTAGCCCTTGCTAGACTAGTCTGATGAACTGCAGCCGAAAATATTTCCGATCAAGCCCCTATGCTTCCATTGAGACTTGACCCTTCGAACAGCTGCTCCCTGCACTTAGTACGTCGTAGGTCATGTAGATACGTGATCCGAGATTCGGATCTTCCATAAATCTGGCAGACCGTTACCGTCGCATGGCGCTAGAGCCAAGTTGCACTGATAAGACTGTTATCTTTCGTCTGTAGCAGCCCTTTCGGGCATGGCCAATCCTTTCGCCAATGAAAGAGCAGGCTGTTTCGACGGCGCTGCAACTTGCAAGCACCTGCAGTCGCCTCGTGGGGGAATCGAAGGATCCCTACAAGTAAGGTGGGGCTCGTCTGCTCGAACATGTATCGTCTCTTCTTTGTCTGTCGTCGTGCGTTTGCATTCCCTGGTCCAATTTCAGTGAAAGAATCTCTCTGCAATGGAGTCTCAAGATGCGGAGCGACATGCTTCTACCGCGTCGGCGCCTCATTACAACCTGGCGAGCGAGGATGATGCTGCAGACTTGGGTAAGAGGCAGTCTTGAAAGCGAGTGTGAACCCAGTTCGTATCTGACCGGACATGCAGCCAAGCTTGGATACAAGCAAGAGCTGCGGCGCAACTTCACAATGATCGAAGTGTTTGGCATTGCTTTCAGTATCATGGGCCTTCTGCCATCAATAGCCTCGACATTGGCCTACTCCATTCCCGCAGGGCTTGTGGGAATGGTTTGGGTCTGTGCTTGGCCGAAGACCTGTTTGGGATGGCAGAGACTGACAGGTGCATAGGGCTGGTTCCTTGCATCTGGACTCATCTTCGTAGTCGGTCTTGCCATGGTAATATTCGATCAGCATCACGAAAATCTGCTCCTTTAATTGACATTACTCAGGCCGACTTAGGTTCCTCAATGCCTACCTCCGGAGGTCTGTATTGGTGGACGCATTTCTTTGCATCTGCCAAGACTCGCAGACCTCTTTGCTTTTTGGTCGGTTATAGTAACACCCTTGGGCTGGTGGGTGGCCTGTGTTCGATCGACTGTAAGACCCTCATTTCTCGCTTTCCCCTATCATCGGTGACCAGCATCTAAATTATCGATAGACGGTTTCGCTCTCATGTTCCTCTCCGTCATCGTCGTTGCACGAGACGGCAATTGGACCCCTTCAAACGGAGCCATCTACGGCACCTTTCTAGCTGCTGTATGTTGTCACGGAATTCTAGCCTCTGTCATGTCGAAGATTATGGGCAAGCTACAGACTGTCTTTGTAGTCATGAACTTTATCCTCATCGCCGCTACCATCATTGCGTTGCCGATTGGAGCTCGACACAAGCGTAACGATGGTCACTATATTTTTGCACAGACAGAAAACACCACTACATGGCCAACAGGGTGGGCCTTTATGCTCGCATGGTTGTCACCTATCTGGACTATAGGGGCGTTCGACTCCTGCGTGCACATGTCCGAGGAGGCCTCAAATGCAACTAAGGCTGTGGTACGTCTATGGTATATTTAGTGTGCAGGCTTCACGCTAACACAAATACAAGCCATTTGGAATTCTCATGTCCATCGGCTCCTGCTGGTTCTTCGGCTTCATCATCGTCATCGTCCTCGCCGCCACCATCAACCCCGACCTCAGCTCCGTCACCGAATCCAAGTTCGGCCAACCCATGGCCCAAATCTACTTCGACGCCGTAGGCAAGCACGGAACCCTAGGCCTGATGTCCCTCCTCTTCATCGTCCAATTCCTCATGGGCCTCTCAATCCTCGTAGCAGCCAGCCGTCAAGCCTGGGCATTTTCAAGAGACGGAGCTCTGCCTTTCTCGCGATTCTTCCGTCCCATCTCTCAACGCTTTGGATACATCCCTCTACGGACAATCTGGGGGTGTGTCTTTTTGGCCGCCATCCTCGGACTGCTGTCTCTCATAGCTCCCGCAGCCGCACAAGCACTTTTCTCCCTTGCAGTCGCTGGCAACAATCTAGCATGGGGCGTCCCCATCTTCGCAAGGGTAGTATGGGGACAGAAGAAATTCAAGCCCGGACCTTTCTACACCGGCGATCGCTTCTCAATCCCAATCGCCTGGGCCGCCATCATTTTCCTCGTCTTCGGCATTCTCCTATCAATGTTCCCAGTCGGTGGTCCCAATCCAACCCGTAAGCCCCCCTCTCCTCTCTCTTGCGTTCAAGACAAATTCGCTGACAGGGTCTTCCAGCATCGACCATGAACTACACCGTCGTGATCAACAGCGCGGTCTGGGGCGGAGCACTAGCCTACTACTTCATCGACGCCCGTAAATGGTTCACTGGGCCAAAGATCACTGTCGACTCGAACGATCTTACTGAAGCGCAGCAGAAGGCTATCGCTGAGGATGGGCTTGAGGTGGAAGGATTGGAAGGTGTGGCTCCGAAGCAGAGCGAAGGAGACAGCGGAAGTGGGAGTGGAGATGAGGTCAAGAAGGCCTAAGTGATGATATTTGATACTTGTCGTTTCCATTTTGTGCCAGCGTTGGAATATTTTCATTGGATATTGTGATATATTGGGAGGATTCGCGTTCGAATTCTATATAGCGTTGTTATTGATTGATACCTCAATGAACCACTATGATATGTCTGTTTTCCGTAAACTTCGCTCCCTCTTCGGGGCAAAAGGTATATGAAATGGTCTACGCTAGAACCAAACACGTATAAAATCAGCACTCGATAGGGCCTCGCACCTTGCGAAATATAGCGGCAGAAGGCGATAAGCCTCCTCCGCGTCAATATATCGGGGAATCAGGGGTATGGAATAACGTACTGCAGGGGAGCCTACTGTTGAGATTGTCATCGTTTAGAGACTTTTCAATTAAAGCACAACCGATCTTAGGGGTAGCGAGATTGAAACGCTATTATGATGGTGAAAAGGATGGTAGGTATTTAAAGAATCGAGGTATTTCAGACTATTGAATCGCTTGGATGTGGGATCCTAACCCGATGGTGGATGCTCATTTATGGGGAGCGCACACGCCATGGCAGCTTTTACGGGAATGGAGCCCGTCGAATAGAAGTTTTTTGTGGGAACTCACACCTGGCGTTACAGTTTTTGCGGGTAAAAGGCCTTCGTATTGGAGGTTCTACCGGTTCATTATGCTCTCACTATCTTACAACACGGAGAAGAGTCACGTGACAGCACACTCCTCAACACCACTCGCCCGCAATGCCTCCACCCTCCAAAGGGTCTCCCCCCACATCAGCGCCTACTCCTCAGGAACAGAGACACCGGCACGCGCATTTGCGCGGCCCTTGTCCCGCTTACGTGTAGGTGCATGGTACCGCTGCGCGTGCGCAGCGAGAGCAATTGGTGTTGGGAATCGTATGGTCGCCGTCACACCGTTTCTGTGGTGGGTTAGGAATGGTCAATTGGGGTGGAAATTGAGGGGGAGCATACCTTGACGTGATTGCATCGGTCGCAGGCACGAGTGCTACGATGGCCGAACGACTGAGTGGTTTGAGGGGTAGTGAACTGATAACCCACGCTGCCGATGGGATTCGTTGGAGTAAGCCCAGAGCTCCCTAGCGCAGGGGCCATTGAAACTTGGGGGGCCAAATCAAAAGCTGACTGGTGAGGTCCATTGTCGGTTGGGTTGATTATAAGGGGTTCCGGATCCAATGACCTTAAGGACTGTGAAAGATCTCCCTGGCTGTCCAACTGAGAGTGTGGTGTCTGCTCGTAGGACTGCAGTGATTGCGAATTGTCAATGGGCGCGGATGGTATCTCGCGTTCAGGCGAACCGAAATGGGTGTGAGCTGGTTGAGAATCATGAGGGACTTGTAGTTGCATTGGCATTGTAGGAGGCGAACAAGGTGCCGAAGGGTCAGGAATTCCAATCCCACGAGACCCATGAACCCATGGATTCGCCTGTCGTCGGCTGGTGCTTGCGAATGTTATACGGCAATCAACATGATATGCGTAGCAAAAGGCGCATGGAAGTTCGCTATTGTCACAGAAGATACCGAGTTGGCGGCAGTTGTCGCAGACCTGATCTGGAATTAGCGAGGATGTACTAAGCTGCAGCATACTGACATACCGGAACGCGGTCGGTGGTTGTAGAGTTTGAGGACGCCATCATTGTATGCAGCTGAGGAACAATATGCGATAGCCTGGGTCGATGACTGGGACTCCTAAACAAAAGGGATGTTTTCGTGCAGCTGAGGAACAGAATGCGATAGCCTAGGTGGTAGCCTGGGTCAATGAGTGGGACTCGCTAAACAAAAGGGAAGTTTTCACGCTAGTGTGGCGATATCAAGAAAACTCCGTGTCACCGAAAACCAGTGTTCATATACAGAAGCTGGAGCGTTACACGTAAATGATCCGCCAGTCGCTTCAAACACAGCGCTGTGGTCTAATCCAGCAAGGATGTGAAGAGCCAGTCAACTCCTCTATGCAAAGCTGCTGTATTTGCTCGACACTCCAGGCATTTATTTTTTTCATATTTTCATATATTTTTTAATGACACGGAAGTAAAGCCGAGCTCCATTTCGGTTGGTGAACATGATCAAGAAGACCACAGCAAGCCATGGCATAAAGGCGCCAGCATGACTTCAGTTGTTCGAGAACGTTTGAGCTGCTGTTCTCAGCAGATTGAAAAAGTAAAGGCCACATCGAATTCCGTACTCTTGGGATTTGGCCAGGAAGGTCAGCAGACTGTTGGAGGACAAAACTGGTCAATTGCAATGCTAACATACCTGATTGCTCTAGATGGCGCATCCTTTCTCCGACAAGGCGACTCGTCTTTCGAACTCAGATATGAGTTGCTCTACCATTGCCACAGTCGAGCGAGGATCCGGACTCCAGGACTTCCAATCTCTTTCCAATGTACAATGAAAATTATCGGTCAAATTTGATTATAGACGGAGACGCGACGGACAGAGCGCCTTTCAGCTTAAAGCTCAATGACGCCAAAGAAACACTCTGCTGTGGCTTTGCAGCTCAGGAAGCGTCCCCAATTTCTATACAGTTAGCTCTGCGTGGCCTCAAGCTCTGCTGACATTCGACTACAGGTCGATATTTGAATAGACACTCTAAAAGGCAGCTCCTCGCGAGGCAGAGACAAAAAGGATGAAGCAGAGACACACTAGAGATTTTGACTGAGAGATACCTGAGGAAGCAAAATAGCAAAACCTTGTCAAGGAATGGGACCATACCAGCGGGGTGTAGAGACCCATGAGAAGCCCTGAAGTCGCAGTGATGGCTTACTTGATCCAGCATGCTGAAGTCGCTCGCGTCCATATATATGGGCAAAACGTGACGAGGCCTTTTCCTCTCATGTCATCAGCTCAGCGTTCCCAAAACGCCGAGAAAGAAGCGCTGTGATCGAGGATTACAGTTGGGAACTCCCTCTCTCGATCCCACAAGGCTGATCAGCATTATGGCAAGACCATCTTTGGATCATTCAGCGTGTTTTGGCCAGAGAATTAACAAGGAGGATGCCAGTGGCGCTTCGCGGCTGTTTCGCGGACCGATGGAGAAGCGCCGAACTCCGGTGGCTTATGTAATAATGGCTTCACAATGATCGACAAGGTCTCATGCAAGTTGCCAATTTGTTTTAGGAGTTACCTAGGTAGAGTTTGAAGCAGCAAGATCCATCATGTGAGCCGTGCTGAACGGGGCCAGCATCATGCATCATTCTTGCTGCTGTGAAGCATTGCTGGCCCAAGGACTTGCTTGGTATTTCTCATTCTCATTCTCGATTCTTCTAAGCTAGGCATGTCTACATGTCTCTCAACTACAGGATCCTACGTCGATGTTGAGCTCGATTGCCCCCAAACGAGCTGTTGAGTCTGCAAAAGATCGAAGGCAGCCACGCAGATTCCGTGGAGTTTACATAAGGATATCTATGTTGCATAAAGGCGGGCGCCCATCTCGTTTGGAAGACTCACGATGATGTGTCCATGCAGCACTGATGCTAGAGCTAGATGCTTGCACACCTAATCTGTTTCTATGCCAAGCCTCAAGGAGCAATCCTTTCCCGATTTTCCTCCGGCAATTCTACTGAACAACCGAGAACGATGCATACATTCATGCGCACGCTGCACGATCCCGCTCGATTGACCTTGATCCTTATAGTCGGATTTACTGGTGGTTGGCGGGTGAGAATCTTGTGGCTTTTGATGAGTATCTATTGTGGATATAACATCTTTACGTCTTTACCCCAACCTTACTCCTGCAAGATCCACTTGTTTGTCAAGAACACCAGCCTTTGGCATTCATTCTTGCTGCTCTTGGATGCACCATATATCAGAAATGCTGGGTAGTCAGCTTCTCCGCCTCAGATAAGAAAGCGAACATAATTTTGTGGTCCTTATCCCTTGACTTTCTATCGATTAAAACTTTCTAAAGCGCTTCCGAGCATTCGTAATAATCATGTCTGTGTACAGCAAGATCGAACCAGGCGATCAGCTCGTACTTCCTCGGCCCCAAGATTACGAATTCTTCAAGAAGAACGTATTGGAGATACTTGAGGGACAAAGGGATGCTAGGGCGTAAGTTAAGTGGGCAACTTGTTTGGGCATTAGCGTGCAGATGAATCACCATCCCTTCGAGATGTTGAGGGTGATGAGAATATAATTACGTGGAAGAAAGTCTTCGATCAGCTTGGGAAGGAGCTTGAATGAGTATTATGACTGGTGGCACTTTAGACGCGGGACGTCATGTATTGTGGGGGGAGAAGTGCTTTAGGCAAGAATCAATCCTCTTGGAACCCTTTCAGATCCCAGTAACTGTGGGTGAAAGCTTGACAGCGTATGAGTCGCATGCGTGCCATATGAGCCATTAATGAATTTCCCTCCATCACTTTGCAAGCCCCCCCTAGATACCACAATACACATGTGACACTACCTTGCATACAGATAGGTGCAGCCACCAAGCGAATTTCTTGAATCATGAGAAGGAAAGCAGTAAGATCGAATTTTACCTCTTAGTTCAATCTATTCATTTTCAAGCTACATACCGCCACAACCCCCCACTCCTCCACAGCCTCCCCCTCACGCCAACGCCAACTTCAACAACTTCCCAAAATCCGGCACCCCCAACCCGGTAACCGGATCCCACCCCACCGTCGCATTCCAACTCGCCCCCGGAATGACACTCCCCCCCACCACTGGCGCGCCCGTCTGTCCATTAATGCCATTGCAGCCCACGGAGCCGCCGCCTGTGATGTCAGTGAGGCCTTTGACGCCGACGGCGTAGAGCCAGGGATTGAGGAAGCCGAGGGCGGGTTTGCCGGCGCGGAAGCGGGCGTCGTTGAGGAGGGCGACGATGGCGGAGAAGACGGGGACGGCGGCGGAGGTGCCGCCGGATAGGGATTTGTTGTTGTTTACGAAGACGGAGTAGCTGAGGGGGATGTTAGTGCGAGGTGATGGGTCATTGGAATGGGAAAGGGAGGTGGGGACGCTCTGAGGAATGTGGGGAATGAAGATACTTACTCTGGGGTCAGACTGTGTGCGGAAACATCTGGGAAGCCACGGTTTTTTTGGTTGATGTAAGGAGTGAAATAGGTCAAAGTATCCTTGGAGATCTCGTTTTCAAGGTAGTTTGAGACGGCGGCAGCTTGATACTGTGGGCGTGGGAAGTAGTTGCTGAAGCCGCCTGAGCTGGCGACCCAGGCAATTTCGGGGCTGATGGACTGAGTGCCACCTACGGCAGTGATGTATGGACATGTGCCTGGGAATTGAGGCGTGAATTGTGGAGTCTTCTTCCCGTCATTGGATTGGCAGGGTGCTCCGACGCCTGCGAGAAAAGTCAGCAATGAATTACGATCGGGTTACTTAGATGGGGAAGCTAGAATTGAGCGGAAATCACAAACCAGTATCTCCTGAAGATTCCAGAACAGAGATCCCTCGTAGACCTAATTGGCCAATCATGGTACAGACGCGCTTAGCGTATTTCTCAGGTACAGTCTAAGCGTAGAAACGATTAATGGCAATATTTGAACAAGACTTGGAGGGCTACTGTACCTGTTCATCGTCACCGTAGGAATTGGAGATCACGTTTGGTAGAGCGCTATTTGGCTGCGATAGTAGATACTGGTAATAATTCAGGTATGGCTCATTTGTATTATCTGCAGCGGTTGGCTCGTCGAGATTGGGAATGAAAGGTCTTTGGCTTTGTGTCAGCAAAAGCTGCAAGTGCTCATTACAAAGACTTACGGTGATCCTCCGGTTATGTAGCTGATGACTGGTAATGGAGCGCTAGTTCCGATGATGTATTCGACGTCAAGATTAGCTTCACCATGATTCTTGGAGATAGATTGGTGGTTAATTCCGCCGTTGATAAGTTGAACGGTGAAGCTTTGTTGTGGAATGGAATTTGCTGTCTCGAACAATGAGAGATCTTGGGTGCGAGCGGATTGATTGAGGAAACTGCCAAATGCAATCTTGCTCCCGGATTTCGGATCTGCTTTGTAATCACCGACGTTGTATAGCTCTTTGATACACGCGGGTGTGATCAGGGTTGCACAGCCAGGATCTAATTGACGAGGCGCGACCTTCCTCTTCTGGAAATGCATCTTTGGTGCTGGCGCTTGACCTGTCGTCTTACCAAAGTAGGTAGTCGGCGCTATTAGATCGATGTGCTCAACAAGATCTTCTGGAAGGGAATACTCCATTGTCCGTAGTTTTTGAACGCCATCACTGGCATAGTACTTGAACTCGGTGCTGAGGAGCTTGTTCGCAGTTCCCACAGAGGTAGAGAAGCTGACATACATGCCGTCACTATGCACACTCGTTATACCAGCTTCCTTGAGCCATGACAAGACCGCGGTACTAGCATCGCTCGTTGGCTGCATCATGTCTGCGACCTCGTTGTCTTCCAAGTACTTTCCATAAGAAGCCGAGCCAGGAGTTGAGATTTCGTAAATCATCGAATCCATCTTGTCGAGATTCTGCTGTGCCAAGGCAATCTTTAGGATCATGGTTTCGGTATCAGCAGGAGCGCCGACTTGCGTCCAGCCATTGGGGAGAGCAGCCAATTTCTCATGCACAGCAGCGAAAGTAGGCAAAAACAGTGAGAGCCAAAGGCTTGCCGCCGTTAAGGAGATCGGTACGAGCATTGTGAAGGTTGGAGAGGAACTGCCAGTGGAAAGACAAGGAGCCTGAGTCGAGACAGGTAGGTGGAGCTACAACGAGAGAGAAAAGAGAGAGAGGATGATTTATACAAAGCGCGAGACGCTCTGCGGGGCTACGGCCATGGATTGAGAGATAGAATCGTTATACCTTTGGGGCAGTTCGTACGTCACTGACGCAAGGGTCTTCCCATGGGGCATCAAGCTCACAGGTACGAGCACGGCAATCTCATTGTCACGCGATTTCCTTCCTCGGTTCGGACAGATCTCACTTCAAAAGAGCAAAGTTCTGCAGCATAAGATTGTCCTGACTTCATGTCCTTACTATCTCGGCATGGTCTCGAGGGGAGCATCCGAAAGAAGCAGGTTCATCTGCAGGGCTCCATTAGGAAGGAGGCTGACCTGCATTCTACGGTGAGAGGACACATAGGCACAGCTCGTTACCGGTCAGCACGAGGGAAGTCCGAATACACCGGCGGCCATACGCCAGGTTCATATGTCAAGGTATGTACACCACAGTTGAATAAGGTCAGAATTTGGAAGCGAAAGAGTCGACGCAAAAGACGCGCCGAAGCCATCTCCAAAAGGAAAGACCGGGCCCCAGCTAGCGCTTCTTGGCGTCCTTGGCAATCAGTAGTTTACAGCAACTTTTACTTCTCGGCTGTCCAATTACTATCCCCTTGTGAGCGGATGGACCGCACTAGGCTTTAGCGTATCCGAGGGCATCCCAAAGATGCTATTTGTCCATTCAATGATCCGCAGATGACTGAGAATCCTGCCAAGAGCTGGTAGGATCAATCAGGTAAGCTGCATGGCTCCGGATATGCTAGTTGCTAGTGCGGTCCATCCGCTCACAAGGAAAGGGATAAGACAGCCAGCTTTTGGCCCTCTTTGCGTTCCTCATTGGTGCGCTTATGATACAACAGACTATTTACAGGCACGATATCTTAGAATCACGTGCTTCGTCACATTCTCATTCTCATCCTTAATGCTGGTGGGACCATGTCCTACCGCCACTGTAGCCTTGCTTAGATTCGTTCGCCATACGTAGTTAAGACAATCATGCCATCCCAGAAGGCGGCTTGAAATCTCCTCCGAAATGAGTTATAATACATGAAGTGCTTTAGTAGCATTTTTCGTCCGTCGAGTAGAATTCGTCTCGCCTATATTATATGTCTACGTTATTATCCTACCCCTCTTCTTCATCAAGCATATCTTTATTATCAAGCCCATCTTCATCATCAGTTAGAGCATCTTCGGCGCGCGTTCCCCACGGCTGTAACGCTTCGCCCGCATCTACAGCGCGCCGACGCTGATCCACCATATTCAGCAGCGTCTGAAGTCTGTCCGCCGTCCGATCGAGGACGTCTAGGTTAGCGTAGTCTCGCGCAGGCAGCGCGATTCCACTGAAGACCGGTCCTCTAGGCTGTCTGTATCTCGAACCTATGCCGTTATTAGTCAACCAAGTCTTAATTCAGTAGGAAGAGTATAGCGCCACTCGTGCAGAACGGAAGCTTACTTAGGGAACATGTCTCGGGTCCTAACAGGAGGCAGTTGGCACATGTTCCGTAAAAAAAGTCGTGCGGCCCATTGGTGGTTGGCATAACCAGGCTGACGCAGGTACTGAAACGTCCGAAACCCTTTTGACATCTATCGTAACATTATTGGTCATCGTTTTCAGTTCCCCTGCGGTATAATGCCGCCGATTCTAGGTCTCTCGAGCCAGAGTTTGGGCTCGGTATGCGTCTCTCAGGGCGAAAGTTGAATCGCCTCACCGTCGGTAGGACGCCTAGGCGCTGGACTTCTGCGGATGCTGTCGTTGGGATGACAAGCCCTAAATCTGCCGTCGATGCTATGCTTTTTATCAACGGATGAATCGTACGGGGCTCTGAGTTGATTACATGTTGTACCTGATTTAGAGAAAATTCCCTTGTTGCCCTAACCAGGCCTGCCAGTCTCTCCGGTCTCATCGCTGCTGTCACCTATTGAGTGGAACTTATCACTAACGATTTCCTGTTCATGGTACCTTCGAAATTGTATCGTCTGTCTCATCATTCTTAGATCTCTGACCTCTCGTTGCAACGTCATCATCTTCTTGGCGTAATGCCCTTTGTTGGGAACTGTCTTCCCGGGTTTTCGAGGGTCTGGGGGCCCCCCGCCAGTGGTCGATACCTGAGGATGAACGTTTGTTCTTCCCAATGTTGCCATGATGCTGAGATGTAATTGACAATTTTGAGAAGTCTGATGAGGCCTCATGCTTCCTTAAGGTGACTGGGACATCTCCACAGCGTTGCTGTCATCCGGCTGTGACGCATCATTTTCAACGACAGCGTCCTGAAATTCTTCTTCGACGTTGTATGCACATTGCAAAACTGCGAGTGTCTCGGGCAATACCGGATTCGATTTGTATTGAAATCAATGGTCTCGTACTCCATTTTATCATTGGGACCGGATTGTGCGGTGCTGTCTGCAGCCAAAGGATTCATCCATGCTCTTGTGTCTCGATGACCTGCCTTTCTTGTTTTGTCTTGTTTTGTCAAAGAAACTCCATTGCTTCCTCTTGGGGGGACATTGGAAATGTCAGTCCTAGCTTCCCCATGCATCAGGTAACAATTTGATCGATTGGGCTCTTCCAATTAAGTGATAGTTCGTCCCTTGTGATGTCTACTTGTACTCCTGGAACTGAAATATGGAAGACATGGCCGCATAGATGAACATGAAGGAGGGCAGCGTATATACATGTCTGTCCTTCCTTCTTGGAGACCATTATGGGGTGTAGGTTTGCCATCGAAACTTCTTCCTCTTCCAATTTGTCTCAAGCCAGGTGGATAAGATCTACGACTCGATTGAAAACGTCTCTCTTCACATCCCATGCATCAACATGATCAAAATGGAAATAAACCGATGAGCTTCTGACATGAGGTGGCGAATGGTGTACTGGGCAAACCTTTCCTGCCTGGACAGGCCGGTAGCACGTCGCGCAATGAAAACCTGCGTAGCCATACAGTCAGTACTGCTTTGTGCTCCCACTGTTGCAGCCTCTGAACAGGACTACTCGAATACAAATCATAAGAGATAACACTTACCACGCCATTATTTGCGCAGACGTTGCGAAGAAATCTTAGCTGTTAAGGAGCTTCACATGAACCGTCTGAGTGTGGTCCGAGTTGCCTGACTCCATCCAAGTGGCCGTTGTGCGTGTGGTAGATCAACGCAAGATATGCGTCGATAATGGCATCGTTGAATCCCTCATCTGTCATCAGTGTGCGGATATGCGAGGCTGTGACTACGCCAGGTGCTTTGACTTCACCTTCTATTGGAACGACGCTGACGTTCCAAATATAGCGCTTCATTGCCGCCCATACCTTGATAATCCACTCTGCAATCAAGAAGCTCTCTACCAGATCCAATTTTGAACGAGGTCCCAACTCATTCGTACAGGTCACGGTACCGTCCGGTCCCCATTGAGCATTCCGGCATAAGGCAATGACTTCAAACAGGATTACCCAGAGGTATGCCACTTCATGTGGAGAATCGTCCAGTGTCGATTTTGATTTAGATTTAGATATCACTACATTGCTAATCGTGCGGCATTCCTGGCCGTCATGAACTTTTCCTCTTCTTTGTTTATCAACCTTCCGCTTCTTTTGAGTCCCAGCCTCGGTCGTTATCTGCATAACCTGGTCAGCATTAGGAACTCCAGAGCATAATACTGGATCAGCCAACGTACCCTTCATTTGTTGGTTCGTCAAGACGTTCCTCTCGGCGTGTGATGAGAGCCAGTTGCATACCCTTGCCTGCTGATAGAATCACTGAACCATCACATTCCGGCCAGAATGTTTGTCAATCCATCTTTGGTCTCCTCCGTTATCGATATCTTGCCACTTGAGCGTTCTCAGCCTCGATCTCTACTGCAAGATCAAGGGAATCAAGGACACGTAACATTCTGAGCTCCAAAGATCGCTCTTGACGCCACCGGGTTCTGCCACTGCTCGGGATGGTCATCAACCTCCATTCGAATCTCTTTGTTGTAGAAGAATTCACCAACAACTTCTTCATCTGCGAGTTTCAGCACATCCGAGGTTTCGATTGTCTTCTCTCGTCGTCTCGTGCCTCAGCATCTTCTTCGACGACGTTTCTAGGCTCCGATGTTTCCATCGGCATCTCGTGATCTTCTGTGTGACGCACTGTTTCTGCCTAGGGCTGTGGACCTAGCTCCATACGATCATCAGGCGCTCGACTAGCTAAAGACGAAGCAGCATTTGAGACGGCCTGGAAGGAAGCCGCCAAACTTGAGACTGTCGATTGCTGTTGTGTGATTGTGATGAGGACCAGCCTGCTTGGGATTTTCCTCGATCGACGAGGAAGGGGCCGGATGACATCTACGAGTCATAATTGTATGCCAAATGCAAACCGCAGAGTGCCTTCGGAAGAAGTACTTGAAGAGTCCATATCATCGCAGTCTTGTTGATTCAAAGCAAGCTTTGACGGAAGATGCAAATTCTTGATCCTCCTCGACAGCTTGAAAGTACTTTGATTGATCGTCGCCTGCCGAAGCACTCTTGCGAAGCTGCCAAGCTGTGAGAATGAAAGGATAAAAGAATCTCCTTGAGTGTAAATGCTGCGTCTGATTTGAATCAACAGCGTCATCGAGTGCGTGTAGGGTGAATGGTGCCAATAATTAGTGGAGAGACTTCAATGTCCATGCGGTCTTGATTGGAGTGCTGGGGCTGGTCGGACTGCTCAACATCCATGATATCTTGATTGGCAGGCTGGGCCTGCTCAACGTCCATATTCTCTTCACAGGCCAGTTGCGGCCGTTCGATATCCATGCCGTCTTGAATGGTGTCTTGGGGCTGCTCGGGCAGTTCAATGTCCATGGGACGAGACTCTTCGAATTCCCGTAATGAGCGACAATAGAAAGGTACGACAGAAGCCCAATGAAGAGAGGATCGAGCCGCTGTGACAAAGGTACTTGTACTTCCTCGAGCTCGAAGATGAACTCGTGTACTTTGTGACTCAAGCTTGTAGCCAACGTCCCACTGTATGAAGAGGGACAAGACAGTCGTGATAGCAATAGAGGTGAGCAGGAGAGACTTGACCACGCATTTCCACGAGCGAGGACACCACTTGTACGCAGCCCAAACAGAACCATCCCTCGCCGCCTAAGCCCAGCTCGCGTTCTCCTTGTTGACCTTTCGGCGAATACTTGATATGAAAGAACAGGTGATGATGTAACAGGAGTATACGGAAATGCTGTATATGTATGTGTAGAACG
>JAABUP010002109.1_pt1 | contig 39847 bp, 40 predicted proteins | sample 5559201 | NCBI WGS metagenome assembly JAABUP01 (sample SAMN10711887, study PRJNA513373) | rock metagenome | isolation source: Antarctica rocks | place: Antarctica | reverse complement strand
TACCTGGGATTCTTCGAGTTCGTTCACAACGTCCGGGCCCGCGGAAAGAGGCTATTGGGGTCGCTGATTGGCCTCTTACTCGCACCACCCTGCAATCCATCATGAGCCCTGTTCATTACCGGATTACTACCGGATTCGAGTCGGCGATACCGCCATTCCTCGCGGTTTTTCGCATCCGTCCGAATCCATTTGCGAAAGATGGTTCCGGGGGATATCATGCTTACGGCGATGGGGTTTACGCGGCTCTCACCACGTCGCTTTCGGCCGCTTCGCAATGCTGAGGTTGAGGGTTCGATCCCCTTCCGCTCCACTTGATAGCCCACTTGTGAGAAATCGCAATTGGGTTTTTTTGCCCTCGGGATCTCGCTTCGGTGGTCACGAAGTGCCCGAGCCCATCCGCTCGGAAGCCGGATCGATCACCGACCTCGAACTCTCAGCGCCCTTCATTCCGAATACGGGGCAGGTCAGAGGATCATGGTTCTGCCATAGGCATCGGGTTTCCCGAGGTGTACACTAGAACTGAACTGACCCGACGAACCCGCCGGCCCGCGCGAGTGTCCGAGGGCCGGGCCGGATGCTCGGCGGGATAACCCGTCCGACCCGGACCGGTCGCCGGGGCCTCGACCGGGCGACGCTCGACTGCCCCTTCGGACCCGGTGTGATGGCCGATACCAATAAAGAGCTGATCCCCGCTGCCCCGTCGTCCGCGAACGGGATCCCGCCCCGCCCTCGGAAGCGGACCTCCCCCGCGCTCCCCCAGGACGACGTCGCCCCCGCAGCCGCCTCCCGCCTGGTGCCCGATCGCGTCGCCCGGGCCCTGGAGCGCTGCAAGCTCTGCGCCCGGATCGCCGACGACAACCGGGCCAAGGACATCCTCCTGCTCGACCTCCGAGGGGCGACCCCGCTGGTCGACTTCTTCGTGATCGCCTCGGCCAACTCGCGGCGACAGGGCAACGCCATCGCCTCGGAGATCGATCAGGAACTGAAGAAGCTCGGCGAGGCCAAGCTCGGCATGGAAGGCACCGAGGAAGGGCGCTGGATCCTCACCGACTACGGCGACTTCGTCGTCCATGTCTTCGCCGAGGACGCCCGGGCCTATTACGACCTCGAACAGATCTGGGGCGACGCCCCCCGGGTCGAGTGGCGCGACCCCGCCCGGATCAAGCCGGCCGGGCCCGTCGAGCCAGAGCCGGCCGGGCCCGTCGAAGGGGACGCCGAAGCCGAGGATTGACGCCTCGCGCGACCCGGTCCCGCCGGATCGTGTGGTCAGGCCGGGCCCGATCCGCGATAGTATCCAGGGAAGGGCCGGCGGCCGGACCGGGCAGGGGGTCGGCTCGGCCCGGCCCCGCCGTGACCCCGAGGCACCCCGGTATCCATCATGAACGTCCTGGAACAGCTCCGCCTCGCCTTCGCCGCCGCGACCCCCGAGGGGGGCGACCCCGGGGCGTTCGCGGCGGCCGTCCGGTCGAGCACCGATCCCAAGTTCGGCGACTACCAGGCCAACGGCTCCATGGCCGTCGCCAAGGCGGTCGGTCGGAACCCGCGCGAGGTGGCGCAGGCGGTCGCGCGGGCCGTCGACCTCGGGCCGATGGCCGGGACTCCCGAGGTCGCCGGGCCGGGCTTCCTCAACTTCCGGCTCCGGGACGACTGGATCTCCGGCGTGCTCGGCGACCTCCTCGTCGATGACCGGTTGGGTCTATCCCCGCCCGAGAAGTCGAAGACGGTGGTGATCGATTACTCCTCGCCCAACGTCGCCAAGCCGATGCACGTCGGGCACCTCCGCTCGACCGTGATCGGCGAGAGCCTGGCGCGGATCTACTCGGCCCTGGGTCATCGGGTCGTCCGGGACAACCACCTGGGCGACTGGGGCTCGCAGTTCGGGATGATCCTCTGGGGCTGGAAGAACCACCGCGACGAGGCCGCCTACGCCGCCGGACCCGTCGCCGAGCTGGCCCGGCTCTACCGCCTGGCCCAGTCCCGGATTCTGCCCGGCGAGGCCCTCCGCGAGAGATACGGCAAGGCAATCGCCCTCGACGAGCAGGGCAAGGCCGATGAGGCCCTTGCCCTCTTCGCCAGGCTGACCGAGGGGACCGGCGACACCTTCGAGGACGTCGCCCGCCGGTCCGCCGAGGCCCGCGGAGTCGCCGACGCCGCCCGGTCCGAGACGGCCAGGCTCCACGCCGGGGACTACGAGAACCGGGTCCTCTGGGATCAATTCATGCCCCACTGCCTGGCCGCGCTCCGGGCGGTCTACGACCGGCTCGACATCCACCACGACGTCCACCTCGGCGAGAGCTTCTACGACCCGATGCTGGCGGACGTCGTCAAGGACCTCGAAGCCGCCGGCCTGGCCGTCGAGAGCGAGGGGGCGACCGTCGTCTTTTCCGAAGGGTTCAAGGCCCCACTGATCGTCCGGAAGCGCGACGGTGCTTATAATTACGCGACCACCGACCTCGCCACCGTCCGCTACCGGAAGGACACCTGGGATCCCGACCTCCTGCTCTACGTCGTCGACCACCGCCAAGGGGACCACTTCCAGCAGGTCTTCGCCGTGGCCCGGCGGTGGGGCTACGGCGGGATCGCCATGGAGCACGTCGCCTTCGGGACCGTCCTGGGCCCGGAGCGCCGACCCTACAAGACCCGCGACGGCGACGTGATCGGCCTCGAATCCCTGCTCGACGGAGCGGTCGCGGAAGCCCGGAAGGTCGTCGACGAGAACAGCGGCCACCTCCCCGAGGACCGCCGCCGGCACGTCTCCGAGGTCGTCGGCCTCGGCGCGATCAAGTACGCCGACCTCTCGCAGAACCGCCAGAGCGACTACGTCTTCGACATGGCCCGGATGGTCGCTCTCAACGGCAACACCGCCACTTATTTGCAATATGCTTATGCGCGGATCCGCAGCATCTTCCGGAAGGGCGGGTTCACCCCCGAGGCGATCCGGGAAGCCCGGCCGCCGATCGCGCTGTCGAACCCGGCCGAGCGCGGGCTCGCCGTCCGGCTCCTCCAGTATCCCGAGACCCTGGAATTCGCCGCCGCCGAACTCAAACCGAACATCCTGGCCGACTACCTGTTCGACCTGGCCAACGCCTACAGCACCTTCTACCAGGAATGCCCGGTCCTCAGGGCTGAATCCCCCGAGCGTCGCGAGAGCCGCCTCGCGCTGATCGACCTGGCTGCCCGGACCCTGGAATCGGGCCTCAAGCTGCTGGGAATCGGGGTCGTCGAGGAGATGTGAGCCCCGATCGATCGGGTCATCCAATCGCACTGGCTTGACGATAACTTCACGGTTTCGGCGGGTTGGCGGCGCGGGCTTTGCTAATCATGCGGATCGGGACGAGGCGACCGCGACCGCCCAAGCGGTGCCGCGTCTGAATGACGCAGCGACGAACCCCGAGACGGAGTACCCGACCGATGATCCGCGCCCTGACCCTCGCCGCCCTCGCCGCCGCCCTGATCGCCCCGAATGCCCGTGCCCAGGCCACCGCGACCACGACCGCCGGCAAGTCGGCCGTGAATGACTCGCTCTTCGCCATGACCGCCGCCGACTCCGGGATGTCCGAAGTGGTGATCGCCGAACTCGGCGTGCAGAAGGCCACCGACCCCGAGCTGAAGAAGTTCAGCATGCACATGGTCCAGGCGCACACCAAGATGAACACCGAGCTGATGGGCCTGGCCGCCCAGAAGGGCATCACCCTGCCCAAGACTCTGTCCGTCGGCCACCAGTTCTGTGCCCAGAGCCTGGCCGGTCTCTCGGGCGAGGATTTCGACCGCTGCTATGCCAAGGCCCAGGCCGTGGCCCACATGGCCACGGTCGCCACCTTCGAGGCCGAGGCCGAGCGTGGCCAGGACCCCGACGTCCGTGCCCTCGCCGCCAAGGCGCTCCCGCACATGAAGGAACACCTCAAGATGATCAAGCCGATCGCGATGAAGTACGAGAAGGAGAAGCCCAGCACCGCCGGCGCCTCCTCGGAGCGTTGATCGGCCGACGCTGAGAGAGCGAACAGGAAGGCCGCCGCGAGTCCTGGAGGGGGTTCGCGGCGGCCTCGTCGTTGCTTGGGCCCCGGTCACTTCGGGGCGGCGGGCTGGTCCTTGTCGGCCTTGTCCTTGGAGGCCGGCGAGGCGGGCGTGTCCTTGGCGAACTTCAGGGCGGCCGAGTTCATGCAGAAGCGGAGGCCGGTCGGCGCCGGGCCGTCGTCGAAAACGTGGCCGAGGTGGGACCCGCAGGTCTTGCAGACCACTTCGGTCCGGGCGTAGCCAAGCTTGAAGTCGGTGGAAGTCTCGACGTTGGCTTGATCATACGGGGCGAAGAAGCTCGGCCAGCCGGTCCCCGACTCGAACTTGGTCTTCGAGCTGAACAGCGGCGTGTCGCAGCCGACGCACTCGTAGATTCCCTTCGCCTTGTTGTGCAACAGCTTGCCCGTGCCTCGCGGCTCGGTGTCGGCCTGGCGGGTGACGGCGTACTGATTCGGAGTGAGCTGCTTGCGCCATTCCGCGTCCGTTTTCATGACCTTCCGGGGCTTCGAGGCGCCCTCCTGGGCGAGGGCCGAGGCCACCAGGCCGGCGGCGATCGAGGCGATGAGAATGAGTCGCGGGACTCGGACGTTCATGGATGGATTCCTCGTCGGGGCGTCCCCAGCGCCGGCGGTCTCGCCGGGGGAGTCGCCGCTTTGCCGATCGGACGTCGGGACGATTCCCATTACGCTCCCATTCTCCGCCGGGTTCGTCGTCCACGCAAGATCGACATCCCACGCGATCCGCCCTCTTGCCCGGCGGCCGCCCGGGGCCTAACCTGACGCCCGGGCGGGAACCGGCCGAAATCCTGAGCCACGGGACACCCATGCGACTCCGAACCGCGACCCTCGGCCTCCTCCTGCTTGGCCTCGCCGGCCCGGCGGATGCCGACGACTTCCCCAAAGACCTCGTCTCCTGGGCCCCGAGCCCGGCCAACCCGGTCTTCCGGGGGACCGGCCTCGACCGGGGCTGGGACCGGAAGATCCGCGAGCGCGGCTGGATCCTCCGCGAGGGCGGGATCTACCACCTCTGGTACACCGGTTACAACGACGACCGCTCGCCCAACCGGAGCCTCGGCTACGCCGTCTCGGTCGACGGCCTGAGCTGGATCCGATGGCCATCCAACCCGATCGTGACGACCTCGTGGGTCGAGGACGTCTGCGTGGTCAAGCACGAGGGCGTCTACCAGATGTTCGCCGAGGGGGAGCGCGACGTCGCCCACCGGCTGAGCTCGACCGACCGCGTGACCTGGAAGGAGGAAGGCCCGCTCGACATCCGGAAGGCCGACGGGACCCCGATCCCCCCCGGCCCCTTCGGTACGCCGACCGCCTTCTTCGAGGGCGGGACGTGGCATCTCCTCTACGAGCGGGGCGACCGGGGCGTCTGGTTGGCGACCTCGAAAGACCTCAAGGTCTGGACCAACGCCCAGGACGACCCGGTGCTTGCCATGGGCCCCGGAGCCTACGACCGCTTCGCCGTGGCCGTCGATCAGGTCTTCCAACGCGATGGCGTCTACTATGCCTACTACCACGCCAACGCCCACGACCCCTGGCAAAAGGACTGGACCACCAACATCGCCCGGTCCCGCGACCTGATCCACTGGGAGAAGTACCCAGCCAACCCCCTGATCCGGAACGACTCGTCGAGCAGCGTCCTCGTCCCCGTCGGCAGCGGATTCCGGCTCTACACCATGCACCCCGAGGTCCGGGCGTTCGGGCCGGCGCCGTGATTCACCCGCCTCAGAGACTATCCGGGTCACATTTCCTGGATCTGGCAATGAGTTATGGCCAGTGGACGATGGGTGAGAAATGCCCGGAAATTTCCTAGGCATCGGCATCGTATGCCGTCCCGCTTGTCGATCATAACCCATGGGCCATCAACCATTTCCGATCCCGGATCGCCTCTCACTCCTCGACCTCGAAGATCGCCTCGACCTCGACCGCCATCCCGTTCGGCAGGGCCGCCACGCCAAGGGCGCTCCGGGCGGCCATGCCGGATTCGCCGAAGACCTCGACCATCAGGTCGGAGAAGCCGTTGATGACTTTGGGGTGGTCGCCGAAGTCGGGCGCGCTGTTGACCAGGCCCAGGACCTTGACCAGCCGGACGACCTTGTCGAGCGTCCCGAGGTGGGAACGGACCGTCGCCAGGATCGCCAGGCCGGTCTGGCGGGCGGCGGCGTGGCCGGCCTCCAGGTCGAGCCCTGCGCCGACCTTGCCCAGGTGGAGCGTCCCGTCGGGGCGGAGCGGGCCGTGTCCCGAGACGTAGAGCAGGTTGCCCTGACGGACAGCCGACCGGTAGGTCGCGACGGGCTTGGGGGCGGGCGGAAGGGTCAGGTTCAGCTCGGTCAGGCGGGCTTCGGCTCCCATGGCGCGATCATCCTCGGGGTCATTCGGGGTCAGGGCCGTGGTCGGGCTCGACGCTAACCCACGGCCCCTCCGAAATCAACCTCCCCGGCATCGGCCAGTCGTCGGGGTTGACGGCGGTCGGTAGAATGCAGACTCGATGCGCGGGTCCGAGCGAGGCGAGCCCATGAGCCCCACGACCGCGGAGCGGCCCGAGGTCGAACTCGGCGACCCTCCGGCCGCCAGGACGCCCCGACGCCCCCGCTGGACGGTCGGACGGGTCGTCACCGACATCGCGATCGTCGCCGTCGCCGTCCCGTTCGCCTTGAATTGGATCGTGCCACGGGCCCCTGAATTCTGCGCGATGACGACCGGTTATTACGTCTTCTCACTGGGCGCGACCTGCCTCGGGGCCCGGGCGGCCTGGCTCGTCCTCAAGGCCCTGAACGACGCCGCCGAGCGTTGGCTCGACCGTCGAGTCCGCCCGGACCGAGACACCCCTCGCCGGAACCCGACGCCATGACCCGCCCCGTCACCGTCGGACTCATCCAGATGCGGTGCTCGGACGACCCCGACGACAACCTCCGCCGTGGCTGCGGGTTCCTCCGCGAGGCGGCCGGCCGGGGGGCGAAGGTCGCCTGTCTGCCCGAGCTATTCCGGACCCGGTATTTCTGCCAGGTGGAGGACCACAAGTTCTTTGACCTGGCCGAGCCGATCCCCGGCCCGACCACCGAGGCGCTCTCGGCCGTGGCCCGCGAGACCGGGATGGCCGTGATGGGATCGATGTTCGAGCGGCGGGCGGCCGGAATCTACCACAACACGTCGGTCATCTTCGACGTGGACGGCTCGCTCCGGGGCCGCTACCGGAAGATGCACATCCCCGACGACCCGCTCTACTACGAGAAGTTCTACTTCACCCCGGGCGACCTCGGCTTCCAGGCCATCGCCACCGAGCCCGCCGTGCTCGGCCCGCTGGTCTGCTGGGACCAGTGGTACCCCGAGGCCGCTCGCCTGACCGCACTCAAGGGTGCCGAGATCCTCTTCTATCCCACCGCGATCGGCTGGCACCCGAGCGAGAAGGCCGAGTACGGCGAGGCCCAGTCCGACGCCTGGCAGACCATGCAGCGCGCCCACGCCATCAGCAACGGCGTTTACGTGATGGCCGTCAACCGGATCGGCCACGAAGGGCCGGCCGACGGCGGGATCGAATTCTGGGGCGGGACCTTCGCCGCCGACCCCTTCGGCCGGGTGATCGCCCGGGCCTCCGCCGACCGCGAGGAGGTTCTGATCGTCGAGTCCGACCCCCGCCTCGCCGAGGAGACCCGCCGCCACTGGCCCTTCCTCCGCGACCGTCGGATCGACGCCTACGGGGCGATCACGCAACGGTTCTCGGATTGACCACCGACCACCATCGCCGTGACCACCGACCGCCGAGAGCCGCACGCCATGACCGAGACGCCCGCCGACCTCGGATACCGGATGCCCGCCGAGTGGGAGCCGCATGCGGCGACCTGGATCGCCTGGCCGCACAACCGGGAAGACTGGCCGGGCAAGTTCGGGCCGATCCCCTGGGTCTACGTCGAGATCGTCCGCCTGCTCAGCCGCTCCGAGCGGGTCGAGATCCTGGTCCAGGGCCGGACGGCCGAGAACCGCGCCGCCGACCGGCTCGGCCGGGCGGGGGTCGACCTGGCCCGGGTCGGATTCCATCGGGTGAAGACCGATCGGGCCTGGACCCGCGACTCGGGGCCGTCCTTCGTGGTCAAGGACGGCGACCCCGACGGCCTGGGCCTGGTCCACTGGGATTTCAACGCCTGGGCCAAGTACGACGACCACCGCCGGGACCGCCGGGTCCCCCGGGCCATCGCCAGGATCCTGGGCCGCAAACGCTGGAAGCCCTCGGCCGACCCCGACGACGGCGAGGGCCCGGTCCGCGTGGTCCTGGAGGGGGGCTCGATCGACGTCAACGGCCGGGGGACGGTCCTCACGACCGAGGAATGCCTGCTGAGCGAGGTCCAGGCCCGGAACCCCCGGCTGGGACGCTCGGGGGTCGAGGCGGTCCTGGCCGACTACCTGGGGACCACCCACGTCGTCTGGCTCGATCGTGGGATCGCCGGCGACGACACCCACGGCCACGTCGACGACCTGGCGCGGTTCGTGGACCCGACCACCGTGGCCATCGCGGTCGAGTCCGACCCGGCCGATGAAAATCACCGGCCGCTCCGCGAGAACCTCGACCGGCTCCGGGTCGCCAGGGATCAGGACGGCCGGCCGCTCCAGGTGATCGAGCTACCGATGCCCCGGCCGGTGGCCTTCGAGGGACGACGGCTCCCGGCGAGCTACGCGAATTTCTACGTGGCCAATCACCTGGTGCTGGTCCCGACCTTCAATGACCCGGCCGACCGCGAGGCGTTGGGCCTGCTGGCCTCGGCCTTCCCCGGCCAGGAGGTCGTCGGGGTCCACGCCATCGACCTCGTCTGGGGGCTCGGGACGCTCCACTGTCTGACCCAGCAGCAGCCCGAGCCCGGAGGGGCCGCCGGAGAGGGCGTAAAGACGCTCGATCGGCGACCTCCGGCCCCGGCGGCCAATGTCCCGGATGATTAACGCGCCCGCCCAATCCGGGGACGACGACTGGATTTGCGGGTCCGGGATGTTTTATGCTTGACCAATGCGTCGGAGGGACCACCGACCCGGCGCCCGGTACTCCGGCCACACCACCGATCGATGAGTCATCCCATGCCCGACAATCACTTTCAGGCGGTCGGCGAGCCTCGACTCCCCCTCGCCGAGCAACCCAAGGCCGCGACGGCGATCAAGGACCGCCTGACGATCGTCACCACCTACTACCAGATCCCCTCGGCCCCCCGGATGACCGTCCTCCGCAAGACGATCGAGGGGCTCCGGAAGAACCTCGACGTCGCTGGCTGCCGCCACCTGGTCTACTACCACGACCCCGCCGACGGCACGCCCAGGACCCGGCAGCATCTGGAGAACCTCCGGAAGCTCTGCGACCATTACGGGCTCGAACTCTACGTCCGCCCGGACTCGGGGATCAAGGTCAACCTGATCGAGGCGATCGGCGAAGTCAAGACCCCTTATATGCTTTTCCTCGAATACGACCTCGAATATCGCCGCAAGATCGACATCGCCAAACTCCTGGGCGTCTTCGACAAATACAATTACGTGAATTACGTCCACTTCAACACGTTCATGAATAACTCGCTCTACCAGTGGGGGCACCTGGTCCAGACCGAGGACCGGATCCCCGAGGTCCCGCTGACCCGGACGAGCTGCTGGTCGAACCAGGCCCACGTGGTCCGGATGAGCAAGTGGCACGACGAATGGCTCGACATCATCGGGACCGACAAGCCCGCCAAGCCGGTCCTGGGGCTCGAGAACCGGATGTACTGGGATTATAATCGGGACATCTTCACGATCGGGTTCGACGAGGCCGTCGACAAATGGGGGGTGTACTATTACGGGGCGATCGACGACGGCCGGACCGTCCGCCACAACGACGGCGCGTTGAATTCGGGCACGGTCCTGGAGTATTTGAACAAGGCTAGCCGCCGCCTCTCCAAAGCAGTCCGGAAGTTCGGCCGGTGAGCGTCGCGTCCCGACCGACGCGGGATCCGGGCGGCCTGTCGCAAAATGGGGCGGGATTTCGACTCCTCGATCAGGGAATCCGATTCGACCGCCGACACCGCTTTGAGGAGCGCCCGACGTGACCAGAACGAAATATCGCCCGATCCCGGCCCTGGGAGCTATCGCCGTGCTGGCCTGGGGCAGCGCGGCCTGGGCCCAGCAGGGGCCGGTCGGCCAGGGGTTCAACGACGCCGGTCGGGTCGTCAAGCGCGGCTTCCAGACCGCCGGCCAGGCCGTCCAGGGGGGGTTCCAGAGGACCCGGACGAACGTCCACAGCATGGAGATCAGCTCCCGGGTCTATAGCCGGCTTCACTGGGACAAGTCCCTGACCACCTCGACCATCGAGCTGGAGGTCCAGGCCGGGGGCGTCGCGATCCTGACCGGGGTCGTCCCCGACCGGTCCTCCAAGGCCAAGGCGCTCACCCTCACGGCCGAGACCGTGGGCGTGATCCAGGTCGTCGACCAGTTGACCGTCGGGAGCGCGACCCGCCCGGCCCCCGTGGTCCCAGGCACGCCGCCGATCATCGTTACCCCGCCGGCTGCTCAGCCCGCCCCGACGATCATCGTCGCCCCGCCGGGCACCCGGGTCCGCTCGACCGACACGCCCCTCTGAGGCCGAGGGCGGCCCGACACCCTCGCCGGGCGGTCGGGCCTTGCCCCCACCCCTGGTCATCCCTGCAAGAGCAGGTCGGCCAGGCCCACGGCCAGAAGCCCCGCGCTGATGGCGACGTTGACCTGGAAGAACGCGACGTTCACCCGGGTCAAGTCGTCGGGCCGGACGATCGAGTGCTCATAAGCCAGGAGCATGGCCACCACGCCCACGCCGGCGAAATACGTCGCCCCCATCGGGTACGCCAGCCCGAGCCCGACCAGAGCAGCGACCATCCCCGCGTGGCAGGCCGCCGCCAGCCGGAGCGCTCCCCGGACGCCCAGCCGCCCGGGGACGCTCTGGAGCCCTTCAGCCCGATCGAACTCGGCGTCCTGGCAGGCATAAATGATGTCGAACCCCGCCACCCAGAGCAGGACCCCGAGCCCGAGCAGGGCAGGGGGCCACGCCAGGTCGGCCCGGAGGGCGATCCACGCGGCCATCGGCGCCATCGCCAGGGCGAACCCCAGCCAGAAATGGGCCAGGCTGGTGAACCGCTTGGCGAACGAGTAGCCCAGGAGCCAGAGCAGGACCGGGCCCGACAGGATCACCGGCCACCGGTTGGGCAGAAAGAGCAGGGTCGCCCCGACGAAGCCCAGGCCGCTCACCACCGTGAAGGCCGCGACCGAGGCCGCCGAGAGCCGCCCGCTAGGCAGGTGTCGGCCCGCCGTCCGGGGGTTCCGGGCGTCGATCCGGCGATCGACCAGCCGGTTGAACGCCATCGCCGCCGATCGGGCGGTCGCCATGCAGAGCAGGATTCCCACCCAGTCCTGCCAACGCCCCCGCCAGCCGTCCGGCCCCCTCGCCGCCAGCGCCGCGCCCAGGAGGGCAAACGGCAGGGCGAAGAGCGTGTGGCTGAACTTGATCATCCCGAGCAGTTCGCGGGTCGCGGCGTAAACCATCGAGCATCAAACTCCGGACCTCAGGGCCCCGGCGCGTCCCCACCTCCCCAGCGGTCGACGAGGTCGACCTCGACGCCAAGCTGGTCGCAGATCCGGCCGACGACGAAGTCGACCAGGTCCCCGAGCGACTTCGGCCGGTGATACCAGCCGGGCATCGCCGGGACGACGAGCGCGCCGGCCCGGGTGACGGCCGCCATGTTCTCCAGGTGGATCAAGCTCAGGGGCGTCTCGCGGGGCACGAGGATCAACTTCCGACGCTCCTTGAGATGAACATCGGCCGCCCTCGTGACCAGGTTCGCCGTGATCCCGTGGGCGATGCTCGCCAGCGTGCTCATGCTGCACGGTGCGACCACCATCCCGGCCGTCCGGAAAGAACCGCTCGCAATCCCGGCGCCGAAGTCGCCCTGGTGGTGATAGGTCAGGCGAGCCGGGCCGAGGTCGCCGAAGGGGGCCGGGTCGAACCGGTTCAGGGCGACCAAGATCCCCGTCTCCTCGCGGAGGACCTGGGCCCCGCTGGTGCTGATGGTCAGATGCACCGTCCGTCCAGCCCGGCAGAGGACCTGCAAGAGCCGGACGGCATACGGGGCGCCACTGGCCCCGGTCATCGCCAGGACGAGCGGGGCCTCGGCCGTCATCCCGCCCCGCCGGTCGGCTTGGTCCCGACGTAGAGCGTGGCGATCCCGAAGGTCAGCGGGTGCTGGCGGAGGTCCACCAGGCCCCGCGAGGCCAGGAGGTCGAGCATCTCCCGCCCGTCGGGGAACTGGAGGACGCTGGCCGGCAGGTAGCTGTAAGCTCCGTGGGAATTCGGTGCGATCGCCTGGCCGACCCGAGGCAGGACGTGCCGGAAGAAGGCCAGGTAGAGCCGGCCCAGGATCGGCCCCCGGGGTCGGGAGAATTCCAGGATCGCCACCTTGCCACCGGGCCGGGCGACCCGGACCATCTCGTCGATCCCCTGGACCGTGTCGGCCACGTTCCGGAGCCCGAACGCCACGGTCACCACGCCAAAGGTATCGTCGGGCATCGGGAGCCGCTGCGAGTCCCCCTCGACCAGGACGACCGAGCCCTCGGCCTTCGCCTTCCGGACCTTGGCGTTGCCGATCCGGAGCATCTCGTGGCAGAAGTCCGCCCCAATCACCTCGGACCGACCGCCGGAGACCCGGTGATACTCCAGCGCCAGGTCGGCCGTCCCGGTGCAGCAGTCCAGGACCGGGACGCCCGGCTCGGGCGGGACCTCCCGGGTCGTGAACCGCCGCCAGGATCTGTCGATGTTCAGGCTTAAAAGGTGATTCAGCAAGTCATACTTGCCCGCGATCGACGCGAACATCGACCGGACCCGGCGGCCGGACTTGTCGACGGTTTCGGCGGGCGGCTCGGCGACGACCATGCTGGGATACCCGGTGCGGCGGCGGCGGCGGCGGACCGACCAGGCCCTCGCGGCCCGATCCACCCTTGAGTATAGTCGCCGGGGGCCGGTTGTCCATGAACCCGGCCGATCGGAGCGAACGGGACTGGCCGCCATCGGGCGGAGTCGCCGGCCCCAGGGTCGTGGGTCCGGACGGAGGAACGATGATTTTCGTCGCTTTCATGGCCGCGATGTTGGCCTCCTCGGCAATGCGGATCGCCTTCCAGGCGAAGAACGAGGCCCGGTACTTCAAGGCCGAACTCGACTCCCTGAGGAAAGAACTCCGCCGGAAAGGCCCGATCACCGACCAGGCCGCCGGACCCGCCAGGGTTTTCAGCCCGGTCCCCTGAAACCGTCGCCGTGACTCTCGCCCGTCGCCGCCTAAACTGAACCTGTCCGCATCCGCCATCCGCATCCGTATCCGCATCCGAGGTCGTCGCAGTCTCATGGGTTATCGAACGCTGGCTGATTGCGTCGAGGATCTGAAGCGGACCGGCCGGCTGGTCGCGATCGATCGCGAGATCGACCCGAGGCTGGAGGCCGCCGCGATCCAGCGCCGGGTTTACGAGGCGGGCGGCCCGGCCCTCCTGTTCTCCCGGGTCAGGGGGACGGCCTTCCCGATGGTCGGCAACCTGTTCGGCTCGATGGAGCGGACCCATTACATTTTCCGAGACACCCTGGAGGCCGTCCGCCACCTGGTCGAGCTCAAGGTCAAGCCGCCCGCCGCGCTGGCCCGTCCCTGGCGATATCGCGACGTCCCATGGACGGCCCTGCACCTGCTGCCGATCCGGGTCCGGAGCGGGCCGATCCTGGCCCACCGGACGACGCTCCGCCTGCTCCCGCAGGTCCAATCGTGGCCCGACGACGGCGGGGCGTTCGTGACCCTCCCGCAGGTCTACAGCGAGGACCCCGACCGCCCGGGCCTGGCGAAGTCGAACCTGGGGATGTACCGGGTCCAGCTTTCGGGGAACGATTACGAGCCGGATCGCGAGGCCGGGCTCCACTACCAGATCCACCGGGGAATCGGCGTCCACCACTCGGCGGCGATCCGGCGGGGCGTGGCGCTCCGGGCGAGCGTGTTCGTGGGCGGGCCGCCGGCGATGACGGTCGCGGCGGTGATGCCACTGCCCGAGGGGCTCCCGGAACTGGCCTTCGCCGGGGCCCTGGGCGGCCGGCGGGTCCGGATGGTCGCCGACCCCGGGGGGGGCCTCCCGATCCCCGCCGAGGCCGACTTCGCCATCGTCGGGACCATCGCCCCCGAGGTCCGGAAGCCCGAGGGGCCCTTCGGCGACCACCTGGGCTATTACTCCCTGGCCCACGACTTCCCGGTCCTCCGGGTCGAGCGGGTCTACCACCGGCCGGGCGCGATCTGGCCGTTCACCTCGGTCGGCCGGCCGCCGCAAGAGGATACCTCGTTCGGCGAGCTGATCCACGAGCTGACCGGCCCGCTGGTCCCGACCGTCCTGCCGGGCGTCCACGCGGTCCACGCCGTTGACGCGGCGGGGGTCCACCCGCTCCTCCTGGCGTCCGCCAGCGAGCGTTACGTCCCTTACGCGGCGGTCCGTCGTCCCCAGGAGCTTCTGACCTCGGCCAACGCGATTCTTGGCCAGGGGCAGATGTCGCTGGCCAAGTACCTCCTGATCGTCGCCCGTGAAGACGACCCGGCCCTGGACATCCACGACGTCCCCGCATTGCTCCGCCACGTCCTGGAGCGGGTCGACTGGTCGGCCGACCTCCACTTCCAGACCCGGACGACGATGGACACGCTGGATTACTCGGGCCACGGGTTGAACCAGGGCTCGAAGCTGGTGATCGCCGCCGCCGGCCCGAGGCGGCGTCCGCTCCCGACCGAACTTCCCGCCGGCCTCCGGCTGCCCGACGGCTTCGGCGAGCCCCGGGTCGCCCTCCCCGGGATCCTGGCCGTCCTGGGGCCCGCCTACCGGCCCGGACCATCGGGCGACGACCCCGCCCTTCGCGTCTTCTGCCGGTCGATCGCCGGGGCCGACCCGATCGCCGCCTTCCCCTTGATCGTGGTCGTCGACGACAGCGAGTTCGCCGCCCGATCGGCCCGGAACTTCCTCTGGGTGACCTTCACCCGGTCCAACCCGGCGGCCGACGTCGACGGCGTCGGGGCCTTCTGCCACCAGAAACACTGGGGCTGCTCGGGCCCCCTGGTGATCGACGCTCGGATCAAGCCCCACCACGCCCCGCCCCTGGTGGACGACCCCGAGGTCGAGCGGCGGGTCGACGCCCTCGGGGCCCCGGGGGGGCCGTTGCATGGGATCATCTGACGCTACCTGGCGAAGACGTCGATGATCTCGGCGATCCGATCGTCCTCAAGAACCTGATAAGTGAACGCGATCGAGGCGACGACGACCAGCCGATCCCCATAATATTCCTCCCCCTGTTGCACCGGATTTTCTGCCAGGAGCCGATCAATCTGCTCGACCGCTTTTGTGACCGAATTGCGGTCGGAGGAGGCTGCCCAGAGATCGGCCAACTTGTCCAGGGCGACCTGATGCCAGATGACCGTGTGCCGCATCAAGGCGTCTCCAACGACCGCAGATGCTCCAACACTTGCTCGGTCGTGTATCTTGGCCCTCCCTCGGACATTGCCTTCCGCCTGGCCCATTCCTCGGCGTTGTACGCCGCGAATGCCTTGCGTCGGAGCTGTTCCTCGGGGCTCTCGGCCGGGATCAGGTACGCGACCACGCTCCCCCTGTGGTCGAGGATCTCGGCACGCCCCTGGAGCGTGCCGAGGACCGCCAGGATTTCCTCGCTCGCCTTCACCTGGATCATGGAACTTCCCCCTTCCTCGCGGATGGCCTGGTCACTCCACTTATCTTACTTCCCGGAGTAAGGCTCCGGAAGGCGGACTCTCGAACCCAGCGGCCCCGATCGTCACGGGCATCTGCTCGCGGAGGGTCGCAAGTTGTCCAGCAACGACGGCATCCATCGTCTCCGCCTCGGGTGAGGCGATCCAGGCCATCAGGGAGGACAGGAGAAGCTCCTTGAGGTAGGCGAACGAGAAGCCGTCGGTCCGCCCGGCGGCCTCGGCCTCGGCCTCGGGGGCCAGGCGGGCCTCGGGCTCCAGGTCGCGGTTCCACCGCTCGATGAAGGCCCGGCGCTGTTCGAGGGCGGGGAGGCCGAAGTGGTACTTGCGGTCGAACCGGCTCGGGCGGTCGAGGATCGCCGGGTCGAGCCGGTCGGGGTGGTTGGTCGTGGCGATCGTCAGGATCCCGGCGTTGGCGGCGAAGCCGTCGAGCTCGTTGAGGAAGAACGAGCGGTTCTCGTTGTTGATCAGGGCGTCCAGGTCCTCGAAGACCAGGAGGCACGGCGAGGACTGGCGGGCCCGGGCGAAGACCCGGCGGATCCCGGTCTCGTCGGTGAACCTTTCGGAGTCGAACGTCTTGACGTAGAGGCAGGGCTTCTTGGACCGGTTGATCAGGGCCTTGATCGCGTGGGTCTTGCCGTTCCCGGGCGGCCCGACGAACAGGAGCCCGCGCTTCCAGGGAACCCCATGCTTCTCGTAGGAGGCCCGGGAGGCGAAGAACCGCTCGGAGTCGGCCAGGATGTCGGCCTTGAGCTTCTCGGGCAGGATCAAGTTCTCGAAGGTCGCCCCGCCGATCTGGCGGAGGAGCCGGCCGCTCCCGGCCCATGCTCCGCCATCGAAGACCAGGATCTCGTCGTCCAGCTCGGGCTGGTAGCCGCAGACCGCCGCGTAGAACCCCCGGGCGGAGTCGACCGAGTCGGCCAGGATCCAGTGGTAGGGGGCGTCGCAACAGCCCCAGTCCATGATGACGACGTCGAGCGAGTGGCCTTGCCAATCGACCTCGAACCAAACGTTCCGGGCGTACTCGGAGATCCCGTGTTCCTCGGTCCAGCGGACGGCGATTTGGTGATGGGCGGAGTCGTCGCGGCGGAGCCGACAGCCGCCGGCCCGGGCGAAGTCGAAGAGCTTGTCGAAGTCGCAGTCGGAGCCCTCGATCATCGCGCGATCGGGGTGCGCGGCGGCCAGGTGGCGGCTGGCTTGGTAGCCGATCGCCGTCAAGGGCTCGCGCAGGACCTCGCCGAAGAATTCCTGGAAGTACATGATGGATCGTGCCGCCCCGAGGGGCGGGCCTTCGAGGTCCCGCGGAACTCCGGGGGACGTGGACGCCCCGGGCCCGGGCGCGCCGCCCGGCCGGTCGACGAGTCAGTCACGCCCGGTCGGGCGAGGTTCGCGCGGAGGGGGCCGAAACCGGCCGGGTTGCGGTTGCCGGGCCCGGACCGATGGGGTATCGTCCGCCGCGCCGGACTTCGCGCGGTCGATGGCGCGGGCTCCGGGGCCGGTCGATGGCCGAGGGTGTCGCGGGAGAAGTCCAAGGAAGGACGACGATGAAACGTCCTCGATTCCGGGGCCGATGGCCCTGGCTCGGCCTGCTGCTGGCCCCCGCCCTGGCGTGGGCGGTCGTCCTGGCGCTGGTCCCGACCGAGTGGGCCCGGGCCCGGCTGGTCGACCGGCTGGCCTCGGCCACCGGCCGGAACGTCCGGATCGGGGCCCTCCGGCTGGGGTTTTTCGGCAACATCAAGATCGTGGACCTCAGCCTGGCCGAGCGGGCCACCCCGGCCGACCCCTGGCTCCGGGTGGCCGAGGCCCGGGTCGACGTCCACCTCGGGCAGGTCCTCCTCGGGCGCTGCAAGCCGGGCGAGGTGGTCGTCGAGGGTGCCTCGCTCCGGGTCTGGCGGCGGAAGGACGGCACGCCCGAGATCGGTGATTTTCTCCGGGTCGGCCGCCCCGCCCCGGGCCGGGATGGTCGGGCCTCGGATGCTTCGGCGGGCTCGATCAAGGTCAAAGTCGTCGGGGCGAGCGTCCGGGTCGTGGACGAGCCCAGCGGAACCCGGGTCGACCTCTCCGGCGTCGAGGCCGAGGCGACCTCCGGCGGCCGGCTGGTGACGCTCGGGAAGCTGAAGGGGCGGATCAACGGCGGGACCTTCGAGCTGGCCGCCAGGGTCGACCGCGACCCGGTCGCTCCCCGATTCGAGGTCGAGGCGCGGGCCGCCGGGGTCGGAATCGACCAGGGGATGCCGGCGCTGGCGTACCTGGTCCCGGTGGTCGCCGGGACGACCGACGGGGCCGGCGGGAAGCTCGGCCTGATCCTCACGATCAAGGGGCAGGGGACCACCCGCGCCGAGATCCGGCGGTCGCTCCGGGGGACCGGCTCGATCCTGCTCGACCCGATCGACCTGGACGGCTCGAAGTTCCTGGCCTCGCTCGACGCCCTGGGCGACTGCCCCTCGATGGGCAAGGTGGGATCGGTCTCGGCCAACCTGGCGATCGAGCGGGGGCGGATCTCCAGCGACGACCTGACCATCCGGGTCTCGCGGTTTCCGTTCGTCCTGGGCGGCTGGACCGACCTCGACGGCCGATTCGACTACGCGCCCCGGGTGGACCGGATCGCCGAGCAGCTCCCGCGCGAGGCCCGGGGCTGGATCACCGAGCTGAAGGTGAACTTCGACCAGCTCGCCGGCCTCCGGCTCCAGGGGACGCCCGACCGGGTCCTGGTCACCGTCCACGGCCACCCGCTGACCGGCGACCCCGGCAGACCCGACGGCGAGCGGGCCCGGTTCCGCGAGAGCGCCCGTCGGATCCGGGACCGTTTCTTTCGCTGATCCGACCGAAAGGGATGACGATGACGATCCGACCGGGGCGAAGCTCCTGGGCCCTCACCGGGTTCGCCGCCACGGCGCTCCTGACCCTGGGCGGCTGCGGGACTGCCAAGGTGACCGGGACCGCCCGGACCGGAACCGAGCAGCTCCTGCTCACCAACGCCTGGGACAAGGCGCTCCAGAAGGTCGACTTCCGGGCCCTCACCGGCGTCCCGGTCTTCCTCGACTCCGCCAACGTCACGGCCGTCGACCAGGGCTGGGTGGTCTCCAGCCTCCGCGAAGCGATGCTCACCCAGGGCCTCCTGATCCGCGAGAAGCGCGAGCAGGCCCAGTACGTCGTCGAGGCCCGCGTGGGGGCCTACGGGACCGACGAAGATAATTTCCTCCTGGGGATCCCCCAGACGACCTTGCCCCCCACGATCACCGGGGTTCCCACCGGAACCATCCCCGAACTGCCGCTGGTCAAGCGGAGCCGCCAGATGGCCGTGGCAAAGCTCGCGCTCTTCGCCTACGACAGGGCCAGCGGCCAGCTCGTCTGGCAGTCCGGGACCCTGCTCGACAAGGCCGACACCAAGGACGTCTATGTCGGCGGCTTCGGCCCGATCAAGTCCGGCTCGATCCAGGATGGGACCGAGGTCGCCGGGTACAAGATCCCCCTGCCCGGAGATTCCGAGGCCACCAACGACCAGACCAAGTCCCGACGCCGGAAGTCCCGCCCCTACAACCCGCCCGCGATGCAGACCCCCTCGAACCTCTCGGACCTCGACTCGTTCCAGCCCTGAGCCGCCGCTTGCTCGGCCCCCCGGCCAGGCATATGATGGTGGAGAGGGGGCGACGATCACCGATGGACGCCAGAACCAGGATCCTGCCCGTCATCGATTCCTGCGACGCCTGCGGCGCCTGCTGCCAGGTCGTCACCCTCCCGCCGTTCCGCCGGGTCTTCGGCGAGGCCGGCGAGGAATCCTGGTCGCGGCTCCGATGGGAACGACCCGACCTCCTCCTCGGCATCCTCGAAGCCGAGCGGGCCTTGAAGGATCGGGGGGGACCGACCTTCGGCACGCCCTGCCTCTGGTACGACCCCGACCGGCGACGCTGCCGCCATCATGAACTCCGCCCCAGGGACTGCCGCGAATTCGAGGTCGGCGGCCAGGACTGCCGCGACGCCCGGAGGCGGGCCGGCGTGCCCTGAGAACCGGGGCGGATTCGAATCGGGCCGGCCCCGAGCGGAGTCCGCCGGCCCGACCTCGGGATTGCCATTGACCAAATCGGGGCGAAATCCTACGTTCTCGGCCGAATCGTCCCCGGACTTGAGCCGGAATCCCCGGTCCGATGGTTTACGGAGAAACCCCACGATGATCGCGATGGCTCGCCGTCGGAAGCTCGCTTGCCTGCTGCTCGTCTCGGCCGTCGCCGGCCCGATCGGCCCCAGGGTGGCCTCGGCCCAACTTTCCAGGCTCCGCCCGGCGGCATCCCAGCCCGCCCCGGCCCCTGCCGCGCCTGCCGCCCCGACCGAGGGCCCGTCGTTCAAGGAAGTCCGGATCCCGGCCAACCCGACCGACCCGATCGCCACGGTCAACGGCGAGCACATCACCCGCCAGCAACTGGCCGATGAATGCGTGGCCCGCGAGGGGCAAAAGATTCTGGAAACCCTGATCGCCCGCCGGCTGATCGAGCAGGCGATGCGGGCCCAGAAGTTCGAGATCACCGCCGAGGAGATCAACGCCGAGATCGACCGGGTGGCGATGGCCACCGCCCGCGTCGATCGCGAGGTCTGGCTCCGGAACCTCGACAAGGAGAAGGGGATCAGCCCCGCCCAGTACGCCCGGGACATCATCTACCCGGCCCTGGCGCTCCGGAAGCTTTCCGAGAAGCGCGTCCAGGTGACCGAGCAGGACGTCAAGGACGCCTTCGAGGCCAACTTCGGCCCCCGCCTCCGCTGCCGGATCATCATGGTCAAGGATATCCGGACCGCCAACGAGATCTGGGAGGAGCTCCGCAAGAACCCGGCCGGCTTCGAGCGGCTGGCCAAGGATCGCTCGCTCGACCAGGCCACCCGGGCCGCCGGCGGAATGCTCCCCGATCCGATCGCCCGCCACGCCTACCCCCGGAACGTGTCCGACTCCGCCTTCGCCCAGCTCGTCGACGGCAACCCCGACGACAAGGACTCCAAGGGCCAGCCGATCAAGCCCAAGGACGGCGACCTCACCGGGCCGATCCAGGTCAACGACGAGGCTTACCTGATCATGAAGCGCGAGGGGGTGAACGAGGCCAACAAGGCGGTCACCCTGTCCGACCCGAGCATCCGGAACATGCTCACCGCCCAGATGTTCGACGTGAAGTTGAACGACGCCATGAAGACGGTCTACGAGGACCTGATGAAGCTCTCGACGATCGACAACAAGCTGACCGGCCAGGTCAAGATGGCCAACGAGGAGCAACACCCCGATTACAAGCAGGGGCTTGACCAGAAGGTCCAGCGGATGAGCAACGCCGGCGAGACCCAGGCGGGGAGCCCGACCGCCGGACGGACCAATGGTGCCCCCGGGACCCCGAACTCCGCCACCTCCCGCCCGCCCGCCGGCGTCCCCGCCGACGCCGCCAAGGCCGCCGCCTCGCTCCAGAACGCCGTCAAGACCGCCCCCCGGAAGTGACCCGGGACGACCCCTCGGCTTCGAAATTCGCGAGGGGGGCCGCGGCCGGATCGACCGGTCGGGCCCCCCTCGTCGTATCGGACAACCGGAAATCGGCCGGTCGGAGGTGGTTCGGGTTGTGGATCGGATTGCCGGATCGGCCCGGTGGCAAGACTTCTATCGTCGCGATCGCCCCAGGACTTCGGGGAATCCGCCCGGTTTGTCGAGCGGATCCGGCCTGGACCCGGTGCATCGTCGGACCTCGGGCGTTATAGTGGGGAGGGGCCGGGCCGCTCCGCCGGGAGGCCGGCGAGGGGACTCGACAGGGAAGACCGCCGCGATGATCGACCACACGACCGATCCCGAGACCGCCGAACACTTCGACCTGGAGGTCGCGCCGCGGGTCCGGGGCCTGCCGCCTTACCTGTTCGGCAAGATCAACGAGCTGAAATATCGGAAGCGCCGGGCCGGGATCGACGTGATCGACCTGGGGATGGGGAACCCGACCGACCCGCCCGAACAGTGGGTCATCGACAAGCTCTGCGAGGCGGCGCAGGACTCCCGGAACCACCGCTACAGCGTGGCCACGGGCGTCTATAACCTCCGCCGCGAGGTGGCCGCCCGCTACGAGCGCCGCTTCGGGGTGGACGTCGACCCGGAGCAGGAGGTCGTCGCCACGATCGGCTCGAAAGAGGGGTTCAGCCACATCTGCCTGGCCCTCCTGGGCCCCGGCGACACGGCGTTGGTCCCGGCCCCGAGCTTCCCTATCCACGTCCACGCCATCGCCCTGGCCTCGGCCAACGCGATCGCCCTGGACGTCCGCGATTCCCAAGCGTTCCTCGCCAACGTCGTCCGGGTCTGCGAGAGCCTGACGCCCCCGCCCAAGATCCTGGTCCTCAACTTCCCGCACAACCCGACCGGCACGGTCGTCGACACCGACTTCTTCGTCGAGGTCGTGAAGCTGGCCAAAAAATACAAATTCTTCGTGATCCACGACTTCGCCTACGGCGACATTTCCTTCGACGGCCAGCAGGTCCCGAGCTTCCTGTCGGCCCCCGGCGCCAAGGAGGTCGGCTGCGAATTCACGACCATGTCCAAGGGCTACAACATGGCCGGCTGGCGGGTCGGCTTCGCCGCCGGGAACCGCGCGATGCTCAACGCCCTCAAGGCGATCAAGGGATATTACGACTACGGGATCTTCCAGGCCGTCCAGATCGCCGCGATCGTCGCGCTCCGGCACGGTGAGGAGGCCAGGCTCGCCCAGGTCGCCGAGTACCAGATGCGCCGGGACGTGATGGTCGAGAGCCTGAACCGGCTGGGATGGGACGTCGAGACGCCCCGGGCCGGGATGTTCGTCTGGGCCCCGATGCCCGAGCCCTGGCGGTCGAGGATGGGCTCCATTGACTTCGCCATGAAGCTCCTGGAGGAGGCCGAGGTCGCCGTCAGCCCCGGCCGGGGTTTCGGCGAGACCGGCGAGGGATTCCTCCGGCTCGCCCTGATCGAGAACGACCAGCGGCTCCGCCAGGCCGTCCGCCAGATCGGCCGCTGCCTCAAGACCGAGAAGGCCCTGGACGCAATTTGAGCGGGGGCCCGCCCGATGGACTGCGTCTACTGCGAGAAGCCCCTGACCTGCGACGCCTGCGGCGAGGTCTACAACCCTCCCGGCCTCGCCGAATATCAGGCCCTCTCGCGCCCCGAAGTGCCGGTCATCTGCCCCGACTGCGGGGCGGTCGTCGTCTGCCACTGGTGCAAGACGCCCTATGACGGGGAAGAGGACGAAGATTGACCACCCTTTTTATCGGGGGGCATGCACCAAATCAAATTTCTTGTCGAGAGATGAATATTAAATGATTGGGCTGACATCGATAGTAGTCCTTTTCAGAAGTTGTAGATTTGGCCCGTTTCTTCCTCAAGTGAACAGAGATTAATACATGGCTAAAATTAGACGACTACGCCCAAACGAAGATCAGCACAAACGATGGAAAGCCGGTATTATTAAACACGTCTCAAAAGCATCAAAACCATTCATAGAATCCGGCATTATCTCGCATATAAAACCAACTTATCCCCAGCCTAGCTGGTTGTTTCGTCACAAGTTGCTTTTTCGATCCATGCACGATTTAGCCAATCCCAAAACAGAGTGGACGCCCGACCATTTGTCAAAGAAAATCGGATCTGATTCCCCACCTAACACGATCTTTTTCGCTGACACGGGTTTTTTCTCAGCACCTCTAGAATTCTCCATCTGGGATGCTTTACTTACTCGCAAACTGGCTATCACTTCCTCTGTCTGGGAAGAATTACAGCCTTGGTTGGCCAATCCGCACAACAACAAAGAAGTTCGCGATCTTGTATACCATGCACACATAAAAAAATTACCATCAATAGAATTGATTTTGCCAAGCGAATACGAAGACTTTAGTTTTTCGTACTACCTCGCACTTTTATCGCTTAGAAAAGTGGCCTGGAAGAAGATTTGCGAAGAATATATTTTGAGAAACGGAGCAGTTCCGTCAGATGACGAAATGAAGAATCTGTTACAAAAAAATTGCGGCGATGGTGCTGTGATCGCAATTAAAGGGTGGGAGGACAGATCCAAATCCAATTTATTCGCCGATGAAGAATTGGTTATTCTGGCCGTTCTTACAGCAATTTTGCGTGGCGTCGAGGTTGTAATTTTGACCCTCGACAATGACATTCAGAAGCAATTTATAGAACTCACAAATCTCATCAACGGCCATTACAATTCGATGTGGGCTGGCGAGTATTTTTGGAGGAACCGGGATAAATATCCAGGCATCTACCCTCCGTCTATCGCAGTTCCGGAGAAGGAAACAGGAGTTCTTTTCGCAGGTGGTTATGTCTCTGCTTTATTCTTCGCGGCAGAGTCTGAAATTGAATTTCTGCCGCCCAATCCCATTCCTGCAATTGTCCATTGCGTTTTCTTCGATCAATCAAAGACACATAGAAAGTATTCAGTCGCTTCGTTTTACGGGGAAACCGGCATGAGAAAGTTGTTGGAGACGAAGGGTAAAACCAAAGGAATGAATACAGACAAATTTGATGGGCACAATTGCTATCTCACTGCCGCTCCCCCGAAGGGCAAGCCCATGTTAAGCTTTGGACTCAACATGGATGCTCACGTTAAGATAAATGGGGTTGAGATAACTGCAATCGACGCAAAGCACGCCACATTAAAACGCATTAATTCATTACAAATTTTTTACCAAATTTGATCTTTTTGCACATCCAAACAGGCTTTCTCTATCGCCCCAAAGTAGGGTGGGCATCGCCCACCGGTCTCCATGCCAGGTCATAAGAACGGTGGGCGATGCCCACCCTACGAAAGATGAGGCATCCGGGCGATTTCGTATCACAGGTTGGCCTGACCGACTGCGTCGGTACGGCAAATTCCACCGTGACAAAGCTTGGCTCATACAGCCGCCTGCGAGAACGAAATGACCCGATTTCGGGAGAAACTGTGATAGTGGGGCCCGCGCCGTCCTGAATATATCGGACGGACGAGCTATCCACGCATCGCACCCGTTCCGAGGACCCGAATCATGCCCGCCAGCGAAGCCCGGATCCGCGCCAACCAGGCCTCGGCCCTCCTGAGCACCGGCCCCCGGACCGCCGAGGGCAAGAGCCGGTCGTGCCGGAACAGTCTCAAGCACGGTTTGACCGGGCAGGGGATCGTCATCCCCGAGGGGGATCTCTCCGAGGTCGAGCGCCGGACCGCCGCTCTCCGGGCCGAGATGAAGCCCTCGGGCGAGGCCGGCGAAGTCCTGGTCCGGCGGTTGGCGGTGGCGTCGGTCCGGATGGATCGGTCGGTCGAGCGGGAGCATGCGGCGATCGCCGCCAACGTGGCCCGGGCGCTGGAGGAGTTCGAGGCCCCCGAGGGGGCCGACGAGGCGACGGCCGATCGGCTCCGGAATCAGGCGGCCGACATGGCGCTGTTCGACCCGTCGAAGGAGGCGACGCTGGCCCGCAAGTACGAGGCCGCCGCCGAACGGGGCTTCTACCGGGCCCTCAAGGAGTTGCAGCGGCTCCGGCGCGAGCGGGAGGCGGGATCGGAGGTCCCGGCGGCCCGGCCGACGCCCCAGGCGTTGGGTTCGTCTTTGCACGTCGAGAGCATCGCCTCGATCCTCGCGAGCCTGCCCGGCGAGTCGGCCCGGATCGTGCCCCCGGCCCCGCCGAAGCCTCCGAAGCGGGTCGAGCCGGCGCGGGTCCCGGCGGTCCGGGAAAGCTTTTACGTCCCGATCGCGATCGGCCGGCCCGGCTGATCGGCCGGCCCGGCGTCCGATCACGACACGGAGCGGGCCGCCGATGCGGCCGACGCCCGGGGTGCGCGCCGGGCGGCCGGGCCCCGGATGGGACGGCGCGGCTCACTGCCTCCGGATCGGGACGACGTGGTCGCGGAGGGTCCGGCGGGCGACCACCTCGGCGCCGTCGCGGGTGATCAGGGCCCGGAGGGTCGGCTCGTCGATCGCGTCGCGGATGAAGGCGACCCCGCCGTCGGCGAAGAGGGCCAGGCTCCCGTCCTTGAAGTGGCCGCCGAGCCGGGGCGGGGGGCCCGAAGGGTCGTAGTTCAGCTCGGCCGGCTTGGTCCAGGGGACCGCCTCGGCCGCCTCGACCACGAGCAGGGTGGCCTCGGCGCCGTCGGGGATCGAGCCGAGGTCGTGCCCGGTCTCGCCTTCGAACAGGGTCCCGGGCCCAACGATGATCTGGAAATAGGTCGAGCCCGGCGGGTTGGCCCCCGGCCCCAGCGGCGCGAAGACGGCCGGCATCTTCGCCAGGAGCGGCCGGTTCGCCGGGCTGTCCCAGGGCTCGTCGAGCTTGAACTGCCGGTACAGCTCCTCCTCGCCGAGCAGCGGCAGGAGCGCCACCCGCCAGCTCAGGAGCGGCCGGCCGTCCTTGCCTCGGATCGCCGGGTCGGGCAGCTTCTTGCCGTGGGCGTCGTGATACCGGTGCAGCTCCACCCCGATCCGGGCGAGGTGCCGCTTGACCTGGACGAGGGCCCGGGGGTCGGGCTTGTCGGCTCCCAGCAGGCCCAGCAGGAGCGGCAGGGCGGCCCAGGCCGGCCCGATCGCCTGCCACCTCGGGACCCGCTTCCAGCATGCGGTCGACCGGTTGTTCCCCATCCGAGCCCCTCCGGGTTGCGTCGCCTCCCGGCGTCCTGGAAGTCTTCGGGACGGTCAGTATGCGCGATCGCGCGGATTGTGTACAACGATCAAACATTTTCCGGGCTGAGAATTCCCCGCCCGGGGGCCGCAGACTGACCGGTCGGCCGGGATCCGTTACAATACCGGGCGACGATCCGACGAAGACTTTCCGCGGCCCGCCGGCGGGTCGCGAGGTCCAGCCCGTACGGGAGCCCTGCCGTGAGCGACGGCCTGAAGCGCGTGTTCGGGATCGACCTGGGGACGACCTACTCGGCCATCGCCTATGTCGACGAGCACGGCAAGCCCGTGGTCGTGCCCAACGGGGAGAGCGAGCGGATCACCCCCTCGGTCGTCCTCTTCGACGGCGACAGCGTGATCGTCGGCAACACCGCCAAGGAGGCGGCCAAGGTCGAGCCCCACCGGGTCGTCTCGCGGGTCAAGCAGCACATGGGCGACCCCCACTTCGTCTTCGAGCACGAGGGCCAGTCGTACGGCCCCGAGGACATCAGCTCGTTCGTCCTCCGCAAGGTCGTCGGCGACGCCGAGGTCGCGCTGGGCGGCGACGAGAAGATCACCGACGTGGTGATCACCTGCCCGGCCTACTTCGGGACCGACGAGCGCGAGGCCACCGCCAACGCCGGTCGGCTGGCCGGCCTGAACGTCCGGGCGATCCTCAACGAGCCCACCGCCGCGGCGATCGCCTACGGGCTGGAGCAGGGCGAGGACCAGACCGTCCTGGTCTACGACCTCGGCGGCGGGACCTTCGACGTCACGATGATCGAGATCAAGGACCGCCTGATCCGGGTGATCTGCACCGGGGGCGACCACCGACTGGGCGGAGCCCTCTGGGACGAGGCGGTCGTGCTCCACCTGGCCGAGGAGTTCCGCGCCCAGACCGGCGAGGAATCCGACCCGATGGACGACCCCGAGGTTCTGAACGACCTCTTCCTCCAGGCCGAGCGCGGCAAGAAGACGCTCACGCAGCGCGACAAGGCCCCGTTCCGCGTGACCCACGCCGGCAAGCAGGCCCGGGTCGAGCTGGAGCGCCCCCAGTTCGAGGCGATCACCCGCCATCTCCTCGACCGGACGGTCGAGCTGACCCGCGAGATGCTCGCCGACGCCCGGGCCAAGGGTTCCGAGAAGTTCGACAAGATCATCCTCGTCGGTGGGGCCACCCGGATGCCCCAGGTCCGTGACCGGATCGTCGCCGAGTTCGCCCTGGAGCCCGAGAGCTACGACCCGGACGAGGCCGTCGCCAAGGGCGCCGCGCTCTACGGCCTGAAGGAGTCGCTCCAGGACGAGGTTCGCGATATCCTGGCCCCGGCCACGCCCGGGGCCGAGGGGCCCGGCGGCGGGCTCGACCTGGCCGCGGTCTCCGAGGCCCAGGTGGCCGAGGCCCTGGACAAGATCGAGCGCGAGCTGGGCTACACCCTGACCGGCCCGGTCCGCGAGCTGGTCAACACCCGGATCGTCAACGTCCTCTCCAAGAGCCTCGGCGTGGTCGCCCGCGACGACTCCGGCAAGGACGTCGTCGTCACCCTCCTGCCACGCAACGGCGAGGTCCCGATGGAGTCCGCCAGCGACTTCGGGACCGACTCCGCCAACCAGGCTGGCGTCGACATCAAGGTCATGGCCGGGGAGCGCGACAGCACCGAGCCGCTCGATTGCAAGGACGTCGGCGTCGCCACCCTGAACCTCCCCGCCGGCCTGCCCGCCCGGAGCCCGATCCGCGTCAAGTTCGCCATCAACCGCGATGGCCGCCTCAACGTCACCGCCACCGACCTCACCGGCGGCGGCTCCATCGACGTCGACTTCGAGACCGAGGCCGTCATGAACGCCGAGGACGTGGCCGAGCGCTCCTCGGCCCTCCGGCTCCTGAACGTCTCCTGAACCGGGAGCAATCGAAGATGGCCACCGCGACCGAGCCGGGCGTATCGACCGGGCCGCTCGAAATCAGCGATCGTGAGGCAATCGACATGGCCACCGCGACCCCGCCGCAAGCCCCGACCCGATCCGAAGTCGGCGAGAAGCGGTTCGTCATCCGCAACGTGGGCTGGTCCGGCTACCAGGCCCTGCTCAAGATCCTGGGCGACCACGGGCCTCGACTGGCTTACGCGCACGGAGATGTCGAGCTCATCTCGCCCTTGCTGCCCCATGAAAGTTTTCGTTGGCGATTGGGCCGGATGGTCGAGACCATCTCCGAAGAGCGGGAAATCCTGATCAGGCCGGCCGGCTCGACGACCTTGAACCGGGAAGACGTGGACCGAGGTGTCGAGGCCGACGAATGCTATTATCTCGCGAATGCGCGTCATTTCGGCGGTCGGCAGAACATCGACCTTGAATTCGACCCGCCCCCCGATCTCGCGATCGAGGTCGAGATCACCAGCGGCATCCTCCATAAGCGAGAGATTTACGCCCGGCTCGGCATTCCCGAAATCTGGCGGTTCGATGGCGAGGTGCTGGCGGTCCTGTTGCTCCAGGCCGACGGCTCTTACGCCCCATCGGATCGGAGCGCGTCCTTCCCGTTCCTCCCGATGGGCGAGGTCGTCCGTTTCCTGCTCGATCCGGATCTGTCCGACGAGATTCGCTGGAAGAGGGGTTTCCGGACCTGGGTCCGAGCCGCCCTGCTTCCGCCTGATCGCAATCCGGGCGCCCCGGAAAGATAAGACCATGCCCACCATCGTCGGGATCGACCTGGGGACGACCAACTCGGCCGATGAGAGACTCGTGACGTCCCGCAATATCCAAGAATGAGAGACCATGGATAAAATCGCGACAGTCTACTTCGATGGGGACGTCTTCCGGCCCGAAACGCCGATCGACCTGGAGCCTAACGCCCTCTATGTCATCTCGATCCAGGCCGCTCCGGAAAGTCCCGCGGCGGGGACCCTTTCGGAACTCCTCCGAAATTTGGCGGGAAAGGTCGAGGGGCCGCCGGACTGGTCGGCCGAACACAATCATTACATACACGGGAGCCCGAAGAATGGGAAGGGGCCGCACACGTGAGCGAAGTTCGGCCCTTTCTCGACACCTCCTTCGTCCTGGCGTTGTTCAACCGCCGGGATCAATATCACGAGAAAGCCGTGTCGCTCCTGAATCTGGTGGATCGGTCGAGGAAATGGGTAACCGAGGCGGTCCTGATTGAGATCGGAGATGGGATGAGTCGGATCGATCGTCCATTGGCCGCGGCCTTCATTGGCCGATGCTACGATTCGCCGGACACCACCGTGATCCCCCTCACTTCGGGGCTGATCCGGACGAGCCTGTTACTCTATCGCGAACGCCCCGACAAGTCCTGGGGCCTGACCGACTGCATCTCTTTCGTGGTCATGCGGGAAGAAGGCTTGACGGACGCCTTGACCGCCGACGAGCATTTCGTCCAGGCGGGATTCCGCGCCCTGATGCGGTGAGCGCCGGGAGCGACCATGCCCACCATCGTCGGGATCGACCTGGGGACGACCAACTCGGTGGTGGCCTGCCGGAACGCCTACGGGCGGCCGGAGGTGATCGCCAACCGCGAGGGGCGGAACATCACGCCGTCGGTGGTCTACTTCGGCTCGGACCCGCCGGCCGTCGGCGACGAGGCCAAGGAGTGGGCCCGGCTGGGGAACGAGGAGATCGCCAGCTTCTTCAAGCCCCACATGGGGAGCCCGACCTATCGGCTCCGCTTCCACGGCCGCGACTACGATGCCACCGGACTCTCGGCCCTGATCCTCGGGAGGCTCAAGGAGGACGCCGAGGCCCGGCTCGGCGAGGCCGTCGAGCACGCCGTGATCACCGTCCCGGCCTACTTCGCCGACCCCCAGCGGAAGGCGACCATCGAGGCCGGCCGGCTCGCCGGGCTCAATGTCGCCCGGATCATCAACGAGCCGACGGCCGCGGCGCTGGCCTACGGGCTCGGCAAGTTGGGGGCCGAGGAGACCGTCCTGATCTACGACCTCGGCGGCGGAACCTTCGACGTGACCGTCGCCCGGATCGCGCCGGACGAGGTGGCCGTCCTGGCCACGGCGGGCGACCGCGACCTCGGCGGCAAGGACTGGGACGACCACATCGCCACATACCTCGCCGAGAAGTTCGCCGCCGACACCGGCTCCGACCCGCTGGACGACCCGGTCGCCCTCAACGAGGTCCTGACCCTGGCCGAGCAGGCCAAGTGGGCCCTCTCGGAGCGGTCCTCCACCCGGATCGCCCTTCAGATCGGCCGGGAGCGGCGGTCCTACGAGCTGAGCCGGGCCGAGTTCGAGGCGATGACCTTCGCCCTGATGGACCGGACCCGCCGGCTGACCGAGGAGGCCCTCGGCGAGGCCGGCCTGAGCTGGCCCCAGCTCTCGGGCGTCCTGCTGGTCGGCGGGTCGACGCGGATGCCGATGGTCCGGTCATACGTCCGAGCGATGGCCGGGCAGGACCCCAAGGCCGGGGTGAATGTTGACGAGGTCGTCGCCCTGGGCGCGGCGATCCAGGCGGCGATCGAGGCCGGCGAGGTCCCCGGCGGGGCCCGCCCCCGGTTCACCCTGGCCGGGGCCCGGCGGGTCGTGGACGTGATGTCGCACAGCCTGGGGGCCGTGGCCGTCAGCCTCGACGGGCAAAGTTATGTCAATGACGTGATCGTCCGCCGGAACCTCCCGATCCCCGCCGAGGACACCACCTCCTACCTCCACGCCACCCACGGCGGGGCCAACGAGACCCTCGAAGTCTACCTGACCCAGGGGGAGAGCACCCGGCCGCTCGACTGCGAGGTCCTCGGCAAGTATGCTTTCTCGGGGATCCAGGCGACCGACGCCGAGGTCCGGGTGGACGTGAAAATGTCCTACGACGTCAACGGGGTGGTCCAGGTCCGGGCCACCCAGCGCGACACCGGTCACTCGCTCCGGATGAGGGTCGAGCCCGTCCCCGACGACCTGTCCTGGCTCGGCCGCCCGCCGGCCTCCCCGACGAGCCGGGCCCCGGCGGAACCGACCCGGATTTACCTGCTGATCGACGTCTCGGCGAGCATGGCCGGCAACCCGCTGGCCGAGGCCCAGTCGGCGGCCCGGGCGTTCCTGGACAAGTGCGACTTCACCGCGACCGAGGTCGGCCTGATCTCATTCTCCGACGAGGTCACGCTCCAGGCCGAGGCCACCGACAACCCCCGGCGCGTCCAGGCCGCCATCGCCCGGCTGGAGGCCGACGGGACCACCAACCTCAGCGACGCCCTGGGACTCGCCCGGGCCAGGCTCAACCGGCTCGACCGGACCCGCTACGTCGTCCTCCTGACCGACGGCTACCCCGACGCCGCCGAGAGCGCCGTGGAGCAGGCGGCGCTGGCCCGGGGCGAGGGGATCGAGATCGTCGCCATCGGGATCGGCGACGCGGATCTGTCCTATCTCCGCCGTCTGGCCAGCACCGAGGAGGGCTCGATCTTCGCCCGCCAGGGGGAGCTGGTCGGAACCTTCGGCCACATCGCCCGGGTCATCGCCGAAGGGGGCCGGGCCCTCCGGAAGCTGCCATGAGCGCCCTCTCGGCCAACCTCCGGCACGCCTACGACCTGGCCCTGGCCGGGGCGATCGGGGCCCTCACCGGCCTCTACCTCGACGTCGAGCTGGTCCACGCCGATTCGATCTGGGTCCGCGATGCCCTGGCCGGCGTGGCGATCGGGGGGTCGATCGGGTTCTTCCTCAACGCCTGGGGACCTGCTCGTGACGGGGCCTGGCTCCGGCTCGCCCGGGATGCCTCGTGGGGGGCGATCGCCGGGGCATCGGGCGGGGCGATTGGCCTGGTCGTCGGCGAGCTGGCTCTCGGGACGTTCCGGGGCGGGCTCGCCGGCCGGGCCGTGTCGTGGGCGATCCTTGGTCTCGGGATCGGGGCCAGCCAGGGGCTCGCCACCGGGTCCAGGCAGCGGCTGGCCTTTGGACTGATCGGCGGATCGGTGGGCGGGTCGGTCGGCGGATTCCTGTTCGAGGCGATGCGGAGGGGGATGCGAGGGCGGTATGATCTGGGGCAGGGGCTCGGGATCGTCCTGCTCGGCGCGGGCCTGGGGCTCGCGCTGGCATTGGTGGAACAGGCGCTCCGGCGGTCGTGGGTCCAGGTTCTCCGGGGTCGCCAGGAGGGTCGGTCGTACCTCCTGGCCGGCCGTCGCTCGACCCTGGGCCTCGACGAGCGGGCCGAGGTCGGCCTCTTCGGCGACCCGAGCGTGGCCCGCCGCCATGCCGAGATCATCGCGATCGGCCGCGAATACGTCCTCCAGAGCCTCGCCCCGGCGGGCCGGACCAAGGTCAACGGCAAGGTCGTCGTCGATGGCGGCCAGCCGCTCCAGGACGGCGACCGGATCGAACTCGGGCAGACCCTCCTTTTGTTCCGGCGGCGCTGAATCATGGGCTCGACCACCAATGGCGACGGCTGGGCCCTCGAAGTCGTCCGGGGCAAGGACCCCGGGCGGGTCTTCGCGCTTGGCCCGGGCGAGGTCTTGCTGGGGAACGCGCCGGGGGAGGGGTCGGGGATCGACCTGGCGGGCCAGGAGCCGGACGCCTCGCCCCGGAGGATGGCGAACCGCCACGCGGCGATGGAATGCTCGCCCCGGGCTCTGGCGATCCGCGACCTGGAGAGCCCCGGCGGGACGTTCGTGAACCGCCGGCGGGTCCTCCCGGGTCAGGCGACGGCGCTCCAGGCCGGCGACCTGATCCAGCTCGGCGGCGTGCAGCTCCGAGTGGTGGCCAGGGCGGCGGCGGGCCCGACGGTCCCGGGCCGGTCGGGGCCCTTTTCGTACGCCCTGGCGGGCGGGACGACTTGCCGGACCTGGGACGACTTCCTGACCGCCTCCTCCCAGCGGTGGGAGCCGCTCCGGGACGAGCTGACCTCGGGGCGGCTCGGGGCGTTCCTCCGATCGATCGGCCGGTCCGACCTCGTCCCGGCGGCCGGGGCGGCCGGGTCGCCCGACGACCGGCTCGACGCCTGGCTCGGCTCGCTCCCGACGACCCGTCCGGCGGGACCGGAGCTGGACGTCCACCCGCCTCGGCTGGTGATCCGGGCGACCCCGGGTGGCGGGACGATCCGCAAGTCGGTCCGGGTGGCGAACGTCGGCTATCGGCTCCTCCGGGCGACCGCCCGCGTCGAGCCCGCCGGGCTGGCCTGGCTGAGCCTGGCGCCCCCGTTCGCCGGGAAGCCGTTCGCGACCTCCGAGGGGATCGACGTCCTCGTGGACCTGGCGGTCCCCGAGACCCTCCCGGATCCCCTGACGGCCGAGCTGGTGATCGAGGGGAACGGCGGATCGAAGCGGGTCGCGGTCGTCCTGGAAGCGAAGCCGTCGGCGGTCGAGGCCCCCGAGGCCGGGCCGATGGCGTCCGGGGCGACCCTGGCCGAGCTGATCGGCCGGCAGACGCCGGTCGCCCGGGTCGCGACCTGGGGAATGGCCGCGCTGGCGCTCCGGCTGGTGATCGGCGTGGCCGGCGGCTCGATCGGCGAGGACGCGATGGCGGCGTCGGGGCCCGACACGCCGAGACTGGCCGGCGTGGCCCTGGTCCTGGCCGCGGCCGGGATGGTGGTCGGCGGCGCGCTGGCGGCTCGCCGGGGAGGCCGGGGCGAGGTGCCCGCCGGGGGCTTCGCGGGGGCCTCCGGCGGGGTGTTCGTGGCGGCGGCGCTGGTCGCGACCTGCCGGTCGGTCGAGCCGGGATTGGGATCCTGGTCGACCTCGATCCTCGGGGTTTCCGGCCTCTGGGCACTCCTGGGCGGCGGCCTGGCGGCGCTCTCGGCCTTCTTCATCCAGGGGAAGCCATGATCCTCCGAGAAGTCCGGATCCTGGTGGTCCTCGCCGGCCTGGGGATCCTGGCGGGGGCGGACGGCCCTTCGGTGGTCGTCACGCAGCCGGACGAGTCCAAGTTCCCGGAAATCACGGTCTATTTCGAGGTCAAGAAGTCCGACGGGTCGTTCGTCCTCGACGCCAAACGCGAGGAATTCCGGGTCGCCGAGGACGGCCAGGACCGGCCGATCCTCCGGTTCGAGGCTCCGGAGTCGACCGAGGTCCGGTCGACGACGGTGGTCCTGGTCGTCGACCACAGCGGGAGCATGAACCAGGAGGACCGGATCGGCGGCCTCAAGCGGGCGGTCGCGACGTTCCTCGACGGACTCCCGCCGGGTTCGCGGGTGGCGGTGGTCGCGTTCAGTTCGCAGGTCGAGTTGATCTGCCCATTCACGACCGACTTCGACCGGGTCCGGGGGGCGGTCAATGGCCTGGAGGCCGAGGGGGCGACCCGCTATTACGACGCCGTGTCCGCCGCGCTCGACCTCCTGGGCGAGCAGACCGGCCGCCGGGCGGTCCTGGCGTTGACCGATGGCCAGGACGCCCGGAGCCTCTCGGCCTCGCTCCGGTCGGTGATCGAGCAGGCCCGGGGGCTGGGGCTCCCGGTCCACACCCTGGGGCTCGGCGACGAGCGCGAGATCGCCGTCGGGGCCCTCGCCCGGCTGGCCACCGAGACCCGGGGGCAGCACTACCTGGCCCGCGACGCCGGGCAGCTCCGGAAGATTTACCAGGAGATCGCCCGGCGGCTGGGTTCGAGCTACAGCCTGGCCTACCAGACCGACCGGAAGGTCGCCGACGGCACGCTCCGGCCGATCCGGATCGCCTACGAAAAGGCCGCGGAGGCCGCCGAGACGGCCGTCTTCATCCGGGGGATGGTCGTCCCCGCCGCCGGCTGGTCGCGGCTCTTCCTGGCCCTCCTGATCGGGCTCGGCCTGCTCGGGGCCCTCCCGGCGATCCTCCGGTCGAGGGCCGGCCGAGCCGCCCCGGATCCACCCTGAATCGCGAGGTCCGATGCTCCCGCCGATCCGCTATCCCCTGCCGAGCCTGCTGGCCCTGGCGATTGCCTGGCTCCTGGCCTGGCAGGCGGCCGAGTGGTCGAGGACCTGGCGATCGGAGCTGGCCGCCCGGGCCCGGCTCGCGCTCCAGGGGCCGCCGGTGCCGAACTCGACCAGACCGAAGGTCCTCGCCGGGCCGATCACCCGCCGGGCCCTCCTGCTCCGCGACGAGACGCCCGTCGCGAGCAAGCCAGACGGCCCGACCATCGAGACGATCGATCGGCGGATGTTCGTCGACGTCTACGACGTCTGGCCCGAGCCGGGACCGATCTCGCACCTCCGGGTCGGCAACCGGAAGCCGATCGGGTGGATCCCGGCCCCGGGCGTCCTGCCCTGGGACACCCGGCTCGTCGTCCGGGCCCCCGGGGGCCGGCTATCGATGGCCCCCACGCCCGGCGGGGCGGGCTCGCCGGTCCCGGTCGGCGCCGGGTCGCTCCCGGTTCTCGCCTGGGACGGCCGGGCGGTCGAGCTGGCCGTCTGGGATCCGGCCCGACCGTGGTCGGAGGTCGCCCGGCGCGGCTGGGTCCGGCTCGACGACCTCCCGCCCGACGCCTGGGGCGTCTGGATCAGCCAGGTCGAGCTGCCGATCCTGCTCCGGCTCGCCCTCGACGGCGACCCGGCCCTCGTCCGGCTCCGGGCCGTCCTGGGGCGGCTGGCCGACGCCCGAGCTCTGACCCGGGCCGACCTCGAAGCCGCCCGCCCCGCGCTCCCGGCGGTCGCCTTCGCCCCCGGCCCGGATCCCGGGCGATCGCTCGCCCGGCTGGCCGAGGCCAACGCCCGCCCCGAGGTGGAGGCGACCTGGTCGGGCCTCAATTTCCGCTTCCTCCCGATGGGCGACCTCCCCTGATCGCCCCCGACCCTCAATGGCCGTTTGAGATGGCGTCGGCCTTGGGAGTCGAGCCCGGGCGGGTGAAGACCAGGACGTCGGTCCAGCAGCCTTCGCCGCCCTTCTCGAACGCCTTGGGCCGGTCGTCGTTGAATCCGCCACTCCGGAGGATCAGCCGGTCCCCTTCGAGCCGGTAGATCGAATGGAGCGTCGGGACCTCGGTCCCATCCACGGTCGAGAATTTGATCCAGTCGAGCGAGCGTGGGCTGGCCGATTCGTCGAGCTGCCACTCGCCACTCGCCCGGAGCTTCGGCCCGACCTTGGGCGTGATCATCGCCGAGACTTCGCTCCCCTTCACTTCGAGGGAGACGGCGAATTCTTTCCGGCGTCCCACCGACGCCTCCCACTTCCCCTGGATCTTGGGGAGGTCGCCCTGCTCGGGCGCCGCGCCCAGGCCGAACCCCGCCACGATCACCGCCAACGCCATTCCATGATGCCGCATGAGATCCTCCTTTCAACCTCGTTACCGCGACCAGCCCCTCACGCCCGGGCCGGCCTCCTCGAAGTCAATCGAACCACCCCGAAGGAGGACGACGCCATCATTAGTATCTCGATCAACAAAATCAAGATAAGATCGAGGATTGCTGCGCCGACCGGTTCAGCGGCCATCGGAGTCCGGCCAGTGATCCCGTCTTCGGCAGATCCGTCTTGGATCACCTCATCCGGGTCTCGATCCGAGCCTCACCGTCCCTGTCCGCTTACGTCCCGAGGTCGATCCTGGTTCGACCCTCGGGGCCGACCGTCCCGATCCGGGAGCAACCGATGCCCGCCGCGTGTCCTGCTGTCGCGGCCCTCTGCCTCTTCGCCCTGGTTTGGCCCACCCCGGGGGCTGTCCACCGCAAGCGGGGAGGATCCCTCCCACCTGCATCGCTCCGGCGGCTCTGGCGGGACGTGATGGGGACCGAGGCGGGTCCGGGCCCCTCGCGGATCCTCCGGCGAGGGGGCGCCTCGGTCCTCCCGGAGGCCGGGTCATTTCACGTCGAGCAGCTCGATGTCGAAGATCAGCGCGTCGTTCGGCTTGATCGGTCCGCCCGGTCGAGGGGTCGCGCCGTAGGCGAGGTCGGAGGGGATGAAAACCTGATACTTGGCCCCGACCTTCATTTTCTGGAGGATCTCGGTCCAGCCCTTGATGACGCCGCCGACGGGGAACTCGGCCGGCTCGTTCCGCTTGTAGGAGCTGTCGAACACGGTCCCGTCGATCAGGGTTCCCTGGTAGTTGGCGACCACCGTGTCACTCAGCTTGGGGGTCTTGCCGGTCCCTTCCTTGATGACCTTGAACTGGAGCCCACTGGGCAAGCTCTGGATGCCCGGCTTGACCTTGTTGGTGGCGAGGAAGGTCTGGCCCGCCTTCAGGTTCTTGTCGGCGTCGCCAGCGGCGGCCCCGGCCTGCTTGGTCATCATCTGCTGGCGGAAGGCCGTCATCACTTCCTGGATCTGCGCCTCGGTCATGGCCGACTTGTCGGCCAGGCCGTCGCGGAGCCCCTGGGCGACGATCGTGGGGTCGACCTCGACCCCCTGCTGCTTCATGCTCTTGCCGATGTTCAAGCCGAGGGCGTAGGCGACCTTCTGCTCCATCGTCTTGAACTCGGACTCGCCCTTGGCGGCCGGGGCCTGCCCTCGGGCGACCGTCGCCCCCATCACCAGTCCGATCCCCAGGGTGGCGAGCGTCGCGTACTTCATCGGATGTCCTTGCGCGGGTCAATCATCATGCCGCGGACGACCGTCGGCTGTGGTGAATTTTTTACCACAAATCGGCGGGTCGGCCTAGCCTTCGATCAGCCCGCGCGACCGGCGCGACCGCCATGCCCCACAAGATCGATACGCACTGAAGGATGAAAGAAAAGTCGATGTCGGGGGTGAGATTTGGACTTGGTCTTGATTTTGCGGTAAAATGGAAATGTTGGGCAACCGGGGTCGTCTCCAGGAGGTGACCGGATGTTCCGTAACGGACTCCGCCGAGGGAGTGGGAACCGCTATCTGATGCGTCGCTAGGGGAGGCTTCGGGGTCACAATTCGGGGCAACGTGCCATGAAAAAGGTTCGTCGGAACCGTCAGCACGCCAAGTTCGCCCGTCTTCGCCGCCACCTGGAGATCAGCGCCGACCTTCTCCGGACCCGCCGGATCCGGACCCGGTCGGCCCGATACGCCGCCGCCTTGGCCGAGCAGCTCGGGCTGATCGAACGGCCCCGGTGCTGTTCCTGGTGCCGTCGTCGCCAGCGGCTGGAGCGGCACCACTGGGATTACGCCGAGCCCCTGACCGTGACTTTCCTCTGCGGCGACTGCCACGAGATCGCCGACTCGATGAATTGTCAGGCAGCCACTGCCTAGCGGACCGGGAGAGCCCGGTGGGTCCTGGACCCGCCGGGCTTTTCCTCGGGGAGGGCCGCCGGAATTTCCGCGACGGGGTACGTCATCTGGAAGGTGGTCCCGTGTCCCGGGACCGACTGCCAGCGGAGTTCGCCCCCGGCCTGTTCGACGATCCGGGCGGCCCTTGGAAGTCCCAGGCCCAGCCCTCGACCGGCCTGACGACCGCAATAGAAGGGGTCGAAAAGGTGCAGGCCATCGGTCGCGCCAATCCCCCGGCCGGTGTCGTGGACCGACCAGCGGAGATTCCGGCCGTCGGACCCGGCGGTGAACAGGATCGACCCGCCGCTCGGGGTCGCCTCCAGCGCGTTCCGGCCGAGAATGTCGGCGATCTGGCGGAGCGGGTCGGGGTCGGTCCAGACCTTGGGCCCGCCCTCGCGGGCCTCGGCCACGACCCGGACGCCCCGGGCGTCGGCCTCGTCCTGGAGGTCGCGGAGGGAGGCCCGGACGATCTCCTCGGGCTGGCAGGGACGGGGCCGGGGCTCGGGCGGCCGGGCGACGTACATCAGGTCGCGGAGGATCCGGTGGGCCCGCTGCGCCTGGGCGATGATCGCCCGGAACGACCGGACCGCGTCGGGGTCGTTCTCGCGGGCCATCAGGAGTTGCGCCCGGCCAACGATCACGGCCAACGGGTTGTTCAGCTCGTGACCCGCCCCTGCGGCGAACTCGGCCAGGGCTTCGAGCATCGCCCGGCGTCGCGACGGTTCCTCGCGATCGACCCGCCCCCGGTGAGCGGCAACGACCTCGTCCAGCAAGCCCCGGAGCCGGACGCGCTCGTCGACCTCGCGAGCCCAGGCGCCCCAGGCGTCCAGGGTCGCCGGCGGCCCGGACGATCCCGAGGGATCCTCGGACGGGTGAAGCTGGACCCGGGCGCAAGGCCGGTCGAGCTCGCCGAGGGGGAGCCCGGCGGATTCCGGGCCGGGCTCGGGCGGGGAGGGCCCGGACGTCTCGGAGCCGATCCAGACGACTCGGGCGGCGGCGACGCCGGGTTCACCGCAGAGGGCCAGGCCCGCCCGATCGGCCCAGGCTTCGGGGCCCTCGGTCGGCGACGACTCGGCGACCGCCCGGACGAAGCGCTCGCGGGAGGCGTTCTCGGACCGGAGCCGGGCGACGGCCAGCCGGAGCCGGGCGTTGTCGCGGGTCAGCCGCTCCTCGCGGGGTGAGGCGTCGGGGTCGACGAACGGGCCGCCGCAGCGCGACTGGACCTCGGCGGTGAGGATCCGGACCCTCGGGTCGCCCGGGCCGAGTTCGCGGGCCTCCTCGGCGCCGGGGGCCCAGGGGGTCCGGCGGGCCAGGGCGAAGGCTTGCTGGATGATCCCGAGCCGGTCGGGATCGCCCGAGCAGCCGTTGAGGTCGCCGTTGAGGTCCGCATGAAGCCAGGCGGC
>JAABUP010002107.1_pt1 | contig 39878 bp, 36 predicted proteins | sample 5559201 | NCBI WGS metagenome assembly JAABUP01 (sample SAMN10711887, study PRJNA513373) | rock metagenome | isolation source: Antarctica rocks | place: Antarctica | reverse complement strand
ACAGCGGCCTGTTGAGTGCTATAAGAGCACTGCAACTCGTTGATTGAATATACAATTGAACCGAGTAGTCCGCTTGTAAATACGCGTTGTGTCACTCCAGCAAGTCTTGCACAGTCTTGCTCAACAGCTATGGCATGTGTGGAGTTGTTCAAGACGTGTTTCCCACAACAGAATCGCAGTGATATGCAGTGACTTCATGCTGCATGATTATGGTGAGTAACACTTACTAAGTATGAAGAACAGTTTGAGCAACATGGTGTACACCATGGACGCACAATCAGACATGATAACAGTATCTCCCTCCGATGTGCTGACGCCAAATGAGCAACACCCAGTGGGGATGAGCAACAAATGGCTTACAACAGGATTACAATGGCTGCAGAAGCAATATTGCTTGCAAAAATCTTCTCCAAGAATGGTCAGAGTGCGTAGTGGTACAATAAAGGCACAAAACAAAGCCAGTGGTCAAACACAAGCTCAGCTGAAGCTGATATCCAGTTGAAAATCACTGGTAGTATGGCAAGATCTGCGATAGAATGTATCCCCACGCTACACCAGACTCAGCACCAACAAAGAATCCAGCTGTAAAGTTGCTCCAGCCCTCACCACTTTGCAGACGATCTCTGTTGATCTCTCTGCCTGACAAGGTCTTGACTCCCAGCTGAGGAGTGTCCTACATTGAATGCAAAGGTTAAAGTTTTGACTCAGCAAGCAATAGGGCAAGTATGTGTTGATCAGCAGCCATGGCCTACCTGCTGGAAGCTGACAGCACCATACAAAGTCAAGGCTGCTGTCAAGATTGCTACAAGAGCACCCGCTGAAAGGCATCCAGCTACTTCAGCGTATCCTGGGACGTTTCTGAGAGGACCTAGCTTGATGAAAGGACCTGTAAGCAGCTCAAGGCGTATCAGCGGTGTTCGACTTAGGCGCCGAGCCTTCGTCTGCTGCTGATGTACCTGTAAGGATAAGGCCGTGCACTAGACCGACTTCAACGCCTCTCAACAAAGGAGAGACACCGGTTCTGTATGCTGGCAGGCTGCTCAAGAAGTTCGCCACGATGGGTGCCGAAGTGACTGGTGTCTCGAGCATTCCGATGAAAGGGTCGCCGTTGATTGGCTGCACGACCTGAGCCTTCTCGCCATCAGAGGCACGCACTCTCAACGACTGCCTGCTCTTGACGGAAGACCTGACAAATGGAGCGAAGGCTGCTGTCCTAGTAGCAAGGCTGGGCTTGCTGCTGAGCCTGACACCTGTGGCTGATGCCATGATGGTTTGAGAGGCCATGTTTGGAAGGCAAGATTGTCGCTTTCGGTGCGGTTCAACGGTACAGGCGGTCGACGCGATGCAATGCTGTAGGATTTTCCAGACAGTATCCAGAGCCAATCGCGAGCAGATAGCTCCAAGCCAAATTAGGCAAGGCCTCGATTTACGCTACTTGCCAGTTTATACTGTTTGTTTGTTTCGCGGTCAGACCCACACTTGACAGCTGACTGAACAGTGTCCGTCGTCCGATCAAACTCGGCATTTGTTTGACTCGACGATCGTGATGCTAATGACCGTATCAGGCTGTGAAGTTGTGGCCTCAGTTTGCAGCTCAGCTGTGCAGCACCTTCGCTGGTCGACGTGTGCTCTGTGTTTGTTGCTTGAAGTGCCTGCCCTGTCCAGCTGCATAATGCTTCGCCTTATAAAAGACATCTGCAGTTGTCTGGCTCTGCAAGCCTACTGCAATCTTCCGCAAACGTTGCGTTGAACACTGTGCAAGGGCACGATGCCTCACAAATATAGCTTTGCAGGCCAGACAAGGTGAGCACAAGCGATACATCTGCCTGCTACTGAGGCTTGAGCATGTGAGCGTATTTAGACAGCAAGTGGAGTAGCTCGGTGTCAAGTTGCAACTGTTGAGAGTAGGGGGTGACAATGCATTTTCTTTATAGTGGCATCGTATTCACGAACATCTGTTGGCAACTAGTTGCTATAGATTCAGAAAAGTGTGCCGCTCATCAGCACCAGTGTATTGAGATAGTTGCGGGAGCCAGGGAATAGAAGAAGCTTTTGGGTATGAGTATTGCTTTTTGACAAGCTTGCTCATTTGATTGTTATTAAAGGCTGCAGACGCCTGGGGGGGGTCAAACACTAGTGCTGTCCCAAATAAAGGCAAGGCTGTTGTGAAGCTACTGATTGAATGCAACTGCAGGGACAGGATTGCAGTGCAAGCAGCTCAGCTTACTGCCCAGGAACGGCAGGAAGGTAGCTCCCTCTGGCCGCAACATGGAACCTGTCCAAAGGAACCTAAGAAACAGGTAGTCTCAGGTTCTGGCATATGCGCACATTGGTGTTCAGGTACGCCTGTTGCACCCACGGGGGAATACCCATATAGTGTTATGGCTGCCCTTGTTGTGTGGTCAATTGCCATACATCCTTTCATAACGAAGCATATGATGTAAGTTGCTTAGCAACACCTTAACATGAGTCTAGCCTGCAAAATGCTGCAGTAGGCCGCTACAAATGTTCTTGCTCGCATGAAATATGTTGTACCATATGCCTGGTTTGACATCAGTTTACAGTCAAGTCTGTAGTACCTATAGTCTGGTTGACATGAAGTATGTTAATGCACGGCTTGCACATACTGGGACAAATGGTTCTGGGACAAGTGGTTAGGTGTGGTGTCTAGTAGGCCCAAGGTCCTTTCAGGGAATGGGCGCATGTAATGTTAGGCTGGGCGGTACAATGCATTGCCAGGTCATCACTTGAGTGCTGAGTCACGCTCTGTGAAAGCGGACGCTGCAGCACTCAAAGGCAAGTTTGGTACCACTTGTGTATTTTCTACATGACCTTCTTGGATAGATACTCTTAACTATGATTTACAGTGCTACACGCTTGCAGACTGTTGTAAAGAACACTTGGTGGGGATCATGCTTCTCAATGAGTGGGTTGGAAAGCTGTTGCTGTTGCTGCATGCGCATGGTGCCTACTGCAGTTAATATCGTTGAGTGCATTGGAGGTTTAACAACATAATCATGATTGTTGCAACAATAATTATGTTTCCAGAATCCATAACTATGCAGCCGAGCTGATATATTGCCCTAAGCTTATGATGTGATCTGAAATACTGTTGCATCTGTGTGTGTGTCTATCGGTGCACCAACATGTGGTAGTCTATCATATCGGCGAAGCAGCTTTTCTGAAATCAACCAACAATTGTTGCAACCACTCAAAGTTTCAAAGACGCATGAAAGCCACATGCAAAATAGGTCCTCTGAGTCAGAAGAGTGCATTGACTTGCAAGTCAATTGGCGAGAGTGTACATCGTACAATAATTATTAATACTGGAGAGTCACGACCAAATGCAGCATGCTTTTCAGCAACAAGAAACTTCTATATTCTAGGGCACGCCATGCCTTATTTACGCTATAACGTGCATATGCTTCTTGGTTATTTCACGGTGTCTGTGGAGTGAAAATTACTATTATAAAAGTCTTGTCTTGGGTATTGTTTTCAGTGCTTGTAGGGTCACATAACTCTGAAACTCTACCAGAATATTGTTACCACTGATTGCTTATAAATGGGTAGGGATCCAGAGAGGCTCGCTGAGCGCTGACACACTAGCTGTCAGAAGCAGTCTAGGTCAAACTGATGGGTTTGAAACCTCATTCACTTGTGCTGTTGATGAGGCCTGCCTTGATAAGGCTCTTAGTCAGAGAAGGCCCTTGCTTTCTACTACGCGGTGCACTACGCGGTGCATGTGGGTGTAGTAACCACGATTCAATGACGCATAATCTGCAGTGCCTATTTCCCGTCAGTCTTACGGCACCTTCGCTGGCACATGGCCCTGTACAAGGGCCAACGTGGTCAACTGCCAGTCCAGGACGTAAGACCAGCACGCACTCACGAACAGACAACTTCGCCCACCTCTATCAACTTCTAGGCGCCTTCAGCAGTGGCCGCATTCCACGTGGATATTCGGGTCGATTTCAGTGACCATTAAAGTACTCGAGTTGCCTGGAATGTGGATCCTAGCGCCAGATTTTGCTCCAGAGTATTCCATCCCACTTTCGTACCAAAACGACTCCAAGTCGTTCAAGCAAGCTTACTTGCGCAACTGTGAAAGGTTGACAGTACACTTTACCGGCGCTGGCCCAGACATCGCAGTGAACCTTCACTTCAAAGCACGCAGGTGCTTTGAATGACCGCTGTAGTTCCGTCGCCTATGAGCTTTAGCCACTCCGACAACGACCTTGCGCGACATCTCGGTTTGCTTGGGGAGCATCTTGACACAAGCCTCAGCCAGGAGTTTACCGGCCTGCCATCTGTGGACTTTTCTAGTATTTTGAACTCCGATATGCTAACTCCGAGCAATGTCAAGCTCGAGCAGAAGCCGGTCAGTCAGTCTGCAGAACAAGACGGTTTCCAAGATGTCAGCGACGGAGATTGCAGCAGCTCTAATGCCGGCTCCGACAGCGACGACGACACAGCCACGGCACCCCAACAGCCAGACACGCCTCGCCACCAGCATGCTGACATGCCTGAAGTTTCCACAGCAGCTGGAGCAGTGCTAGCCTCTGATAGCATGGCGATACCTACAGTGCCACTCAGGGCGACCTCTCCATGCCTGAGAGCTACTCACCCTGCACTGCCACATACATCCCAAGGCTTTGTTGCTCTGTCAGACATCAACACTGCCAGTGGTCAGGGCCACAGCCACTCAGTCAGCTCCAGTCCTTCTAGTGCCCTTGGTGGGACTTCCAGCGACCTGTTTGACCGCACCAACACTAATGGCAGCTCAGGCCTCACAGAGCAGAAGGGCAAGAGGAAGGCAGACCAGATGGACCTGGATACAATTCTGGACCCTGCTGAGAAGAAAAAGCAAAGGCGGCTCGCAAAGAACAGAGCAACTGCTGCCCTGTCAAGGTAAACACCAATCAGTCTCTGTTTGCTACCTTGACAAGCAGATGTTGGTGCTGAAGCCAGTGTTCTATTGTCTGACCTGGGTAAACGTATCTGCAGGGAGCGAAAGAAGGCGCAGTTGCAGGTGCTGCAGCAGAGGGTGCGCACACTTGAGCAGGAGAATACCAGTCTGGCTCAGGCACTGTCAATGCGTGATGCTGAAATCAAGCGTCTCAAAGATAGGGCTGCTGGTCAACCCAAAGGTGCTCGCCTTCGCACTGCCTCTGCCAGAAAAGCGTATGCTGCTCGCGGTTGATGCTGCCCAGCTGTATCAGGCTGCTGTGAAGCACCTGAAAGCCGACCAGGGCTCAATGAATCAGTTTGTACAGAATGTATCGCTGAATGACCAACTGTGTATGAATATGCTTTGATTGCAACTGTATTAGAAGTATGACACCCTGTTTCCCCCTTTTTCTGTTAGGTTCAAGGGTGGGGGGGTTTAAGCAAGACATGGTAGATTGTGATAGATCTCAGAACACATGTGGTAGCAATTTTGCAAGAAATCAGCTTGCTTGACATTCTTTTGTGACCGTGCTTGATTTGATGTAGTTTTTCCAGGGCTTTCAGACCCCAGCCTAGCATATGCAGGGTTATATCTAGCCCAGACAGGTCTTGGGGTTAAGCACTGGTGTAATGGTAGTTTTGAATGTGATCTCAGCGTGTGCGTGTTTGAGTGCTTGTTGGTGGCTGGGTTTGGAGGCGGAGCTGTGCATTGCCCACATCTGCATCATCTGCATTTGCATTAAGTATGACTGTCGCTTGCACATTTCCCTCCAGATCACCCTCAGACCACTGGTGATTCAGCTTACATGCATGCTCTGTAGTCTCAGAAAATCTTCAGCAGGCAAGCAATTTGCTGATGTCTGTGTTGTGATCTGGCTTGCTACTGATGTCTGTGTTGTGATCTGGCTTGCTTTGCCTCGCCTCTTTGCCACGTGCTTGTCAAGCTTCAACTGCCTGCCTGACTTTGTGCACACATGTATGTCAATGCCTTGTCACGCTGTCCATGGTCAGTGCATGTGTCATTTCCCAGTCTCCAGTCAAGCTCTACCTTGCCTGCAGTCCAGGTGCACCTTTCCTGCACGCCCCTCGTCCCCAAACAAGCATTGTATGGTGTTGCAGGGGCTGGGTGTGACAGTGCCACAGCTGGCACTACCACCACAGAAGTTGCTAAGAACCCTGGCCCCCGCATTGTGTACCCTGCAGTATCATCTCTGCCTCGCATCTACCGCAGTGTTGCCAACCCACCAAGCAGCAGCTTCCCTCACCAGCCTCGTGCTCCTCCCATGGGTATGTACTCTGCACAGACTGCTGCCAAGACATGTGCTTGCCATCTGTGCTGGATCCAAAATTGTGCACTGTAAATGCTGTCTGTTTCAAATTAAAGCATTTATCAATCATTATCCATATTTACCATGCAAGATGCATGCATTCTGTCTGGTCTTCTGCCTGTGACGTCTAGTGCACATGTGTGCTATGCAGCACCAGCCTTTTCAGCCTCTGTAGCAATGCATCTCTGGTTTCCCTTATATTGCTGCACTTTGCATGGCAACTCAACACCTGTCTGCAAGTACAGTTTGCCTTGCTAGCTTGCAACCTTGTGCAATTCCACAGCATACACCGTGCAGTAAGATTTTCAATACATTGATGGGAAAGACTGCCTGGGGATTTTACTAGCAATCACTGACTGCACTGTGACTAGCTCTTTACTGACTGTCATGTGACTAGCAAGCACTGACTGTCATGTGACTAGCAAGCACTGACTGTGATGTGACTAGCAGTCGCTGACTATGACGTGACTAAAACTTTTTGACTGTGATGTGACTAGCAAGCACTGACTGTGATGTGACTAGCAATCACTGACTGTGACTGCCTCATCTGCAGGCCACCCTCCAGTTGGAGCCACCACCCACTTCCCTCAGCGCAGCGTCTTCAGCGCTCCCATCCTAGAGCACGCTTCCCGCTCTGAGCAGCCCTCCATTGCACACTCAGACCAGCAGCAGCAGACTCAGTCAAACGCTCGCAGCCAGTCTGTCCATCCCACACACTCCGTTCAGCCCTCACAGTCTGTCCACCCATCACAGTCGGGCCACCCTTCGCAGTCTGGCCAGCAGCAATCTTCTGCAGTTGCTGCTGTGGCTGAACCCACTCAACAGGAGGCCACTAGCCACCAAGCTACCTCCAGGATCCAGCCTGCAGCCTCAGGCTTCCAGTCGGTGCAGTCAGAGCAACCCAGCCTCTCCATTCAACCAAGCACTCAGACGCCCTTCAACGTCGTCACATCAGGTGAATCTGGACCCTCCAAGAGGCAGACTAACGGTAATAGCTCTGCTGACAAGCAGCGCATGGCGCCTCCAGCTGTGGATCAGGGCTTTGCCACCCAGATCAGCCCTTTTGTGGCTCAGTCCGAGCACTCCTTGCGTATTCAGCAGGCGCCACACACTCAGCCTGCCCCTGTCAGTGACTGTAGCCCACTTCAGAAGCCTCCACCAAGCAGGTCAGGCAGCTTCACATATGGTAGCGCCTACCCCCAACCCTCCTATGGGGGCATGCAACATGACCAGGCAAATGTGTACAACCCCAACATGCAGTCCCACATGTCATCTCAGGGCTCTGCAGGCTGGCAGCCAATGCCTCAGTACAGCTACCAACCGCAGCAGCAGCAGCAGTCCATGAGTGTGCAATCATGGCCAGGCTATGAAGAAGTGCGGACTTCTCCCAGGCATCCAGGAGCTTGGCATTGGTCAGATGGCATTGGGCAGACTCACATGGATGGGCTTCATCAGAGCACTTCTGCCACCTGGGATTCTCAGCATGGCCAGTCCTCGCAGTATTCAGCTCCCACCCACACTGACTGGCAGCAGGAGCAGCCCTGGCACACAACACAACAGCAGCAGTCTGATGCTTCAGGTAATGCACTGTTTTGCAATGTGGAATGGAAATCCTCAATGTGGCTATGCTGGGTCTCTGTCACGTATTGACTGCAATGCCATGTCACAGCTACTGCCTATCATATCTCATGTTGCACAGCTGCACAAGCAACATAGCGAATTCGATTGGAAAAGCAGCCTTCTAGTCTATCACTGCCATCTTGACACAATGTGCAAAGTCAACACTGCAGGTCAGCATTGCTTCTGTTCTTGTGCGCTGACGTTTCCCTTTGCCACCAGGTTCGTGGGCAGGCCCAGTGCGCCCCCCCTGGCCACCCCAGGCAATTGCTGTCACCCCCCAGGGGTCAGCCTTTGGGCACACAGTGGGCCCCTTGACTGAGCCCCACCGGCTGCCGGGGGAGCTGGAGCCCCCAGCATGTCGCTGGATGGCCTCAGCCAACTCCGCCCTGGCAGAGATGTTCCCAGGTCAGTAAGGTCAGTCGCCCCTGCTCAGCAGGTGAATTGGCAGTCATAAAAACAACAATAATAATAATAATAGTAATATTAATAATAATAATAATAATAAATCATCATCATTATCATCATGATAACAATATTAAAAATTTCAACAATGACTGCATTTGGCAGTCATGTTGGCTTCATAAATACACAGAGGGAGTCAACAGATTTTCTGACTGCTGCAAACCTAGGCTTGCATGGATGGCAGGCTCACAAAATGATGTGGTAGCCTTCTGCTGTCTCTGGCTTGTGGACGCCTTTGCCTGGCCCCAATCATCATCATGTCCTTTGTCTGTATTGCAACACGCTGCTTTTGTTGACTGCATGGTTTTTTGGTTAACAATAATGAATGCTGGCTCTGGTTTGACATACGTATTGTCCCTCAACAGTACATGTTCCACAGCCAAGGAGATTGCTGCAGCCACTATGTTCAGCAAGCTTGTTTTGACATGCCTGTCATTGCCAACATGCACTTTGCGTCAAATGATGATCATGTTGCTGATCATGTTGTTGATGACCATGTTGCTGACATAACTTTTTGGCTTGCAGTGATGCCCTCCATGCCTCAGATGCCAAACATGAATGCAAGCTTACCCTGGCTTGGAGGAGATCTAGATGGTCCTTTTGAGCAGGATGGGTTACCAGATCTGTAGGTCAATGCAGCCCAACTGACTGCACCTGAGAATTACGCATGTGGCTGGAACAATTGGCCGCCGGGAAAGAACAGGGGAGAGCATTAATGCTCTGGGTAAATTGTGATGTGGGCATGCTGTGAGCAGTCCACTACTATAAGACACTCTACATGGTTGAGTCACAGGCAAGCATTGCAATGATGCTGTCATGTTTGAGGTATCAGCTTTTTGTGCAACTTGGTGGGCAAAAGTCAAGTGTCTGTAGTACTCGGTGGGCAAAAGTCAAGTGTCTGTAGTACATGACTCTCCAGCTACATCACTCTCCAGCTAAAGGCGTGCATCAACAGTCTGCAGCTGAGCTGTCTTTCATGTCGCCAGTTGCTGTGCATTTTGCTGAGTCAGTAGAATAATCAGTGAGCATAGGTAGAAATAGCATTGTGGGTAGCAAGAGCAACTCTGTTGGGTGCTGGGAGTGGATGTTGAGCTTTTGGTGTCTGAAGGCTTTGGGAGTGCTTGTAAGGTGCGGTGAAACCAACCTCCTGTGTTTTGTCAAAGCTAACGAGTCTTGAACAGTTTTAGTTTTGAAAGAGCCTAGTTTTGAAAGAGCCTAAAGCTCATGACGATCATTGCCTCTGTCACTTGTGCTGCGTGAGACAGTAGCTTTTGATACAGTGAGCATTTCTTGTTCTGTCTTTTGTTTCATCTAAGACCTTCGTTTGATTTCATGTAGCTTTGGCAGGATCCAGTTTTGACAAGTCTGGTGGGATACTGTGCTCAAATGTGATGTGTCAAGGGCAGGCCACATGTGTGCCATTATAAGGGTCGTTTTGTATAGGATGTGCTGCTCAAAGTATTCCGGTGCACAATCTGGATTCTCTGTTGAGCAACAGCAGACTTTCTTCCTTTGTCTTACAGAGGCCAAATCATGAATGCGTGTTACACCATGAATGTTCTCTCCCATGCATGCCATTTGGATATGCCCTATAAAATTTCGTCGCTATGTACATTAATCACGGTGATGGTCTTGCAGGGAAGCTTAAGTTATTTCGTTCAGCACTGAGTGCAAATATTTAATGATGTTGTAGGACTTTTGAGTTGTTTCGTGTAACTATGACTTGGATATCTCATGAATGCATGTGTTCGAGTAGTCTGCATTGTGTGCTATGTACTTCAACAAGGATATGTGAGCAAACGTATACGCTGTTGTATTGTGCGGCGACAGACATAACCAACACGCATGACCGACGCAGCCACAGTTTGTGGCTCAATGCCTTGACAAAATTTGGCACATTTTTGATTCCAAGTAACAACCACTCAACCTACGCATGTTTGGTATCTTTTGCACACTTTTTGCACCACCACACTTCAAACAGTAGCAGGCTTTATGCTAGAATACAAAGGTTAGTCTGCTGCATAGCAAACAGGTGGCTGGCTGCAGCATGCAAACCAGAACCTGTACAGCAGGGCCTGTTTTGAACTCGAAGATTACCCATATGCAAGCAGATCTGAATTGGATCTTATTGGATCTTATGTTATCCAACCGGACAATCAGCAGCTGCCCATGAAGACCTGCCTGTTACAGCTTGCTATCAAGTACAGGCACTTCAGTCTTGACAGCAAAATGATCCTGCAGCTGAAATCTGCCAGCCTCATTGGGCCCAGAACCCGGCTGCTTAGACACCACTCCATGATGAATTCTGTACTGCCCTGATTGCATGTCCTCTACGTAGTATTGCAGCGCCAGGCTGATGGAGGAGAAAGCTATCTGTAGTCACAAGGCACACGTTTTCCATCAACCATGAAAGCAATTAGCTTTGAACAGACCACCAGGTGCAAAATGAGCAAGTTGCTGCAGTAGCAGCTGTAAAGTCCACACACATGACCTTCAGCAGGCCTCCTGATGAGAGTGTTGCAACAAGCTGCAGGCACGTCAGTGGGACAATTGTGCATGCAAAGCATGACACAATACTGCCAAACTTATTCTGTGAGTTCTTCGCTTAGCTTGCCTGGTCAAAGGGAATATCCTTTGGGTGGAACAACTCAGTTTGTAATGTTTCCTCGCCAGGGCTGAATGAATACGGGGCTGCTAGCTTAGCCCTGCACAACTACAGTTCACGGTTGACTTGCTTTAGCTTATCCGCGCCCTCAGCTCGTGAGTGTGCCGTTTTTGCTTTTGTGCTGTCATGCAGACTTATGCTTGCTCATTGCAGCTGCACAGGAGTCAAGATGTGAACAGCAGAAGCAAGCAGCTTAGCTCTTTTATAGTTCACCCACAGTTTGCTCATGCTTCTGTGAGCCAAATGTGCCATGGAAATATTTACACCGCTTACAGAAGAATGAGCAAACTATTGGTAAACCATTGCAGAGATGAGGTGTGATTTGGCACGATGGCACCTGTCTATGACCAGTTGACCTGATTGCATAAACAGGGAGGCAGGCAGGCAGGCAGGCAGGCAGGCAGGCAGGCAGGCAGGCAGGCAGGCAGGCAGGCAGGCAGGCAGGCGGACGGGCGGGCGGGCAGGCGGGTGGGCAGGCAGGCAGGCAAGCAGGCAGACGGACAGGCAGACCTGAACAGAATGTATGCTTGACCAATGATTGGGATGTCAAAATGGGAATAAGGCGCTAAAATTTCAACTTGGCAATTAGCTTCTTCCCAGGTCTCCCTAGCTGCTCCCTCTGCACAGCACAGGTTTAGTCAGGCACGCCAAAGCACACACAGGGCATGCTAGCACATCAGGTGCTAGTCACAAGCATGCCTAACCATCCTGACTCAAAAGCTAGCACTTTGCTCACGTCTTGATTAGCCCATTCATGAGGTTGACTGTGGCATGGCCTTTACCTGCATGCTGATGATGTTTTGAGACCGACTTGTCGCAAAGGTCGTATGCCTGTTGTCTGTGCTAGATGCATCACAATCATTGGGATGCTGTTGAACATAGGACAAGACAGTAGGAATATAGGACCAGACAGAAGGAACATAGGACAAGACAACAGGAACATAGGACCAGACAGTAGGAACATAGGACCAGACAGTAGGGACTCGAGGCCAGTTTGGCTGACAGCATACCTGCACTAGATTCCTTGAGCTCCATGTAGCCAGCAGGCAATGTCCACTTGCCCTTGCAAGGCTCAATACCTCTTTTGCACAGCAGGATCTTGCCCTCATGCTCAACTATACATCCAACCACCTGAGCAGGAGTGCGGCACGCATGGTCTGTAGTGGTATTGCAGCTCAACAAGAAGCACAAGAACAGAAGCCTGACAGGATAATGCAGACACTGATCAGTGGGATAGCTGTCTAGCTCACTGACAGGAGTGTGTCTGTAGTCTGTATGACAGAGAATGACAGCATGACAGGGGCTGGAGTGCAACTTCGAGAAAGGGCGTGTAAACATCAAAGGTGAGCAGTGATGAACAGAGAGAGCTTGACCTGGTGCCATGCGCACCATTTTAGGGTTCAAGTAGTCAATGTACCCACAATTACTGCACATGTGCCGCCAAGCTGCTTCCCCCTTCGGTATAGCCAGCTCCATTTGTGTACCACACATCCGGCAATATTGGTCTTTGGTCTTGTCAGGTTTTTGTGGCAGTGGTGCTGAGCTAGCGTTGCCATGCTGTGCACAAGCTGCTATGCTAGAGGAACGGAAGCCACCATTGTTGCCTTCGTAAGTTGAGGCTGAACGGTGACTGGGTTTACTTTGCATGGGTTGAGGAGTCAAGTGACGTCTCGCTAGCGGAGGCACACAGCGTGCACGAACAAACACCTGTGATCGCACAGTTGAAATCAACGCTTGTGCTCCAGCACAGTATGATCTGCCACTGTCTGGAAAATGTGTTGCGCACCTGACACGCGCGGGAAGCAACACCGCTCGACAACCGCAAGCTGGTCATCTCAAGCCAGCAGTGCAGCTAGCAGGTCTACGAGAAAGCATCGCTTGTCAGCGATTGCAAGCTGGTCGAAGCCGATACTTGCATCAAGCAAACGTCAGACACTTTGCCAACTGCAGGCTGGTTGCCCGATGGTGCGACACAGGAACAGAGTAAACGCCAGCAGTTGACTAAGTGCTAGCAGAGGGACTTGTGACCTATCAAGGGTTGCAACGCCAGCAGTGAACTACAGGTCATCGCACCACAGCAGCTGCATTGCTGACACAGTCCAACAGGGCGCACACCGACCTGGCTGAGTCGTGTGTCAATAGACGTGCTCATATCCGTGCTCGTATCGCCTGACAGGGCGTCTGCTGTTATTGGCAGAAGTTACACTTCTGTAGTCAGAACACCTTGCCAGCGTCAAGACCCATCAGCAGTCTATTGCCGTGCAATTTCAGCTATGCGAAAGCAGTATTGGTTGACACTGCTATTTGCTGCGCATACAGTCTCAGCAGCAACTGCAGGTGATCAGCCACGGATCATAGAGAAGCACCGAAACGAGATAACGCACATTCCTGGCCTTGAAACTCGCCTCAGGTCTAAACACTATGGAGGCTACATCAACATCGACGAAGCTCACGGCCGCAACTTGTACTATTACTTTGTCACGAGCCAGGGCAATCCTGTGAAAGACCCGCTAGTACTATGGTTGAATGGTGGTCCAGGCTGTAGCTCATTTGATGGTGCGTCTGGCATCCCACATCAGTCCTACAACCCTTCTGGCTGCAGCAACCATTGACCTGCACACACACATAGTGCAGGCTTCATATATGAGCATGGGCCCTTTGATGTTCAGTTTGCAAGGGGCAGTGAGCACAGCCAGGATGGCCGGCTAGTTTTGCGAGAAAACCCCTACACTTGGAGCAAAGCTGCAAGTGTCATATACCTGGACTCACCAGCAGGTATGACTTAGCTCTGGCTTGTCATCCAAACTGCAAAGCAGCGTCAGTGACTCACCAACCTGATCATAGTAGCTACAAACATGGGCTCTCGTGTGAATTGTGGCTCCATACGCTACAGTTGCAGCTATGAGTCACCCAGCTGCAGCTGAGCATTTGCATGATGGTTTGCAGGCACGGGCTTGTCATACTCAGAAACACACTCAGACTATCTCACCAACGACACTCATACAGCCCAAGACTCTAATAGGTTTATCAGGGGATTCTTGAAGCATTACCCAGAGTATGCCAAAAATGATTTCTACATCATAGGTAAGAGATCATTCTGCACATTGTCCACAACGTTTCCAATGCTTCTTGTCTAACTCAAGCATTCTACATGACATACAGATGCAAGGCAAAGCATGCAATCATGTGCCTGACTACTCACACATAATCTGACTCAGTCGAAGGACAAATATGTGTAGAATCTCTAATATCTGTCTCAGCATGTTATTTCACATTGTGATTGAAGCAAATACTATGCGACATGGCTACAGGTGAAAGCTACGCAGGCGTGTATGTGCCGACACTAGCACAAGCAATTGTTCAGGGCAATGATGCTGGTCACCAGCCCCATGTCAACATACAGGTAAATACATATTTGAGATGCATGCAACTTGTGCTCCTTCTGCCAAACTTCAAGCCAGAATGAGGTGTTCCTCCTGTAGCCTGATCATGGAGTCGTGCTGACCCAATGTTGCAACATGTTGTTTGTGGCATTGCCCGCTCTGATTGCCAAGTTGTGAGGTGAAAACAAGCAAGCCTTTGGAGTCACCTGACACGATTACATGCACTGCAGTAGCTGAGTCAGGCACTCACATAACTTTCTTCCTAAGTCAGTTGCACTTGCTTGACAAATGGAATGTTGTGACACACATCAAAGCCAACAGCTGTGTGAAAAATGAAATTCTCGACAGTCAATCCAAGTACAATTTTCACACAGAGCATAACCCAACAGCTGCATTTGCAAACACTATCCAGCCAATCTAAACGGGATGTTGACACACACAGTAACGCCTAACAGCTGTGTAACACAAAATTCAGCAGCCAATCTAAATGGGATGTTGACACATACACACATCAAAGCCCAACTGCTTGTGTTATGCCAGATTGAATGGCCAATCTAACAGGCTGACTATGTTGGTTCTAGGGGTATGCGGTCGGCAACGGTGTGACTGATGATGAGGTAGACGGCAATGCCATCATTCCTTTTGCCTATGGCAAGGCTCTTCTCAGCACAAGCCTCTACATGGACCTCATGCATGAGTGTGAAGGCAACTTCTGGAACGCCACTAAAGGTGACAGCCAAGCATCTCCGCGTTTGCATGGAACGATGACATTCAGCTTTTCCTTGTTGATGTGGCTCAACATTACCAAAGTGTGAGCTTGATTCTGGGCAGCCCGGTATAATTCTTGTCTTCTCAATGATGTTGACGCCAAAAGGTGTAGACTTTCTCTTTTCTGTGAGCTTGGTTTGCTGCAACTTGCTCAGCTGTGTCTACCATTCTGCATGCCTTTGGACTGCATTGTTTTTAGACACATGGCAAACGCTCATGCTCATAACCTGCATGCAGTGAGTTGTTGCATTGATGACCTGTCAGCACCCATGTGCAACCATGTGCACTCATTTGCAGGCACTCAGTGTGACAAGCTGCTGGATGAGGTGTATGATGATTTGAAGGACATCAACTTGTATGACATACTGTGGACGTGCTACCACGGAGGTAGACCCAGGCAAGAAGCTCTCATGCAGGTCACTGCCTCACTCACTACACCTCACTGCTACTGTCTACATGCGGTGGCAACACTCTTGTGCCGCCACTCGAGGAGTGTGTTTGTTTAACTGTGTGAGGCTTTGGACAATTGCATTGTAGATGCTTCCAGTGCTGCTTCATCTGTCAAGTCCTGAAGATGCAGTACACACCCTGCTTGCCCACTGCCCAGTGTCCAGATGTTGACATGCTCTCAGCAAGTTAAACTTATTTGAATAGTCAATTTTGCAGTAGTTGTATAGGAAAGCCAGGCAATTGCTTGGAAACCAGTTCTCTGACATCCCGTTTGAACCCTCAATTCAATAAGTGCTAATGATTGACCTGATTCTCACTGTAGCACAGGCTAGGGCAGGGCCTCAGGGCCGATCATGGCCCCTAGGGGGTGCTGTAAGGGCGGGGGTGGTTCCCACCTGGAGTGATGTGCTGGGGGCAGAGCTGGGACATGTGCCACCATGTTTAGATTCCAGGTCAGCAGCATGTGTCTGGAGCTGCCTTTGCTCTGCAGCAGCCTTGGCATGCATTGCCTGCACGTACCTAGCTCATCTTGAGCTGGAAAGCAAGCAAAAAACAGTTCTTACCATCCACCAGAGAAACGCCTGCTTGTGTGAATGCCTGAGCTGCAAATGCTGCTGTGGCAGCTGTGCTGGGACCACACCCACACTACCCATGTGATCCACCCAAGCTGAAACCTCCACCCAACCTAAAACTTTGAACATATACTGCACTTGTGATAGCTGACTGGACTCCTGTGTGTGTGATGTAGGGAGATGTGGGCATTTGCCAACAATGATGACATTCGTGCTGCCATTCACGCCGAGCCCATCTCCAAGATTGGCCGATTTGATGAGTGCTCAGACCGCATCACCTACACCCACGACACTGGCTCCATGATACCCATCCATGCTGATCTTGTCAGCAAAGGTATGCACGATTGTAGGGCAACTTCTCAGGCTTTACAGTGACATTTGCCATGTACATTGCCTCTTTTGCACAATACACAACAGTCTATTGCAACACTCAGTGCCACATTGACATTGAGCGTTCCGCTGAGGCAGCTGCTGACAGACAGTTATGTCAAGCGCCCATCTTCCTGTCCTTGATTGGCAACAGATCACTGTATACGTGTCAGCACCTCTTGTGAGCGGTTACATCCTCTGTGAGCCAAATTTGCACCCACACAACAAGCATGATGTTAATGCTTGAGCTGCCTCACACCTACAGTCAAGCAACAGTCAGTGCATCGCATCCGCTTGCCAACTATTGGTGTAAAAATATTGGTCCTCATGCCACCCAAATTGGAGTCTTTTATTCTCTGCCCATTAGGTGTTTTGTCAATGCCCATATACACAGAAACAACAGCAATGAACATGCTGGCAGACCCCATGCAGCCCTTCACAGTCTTCATGTTCGACACTCAGGCATCAAGATCAGGGAGAAGAAGCACACCTTGTGGCCGACAAATTAATTTCACTGCTGGCTGTGTGCAGGGCTGAAGGTACTGATCTACAGTGGGGATCATGACATGTGTGTGCCTCACACCGGCAGTGAAGCCTGGACTAGCAGCCTTGGGCTGAAGGTGAAGGAAGCTTGGCGGCCTTGGAAGGTGGACCACCAGGTACCCACTCCCTCCTGCATCATGTGCAATTAATCACAACCACAATCAAAGCGCAGGCTTAGCCAGCAGGCATCACTTACATGTGACACAAGTCAGCTCCCTACAGAAAAGCTTATGCAGTGCGTCACAGGTCAAACGTTACATGAATGCACACCTGCGTACAGGGTCCAACAAACTTGCGATCTATGGCATTATTTACAGTTTATTGATTTGTCAGTACAGTAGAGCTCTTAATATGTCAATGACTTGCAAAAGCACAATGCATACAAGCAGTATGACTAGGGTTTAGGCACACCTAGTAGGTACCTGGCAAGAACGATTAGCTGGAACGCCTGTAAATTATTATTGTTATTATACAAGCAGTGTGTGCCACAAACGGCCTAGCAGCTTCACCATAACAGAGCTCTATAAATCAATGCAGCATTGCCAGCCTAGCAGCTGACCATCCCTACGTCATGCATATGGGTCACAAGATGCACTGTGTGGATGCAGGTTGCTGGCTTTGTTCAGCAATACGAGGGCCTTGCATTTGCCACTGTGAAAGGGGCTGGTCACATGGTGGGTCAAGGGAAGCCTGCAGAGGCTTTACGACTGATAGACAGTTTCTTGCATGGAGAGTCATTGTGAGTGGCAGGGGTGTGGTCATTCAACAGATGAGGCCACCTGCAATCCATCACATGTGTGCCTGATCATTGGGTGTTCTTCAATTAGCATACTGAGCCAGGGGCCGCCGTGTGTGGCACACATATAAACCGATCCAGCTGTAAGCAATCGATTGGTGCTCCATTCCCTGACGATGATAGACTGAAATGTCACATCTGGTCATTTCTTGAGACAAATCAGCATTTGAGTCTAGATTGGGGATGTCTTCCACTGCAGTCATATTTGGCTTGCACCAGTGTCCCTTGTGCTGACAGGCACTTGACAAGCACTTGACGATGTGTGTCCAGGTGAGGTACAAGTCGTTTTTGTCTTATGTTCTGATATTGCGCATAAACACTACTCAATTTTGCAACATCGTGGCAGTAAAATGCATTTTGGGATAACAGTTATTGTGACTACGTCATCTGCAATGCATTTCAATACGCGGTTGGAATGGTGGGGCACATGCGCCACAGGAGCTCAGAAAAACTCAAAGGACCTGATAGGCCAATTGGGCCAAATTGTCGGCAAAGCCAGATGCCTGCGGTTTGGTTAGTACATTTGTGAATGCCTGCTGCCTGGGCAGTGATTGCCAGCTTGCTATTGTAGACACGCCGTGTCTCCTTAAATGCTCCATTGCAACTATTTGTTTCAATGCTTGCAATTGTACATAAAAAGCCCAACTGACCAATCTCACTTGCTTGAAACTGTGGTATCTGATACGGCTCAGCACGCGCATAAGATTTGCTTGCATTGCTTGCTGACCCGACTCAATTCAGCACATTGAGAAGAACATGTCACAACAGCAAGGCTGACATCACCTTTGAACAGAATCAACTTTATAAATTGAGTATAAATTGAGGTGCAGCTCAAGCAGCTGTCAAAATCTAGTTGCAGGTAAAAGATGGGCAGATCACCGTCACATCAACATAGCTGCAGTTTGCACATGTGCAAACACTCACTGGAGCTATGACTACAATAGTCACGCTGCCCCTTCTTGCTCAGAGCTCTTGTATATTCGGTAAGCTGCAACTGCACAGGTAGCATTGCCAATCCAGGTGAGGCTTGCTTGTACAGCAACCAGAAAGTCCAAGTCTGGACTATTATAATAGAAATGGTATGTGCAAGCACACAGGGCTCCGCCTAGTAATGGCATCATTCCCCATGTCAAGCCCTTCCATTTGGAATTGCCTGCAGTGAATACACAAGTCAAGCCTTGACCTACGGGTATGCCGGCTTTCACACTTGACATACAGTTGCTGTGAAGCTCAATTTGCGTGTTGCACGCAGCATCTGTGACGAGAACGCAGACCATACCTGTCACCTCTGCATACTTCCAGACCAGTGCCATGGCTATTCCCCACTCGATCACACTGGAGATATGTATCACCCACGTGGGAAATGACAGAGCGTTATCAGGTTCCTGATGTATTGTCAGAGCCAGTGCAGGTGCACCCTGTAGTAGGTACGCTGCCGGTACAAGGGCCAGTGCCGACGCTACTTGCTGTTGTATGTGCTGCTGGCATGCACACTTCCGACGCCGTTCAGCCTCCGTCTGGGCTGCTGTGTGATACTGCAAAGCCTTGCGACCTTGCTGAGGAAGTGATGTTTTGTCATGAAGAGTCTGAAGGCGGGCAGTCTGAGCCTGTTGAGGCTGAGGTTGAGGTTGCAAACTTTGGGATTGCTGGTGCATCGAACGAGATGGACGGCAACTGCTGTATGCAGGGAGAAAAGGCTGTGTGCATCGGACGCACTGGCGGCAAAGAAGGCTTGTGCCCATGTTGTGTGAGCAAGCACAAAGCAAAATGCGCGACAAGCTGTGTAGCTCGCGTCACATGCTTGAGGATGAGTCATTGCGATGACTAAAGTCCTACTTTACAACACGGAGATGCTCTCTTTGACTGCAGCATGCCGTGCGTGAGCGTTGGACAGCACATGTTGCGCAACATATAAGCTGGTCGTGCCTTGCAAGGTGGACCCATTACTAGTGCGTAAAAGACGTTGTGTTTGGTCGACAGTTCCGATCACGCAGAGCCCTCAGTGAGATCGCATATTCCTTGTCAAATTGTGGTTATTGCGTCTTGGCATTGAAGAGTTCAAAGGCCTCACTGCGGCTGCATACGTGCTCGAGAGGTTTCGATCAGCAAAGTTGCGACGTGACGGCCACCTGTTGCACACCGGTACCGGCATGTGCAGTGACAGCGCAGAGTCCTTGCTTGTCAGCTTGAGAGCAGTGTACGAAGTAGCAGACTGCGTCGTGATACCTTGTCTCTTTGAACTGCCCAACCAAGTCCGCAGAGGCATTCAGAGGCAAGCGCACTGCTTGAGGGACAGAACCCAGCAGGCTCTCTCTCGTGACCATAAGCCTTTGAAAGGCTTTCAGGCGGTGCCGTTGCAAAGCTTGCTGCATCAGGAGCCGGGCGAGTCGAAACAGCCGTTGAGTTTGCACAAATTTCAAACGGCAATCAGTCCCAAGGCATGAGCTGCTGCCCTGCGAGTATTTGTCTCAATGAAGTTTCACTAGTGTACACTGTCTGCTGTGCACTGAAACGAAGCGCAATGCAGGGCCCTGGCAGCAATGACAGGACCAGGAAAGAACGCTTACTCAACACACTAACTTCCTTGCCGATCATCTTTGTGGGACTCCACACAATGCGGTGCGACTGCACTTTACTGCAATAGGTCTTCCTTGCATAACATCAGCCATATGTCTGTCTGTCCGGCCTTTCATCAAACCCCATACACATTGTCTTAGCAAAGCTCAGTCCTTGTTGGAAATACAGGCAAGTATCTTGCTCCTTGCAGGCATCGAGAAAGCTCAGCAGGTGTGCAGTTTGGTGCCAGCTTGTTGGGGGTTGGCCTTGCTGCAACGGCTTATCATGCTAGCAGTGGCAAACTGCGGAAGCACCTCAGAAAGCTGGACTATTGGAGCATCAGCTTGTCTACTACTGCAGCTGTCAGAGCAGCACTGCCCGCCAAATCTCAGGTTGCAATCCACTGTCAACGACTGATGGCAGGGCGAGTGACAATCAACAGTGACACTAACCCATTTGCGTGATGTCCCCAAAATTCAGTGCCTACTTTGTTCATGCTCATTTTCAAATCACTTGTATGTTGGCCAGCATCCCGCATTGTCATGCCAGGCTGACCTGTCATACGCGTTTCTAATCACACACATGAGAAGAGATGCGCACTGCTGTACTTTTATACAGCATGGCATGCTGGATAGATACCACTGGCCATTAGGACATTCCAGCTGAAGGGAGTGCAATGTTGGATGCAGCGCTGACATGCATGCAATGCAGGCAAGGGCCCGGCTATCATCCATTGGCCTTCTTGCTCTAGTCCCTTTCCAGCCATCAGCAGTCACAGCAATCAATGCCAGCATAGCTCAGGTGCCTTTATCTTCACAAGCTGCTAGTCAACATCGTTGCTCAACAGCCCTGACAAAGACGATTGCACTGGCATCTGTTTATCCTGTATGCCTCACACTTGCAACTGCTGCAGTTAGTGCGCAGACACTGCTGCAGAATGCTCACCAGCAGTCAAGCTGTCTGATCCACATAGAACAATTGATTTTTTGATCATGCGATTGTCACGGTCTCTGATCTTTGTAGCATAAGTGACCTTTTGATCATGCGTTTGCTGAAATCTGTGTGCAGGTAGAGTTCGCAAGGTGTTCTCAGAAGTGTCCCATGCTCAAATCAGCTCATCGGCGGCAAGCAGCAAGTTTGGCAGCAGGATTGGCTTGCTTTGGACTGGAGGATGTAGCCATGCAGCATAACATGGGATTTGTTCATGCCATGTGGCATTGTCTGGCCTGCTATGCTGTGTCCAGTGCCAATGCTCTTATCAAGCACAAGGAATGTGAGCTGCACAACTTCGCAGGGTGACAAAAGCACACAGCAATTTCGCCACACAATGATAGACAGTCTGAGCTATTTGTTATTTATTGGTCATTGTTCATGACATCATGCAAGGGGGCTAGAGGGAGCCACCACCAGGATACATCCGTCTTGCCACTATGAGTCAGAGGTGTACCCTAGTTGCATGAAGTGTGCTGTATATAGTCAGGCTAGGCACCAGCAAGGACTCTATGTTAGCCCATTTAGTGCAGAGGCTGCAAGTGCAATGCTCAGGCCTGCACAGCCATGCAATATTGACTATACTTTGCAGTTTGTGAAGCCCTATTTGAACATGTGTTGCTGCCCCTCTCGATGATGGAATATATTTGTTTTGGTAGTGTTATCTTGACCAGCCAATTTCTTCCCTGTGAAAGCCCCAGCTGCCAGCAGTGTTGTTGCTGACTGTACAGCTGACTTGTTGCTGTTGTCCCAAGACCACTCAATCTACGTTCTGCAGTGCCAGTCTTTTTCTGTCATAGGTACCTGGCAGAAGTATCTGATACTAGGGGACACATATGTAGCAGCTCCTGGACTAGCTTGAGTGCATCAGCCTGCTTCCTGTATGCAAGATATGGAGATGCGAAAACAGAGACCTCTTTGCAAGAAGGACACATGAGAAGCCTGTGATCACAGGCAGATACAGTTGGGACCATAAGTCCTGCGCAGTATGCATATGCTCTGATAGTCTTGCGCAGCATGCTCTGACAGAAAAAATGGATTGCAGAGCACAGCATGGTACCTTGTTACTCACAACTGTGACAACCGTGAGTCAGCATGGTCTTGCATGTCGCCTGACCAAATTCCGAAGCCAAAACTTCAGGCTTTGTCCCAATGTCAGGTCACTGTTGCTGAGACAAGCTTGTCCACTCAGCCGGGCCCTGGCATTTCTTGTGCAACAGCTCTGGCTGATTGGGCTCTGTGTTGCTGCTCAAAGTGGACATCACAGCTGTTGTCGCAAATGTTGCCAAGCAGAATGTGATCTGCAAGCATCTCAGCTGCTAATTACACTTGTATACATACACAACTACTTACTGTAACACTTGAAAGTGTTTGTGTCCAGCCCTGATTACTGCTTGCACACTGGTGTCACCAATGAGCTGTCGACAGTTCCGTGCCAATGAACTTGTACACAGCAAGTTGTGCCGATTGACCAGGCTTGCAGACAGATTCGAATCAGATTCGAATCAGACCAGGCTTGCAGACCAGGCTTGACCAGGCTTGCAGACAGATTCGGATCAGTGATCACTGATGAGACATCAGAATCTCGGGGATTTTACAGCCCGTTGGTCGTTGACCCTGAGCGGATCCACGAGCATACTCCGGCGATATGCAGCACATACTCCTTTCGTCGTGTTGAGCTTGAATTGAGGACTGATGACCTCTGTGCAATACTGTGCATCTGCGTGCCTCGACTGGCTTGCTTGACGAATACAGTGCCAACAGGGTCACAAGCCATAGGGTAAGGACGACAAAGATGCTTCGTGGTTCCTCCTCTGGCCAACGGCAAGCAGCATCTACGTCCGCCTTCGCAAACATTGACAATAAAAGTTTGAGAGTAAGCAGAGATCTTACTCGTGGCCTAAACAAGTGCTACAAGCACAATCAGGTAAGGTCTACAGTCTCAAGTATCTGGCAAGCATTCTGGCCTGGCTGCTACCCGAAGTCTGCAGAGCTCACAACTGCCGTGCCTTGACATACTCAGTTGTTTGTTGCAGGTCCCTGCTCAGGCGACAGCCAGCCTGAAAAAGTGTGTAGAGGACTATGAGCCGCGGCTTGAGGCTTTGTTAGCTGAACTGCAAGCCTTGCCTGTGCCAACTCCTGCTGACAGAGATGCGCTGAAGGTGACTGTCATTGCTCACGAGTCCTTGCAACAAGCTGCTCCATCGACATCTTTGCTTCGTCAGGCCCCTTGATCTTTCGTTGCGCTTTGCATCATGACATCACTCGGGCTGCAATCTTTGACAGGAGTCCCGTAAAAAGTTAGATGAAGCCTTTGACCAGTTCTCAGCAGCCAAGAAATTGAAATTTGAGAACAACATGGTCGAGTTTTCTGGGACTGCCCTGGCGCAGATCTTCAAGGCTGTTCAAGGTGGACAGGTGTGTGAGCAGCCAAGTGATTGCTTGCTGCAATTGTCATTTCATATGATGCATGCAGCTGCCTTGCAGTCAGCAGCCAGTGCACAACTCAATCAGTGTTCACAAGTGCGCAAGGAGCATGCGCTGTGCACAAATGCGTGGAAGTCAGCACACAAAGGTGGTTTGCAGGCGGAGCGCATGGTCATAGATACGTGTGGGAACTTGGCTTTGTGCGCCCCGCTGGCCGGTGCTCTGCAGGACTTTAAAAAGGTTAGCTGTGACTTTTAAGTGATTTTGCCCCCTGTACACACCGTACTGCTCCATATTGCCCGCAGCAACTTCGCATTATCTGCCTGGTTGCCTGCATGAACAGTGGCTGGTATCTGCTTTGTATTTGCATCCAAAGCTGAGGGCTGTCGTGTATCTGCAGCAGTACTGCAATGATTCAGGCTTCTGCAATGGTTTGTGCATCAATGCCTCTCTCTGTGAAGGTCTTCAGCCTGTTTGCCAGGCGCACGCAGTCTGACTCCTTGTGTGATGATGATGCAGGATCTGCAGCAGCTGATGGCCGACAAGGAGGCCTCAAAGCACAAGGCGATCCAGGATGCAGTTGCCAAGGCTGCCGAGGAGAAGCAGAAGGCCGCCGCGCAAGCTGATCAGGTAAGGCTTTGGTTTGCTGGCCTCCTTTGAACAGGTCCAATCCGGTGGTGACCTTTCTTGAGCATCATTACACAACCAAACACCATGCAACTTAACGACGAAAGTGGGATGCTTGGACTGCTGCCAGCATGGAAGTGGGTGACAAGTCTCCTGAGCTTGATCTGGCCCCCATGCCATGCTTCTAGCTGTCATGACATCATGTGTGTCTCCAAAGCAGGTGTGGGCAATTGCAGATGACAGCGTCTGTGCTGGTGAAAAGACAAGAAAAAAGAAAATCTTACGCCGTTAGGCGTGATAACGGGAACGCGCACACGGCTTGAACGTAACCCGAGGCCGTTAAGCCTTTAAGATTTCGAGCAGTATGTGCCCTACCTACTTGACCACCCGGCAAGGACGACCGGAGTTCCGAAGTATATTACGGGTTCGACTAGAGAGAAATAGGCAGAAGTTGAAGTCTACAGACCTTGAGTTTGAACCCGAGACCTTTCACTAACTAGCCAGCAGTCATGTACCGTCCGACCACCAAGACGTTCTGTGCTGGTGCCTACTCTGCAGTCCAACTCAACCATACAGCTTATGCCCAAAGCCCATCAGGGCCACATTGCTGCATCCATGACGGCTGTAACCTCCACCACCACCACTTCACCATCTTCTCTTAACCATCTCATGGTTAGTGAGCAATTGCATGCTCACCAAGACTCAGCAAGAATGCAACAACCAGGCAGTTCCTGGCACAGTCCTGGGAAGCAGGGCAGCTTCGCTTTGCCAGATGTGTTGTGTGTGAGTCATGGCAGAACTAGTCGAGGCTGCAGGACAAGAGTCAGCTTTCTGCAAGACGAGCCATCTTTAGCCCAACACTGTCCTGCTGACCTCTGGCCAGGGCCATGCTTGCATGACTGATCTCACTGTCTTTCTTTATCACAGGAGAAGGCCGAGTGGATGGAGCAGAACGCAAAGCTGCAGTCTCAGCTGCATGCGACAAACCTGAGGGAGATTGCAGCCCGCAGGTCCCTGTCTGCCTTGAAGCAAGACCTGTGTGCGGCCAGACAGCATGCAAGGGACATTGTGCGGGATGTACCTGTTTTGCAACAGCTTGCTGACCAGCATGCTTCAGATATTAAGGTACCCTTCATTTGCATGCCATGCTTGTTCTCCAGCCCTGTATGCTTGCTGCAATTCAGAAGCGTGTGGATGATCCCTGCCACATTTGGCATACAAACGAGCATCCAGTGCATGGACACTGAGTGACAACTAGCTTTGGCAGAGTACTCTGGTTCGCTTTGCATTGCTAACAAAGTTTTAGTCTGCTTGCAGATGTTCTTCCATGACCTGGAGCAGCGCGTGGAAGATGCTGACATGCTTCAGCAGACGCTGAGGACTCAGCTGAGCGCTGAGACCGAGCGAGCATTGAGCAGTGAGGCAAGGGTCGTCACACTAGACTTGCACTTGAAAGAATCACGTGCCAAGGTGGCCAAGCTTGCTGTGCAAGTAGAAGACCTCGAGCAGGAGCAGGTGTGTGTACTCTGCATGCTTGTAGTTGACATGTCTGCTGACAGATCACAGCATGTGGTGAGTGAATGAATGCATGAGTGTCAGGATGAGTGAGTGCATGCATGAAGGGATGGACGGGTGTCTGGGTGGTTCAAATGTAATTGTGTGTGTGTGTGTGTGTGTGTGTGTGTGTACAATGAACAAGTGAGACAAGGAATGAACAGATGAATGAATGGGCGCACGCTTGGATGGAGCCATATAGTGAACAAGTGAATGAACAATGACGTTACATGACAAAGGTTGGTCAGACTTTTGGACGCATGCGCCCAAGAAGATCAGATGGACCAGGCTAGCAGGATACCGCTGCCACTTACAATAACTGTGGGTTCTACACCTAGGCCATAAACGGTCTAGCATTGCCCTTTGTTTGACCCTTTTTCCCATTCTGGTGCACCCCTCTCCCCCCCCCCTCCCCCCCCCCCCCCAGCCAGGCTATCAACAGGGCATGAGGGCATTTTGAAGGGGCCAGACCTCCTGTGACCCCTGGTGCCTGTTTGGAAAAGCCCATGCCAAATGTGAGCTGAGAGGCTGAGCTGCCTGTCAGGTTGCAGATGTCATGTGCTGGCTTCTGCTGAAGTCTAGGTCTTGGTGCATCATTGGCCAGCATTAACTAAAACATTTCTTGAAAGTAGAGACATGTTTTTAATGTCCCCAAGCATTTCTGAGTGTAGATTTCTAGTGTAAAAATGACGTTTTTGAGTTAGAACAGACGGTTTGGGATTGACAAGAGCAACATGTATTTAAAAAGGGTTCATTCACAGATCATGGACTCATATGTGCCCCATCATATGGTTTCTGAGGCCTGACATACTCTTGTGAGACTACACAGGGGGCAAAGCATGAGACCATCACAGGGCTGACTCATGAGGGGCAGGAGCTGAAGGAGCAGGTGGCCGCCCAGCAGTGCACCCTGAACAGATTCCAGGTATGAACATATACACCTGACACGTCGTATGTCTGTGAGTCTGTGTGTCTAAATGCATGGCTGCACAACATTACAACCAGCAGAAGCACCTTAGGGTTTCTACGCCTGTTTTTGTGTGGGGGTTGACAAGGCAGAGAGCAGGGGACAGGTGAAACATGTGTTCTTCTCGGCATTTTCATCCCTGCAGATGCTTTGGAAATGCACAGCTGTTGAGTTTTGCCTGTATGTACATGACATTGCTGGCTAGGTTTTCAGTCCTTATTCATAGTGCCGCTTACCTCCTGACCATTGCCATGCCGTGCTGTGCCGTGCCATGCTGTGCCGTGCCGTGCTGTGCTGTGCTATACTTTGCTGTGCTGCGCTGTGCTGTGCTGTGCTGTGCTGTGCTGTGCTGTACTATGGTGCACTATGTGAAGATGACCTTGTCATGGCTGTAGAGTCTGGCCTACTTTTCAACAACGCCAATGTGGGAACAAATGTCTGACTGGACGGGAGCTCAAGTGTGGCTGATAAGACTGCCTGAAACAAGATGCACATGTTTGCGCAGAGGACAATACACTGTGGTTGTGTTCTGCACATGCTGGAAGCAAGGATGACAGTCCAGTACTGGTAAGTCTGATGTATGACTGAGCTTTTGGTCTGCAGGTCCTTGAAGATGATTTGGCAGCAGCAGAGGAAGCGCTGGCAGCAGAAAAGGTTGCTCACGGCAGTGCTGTCACATCTTTGAAGGCAGACCTGGATGTGGCCCAGCAGGAGGCTTCTTCCCTCCAAAACCAGCTGAAGGCGTTGGAGTCACAGTTGGCTGCTGGAAAGCAGGCTTTTGGCACTGCCAGTCACACCGCTGCCAGCTTTCCACGGAAAGCAGCTCAGCAGCAGGCAGCAACTGAGAAGCAGGCTCAGGCGGACGCAGACTGGACAGTCCCCTCATACCAGACTCCTGTAAAGGGCGCACAGCAGATCGTAGCGGCCCTCCGCACACAGCTGGGGGCAATGCAGGAGGAGCTGGCAGAGAAGGCTGCTGATGAGACTGCCAACTGGGCAGTCAGCAGCCTCCTTGATGACTTGCTGGCAGCAGAGCAGCAGCTGTCAGTGGGTCCCAGCGTGCAGCAGGCACACCAGGCGGGTGGCAACTCTGCTGCTGACCTTCACATGCACCTGGACCGGGCAGATGGCAACAGCCAGTGCTTGCAGGAAGTGAGTGCATGCACATCCTGTCATTCGCATGCAACAACACATTTTACTTTGACAAGTGGCACTTCCATGACCACATTTTGATTTGTGAAAAGGTGTGACAGCCTCAGGAACAAATCAAGAAGTGTTTACTCACTTGCCAGAATTTTTGTTTGTCCTCTCACTTACTTTTCTGTATGCTTGCTTGCCCGCTTGCTGGCTCGCTCACTTACTCACTGACCTATTTGCTAACCAAGGCATCATCTGAATTTGCAGGGGGCACATGGCAGTTTGGTTGATGAGGGGCAGGGTGAGCAGGCTGGCGCAGAAGCAGTGGCAGCTCTAGGGCACCGAACAACAGGTCTAGGACATCAGGTGGAAGAGGAAGAGGCAGTCCAGCGCCGCCCTTCCCCACTTCACCTACCCCTTCTTTCCACACTTCCTTCCCCGCTTCAGGTACACCTTCCTTCCCCGCTTCAGGTCCCCCTTCCTTCCACACTCCCTTCCCCACTTCAGGTACCCCTTCCTTCCACCCTTCCTTCCCCACTTCAGGTAACCCTTCCTTCCCGACTTCAGGTACCCCTTCCTTCCCCATTTCAGGTACCCCCTCCTTCCTCACTTCAGGTACCGCTTCCTTCCCGACTTCAGGTACCCCTTCCTTCCCCACTTCACGTACCCCTTCCTTCCCCACTTCAGGTACCCCTTCTTGCATTTCTTGCATCATTACTAAGCTATGTGCGCACTAAACAAAGTCAATGGCTCAGCTGAGTGGCTGATGGATGGCATCTGCTTACCAGTCTGTGCTGCATCAGTCATGTTGGATGCCATGCTTGGACGCCAGTGTGCAGCAAGCCTGTCTTACACTATTGCCAGCGCTTGCCCTGATGTACATCTCACTTGAACCTTTTGACATCAAATGATTCGTCAATGCATGTTGCATTGCAAGGCAGCTGGTCTGCGTGTTTATGTCATAGCTGAGATAGGCACGGCGCCGTGGAAGTCTGTCAGTTGCACTCCATGGGCTCAAGCATGAGTCACGTGAGCAGGTGAATGATGGTGTCAGGGCTTGCATGTTGAGTCTGCCTTGCACACTTTCCGACCTGTGATGATATCAGATGAAGCAAATCTCACTTGGGTAGTGTGATGCGCAGGAACTGCACAGCTCTGTGAGCAAGATGTCTGAGAGCAGAGAGGGCCGACCTGAAGCTGAGCATACCAGTCAGCTGACGGCCGCCCTGTGCCAAGCTCACCCCCCTGCTGCACCCCAGGTACCGTACTTGCTCAAAATCATCCCGCAAAAACAATGTGATAGTGCCCTGCGGGATGCAAATTAATTCCTCCAGGGGTGCGGGAAAGTCACCCGCGGGAGTAAAAAAAAATTCCCTAGAGCCGTGAAAAGTGACAAAAGTCGTCAAAATGGCTGTTTTTGCAACAAATGAGCCCGTGCAAGCGGTGCAGGTGACTGGGCTGCAATTGCATGAGCTTTCGCTGCAATGGCCAGGTTGAAAGCTTTCGTTTTGCCTGTCGAAACTGTATTGCACAACGCTCTGCGGGACAACTGTGGAAATTAGCTAGGGTCGTGCGGGAAAGCTGCGGGAACGTCTAAGTTAATTCCATTTTTTAGGGTGCGGGATGATTTCGAGCAGGTACAGTATGTTGGCAGCATGCATGCCCCATGCCTGTGTTCAGGATCCTGAATCATGCCAGTTGGACCTGCTGTGATCACATGTGCGGTGGCTAAGTGGTGATCAAAACACTGCGTCGAGAGTTCTGCCAGGCACATTGTCTTTGTGTTGCAGCCCTTGGGGTATCAGATGCAGCAGCAAGGTACAGTCTGCTTCCCGTGAATTGCACACGCAAGCTGTCACAGCAGGACGAAACAGAGCTCTGACATGAAGTGTGAAGCCATGATGAGAGTATGCATGAGGTGTACCATGATTGCCTGCAGGAAGGGGTAGCATTGGTACAAGAAGGGTCCAGGGGGCAGGCCAAGCATGGGGCTCCCACTGCCCTCCTCCAGCAGGAGACCCCTGGCAGGGACCCTAGTGCCCTGCTGGTATGCCCTGTGCAATAGTGGCTCCCAGTTGATGCACTGCTGCTAGCTTCTGTGCTTTGCTATGCCACCCTGTGCTGTATGGTATTATGGCATGCTTTGCCGTGCTACGCTATTGCTTTGTCATGCTACTGCTGTTGAGCTTGCTGCTGTTGAGCACCTCTCTGCAGGTGAGGGCACCTTTCAAAGCTGACATTGTGTTGTGACTTTGCGAGTGTGCTGACCATGGTGCTGTCATAACCAGCTGTGGTGATTTTGTGGGTGTCACGAAATTGCTGAGAAGCCTTTATGATATTCCTCTCAGACATCAGCCTGGCAGCATGCATGCTGCTACGCATGAACGTTTCTTCCAAAGCTGTCAGCCAGCAGATTTGGCTCAGAAATTGGGCGACTGACTGTACAATGTTGCAGCGTGTCATCAAAGCTCTCGTGAGTAATGCTGAAAGCAGTGTCACACACACATACCCAGGATGGCTGATGTTATACAATGGCTATGCTGTGCAGGAGCTTCATGGATCTGATGCTGACTTGAATGAGGTCAGGGGAGGCCGGCCTGAAGCTGATGACAGCACTCAGCTGACAGCCCCCCTGTGCCAGACTCACCCCCCTGCTGCACCCCAGGTATGCTTGCTTGTGCTTTTTGCATTGGTCAATCACATGGTTCCTCATGGTGTTTTCTGGCATGCACAATGGCTGATGTGCAAATCCCATTCTAAGCACTGCAGGTCCAGTGTTGCATCCTCACTTGTCACAACCAATGATAGCATACATGACATTGGTGCACAGCATGGCATTGAAAGTGAGTTCAAGTAATTAGCAGTGGGCATCCCGATCTGTGGTGAGCAATTGTGCAGTGGTGCTGTGGAGCAGCACTTACCATCAGGTCCCTTGCAACACCGGAGCATGCTGCACAGGCTTGCTGTGACATGCATGACATTGTGATGCGTGCTTGTAGGATGAGCCCGCATTAGAAAAAGAGGTGCCCAGGGGTCAGGCCAAGTATGGCAGCCCCATTGGCCCCCTCCAGCAGGAGACCCCGGGCAGGGGCACCACCACTCTGGAAGTAGGCCCTATCATATTTCAAAATTGTGGTTTTGCAACTGCTCTGCTGTCAGCTTTGTGTCATGGTATGCCATGCTATGCTATGCCATGCTATGCTATGCCCCAGTCAATGTATTGGCATTGGTACTGTTCATATGCAACACCTGCATAATGATTGTGGCTAGTGTATGCAGGGCGAGCGTGGTATGGAGCGAGAGTTCCAAGCTCTCCAGCAGGAGTTGCAGGACTCCAAGACTGCCTTGCACCTCTCAAAAGACCGCCTGCAGGAGCAAGATGCTACCATTGAGAACCTGCGCAATGAGGCAGACGTATGTTTGCTAGTCTAGTAGATGCACGCAGTTCTGTTGTCTGACGCAAGCACTTCACCAAGCAGTTCATTTGTCAAAAGTCTGTACTTGCAGTGCTCAGAGAGCATTTGGTGTTGCCGTATTTTCCCTTTGCCAAGGCATGCCATGCGTTTCCATGTCTCTTATGTTGACTCTTCCCAGTGTATACCATGTTTCTTATGTTGACACCTCCCAGTGCCACACCACCAAACGCTTCTTTGACAAAGCAACTGCACCCAGCCCCACTGCGGTTGCCAGACAGCCAACTTGCTGCCTGATGAGCACATCTGCTGTGTGCCTTGTGTGGATACTACTCAAGCATTCTGCAAACTCACTCACTCACTCACTCACGCACTCACTCACTCACTTCCAATGCATTTGCAGGCCACCTGGCAGCAAATGGATGGACGGCAGGAGGAGCTGACGCAGCAAGTCAAATCCTTGAAGGCCAGCCTCAGGAGAGCAGGTGCACACGATGAGGAGGCATACAGGCATGATATCCAGGAATACGAGAAATCCTGTGAGGTGTTTGACCGGTATGGGGAGCCTGTGAGACCAGCTGAGAGCTTGAAGGCAATGTGGCCCGAGATTGGCCTGCCACCACCAACTGACCCTCGCCTGGTCAAATCTGTGGTCCACCTCAATATGCAACCGGAGGAGCTGGCGTTCCATGTAAGCACACCTTTTTATTTTGGTGCTTTTGTTGTTTTCTAGTGTCTTTCTATATTCCAGCACTTTGTTTTGTTAGCTTTCACGGCATCATCATGAGTCAAGACCCTGTGCCTGCAACCACATACCACATTGGAGCCCTGTCTGGATGTGCGTGAAATGTATCATGCTAGGCTCATTGAAGCCAACCCCTCTCTCCAATCTATTGTTGATAACAGTGATCATGCTTGTGCACGAAGCAGATAGTGATGAGGCTACATGTAGTTGTTAGCAGGGTACATCCATGCATACGGTACGCACCCCTAAAAAAACACCAGGCATGCTGAGTGATGTGCTGTGTGCGCTTTGCATGCTATGCAAAGACACCCCAGCAGGTGCATGCAAACATAGCACCATGTGTACATTCAAAGGGGCTTTCATTGAAAGCTTGTTGATGGCGGGATGTTTCTGATCCTTGTTGTGCAAATAAAATAGAATAATAATAACAATAATAATAACAGCAACAACAATAATAGTTATAATAATAATAATAATAATAATAATAATAATAATAATAATACTGCAATTGGGTGCACAGGTGCCGCGGTATGGGCTGGTGACCACAGCCAACTGCAAGCAGCTCATGCTGTTCCTTGAGGACAGGCATGGGGAGGCCGGTGTGGACAACCAGGACCTGGGCCTCACACTGTTGAGGGCTGCCCAGGTCAATGCTCAACCCACACTTGCACAACCTTGCTGTCAGTCTGCAGCGCATGTCTTTGTCTGTGACCCATGCTGCTCTATCATAGTATATTCCTTGCCCACATGCAATGCTGAATGTTGTGCACCTTCACTGTTGCAGCCATGCATCCCATGCAGCAAACACATTTGCGTGTGCTGATTGATAAGAATGCTTCAGCATACATAGTCAACACGTTTACATGCTGGATGTGTATACCAGAACACGACGTTGGAGCTGCTGGAGTAAGCATGCATTCAAGTGAGCCCAGTGCAAACTCTGACTGCCCATGCATGAACCATTCCAACACTCCGCTCCTCAGAAAACACGGCCTTTGAGCTTGTTTAGTTGTGCAGAGTGTATGGGTGGCAGCAAACCTCATCCCATGGGCGCATCACAATGCGGACCTGAACTTCAAGGGGGTCAGTGGCAGGCCCCCCTTGAGCCCAGCAGACCAGCGCCGCTGGTTCACAGTCAGAAGCCGTGAAAGTCTGCAGGACCCCGCCCCCCTGTTCAACGGGTACTTAGCAGGTGGGTTGCTGTCAAAGCTTTCACCATGCAAACCCTCAGTAGTGCATTGATCCTGGTGTCCAGCTCTTGGCCAGGCTTGCAGTCAAGCATGACTGCAGATTGGCTTGGCTCCGCCGGTGTTACTCTCATTAACTTACATACTTGCCACGTTTAGATTTCATGTTGAGTCCTGTGTAAGTATTCCTCATGAGCTGATGGGCAATGCAGCACTGGTGCAAGGTCGCTACCTTTGATGTACTGCTCTTACTCACGCTGACTTGCACAGACAGAATGCTCAAAATTTGAATCCTAAAACTCGATTTGAGAATGTTGAGAGTGAGTGCAGGAATGATGGCTGAGTCAAAGCAGGGTGGCAAGCTGTATCTTGGTTGGAAAGGGGAGACACAGGACAAGGTGTGCTTTGGGTGTGGGTGAGTCAGCCTCCCAGCTTTGCGCGAGCATACCTGCTGTTGCCATCACACACGCCTGACAGACAGCATTGCATTGCGTATGGAGGACACAACTGAGCATACCTGCTGTCACGGTGTCAGCAGTGACACACAGACACTGCTTCTTGCCGTAATGCGGCCATCAGAAAGGTTTTTGATGATGTGGTGAAAACACGTGATGCTTGATACACAGGGAGGAGTGGGATGGAGATGTTGATGACGATGGGGAGCCAGTTGGTGTGCACCTCCAGGTGGTCAATCTACACTGCCCGACATGTGCCAGATACAAGAAGGATGGACAGCCAGAAGCTGGGGACTATGCTCTGTGTGTGCCATGCGCTCAGAAACAGGCGCAGGTCGGTAGGTGTATACGCGCAGATGGCCAAATCCACGAGCTGCCAGTCACTAGAAAGACGCCTGAATTCTTCCTAAAGGATGCAGCCAATCCTCCTCCTGAGAAGAAATGCTTATGTTGCAAAGGCACCGTCTGACTCACCAGGACAGGACTGGTCGAGTCTTAGCCGGCAATGCTCATGGTGTAGCCATTTCTGGCTTGTAGTGAATGCTAGCATGGTTGAAAAGCATGCAGACAAAGCATGCAAACATCATCGTTGCCCTAGTACCACTCGTGTCCTGGCTATGCACTGGACACACAACATTGTAGCTTAAGTGTAGGCGCTCAGTCAGAAGGATGAAGGGTGCACTTTTGTGTACCTCTCAAAGTAACTACTTGATATCATAGTGCTCTGCAAATTGCCATCTCACAGGGAACATTTCTGTATATAATTTTCATCAATTGGTTTGAATTTTACAAATGTACAGCTTTGAGAGCAAGCATGGCCTGATTGTTGCTGTGCTGCAAAGGCTGCCGACACAACACATCCACTCCTCATGTGGCAGCTCTTCTGTTTAGGTACTCTGAGTAATGCTTTTGACAGTACTGTTGGCTACCAGTATCATGGATATCATGGATACCAGTATGAAAGTGTGTAAAGCCATGCTGGTGTGTTTTTGAGCGGCAGCGGGGTATACCTGGTGCAATTGGTGTCACAAATTGCTTTAAATTGTATACAGTGACGATGCATCCTTTTGCACACAGTACATCCAGAAAGCTTTTGCTTTCTGATGTACCTAGACGCCATCCTTGATGCGCTGGGCGTGGGTTCACGGCTGAGCTGTGAAGCCTGTCTGTGCCTGAAAGGGTTTTTTTTATCAGCAAAACATTGATGCATGCAAGCATGAGGTCTGATTGCCCTGCATGCAGGCAAGGCCACGCATTGAGAATCAGGAAAATCCGTTCAAGTCAACGCATTCATTTCCGTGGGACCTGCTGTTTAATGTTCGCATTCGTGCGCGCGGGTGGTTTCTGCGCTGTGCTCTTGCAATCAACGTGATTGTGCTTGGAGTCACAAGTAAGCTTTGCCTCCAGCCAGATGCCTTGCTTGCATGCGAAGCCCTGTCTGAGTTCCTTGCCGCGTTTGAGTCCGATCTTGGCAACCCCACCGCAGCACACGAGCCGTCAGAGACATGTTCAGTCAGCGTAAGTATCAACATGCAAATGCAGGCGTATCCTGTTTCCGTGCGCGAATCTGCCTGTGCACAGGACAATTGATGCGCCATGGACTGACATAGCTTGTGCTTGCTGCATTGAGCTGACTAATTGTACTCGTCTGCGTGCAGACAATGTCAATCTACTGATTCTACAGCACACAAAGTGCCTAGACGAGCCATCTTGATCAGTCTTGCAGCAGGTTCACTTTGGCCCACAAAACAAGCACAAGGCAGGTTTTTGCAGGTTTCATGCAGCGTCCAGGACGCTGGTCATTGCATGTGCTGACTACAACAGGGCTGCATGAATCTGAGCTCACTGCATAGATGCAGCAACCAGCTGTGTACCAGCAGGCCTAGCTGACATTGCAATCTGAGTGCAGCATTTGGATGGGACGGTGAGTCAGCTGCATTAGGTTCATGCGCAATTGGGCCGCCAGGGGATGACTGCAGACGACAAGTCTTGCTGTACGTTTTCTCTCTGCACAGAAAGGTTTTCGTAAAGTCTGACCTCTTTCCTGCTGCCTTCTGTCTATCACTCTCTAAGGGGGGATGTGCGCCTGTTCCTATCTGATTCCAAATCTTGCAATTCTCCCTTGCATTGCAAAGCAGCAAGACAAACAGCAATGTGAGCCACAAAAATCAGCACATGCCTGGCATTTGCCTTGTGTACATTCTGCTGTACACAGTGCCCACACAGAAAACACCTTGACTTATCCAGAATCTGTCCACTGCCTGCATGTTCTGGCCTGCTCTCAAAGCATGGCCTTCCAAACATTCAAAGCAAATTGCAGGCGGGATAGTACTCAGAAGGAAGACTACAAAGGATCACAAAGGACATCAGCTTCAAGTAAGACTTCATAACACTCAACCGGCTTGCATCACTTGTCAGGGTAGATCATCTACCTGCTCAGCAGGTGCCTTGACCAGACACTGCTTTCCTCACCTGGTACAAGTTGGGAATCCATGCTTTGCCATGGCATGGAAGTTGTACGTGCAAATGAGCCATCACCCATTGCCATGTGATAGCAGTGGCAGCACTAGACCCCAGAGCCAGATTTTGCTCATTGCCATGTGATGCCTTGCAGCATTCCCATGAAGTTCAAGTCACTTGCATCACCTTATGTGCAAGCTCAGCATTCCTGTTACTTGCACACTTGCCAGCAGGAAGCGCTTCAGCTGTGGCATGAACGTTGTGCTGCCACTGCAGTGCCAAATGTTGGTGTCCCAGTCTCACAGATGGATGACAGCTACACAAAGGAGTCGGCTACACTAAGCGAGGCCATCATCAAGTACGGCACACTGGACTTGTATGACCCTCAGCGAGTCCAAGTCATCAATGTAAGCTACCCATTTATGCACAGTCTGGTCTGGCTGCAGATCATTGTCAGAAATACAGTGGCATGGTCCTGTTAGATGATCACAAATGCTCTGGCATGGTCCTGCCAGATGATGATAAATGCATTGGCATGATCCTGCTAGATGATCATAAATGCACTGGCATGGTCCTTCTAGATGATCATAAATGCATTGGCATGATCCTGCTAGATGATGGTAAATGCATTGGCACAGTCCTGCTAGATCATAACAAATGCATTGGCATGGCCCTGCTAGATGGTGACAAGTACCATGACCCGCCAGCTTGTGATTATTCTTTCACATGCTGGCTAGCATAGCAAGCATTGTGCAGGTGTGCTGCATAGATGACTGCAGCTGAGATCCCCCTGTGCTTGATTTGCTCACTACAACAAGGCTGTGTACGTGCACCTAGCTGCTCAATGCATTGCAACACATCACCATGTGGCTGACTGCTTCCTGTTCACACCAGTGCTACCTGTTGCAACAAGTTACTGTGCAGTTACTGTGCAGTTACTGTGCAGTACGCTCTTGCCAAGGGCTGCCAGATCTTGTTTCACTTGAGACCAAGGCTTGCATGCAGGGCGCAAACCCTGCAGGCTCTGCTGACAACGCCCAATGGTGCTGTTTTGCATCACAGAAAGCTGCTTGCAGTGAGTTGAATCAGGACATACCCAAGACACTGCCATAGCTATCAGGAAATTCAAACAAGGAGCTGTTTGGGTGTATGGCTCTCACACATCTGACGTGTGACGCCTGCTTGCAGCTGCTCAAGTCAGATGCTCGGCTGTGGACCAGTAAGTATGCCAGAGGCGGGAGTGTGAGGAAGCCAAGTGCTCGCAAGATCTACATTGTGGTGGATGCACTGCAAGGACACTTGACCTCTAATGGGTAAGCAGGCTGTCTGAGCATGTTGACTAGACTGATCATGCCATCACAAGCCTTGAGATTAGCTGCTTGTGGTCCCTGTTCTGGCCCCTGGGGAAGGGGGTGAGGGGGCTTGCTGCTCAAGCAACATTGCAGTTTGCAAATTTACTGCTGATGTGATACATCTTGTCATATGTCATACGTCTTGGCTGATGTGGTACATGTGGCATTGCAGTTTCAACTGGCCTGTTGTGTCTCTGTTGAGCAGCAGGTTTGCCAACTGCTTTGGTTGTGCTTATGTCCATATCAGCAGTGAGTGGTGCAGCAAGCATGAGCAGACGCTTGTTGTTGGTGCAGATTTGCGCCATTCCCCAAAGCAAAGATGGCCAAGCTTTTGGGGGACATGCAAGATGCAAAGGCACTTCTGGCAGAGGGCAAATGACTCATGCACTTGGTTGCATTGAACCATAAGCTGAGCAGAATGCACATGTACAAACTTTTGCAAATGTTGAATCATACGCTGAGTGATGCAAGTCTTGGATCAGGCAGACAATCAAAGGCTGTCTCGATCCTTTCAGCGCTTGCATCATGATGGCATCACGCTTGACACTGGCCAGTGTATGGACTCATCATCATTTACCATGTTGGACATCTGATGCTCATACCGTTCTGTTATGCTCCTCATTGACTGTTGAGCTGGGCCGCATGATTTGGGTCAAACGTCTTGTAATCGAACCGACTGCATTCATGTGTCTTACGCGATGTGCTCTTTGGTCTTGAAGCATTGTGTTGATTCTTGACAAGGTGTCAAACATATTGTCGGGCAAGTGAAAAACAATGGCAGATGCATACATGCGCCCAGGCAAGCAACCGAGCATATCGCTGCTATGTTTCATGAGCGATATTGCGCATGAAGATCAACATCAAATGGGCAACACCAACAGGATCTACTGAAATGTCAGGAATGGTGCCAGGGATCTAAAGGGGAAGAGTCGACTGCCAACTGCACACATCAGACCACAATGCGCACTCTGAGCCAATATCAGATTCGGCTTCATTCTAATCTGCCACCTGCTGATCACAACACTGCATCTTGCCATTACCTCACCAAATTCGTCTATGAAATCAATGTTGACATGCAATGGTCTCACAAATCAAAGCAACATCACAGCTGCATGCATGCCAACTTGCGCCTCAGCAGTTCAGCTGCTGTTGGAATTGCAGCGCTGCTGCGGCCATCACAGCATTCAATAACAAAAGTCCTTGCACTGATCACTGCTGACACATCTAGCGACGGGGCTTTGAACTTGGACTGAAAACAGAAGCTGCAAGTGCTCTCATCACTGCATACTCTACGTGGAAGCAAGGGGGGTTGATGCCTGCAGCAACACACTGCTTGTCAATGACATGTTGCCAACCTGCATTTCAAGAGCCACAGCCACAGCTAACAGTGCAGTTGAATGCAAGCAGAGCCATGTCAGCGCCAGCTGGCATAAACCCCCATGGCACTTGCCGCAACATCCTAATGAGTGGGCAAACCACTTTGGGCACACCACAAGCCCAGCACACAATGATGATGATGCACAACCATTGATCTGCGCAGTAGAATAGCCATGTAGATGCAGATGGTGATTGGGCAGTGCTCATTGGGCAGCCAACGGAAGACTTGCCGACCCAGAGCTGCCTGGTTTGTGTGAATACCTCTATCTATTTAAGTAGTTGTGGGCGAAGCGTCTGAGCTAGGGGAAGCATCAGAGGGGGATGACTCTGTTGTGGCAGCAGCAGGGGTAGCAGCAGGGATGGCTGCAGGGGTGACAGCAGGGGTAGCCGCAGGGGTGGCGGCAGGGGTTGCCACTGGCGTGGGGGAGTCAGTAGGGGATGGAGTGGGTGTAGATGTGGGGGATGGGGTAGCCTCAGGAGAAGGGGATGCTGTAGCCTGGGGGGTTGCGGCAGGGGTTGGGGCTGAGGTTGGGCTGGGCGTTGGAGCATCAGTGGGTGATGGAGTGGGTGCACTTGTTGCAGCTGGGGTTACCTCTGGGGGACTAGGGGTTGCCGGGGAGGTTGCAGCTAGGGTCGGGGCAGAGGTTAGGGTTGGGGTAGCTCCCGTTGTTGGGGATGGGGTTGGGGCAGGTGTATCAGCCTCAGTGGGTGCAGGTGTGGCAGCCTCA
>JAABUP010002106.1_pt1 | contig 39878 bp, 50 predicted proteins | sample 5559201 | NCBI WGS metagenome assembly JAABUP01 (sample SAMN10711887, study PRJNA513373) | rock metagenome | isolation source: Antarctica rocks | place: Antarctica | reverse complement strand
CGCCTCATACTTGTAAAAGAGAGTGGGCGGAGGGAGATTGTAAAGTCTGAGGATAGAGAGACCTACTCGCTATCAGATGTGTGAGATGACGAGACGGGTCAGGGCTTACACTCTGCCATGACATCTGCATGCTCGGTCACTGCACCATGGAAGAATCCGCCGAGCTCTGTCCGAGCTTGTTCCTCTGGGAGAGCCATGACTCCGAAAGGTGACGATGATGAGCGTGCTGGAAGATTGCGGTCATTCGATACGCTTCAAGGGCGAAATCACTGCAGGCTGAGCTGTATCGGCAGAGAAACGAGAACATTATCCCGTCTCGCTCACGTCGTTCGAAACCAAAACCGCGTCGCCTATTTTTCCGTGGTTTTATCCGAGCTAAGGAAAATTGGTCTAAATTCAGACGCAAGAATAGTGGATCGTACATGACATTCCTGGAATGGAAGTCACTCTCGCTAATGTCACGACACCTCAATCACTCCTCTTTGGGCTTGTGCTCCGGCGTCTTGTCGATCAACGTCGGCTCCCCAAACGCCCCTTTCAACTTTGGATCCTTGATCATCCTCTGGAAATACGCAAACGCCTCCGGGTACTGATCGCTCCATGCCTTGTCCTTGGCGTATCCGTGTCCAAGGACAGAAGCGAGGGTAAGATCCGCAAGGGTGAAGCTATCGCCGACGAGGTGCTCGCGCTTGGAAGACCCAATTGTCGATGTTGACCATGCGCCGATGAAGAGCCTCGTAGAATCCCGCCTAGGAAAATTAGAGCACTAAGTAAATTGAATGTACACCCACTTGCACCGTCTCGAAGCAACTACAAAAGATACTAAGTGCAGAGAAATTCCGTCACTGGTATGTTCTGTTACTGAGGCGTTCATGTCATCCGGAATACACTATCGTTGAGCGCTTAAATGCAGCACGACTACCTCATAGCTGTTTCAAACAGCAATTCCCCCTTCAAGCCTCACTGGCAGCCTGGTTCATGATCCGGGCGTACACCGGTTGGCCCACAATATCAGGGCTCAACAAGGACCAGATGGCTACTTTTCTTCACCACATCCTAGGCGGTGACAAGATCAGCATCACCCTCGATCGTTCTTGATCCTGTACCCCCCTCGTCCTGCCTGATCATCTATCCTTTGCTTTCGATTGGCAATCCGATCCCTTTCTTTGAAGACTCCGCGTAGAACCCTCTTGGTCAGACTCTTTTAGGCATTGATATTTTGATAAAGTGCCCGGATGGCCCTCATTCTTCGTCACGCGCAGAGGCAACCGAGCTGACCACCCTTTTCAAGTGGTTGTCCCAGATCAGATTGGGCCGGTCCGAACTTCACTTTAGGTGTAAGGATACGATTGGTGCTAGGACATCACTCATTTCCATCAAGAACGGTGCACCCCTGATTGACGAGGTGCCTTGGGATACGGTCTCTGTCGGCCGGTCAAACCATTGATAAACGAGACTAGTAGGAGACCGAGTAGCATCCCGCACTCATATAGTTCGTCACAACATTATAGTTTGACCCTATAACAAGTATGGATCACCTTCCGGACCATACTTGTCGGGCTTGTCCAAGACCATATTAGCATGTGCCAACACCCGATCTCCAACCACAGTATCTCGATACTAAAAACCAAATCTCAGTCTCGGACGCCGCGTCCAGGGAAAGGGAGAGCTGGATGAAGGGACGTACATGCGAAAACTTTGAAATCTTGTGAGGGAAGTGGTGAGAGTGGATGAGTACCTGCCATCATCCACATGGCCGGTCGGAGTTGCTTCCTCATTGGGAGAGGCAACAAATCGGATAGAGGAGGGTTGGTTGTCGATGGATGTGAATACACGAGCATAGACATCTTTCATCGGACGCCCGGTCTCGTCAGCAGAGATCAACGGGAGACGCTTCTTAACCCTACTCACCGAAGATGGGAACCTCAACCATTCCTCCTTCACGTTCGTTACCTGAATTTGAAACCCCCCTGAAATCAAGCCAACTCAAACTCCAGACGGTGAACCCCAAACCCACCGTCTAGATTCACAAGGCATCCCAGTCACCCGGATACACGTCCAACGCCGGGCATCCGCCTTGCCTAGCCGTACCAACCGCTCCTCACCCTCCACGAGCGCACGATCAAACTCGATCGTTCTGCCAACGGACCTTGAGGACCGATCACCCTGGACGGAAGGACAACTCACTCGACTCGAATGACATTCAGATCGTTTTGACCGTGTGGGCGGTTCTACGCTCAGGCGGCCGGCAGAGCCGGGTTTCCGACCGGTCGCCACCACACCCCTTCTTCCCCGCGTTCGCTCATCCGTACGCGACCGCCTTCAGAACTTTGTTGCGCACAAGGATGGAGGCTTTCGCCGCGAGGTTGGAAAATCATTACATAGAGCCTCAGTGGCATCGCGAATGGGAGGCGGACCAGAGGGCTCAAAGGGAGAGAGAAAGGGCGGAAGTGGAGCGAGGGGCAAGGGCGGCCCGAGATGCGGCGAGCAGGGAGAAAATCCTCCGCTTCCTACGTGAAGCAGAGCAGAGGAGGCAGGCTGCGGCTCAGGTGGCGGTGGACAACGAGGCTCGACGTCAACAAGTGGACAATCGGAAGATAGTCAACGAAATGGCCGCGATGTGGCAAAGGAACGATGCGGCCTATAGACGAGCGATAGACGCGAACAATCGAATGGCGATGGCTCAACTGCAGGGTCAGGCAATGTAGGGAATGGCGCAGGCTGTGTTTGGCAATGTGAAAAACCTGCAGGGACTGATGCATCGCACCGACAATATCGTGTGAGTCCATTCGACTCCGGAACGATTGGCGGAGCTGACTGCACTTTCTGTCGACAGCCATGGAGTAATTGTTTAAGGGGGTTGTTTCAGCGTTGTACTTTCTGCTCGATGTGTTCTGATACGTCACGGCTCCAATGCTTGTATGATGGTCTCGTTACAATAATCCTGTTGCATACTGAAGAGGCCGACGGCCCTTTGACCTGACTGCTTCCCTCGATCGTCGCCGAACAACTTCCGCCGGATTCCTTCCGTGCGGTGACTTCACCGATGCGCGTGATCCTGCCTATGCTGATCTCGAATGATTGCCCTCATTGGAGAGACTCTACAGTGATGGGTGGTCCCCGTGTGTCGTCGGAGAGGACGAGGCAGGGGGTGCATGATTTCGGTAAAACAGCATCGGAGCTCCAAATCAAACCATCTCCAATCTGCAACCTCTTGAGAGCGGTGTCGTCACTCGGGTCGATCACCCAGTCCTCGATGTGCAGCTGGGATAAGGCTACATCGAGATACGTCTTGAAAGGCTTGAACTCAATTGGCGGACACCTGGAATGGTTTCTGCGGGTAAGGGTCTCACTCGGAACCGAGGCAGAGACGGTGAAAGTGTGATCAGTCTTCTTGAGCTCCTCTGCAAGTGCGCTACGTCCACTCCAGAAGCTTGTCATCCCATCTCGAGTCAATGGCATGTGTTCCGTGAGCGATCCTGTCAAAGAGCTCATGCCTTCTGGACCGTGCAAACTAAGAGGACTTCTGCCGTCAACCGGGGCCTTCCGCTCGCGTATGATCTCCTTCAATTGCGCCAAGGATATCTTCATTTTCCCTTCTCTTGTGGACCTCTCTGTCTGAGTCAACCCATGGTACTGAGACGGTGTCGGGGAATTCATGTTTGATTCCCCGATTCCGACAGCGTATTGGGTAAAAGTTCCTTGGATTGAGATTGGTCGTGGAGTTGACCGAGTTGAAAGCAGGGTAATGAAGACAAGAGGGAAGTCGACTTGACGCAGCTGACATAGCTCGAAGCTGAAACCCACGCTTTCGAGAAACACGGGGTTAGCTCTGAAAGGAAAACTGAGCCGTTCTCTTGCTTTCAAAGCTCGCCTCATACATCGAAGGAGGCGAAACGATGCGTGAGGCGCAGCAGAGAACGGGAGAGATCGAGAAGGTGGCTGTTGCCACCTCTGACTCGGTGGCCCACCGTGCATCGCCCTGACACTGACAGGTATGTCCTTAGCAGTTCCTCGACCTTCAGCTGACCGTGGGGGCGATGATCCGCACAAAGGGGAATCGGGGAAGCCGTGAGGTTTACACAGGACTGATCATGAGAGGGATGCATGTCACTTGAACCTGGTCAAGACTGTCAATTGGCCGCTCTTCAGTTGTTTCATGCGGGGCGCATCAAAATGACAACCAGCGGCAGTAGCTTGTGAATAGCTTGGCAGGACTTCCGACGTGCTTCAGCGGCGTGAGTAGGTCGTTAGCGCCCTTGAATCGATTAACATGGACGCCGGTATCTCCGCATTGTTGCGTCGCGAAGCCTTGGAATCGCTTTCTTTGTTTGACGACGACTTTGGATCGCTTTCGCTTCTGGCCGACGACTTTGGATCGCTTTCGCTTCTGGCCGACAAGTTTGAATCGCTGTTTGTGAGTGGCGACGTTTTCGTAGGGTGTTTGAAGCGTGGAAGCACCTCCAGTTCGACGCTGCACGGCATCCTCACAATCTCGTCATGTAGACCTGTCGTCCCCGCGGCATACATGTGACCGACAGCCTGGAACGTCGATCTTATGGGTCACCGGCTGGCATTCCTCTTGCAGCTTCTCAAGAGCAGTTCTCGCCGTCCGGTCCGGCAAGTTTTGCTTGTTTTCGAGCCCGGTCATGGCATCCTCGAGCCAGCTGGCAGTGAGTCGACGTGAGATTCTCCGCCTCTTGATTTGTGAAATCGCATAGGATGTTTAGCGTTGGCTCGATTCGAGGCGGTTGGATCCCCCGCCTGACGTCAATTCTTTGTGTTTTCGCGCACATTCGACGTCGAGCCCAGAGCAGCGGCTTGGCGAGGCGAGTGCGTTTCACTCACAAGTACCCATCGTCGAGAATCGTGGTGTGCTCCTCAATGGCATGATAGTGGATCTTCGCGGTCGAAGTCTATTGCCAAGTCACATCGAGTTAGAGGTATTCAGCAGAAGACAAGCAGGAAATTCTCCGGACTCAGCTTATTCAGCTCGATTACGAAGCTGAACTCCCCATCACTTTTATTCAAAGAAGATGAGCTGTTTTCTTACGTGTCAGACAAAGTGTCAGAAATTAACGCCACTCTTGACCCATATTCCCTCGTGCGTCGTCTCAACTGACCGCTATAGCCTCGATGACCTCTTATCAAAGGAAGTAAGTTGGCTCTATGGGGTAATGCAGATGATAGATACAGAATACAATGAAATTGATCGACGTCTGCCAGTCTGAAAAGGGAACGGAGTGTATATCATACCATCGCTTGTCCGGTTAAGACGCCGCCACGGATAGCTTATGAGTATCTTGCTGGCGCCCTACGATCTCTCTGGAAGCGCGACGAGGTTGGTTGCGTCTCCACTTTGTTGGCTTGAGCTTGCAGAGGGACCCGTGTTGGGAGCAGACTTGGAAGCAGTCTTCCCGATCGGAATCTGCTGCTGACGGGGGCCAGTGGTGAGCGTCATACCGGAAATGAGGGAGGGTCACATCGCTTAAGCTGAAGACTTGAGCCCGTCCAAGTACCCTGAACCGAAAACTGTGAGCGCCTATTTGAGAACATGTCATCATTGTGTACGAGTCTGTAGTAGGGAGTGTGACCGTCCGCTTCGGTAGACGTCTTGGAGAGGGCTTCCAGTCTCGCCATGGCCAGCGCTATCAAATCCTGGTCGGGTGTGAATATTCCGTAGGAATCCCCTGAGTGCGAGAATGGATATGATCTGGTGGTACAGAGGCATACGCCACAATCGGGATGTTATGATTGATATTGTTGACTCGAATCGTCTTAGCCACTGCTCCTTGGTTCACAGATGATTCGCTTGCCAAGTTCTTACAGAGGATGCGGTATGACGCTGTCGGCTTTGAAGTTTGTTTGGCCTGTTGAAGACTGGTTTGGAAGGGAGAAGTGAATGCTGAGTGGAAGAGAGCGAGCCCTTGACGATCGAGCCGAGGATCCCGCTTGCATGATGGAAGTGAATGGCGATTGGACAACCAGTCGTACCTGAAGTGGCCGGTGAAACAAGTGGAAGAAAAAGAAGAGGAAGCGGGAAATCTGGGGGTCTGGGGGACGCAGCTTATATAGCCTGAAGCTGGATTCGAGGCCCTCAAGGAGGAGACATGGGGCTTGAAAGGAGAGACCAATTGCTTCCATGTGAGGATGGCGTCGTCGACCTACAAAGGATCGTGCTTGGCAATATTACCTTCAATGACGCTCGCTGCAACAATCTTTCTCGGAAGAGAAAGCATCCGCAATCTGTCGAACCTCATTATGATAAGAGCGAGCAGCCATGAGAAAGCGATGAGCAGCATGCGATCATTCATCTAAGGAGGACACACGTATCTCGTAAACATCATTACGTCATATCTCATGCTCCGCCTTAACACTTGCAACCTCCCCTCCATCCCCCACCATCATCACTGACGTCTATCAATTCGTGACGTCGCGTCGGTTGAGGAGATTTGGACCATAAGGAAGGTGTTGCGAGGATCTGCACAGCTTTCGTCAGGAGACTGTTCAGGGTTGGGTGACGACTGGAGCACAGCGACATAGGGTGATGGAAGGAGTTGGAGGTACAGCTTCAGAAAAGGAGACATACCCGTGCTACGAGCTCCTGGAATGCTTCGATCACACCGAGCTTTGTCTTGGCCGAGCACTCTGCGGGGCGAAACGAGAGACGCGATCGGTCCACCGCAGACGTAGACGATGAAGATGCAGTTGGAGACACAGGGAAAGGACACAGTCTACGTCAGCTTCGAAGACTAGTTGAGACTGGCGTGACGTACCTATGAACAAGATACCCATCCGGTCGGCGAAAGCTTGTCCTTCCTCTGTGGAAACCTGCCGCGAGAACTCCTGTCGACGATGTTAGCTTGTAAACATCGATTTCCGCCTGCGTACGCCCTACCACCTCCTCCCGTTCCCTGTCCCCGGCGCCTGATCTACACTGAGAGACAGGCCACTCACCTTATCCACCTTGTTCCCTACAACCATCTTGACCACCCCTTCCCCACAATACGTATCAATCTCCTTGAACCATTTCAACAGCTCGTCGAATGTCTGGCGGGACGCGACGTCGTAGACTGTTGAGGGCCACGTTAGCGAGCTGCCCATCTCGCCGCCCGAGATACAGCGGACGAACCTAGGATCACCCCCTGAGCACCGCGATAATAACTAGAAGTCAAAGTCCGAAACCGTTCCTGTCCCGCTGTATCCTGTGAACCCAGCTCAGCACGATCCAGATGCACCACAGCACAAGTCTGGCTAAAGATCCCGGATGTTCCCTCACCCAGATCGACAACTTATACCGCCTCCCCTCCAACTCCAGGCTCTTCACCTTGAAGTCCACACCGATGGTCGCAGCTGTCTCTTCTTCACTGAGGAAGTCGTCGTCGGTGAACCGGAGGAGTAGGGAAGATTTACCTGGACGAGGTGAATTTACAGGTATGGGCAGGTATACGGGATCAAGGAGAACAAGGCACGGAACGACGGAGAGGGGAGATGGTGAGGGGAAGAAGCGATTGATTAGCTATAGTCGCCGGTGGAGCAGCAGGAATGTGCGCACCGACACTGGAGTTGCCGATGAGCAGGAGCTTAAGATTGGATGGGTGCTGGCTTGTTGAAGCCATGATAGAATCGGAGATTTTTGGTGAAGTAGGAATCACGAGAAGCAATTGCTGGAGTGGCAAGTAAAGACATGAGTTCGGGCTGCTTTGGATTCGAAACCTCCATATCCGTCAGACCATATCCGTCAGAGATATGCACAAGTATAGCTATACATGCCACGACCTATCCACTCCGACAATGTCCCTCCTCCGTCTGCTACCGTCAATCAATCAGACCCTCACACCCTCCGCCTTCAACGCCTCTGACCGAAGCTTCGAGCTAGGATCAAAGTAAGGCACTTCTCCAAGGGTAGATGCGCGCTCCCCGGTTCGCTCCTCATCATAGTCGAACGTAGCTCTGCATATCGCCCGTCAGGATGCATCTCGCACAGGAATGAGGGGGCTACTCACGAGTGCCAAGTGTTCCTGTTGTCCCAAAGAGCGATGGATCCCTTCTCCCACCTGAAGCGGACTTGACAGTCCATGTTCATCATGCAGATCCGGTTGATGTAGTCCATAATCATGTCGGATTCGTCTTTGGTGACGTCGTCGATCCGCTTGGAGAAGCCCCTGCACCGGGAGCGTCAGCCGAAGAAAAAGGCTTGCGGATAAGAGGTAACATACCGGTTGACGTAGAGTCCCTTCCAACCGGTGACAGGATCTGCGATATCTTGTCAGCTTCCATGAAGGTCGATCAGAGACGGAAACTTACTTGTCCGCACGACGGGGTGGTGAGCCTCAAGCGAGCCGTCGCGGTTCAACGGGCTACCGCGAGGTCCCTCGTTGATCTTCAAACCGAGCTTTCGGGATTCCTCGTGGAAGAAGTTGGCTAAGAGGTATATCAATATCTGCACGAACAGGGACGGGCGCTGGACGGACCATTGTGCTCGCAACTGAGGGTCTCGAGATATTCTCGGAACGACGGGCTCATCCGGTCGAGGATCTAGATATAACCGGTTACTTCTTTGTTAAGGACTTGGCTGGGCAAGGACATACATCGCAGGTGTTGACCCAAAGCTACAGAATGTCTGTCAGCTATGATACAGGAGCAAGGTCAGAAGGCACTCACAGTGTCACCGCCCACCGGAGGCAAAGTATTGATCTTGAGCATCGAGTAGTCTGCCGGCACCCGTTCGAAAGATACGTCGGTGTGCCAAGCAACCGATGCCCATCGGGAAACATCCTCATATCTGCTTCATGAGCTCTCATTCACCTTACGCTAAGGTCTACTCACCTCCGGTTGATTCCACCTCCCTTCCTCTGCTTCTCCGCCGATATCTCCAGCGTCATCGGCTTGTTATCCGAACTCAACTCCGACATGCCACTCCCAATGGGGTGCATACAATGTCCTGAGTCCTTGGGCTGACCACTCATCTCCGAGACCTTCGCGGCTAGTTTGAGCATATCTTCGCCCGAGATCTCTTGTTGCCGGAAGAAACATACTCCACGGCGGGAGACGAGGACGGCGAGGTCGCGGATGAGATCGTCGGCGTTGGGTGAGTTGATCAGTTCGAGTAATTGGAGGTCGGGACCGAATTCTCGGCCGATGGAGGAGGTGACTTCGAAGTGCTAGGCTTGGTCAGCTTGGGGCTGGAGCAAGGGACATGGAGAGATGTACGGCATATTTGTCGAGGGAGCCGGTGTATTTAAGTGGCTCGGTGAGACGGGATCTGCCAGGGGTGTCGATGCTGGGTGGGGATGGACCTCGCAGCTTGAGGCTATGTAGCTGCTCGGTCGGCATGGTTTGGGTTGCGACGGGTGCCATATTGATAATATTGTGGTGTCCAATGGAAGTAGGTGGATGAGAGGATCTTGTTACTTTTTCCTCTGTCTAGCGAAGAAAGCTCTCTTATGTGTCTTGGGGTGTAATATCGACGGAGTTGACCGTGAGTCATCACAAGCGAGGAAACCCGACTGAGACTCGCCTCCCCTGCCCTTTAGCGGCAAACATTTCATTGCCGAATAACCGATCTCGGCTTCTTCGGCTCAAACGCTTTATACACATATTTTACGTAATTTCCACTTGCGAACAGTCCGAGCGGGTGTTTCGATGATGTGATCTGTTGTCCATTGCCGAGGTTGTCAAATCCGAATCGCCACACCTCCATGGCCCCGCTATATGGGTACGTCCTCGGGGTTGCAATAGATCTTATCCATCCTTCCGCATAACCCGACTGGATATTGCGAGATGGCGACTCACGAGATGAGCGAGATTGAGACGATCAAGCAGGATACCGAGGTTCAGCATGTTGAGGACGGGGCTTCATTACCCAAATGGTCGGAGATCAAGATGGAGGCGGAGAGGGACGAGGCCTATCAGCGAAGTCTGGGTTTGTTCCCATCGCTCAGAATTTACCGAGCTGTATGTAGCGCACTTGACATCAGGGACGGGGACTGACGAGGGGACAGGCGGTGTTGTGGTCCATTGTGGCTTCCTTCTGTATCGTCATGGGTGAGTCTATAGTTGATGGCCGTGTCTATAGTTGATGGCCGTCCCAAAATGGCATGCTGATATTATCCGGTAGAGGGCTATGACACACTACTCCTCGGATCTCTTTACGGTCTGCCAGCTTTCGCAAAGAAGGTCGGGTTTTTTACTTCCGCTGTGGACAGACCACTAATGCCCAATCAGTTCGGCAAGTATTCAGCCAAGAGAAAGGGCTACCAGGTCACCGCTGCCTGGCAAGCCAGTCTAGGACAAGCCGCCAACGTCGGATCCTTCTTCGGCATCTGGATCGGCGCCTACCTCGTCGATCGCGTAGGCTATAAATACACCATCCTTGGCGGCCTCGCTTTCATCTGCCCGATCATCGCCATGACCACGTTCGCGCCTAACAAAGGTGTCCTACTCGCCGGCGAGCTAATATGCGGACTGCCATGGGGGATCTTGTGAGTCATCCCCCCATTCCCTGCGACACTCGGTATGAGCTGCCAATGGCATGATTCGCTGCTGATAGCATACCTCGTCCCCAGCTCCACCCTCGCCGAAGCGTACGCCTCCGAGGTCTGCCCGATCTCCCTTCGAGGCTACCTCACCACCTTTGTCAACCTCTGCTGGGTCATCGGACATTTGGTCGGCGCCGGTATCCTTCGTAAGGCGGCTGGTATGACTGGCACCTGGTCGTATCGCATGCCATTCGCTGTGCAATGGGCTTGGCCTGTCCCCCTCTTTGCGCTGTTCCTATTTGCTCCCGAGTCGCCGTGGTGGCTTGTGCGGAAGGGGAAGATGGAGAAAGCGGAGAGGTCGGTCAGAAGACTCGCTCCGGCACAGCAGAAGGATGAGGCGAAGGACGCTGTCTCCTCTATGGTCCGGACGAACCAACTGGAGATTGATGTGAATGAGAGCACCTCGGTCTTCAGCTGCTTCCGCGGGACCGACCGGTCATTACTGCTTTGTGCTCAAATGCTGTTGGTTTGCTGATCTCCCACTAGCCGGCGTACGGAGATCTCCGTGGTCACATGGACGATCCAGATCCTATGTGGTCTCCAATTCGGTTGGTCACCTATCCTCCTCGCGTTCCTGTTTGACAAACTGTAGCCAACTATTCGACCTACTTCTTTGAACAAGCCGGTCTCGCCACCCTATATGCTTTCGACCTGACCATTGGTCTCTACGCCGCGGCATTCGTCGGCACCTGCCTCTCTTGGTTCCTCATCTCCTATGTCGGTCGGAGGACGATCTTCGTTACCGGTCTCGCCTGCCTCAGTGTCGGCCAGCTGCTCATCGGCATCTTGAGCATCGTTGCGGACAAGGGGCACGTCGGCGCTAGATGGGGTCAGGCTGGTCAGTCATCCGACTCTTCGATGTGACATTTCGCTGATGAGCCCAGCCTTGATGATTGTATGGCTATTTACGTACGATATGACGGTTGGACCATTGGCGTACGCGATCGTGGGAGAAGTCAGCTCCACTCGTCTCAGGAACAAGACGGTCGGGTTGAGCCGGATGAGCTATAACGTATTTTCCGTGATGTTCGGCGTTCTTACCCCCTACATGCTTGTGAGTCTCCACGTCTACCTTCACACATCTGGCTCTGACATGGATACCCAGAACCCAACGGAATGGAACTGGGAAGGTACGCTTATACCCCTCTTCTGTCGTGCTGTATGCTGATTCTTCCCAGGCAAAGTTGGCTTCTTTTGGGCCCCAATCTGTTTCCTCTGCTTCACTTGGGCGTACTTCCGATTACCAGAGATGAGGGTGAGTTTAACTGCCATAAACCGTGAACCATTTCTGACGGGTTTCAAATAGGGCCGATCATTTTACGAGATCGATATCCTGTTTGAGCGGGGTGTTTCCGCCCGAAATTTCAGCAAGACGGTGGTGGAGAAGGATGCGGACGAGCACGAGAGGGAAAATCACGGGCTGTCCTCGCACTGATGAGGAAAGATCTGAGAAAGGGAATCGGAAGGGAAACTTGGTAGTGAGGGCTATCTGTAGGAATCCATACGTATATCTCAAGGTCCAAAGGGGTCTTTCATGCACCGGGATTGCAGATTGAGGGTGTTATGGTGACATCTGACCAAGGTAGATAGATGCATGGTTGAACGACGGGCTCAGAACATTCCTTCTCGCTCGCCTCTCTCGACGTCCGACCTCTCGGTCCCCCCGCTCTCATCGCCTTCCATATACCCCCACCCCCGCTCCTATCCCGCTTCATTTGCACCGTCTCCGTCAACGTATCCCCACTCCCCCAGCTCGCGGATGCAGGTCTCGATCTCGACTTCTTGATCGCCGACTGCCTGGATAATCTAGGTACAGTCGCCAACGCGGCTAGGGCATTCGCACGGACGTCTGCCACCTTGAGGCGGTAGTGCGGTGGTGTCAAGCCTTTCCCAAAAGTCCTGATGCAAGATCAGTCTCTTTAATACATTGACCGTGGGCAATGAGAGGACGTACCGGTTGACGTGATTCGAGCAGATGAGAGCGATGACGATATTAAGGAGATGGAATGGGATGTTAGTGAATGCGGCAGTGGCGAAATCGTGCAAAGCCTGTTTTTCGTAGCGTGACCACTTGGATTTACATGTCGTCCTCGGGTAACATTTCTTGCTGTACGTCGCGTCGTCTAAACCCACATCGTCAATCCAGCTCAGGTCAGGGTTACTATACGTACGAAGCGGATTGTGATACCCACAACACCTCAAGCTATTCTGAATCCGCCCGCTTCTCGTCATCCAGGAATTGAAACCACGCTTGATTTAGCTTCCGATCGAGGGGGAGAGCACCTCGCTTGTACGAGGTGTACCCGACGAGACAGAGCGAGAGGAGAGTCGGCCAGAGGAGCATGTTGTAGAATGCTAGGATGGGGCGCGAGTTAAGGAGGACGCCAGTGAGGTCGATGAGAGAGCAAATGATGCAGAGAGGGGAGGCGAGAGTGAGGACTGCGTGATCGAAGCGGCATCGATGAAGAGGATCCGGATGGCGCAGGGACAAGAGGGAGGAAAGGGAGGCAAAGATCAGCTCCCCCTCGACATTGATGTGTAAGAGCCGCTCACAGATGACGATGTCCGCATCCGAGTGACATCGCTCCGATCTTCGACTTTGGCGCAAAATCATCAGCCAAACCGTCATTCCATCGCTCGAAATCCGCTCGCTGCGCAGTGAGATGAGCATCGACCAAGTCAACCCCGCCAACCCCTATCCAAACAGCTACGACGCCACCAGATCAGTACCTTCCCCTTATTAAGTCGAGCGGCGTACCAATATTACAGTAAGTAGAAGAAGCCACTTGTATCCCGTCCAACCTTCCTTGTTCTTCCCCTTACGCCGATCCATCGGTAATACCGGGAACTTGTCGGTGACCTTCCCCCTGACCTCGGTAGACGTCACCTTCTCTAGAACCCCTTTGTTATCAATCACGGAGCCCGAGCTTGAACCGTTCCCATATTTCCGCCAGAATGTGGTTGGGTAGAACGGGACGGGTAACGTGGCGGTGCTCGAGCGGGATTGGGAGGACTGGAGGAAGGGGCTGGTGTAGGCGTAGGTGTTTCTCTTCTTCGCGAGAAGGGGTTGCGAAGTGCTTTTAGCGACACGACGCTAGCCGATCTCTTTCCTGGCGTGGTCAAGGGCGATGAAGCGACGGAGCTCGGTTCGGACGGTGTGTATTTGGTGACATGTCGATGGATGTTGAGGGGTAGAGGCGGTACCGGTCAATCTTCCGGATCTCGAGGAAAGAGGTGGAACTCGTACAGTTGATTCCAACTGATTAGCGGTACGATTTCGGATCGGTCCCATGTCGACGGAATGAGGCGACTGATGAGGAGATAGTCGAAGCTCGGAGGTGGGTGTCGTCAGACTTGCTACGCTCAGGTGAAGGGGCGGAGTATCGATTAGGGTGAATAGGTGAGCTTGGACCGCCGGACGAGGGGACCAGTCGAATGGTCGGATGAGGATTCGGTGTTGGTGGATCTTGATCCGGATCTGGCTCTGGTTTTGGATTGGGGTTCGGGGAGGATTGATGATATCTTGCGAGAGGATCATGGTAGCCTAGTCCGAGTTGAGGCGTAGGATTGATATATGGTGAGAGAAAGGCTGGCGAGTAGGGGATCGGGGAGTTCGGGTTAGGTGAGCGACGGCGTAGTCCCGGATTCTCGGACATGTGCTGAAGGAATCTTAGGGTTGTTTGAGGTGGAGAGAGAGCATACCACCGGAAGGATAACATGAAATGTCAGCCAGCCTTCGCAAGGGCGGTCAGGATTCGAATCGGGCGTTCAGTGATCCCAGCCGCGAATCTCACTCGCTCGTTTCCTTCATGCTCAGCATTACATGACGGATTTCCGACGATTGATAAGATATGCGTACTCCTAAAATGCTTAAAGCAGATAGAGCCGACCCTCGCATGCTTCGAGTCTGACCTCGCCATCAATACCCGATCCTTCCTTCGCTGGACCGTTGGTGACTACCAGCTTCGCCCCTTTGATATCGACACCAGTCGGGATGAATGTCGATGGCGCTCCTCGCCCATCACCTCGCGCCAGATTAAGCACGACGAGAAGCTTTTGGTTGATCGTAGGGTCATCCCGGACCCAGGCGTAGGTCTCTTCGTTACTGTCGTCTAGTGCAACAAATTTGCCTGAACATGGTTTGAGCTAACACCATGGATGGCTGATCCTTACCATAGATTAGAGCCTCATACTCCTTCCGCAGCTTGAGCATTTTTCGCCAAAACGACCAAACCGAGTCTGGATCGTCGACCTGAGAGGCCACATTCCAGCCTTCTTTGTAATCGTCATGGACCTGCATCCAAGGAGTTCCCTTTGTGAAGCCCGCGTTTTTCGATGAGTCCCACTAGGCTCGTCAGTGACACCTTAGACCGGTCACTCACTTGCATTGGGGTCCTAGCGTTATCTCTGGCACACTGCCTCATGGATTTCAGCACATCTGAGACATCGGGGTTCTTCTCCCCAGTCGTTTTCCGCCGGAATTCCCGCTCGCCCTGGAGGTACTGGATCGTCTCAATATCCTTATACTCTTCCTCTCCCCACTCCCGCGGCACGTTACACAGTCCGATCTCCTGGCCTTGATACATGAATAATGTACCGCCAAGTCCGCAATGGAACATTGATAGGAGCTTGGCGGATTTGGCTCGATCTGCGGGGTGGTCGGAAGCCATCCGGCTAATGATACGAGGTTGATCGTGATTTTCGATGCTGCGGGAGGACAAGGATCAGCTGCAAGAAGGCAGCCAGATAGGATCTGCCGTCGCCGTACTAGTTGGAGTTCCATCCTCCGGCCTGCTCCATCTCCACCTGCCAGGTGTTGAAGACCTTCTTCAACGCGGATAGCTTCCATTTCGGATCATAGTTCCGTTGCAGACCACCGCCAATCCGGTCGAAGCTCTGACTGCCGATTTGGTCAGCCTCATTAGTTGCCCAAGATCCGGAGCCATACTGGTGAAAATGGAAGATCATCTGCAGTTCCCGATTGCTGGGGATTGAGTACGGAGCGTATTCTGCCACTCCAGCGCCTCCTGGTGTTTCACCCACGCTAAACCACCTCAGCAATTCGCTGGACTATGCAAAGCAAAGCGACTCACGCAAAGCAGTCATAATGGCTCAATACCTCCTTGTTCATCTCCTTCAGGAACGTATGTACTTCCGGCCGATTGATGGACATGGTACCAAATGGCTGGTACGGCCGATCCGGATGAATCACGGGGGCATCGGGAAACCCTTGCGCCTTGGCGATGAAGTTGATCTAAGCCGGTAAGATGATCATACGGATGACATTGTATGGGGTACTCACTACGTCCATGCGGAACCCATCGATCCCCTTCTTCAACCACCAGTGCATCATGTCATAGATCTCTTTCCGCAATTCAGGGCTCTCCCAGTTGAGATCTGGCTGCTCCTTGAGGAAGGTGTGGAGGTAGTACTGCTCAGTCGTCGAATCCCATTCCCATGTCGAGTCCCTGGATCGTTAGCTTAGATTATCGGACAAATTAGGTCATGACTCACTGGCCAAATACCGATCGCCAGTTGTTGGGCGGTACGCGCTCGCCCTTCTCGTTGATTTTTGCCGGCTGCCAGATGTACCAATCTCTCTTTGGGTTATCCAAGCTCGAGCGACTCTCCTTGAACCACGGATGCTACTCTCCGATATCAGCTCCATGAATACTAAGCTATTCAAGACTCACCTCCTCCGAGCTGTGATTGACAACGAGATCCATGACAAGCTTCATTCCCTTCTCATGGACGGCATCCAGTATCTGTTCCCAGTCCTTAAGCGTCCCATACCTCGGGTCGACATTTCGGTAGTCCGAGATGTCGTATCCCATATCGGCTTGAGGCGACTCGTATAGAGGAGAGAGCCAGACGATATCCACGCCCAATGAGTGGAGGTAAGGAATCTTGGAGAGGATGCCCTGTAGGGTGCCGTGACCGTTTGCAGCATGATCGCAGAACGATGCCTGGGGGTATCAGCCCGATTGTCTGAGGAACGAGCTGCACGACATACGGGGTAGACTATCAGGAAGTGATGATGAGCGAATAGCATGATTATCAAAGAGATTGCTTACTCTGGTAGACCGCCGCGGATTTCCACCAAGCCCTGTCCGAAGGTTTGGTCACAGCCGGTGCGAGGACATGACCGTTCATCTTGACCTGGATACTAGTCTCGTGTCGAGACCGTCGGAAAGTTGAGCAGAGAAGTGATCGGCCCAAATGGAAGAATGATCGGAGAAGGGAATTTCACACAGGGAGGATAAAGAGAGATCATTCCGAAGTGAGAATCCCGTTCTGTAGTTACCGAAGACACGAGTATCGTATCGTATCGTCTCGCTGAGCATTAAATCACAAGTCAAGTCAAACAATAGTTGGCTATAGATCCTCCGCTTAGCATGACGTCCGACCTCGACGATGACAAGGTCGGCGACCTTGAGGTAGGGATCGTTGGTGCCGGCTCCATGGGCGGGGTATGTGTCTTGTGTTCTACGACGTGTCGGTGTCATCACTGAATCCACTTTCCAGGGTATGACTCTCCTCTTTTCCGAGCATGGATCCAAAGTAGGATGCTACGACTATGATGGCGCAGCTGTGAAGAGTGTGCTGCGGGAAGCAGAGGAGGACAAAGGGGTCGACGAGAACCTCGTTCACGGCTTCACCTCCCTCGACAAGCTGGTCGGCGCTTTCCCCAAGGGCTCTGGAGGCGATCGTAACAAACCTCGGATGTTCGTCCTGAGTCTTCCCCACGGCAAGGCTGTCGACGGAATAGCGGATGAGCTTCTGCCTAGACTGGAGAAAGGGGATGTCGTGATTGATGGCGGGAATGAGTGGTGGGAGGACACGGAGCGGAGACAGAGAAAGGCGGCGGAAAAGGGAGTAGAGTGGGTCGGCATGGGTGTCTCTGGTGGATGTGAGTGGCTCCTTGCAGCACGAATTAGCATTGACGGGGGACTATAGATCAAGCGGCCAGACACGGCCCCTCCATGAGTCCGGGGTGCTCGAAGGAAGTCTACCCAATGATTGAGCCATACCTGAAGAAGTGGGCAGCAAAAACTCCAAACGGAACGCCGTGTGTGCTTCACATCGGACCTGGCGGGGCAGGTCACTGTGCGTATCCTCTTTTTGTGCCGACCATGGCAGCAGCTGAATGCAGACAGACGTGAAGATGATTCACAACGGTATTGGTAGGTCCAAGCACAGACTGTCAAAATGCTCCTCGCTGACTGCCGACAGAGCACGCCCACCTGTCTATCCTTTGCGAGATCCGCGCTCTTCTGCACTACCAGCTTGGCTTGACCAACGATGAGATCGCCAACATGTTTGAAGCTTGGAGCAAGTCTGGTCCGTTACGCGGCAACTTCCTCGTCGGAATCGGATATCGGGGATTACGGTTTAAGGAAGGGGACGGGATTGAAGATGAGAGGGGGATCATCGAGGGGATAGAGGACAAGGTGACGCAGGATGTCGACAAGTCAGAGGGGACGGGTACTTGGTCCACCAAAGTAAGCATTGCGTCAGTTCCTGTCAGGCAGCTCCTGAAGTATGCTCAAATAGGAGATCGCAGAACGACATGTAGCCGCCCCAGCGATAGCTGCCTCGCACCAACTGCGGATCATCTCGGCAAACAAGCTGGAACGTATCCAGGTGTTCAAGAACCTCAAGATCCCTCAACCGACTCTGGCGAATCTGAGCGAGAAGGAGAAGAAGGAGATCGTCGATTCGATGGAGATGGCGGTCTATGGTGCTATTCTCGGGGCATTCATACAGGGCATGCAGGTGAGTACGAATGATACTGCCGGCGATTGGGCTGATGGTGATCTAGATCATAACAAAAGCGTCGAAAGTGCAGGTGTGGCTCTTGGCTTGATGATATGGCAACGCTTAAGATGCTGCAGAAATGGGGCGTGTCGCTTGCGGACTGCATTTACATCTGGCGCGCGGGGTGTATCATTCAGTCAGGTAGGTCTCACTTCCCTTTCTCCATCGTGCTCTCCATATTCTTCCGACAAGCCACCATCCGTCTCTTCACCTACATGATACTGATGACGTCCAGATGCGATCGCCGATTTCCTCGCACCCCTCCTCAAACCGTTCCACGCTTCCAAACCCCTCAACCTGCTACAAGCGATTCCAAAGCTTGCAGCAGAACTATCTCGGACCTATGCACCACTGAAAACGGTCTATGCCTTTGCGATCGAGACGGACTCTGTAGCACCGGCGATAGGTGCGACGGTCGAGTGGATGAAAGCCGTTGGCGGCCGCAATCTCCCGACGGACTTTGAGGAGATGGAGCTGGATTGTAAGTGCCGCCTATGTCTGACGGTACGGCATCAAAGGACAAGACTGATCTATAATAGATTTCGGACACCACAATTACGACATCAAGAAGACGGCTGTCAGAGGGCATGAGAAAGGGGAGTATCATACCGAGTTTCAGAGTACTTAGGTGGGACCGCAGAGTAGCTATCCATGCATGGTTACTCATTTACGAAGTACCAGTGTTTTTAAACAGACGGATCGCGGTTGGACGTGAGGCAGACACGCAGGAAGGCGTTTGAGCCGATCGGCTTCGGTTTCCTCTCGGCTACTATAAAATCCCAGAAGAATCACTCGGTCCGGTCAAAGCCGGGAATGCCGCCGAACCGAAATTTCGCCGACATCCATACCATCGCAATTCCCCATGTCCACCCTCCCCACCCTCACTCGCCTCATCCCAACCACTTTACGCCTCACCAGACCCATTCGCTCCATCAACACCATGTCCACCACTCCCAGCGTCACCCTCTCCTCCACTTCCGCCAAGATGCCCCTAGTCGGCATGGGCCTATGGAAAGTCCCGAACCCAGTCTGCGCCGACTCTGTCTACTCCGCCATCAAATCCGGCTATCGACTCTTCGACGGTGCTTCCGACTATGGCAACGAGGTGGAATGCGGTCAGGGGATAGCCAGGGCGATCAAAGAGGGTTTGGTGAAGAGGGAGGAGCTGTTCATCACAAGTAAATTGTGGAACTCGTTTCATGCGGAGGAACATGTGTTGCCGGCTTGTCAGAGGAGTTTGAGTGATTGGGGATTGCAGTCTTTCGACCTCTACCTGGTCCACTTTCCTATAGCACTCAAATACGGTTAGTCTTCTTCAGTACCCTGGGTGGGGAAGAGGCTGATGGTTGTGTTTAGTCGACCCGAAAGAGAGATACCCTCCCGGATGGTCCGTCGACGGCGCCGGCACCATTGCCACCGAAGCGTCCCCACTGCATAAGACCTGGGCAGCCATGGAGGCATTGGTCGAGAAGGGTCTTTGCAAGAACATCGGGATATCAAACTATTCGGGCGGACTCATCATGGACGTCCTTACTTACGCCAAGATCAAGCCGGCCGTGCTGCAGGTCGAGATGCATCCGTGAGTAGATCCCGCGCGCACAATCTGATATGAGCCGAGCTGAGCCGAGCTGATAAAAATTGTTCTCACAGCTTCCACGTCCAGCAGAACCTCATCGACCTGTGTAAAGCCTTCGATATCCACATCACTGCATACTGCTCATACGGCCCTCAATCGTGAGTCTCATCCCCTCGCGCTCTGATCTCTGCTTCTCCCACCCTTCTACTTCTCCCACCTCATCGTCCCGCTGCCCTTTAGGGAATATCATCTGCTGATCGTGTCCAGCTGGATCGAGCTCAACGACCCCAAAGTCAAGCTCGTCGGCTCCCTCTTCCAAGAGCCGCACGTCACTACCGCCGCAAAAGCCCACGGCAAGACTGCGGCTCAAGTCCTCCTTCGCTGGGCGACACAGAGGGGAATCGCGGTCATCCCGAAGTCGAGCAACCCGGAAAGACTGGCAGAGAACCTGGCCAGCACCGATTTCCACTTGACTGATGATGAGGTCTTGGTGGGTTGCTCTTCCGAGAAGGGGGATTAGTTTGACTGACGTATTGTCGGTCGGTCCGATAGGAGATCTCGGCATTAGATAAGACTTTCCGGTTCAACCAGCCGCATGGTATCGACCCGCGGATCAGCATCTTTGCTTGAGCCGCCTCAGTTTGTTGCCTGTACTGGAGATGAAAGGCGTGGTGCGGCACATGAGATCTTAGACCATGCCATTCATCGGTGCCTGTGTGCCTTCGAGTATCGACTGCCTGTTTCAAAGACTAAGCTTAGCACGCAGCGGCACCGTCGAAGAGCATCGCACTCACCAGAACGAGTCCTGCGTGAACAGCATATCCTGATCTTGCAGAAAGTTTCCCGCTCCCAGACCTAGTGCAGCGCCGGGGACAGGATAGGTCTGATTCTGGGCCACCCAGCTACTCAGATCCATCGGTCTATTGCCATTCTCTTGTCGCGGTTGCGCGGGCACGATGGAACCCTCAAAGCTGCTACCGGGCATGGGCGGCCATAGCGTCTTGTATTGATCCTCGTTGATGCTTTGTCCAAATGCTTCGAAGTCGATCGGTTGTGGTATGAATATCGTCGGATCTCTGGCCGGTTCATGCGTTTTCACATCGATGAGGCGGGATAGAAAGACGGACTGGGACGCAGGGAGATGATCTGATACCATAGCGGCTCGAGCTAGCATATCGGCCGCCTTGCGGCCGGTGAGCAAGATAGCACTCCGGTCTGGCTCGAGATGTGAGAATTGGGATTGGGTGGCTTTCAAAAGCGAGACAGCGGCATAGGTGAGCACGGTGAAGACGAAATCTGGACAGCCTCGAGTGAGTCCAGGACCTTCGAAGTCGGTCTCGAAGCAGTTGATCAACCGGATGGCAGAGCCTTGATACTGCTACATTAGTGATGCTCCGGTAGGCCTCGCTTACCTCTGCGAAGGCCGCAGGCAAATCCATAGGGAGGACGTCCATCGCCCTCTGTAGACCAAAGGAATGCACCACGAGTCTCGCGTACTGATCGTACAGTCTCATATTGCCAATCATGAACCCGGTGGCTCGCTCATCAGAACGGCACTCGCGAGCAGCATTTTCTGATTTGTCTCGCCACTGCCGAAACTGCTTGTCGAAAACGTGCACAAGGTCGGGGAAGGAGTTCTGATTACCCACGCTCCCGCTCGCGACATTTGAGTATTCGGCCGTTTCCGAGCGGAACACATCCATTGCTCGAGCGAGAATTTGCGTCCATTCCTAAGCTGATTAGCATGGAGATAGCAGCAAAAATACTCACTGTAAGGGCGGCAACCCAGACGTCATCTGGTGTCAGCGGCACACCCTTCTCCATGATCAGGTCCATGTACAGCCGTATGCTGTTTTCTCCACGCATACTACTCGGCTTTCCAAGCTGAGCGGACAGTGTTCGATCGATGACATAGCTCAACAGCCATGTCCGGATGATCGAGCGCAATAGCCACGCCGGAAGACCTTCTCGAGCTTGCTTGACGAGTGCCACGCGGTGTAGATTGACGTCGATGGCGGTGCGCACGGCAACACCGACCCGTAGCCAGGACATATCTCGCTCGAAAGACGCAGGGCGTATCAGGCTGAAAGAATCAGCTCGTGACGGATGGAGTCACGAAGGAGTTACTTCCACATCGCATAGATGAGATGACCTTGCACGACCTAGATGTCTCAGACTTGCCACCGCTAGACGGTACGAGGCGGACCCACCTCAATGTTCTTATCTCGAGGTAGTCGCTCCATTTCGAATCGAGCAAAGTCCTTCAGCCTTTCCCAGAGCACTAAGTTGAACGCCCGGGCAGCGACGCAGCATACTGCGTGGATCAGCATTGGCTCCCGCGGTTGGAGAATCACTCACTCGCGTTGAACAAAAAGTTATTCCGCCTTGCAACCGCGATCGGCGAGGAATGCTCCCGGTCGAGAATGGGAAGATGCGGATGTAAGTACTTGAAGTACATCTCGAAGAGCTGTTCCGCTCTGCATCTGTCAGCGATTGCTGTTTGGGGATCGTCGACTTACTCGTGTACCTTGATATAGCTCATAATGTGGGGCGCCTCGTCCTTCATCTCTCTTTCCATTGGCATGTAATACCCTCCTGCTTCTTCCGTCTTCAAATCCCTCGAGCCGTCTTGGAACGTCGTGTGGGGAGAGTTGACATCGTGATCCGAATGGGCCGTAGCCGACGCCTCCGCCAGCACCGCGAGCGGATTGTGTGCGTCTCCCGGTAGCGGCAGCGACGTGAGTTTCTCTGACATACTCACATTCCGACGGTGAGGACCTGACCGTGAAAGATCCGGACTCGCACTTGGCAAGCTCGGTACACCGTTCATCGTTGGGAATCGTACAGTGTCCTCGCCCCACAGAGCTGCGTTCGTGGGTGCAAACTCTCGATATGCGTTATCCTTATGCCACATGGTGAGGCGAGGGTCCTCCTTCTGCCGTTGACTCTCGACGTCTTCCTCGGAATCGATCCGATTCCGCTTCGAACCATCATCTTCCGTCTCCCTTGATTGATCCTTACGTCTCCTGGTTTTCCCGCGAAGAGACGGGAGATACTCGCAGGATCCGACAATGGCCAGCGTTAAGCAGCGGGAACAGGGTTGAGCACCGTCACAACGAAGCTTTTGGCGATTGCAAGAGGAACAGGCACGCGATGCTCGAGCTTTCGGCCGGACCGAGGGATCCGTCTCGGTGAGTCTCGAGGAAGATGCCACGGGAAGGTGCATTTGAGAGGTGTCGGCGGGAGCCGGCTGCAAGGCTACCGGGGGAATATAATAGGAGGAAGGGTACCGGTTTGCTGAGATGTACTGGTCGCAAAGGCCGAGGATGAAAGGCAAGTCTTTGGGCTTCGACACTATACAAGGGGACACGAAGCCTGATGTTTGCTATGATCGCGCCTTGAACACCCAAAGATAGGCGTGGAAAGGATATGATGGTAATTGCCAGGTTTTCTCCCGACCGAAAGGTCTTCACGTGACCATTCTTCGGTAACTTCGCTTATTGTTTCTCCGACGGACAGCGTGGCGATTCCGAATCTCGGATAAAAAGGGCATCGGGAATCTCGCGCTCCGAACTGAAACCATTCCGATATCATCTGGTGATTTGGTTATGACCCAGCGGCAAATCACTCGGCCAAACATGATCCTTCACCGTCGCACACATCCGAATACTCCACAGAGTCCCCTAGATCACACTTAAACGGGCTATGGAAAATCGCTGGCAGCCGTCGCACCCCTGTCGACCCACGCCTCTCCATCCGACGAACCATTCCACTCTATCGCAACACAAACGGGATGTCCGACGATAGAACCAGCAATCCCGCACGAGAGATGGTTCCCGCCATGGGGGTCGACCAGCTCAGTCCAGCCAATACATCCACATCATGCGAGTCGAGCGCGACACTGGCCCCTTCCAAGCAATCCCTTTCACACAAATCCAGTCGACGCGACCACCCCTCAACTCCTTCCAGACCCTCTCGACTCGCCCATATGTGTCTCAACCTTCCCCCCGCCTTCTTCTCCTACAACATGGGCACCGGGATCACCTCGATCCTCCTTCACAATCTTCCTTACAATGCCGGTTGGTTACAACGCCTAGGCATCGTCATCTTCGTCCTCAACGTCGTCATCTTCGCCCTTCTCGTCGTCGGTAATCTGGTTCGGTATATCAGATGGAAAGGCTTGATGAGTAGTGTGAACACACATCCGCTCGCAGGGATGTTCTGGGGATGTCTCCCGATGGGATTCGCTACGATCGTCGTGAGTCCTTCAATATTTCTCACAGGGAGACAAGCTGATAGGAGCAGAACATGGTGGCATTCGTCTGCGTACCTGCCTGGGGATACCGATGGGCACAAGTCGCGCTGGGCTTGTGGTGGATCGATGTCGTGCTATCAATTCTGGTCAACCTCGGCATAATCTTCATGATGTGAGGGATCAGCTGCTCCTACAAGCCTCGTGACTGACATATCTTGTAGATTCACCAGGCAGACTCACACCGCCGATACCGTGTCTGCCGCTTGGCTCCTCCCTATCGTCAGCTCCGTCGTCGCGGCCGCATCTGGCGGTATCGTTGCCAATGCCCTCATGCCATTCGACCCACTTCTCGCCCGATACACCATTATCGTCAGCTACGTCGTCTGGGGTACCGGTGTCCCGCTGGCATGCTTCATCATGACTCTCTATATCTATCGCACCGCCGTTGGCGGAGTCCCAGCAGCGGCAGCATTCCCTAGCCTCTTCCTGCCCCTCGGACCGTGTGGGCAAGGCAGTTTTGGAATCCTGCTCCTCGGCAAGGTCATGCGAGATCTAACGTATCAGCATGGCGTCGGCTTTGCGGTCCTCCCGCCGGGAGCAACGAACAGCGCTTCGATCCTCAGCATGGCGGATGCAATTTACGCTGGAGGTCTCGTCACTGGCCTAATCCTATGGGGTCTTGGATTCTGCTGGTACACCTTGGCCATGGCGATGACCCTCGACCATGGGCTCCGCAATAGAGTCTTCTTCTCTCCCGAATGCTTCTCCATCGGTTGGACGGCTTATACTTTCCCCATCGGCGTATGGGCGACTGCCACCAATCTGCTCGCATCCGAGCTCGACTCCACCGCCTTCAAGGTCATCGGCACCGTCGTCTCCTTACAAGTTGCACTGAGTTGGCTGTACATCTTCCTCATGACCATGTGGAAGGTGTGGGAAGGGACGATCTTTGTCGCACCGGAGCTCGCAAAGTTCGAAGGGAGACCACCTTTGCGATTTGGTGGGAAAGTTGAAAGGGATGTGGAGAAGGCATGATCCGATTTGTGGATATAGATAATGATTATCATGACCACATGGAAGTCCCCTTGACGTCGTCAAAGCAATCTCTGTGATCCAGGGGTGCGACGTCACCACTGCATGATCGAAAGTCGCATCGAAAGTCGCATTCCGTCATACTAGCTTCCGAGTAAATTTGACCCCATCAATCGTTTCTCCCCCAACCACTGGGGGCAGCGTCCGTGAATATCGGTAGACCTCTTCAAACCCGCACTTCCGCAGCACAGCATGAGATGGATTGTTTATAGCTCTTGTTCCCTGATCCCATACGTCAGTCTTTTGGTGAGTTTCATCCGGCTTAGCTTACTGCCGAGATTTGGCGAAGGCCCATGATCGGAATGAGGTAATCGGAAATGAGGACGTTCAGCGCTCTTTGAGTGAGACCGCGCCTGGTGTACGCAGGGGACATGTTGTACCCCACATCCCATGTCTGGTTGACCCATTCATGCGGGGAGGGATCCGTGATGGGTACCGGTTTGTCGGTGGGATAGATATGGATGTCGCCTAGTATTGATCAGTCAAAGCCGGCAAGAAGACAGTACATACCTATCAATTCACCGGAAGGGTGAAGTCGGATGACGTGAAACGGACATCCATCCATCGGTCTCTCCCCAGCCTTCAACCGGGCGATGATGGTTGAAGCGGAGGATATGTACTGTTCGACTTGTTCTTGGGCGAGCTCGCGCGGAAAGCTGGAGCGGTCAGTCGACGGACGAGCTGTACACTGGGCGAGATGACTCACGGGGTGGGATTTCGAATGTTGTTCTCGGATATTGCGGGGGAATTGAACAGGGTAAACTGAGATAGGTCAACTGATTCAATCGAGAAAAGCGAGTAAAAGTACCCATGCGTCAACATCCGATTGTCGAGGTGGGGTGATGCGAATTTCGGCGTTGAGCACAAGATAGGGCTCTTCCCGCTCGTTGTCCCACTGCATGCCGGTTGAGTAGTCTAAAAGGATCGATGTCTCACACGTCGGAAAGAAGCAGGTCCTGACGCTGTTCAGATCCGACTCAGATCCCCCCCTGTTCGGAAGCTAAAGCTGACACCGATCGCGGGAACACCGTTACATGCACCTGCTTGTCAGGTTCAATGGATCTCCATAACTTCCAGTCGGACTTGGTGAAAGGCTTCATGCACACCAGGAGCACATCCGAGTATCATGATCGTACACGTTGCGACCTAGCGATATGCAACTTATTAAAAAAATGTCAAACATGCTCCGAGATCGACTGGTTCTTCATAACCCAATCTTCCTGGGGGACTTGCGAGAGGGGCATGCGATCTGACGGGTTAAGCCGAAGAAGCTGATCGCATTAAGCTGGGAAGCAGGCCGGGCCAGAGAGCGCATACCTTCAGCATGAACGACTTTGCATCTTCCGATACAAAATCAGGATAGCGGACATCGCAGCGGCAAATCCTCGATTGAATCACTGATCGGGTACGTCAACCAGGATCGAAGGGATGATGAGAGGAATTTACATCTCGCCCCCAGAGCCTGGTCTGCACCAAAGGGCTCTTCGCCGCACACGAATTCGAGCACAAAACCCCCAAAGCCTGAACCCGCATTCAGCCACTGAAGGGGGGACTCGATGCTCACCCAGATGTCAACGGCGCGTCCGTATGGTTGGCCAAGGATGATCTCGGGGGAGACATACGCCAATGTGCCAGCGAGCGTTCGTTGACTATAAAGAGGAGAACGCATTCAGCTCAGTGGAAGAACATAGTTTGAAGTCTGACCTGTCTTCCTCAGGCGAGTGGACGCTCCACCCAAAGTCGCCAATCTTTACCTCACCGTCCAGACCTAGGCAGCATGAATGAGCTGTGAACAACTAGTAGCGAAGCGCAATCACCAAGCAGTAGGTTCTCCGGCTTGATGTCTCGGTGGATGACGTTCTTGGTATGAAGGTAGGCAAGTCCGTCGGCCACTTGCCGGATGTACTAGACATGATGCTTGTAATGATGGGCGAAGCAACGAGCAGCCTGCTCACCAGACTGCTCCGCCTTTCGGAAAATCTACCCGACTTCTTCAGATGCTTAAACACCTCTCCATGAGCTGCGCCGTCTATCAGCTTCAGGGAAGAGAGGGCGCCAAGCTGAAAGGAATCGACGTACCGGCAAATTCCATCATCAGGACTATCCGATGAGCGTCGTGGAACCAATCATATAACCGGACGATGTTTGGGTGTCTGAAAGCTTATCAGGATGAGAAAAGGGGATTCGTGGCGCGATTGCCGACCGTAGATGCTGCATGATCTGCTGGCCATGTGAGCGGTCTGACTTGAATTCATTCACAGACGGACCTCGACTTCTCGCCGGACTTGCTTCTCGACCCCTTTCGACCTCACCTCGTCTTTGGTCAAGCACTTGAGGACGAGAACGAACGGGTCGATCGGCGAGCGGAGTCGAGCGAGATAGACCCGTCCAAAATGGCCTGACCAGACAGGCGTCAGGACTTGCCAGATATTTAAGCTTACCTCTGCCAATCGGGCGACCAATGTCGAAATCTGTCAAAGACCAAGCTTGAGTACACTTTGCCCTATCATGCGACTCCTTCAGCCTTCTTTAACGTGATGAGCCTGTTCAAGGTACCCTTCGTTGTCGTGGTCAAGCTGCTTCCTGACGTGTCGTTGTCGTGTGCTGGGACCAGGCACCAACTCCTTTTCATGATGATCGAGCCCTCCATCATACGACCCAATGTCGAGTTTGATCATCTCATAGTTCTTTCGAGGTTCAAGGTAGAATTATCAAAGAAGATGTTGACGTAGTTGGTCTCCACGTGTCACTCCAGGCACCTTCGAGCTGTGTTGGATTTATCCCCTAACAAGACTTTGTAGAAATCTTCGAGATGATGGAGAAGCTGCCAACCAGGCCTGCCAGCTAGATACCCGGTGTGCCTTGGTGCGTCCAAAGACGGGTCTCATCCCAGAAGTCTTGGTTCCGCATTTGATCTATCTCAATATCTTATCTGTAGACTTCTGTCGTCAGAAGAGGGCAGTTCTTTTCTCGAAGCCGAGGTTCGGATTCGGTTCTTCTTTCGCTTCGACGAAGAAACGTCATGAATCATGAAGCGGTTCCTACCGAGGTCTCTTCACCGCACACGGCTTACCCTCGACCTTCCTCACGCACGACCTCCACCGCCACTCACGTCCGTCCTTCCTCTCTCAATCACGGGATCGTCCAGCCAGATTGGCGACACCTTCGTGCAAAAGCTCTTCAATACGAAGAGAACCTACTAGCCTATACCTCTCAGGTCAAGCCCTGGGACTTGGAGGGCGCACTGCTGAGTCGTGCAGAAGTCGCCGCAGTCAGCGGACTGACCTGGCACGTTGGCCTTTGGGATACTTTTGCACTGCGGCTTGCCATCTTGTATGACGCCCCGATTGACGACCAAGCCGCGCTGGGCGAGTGCAAGGCGACGGGTCCTGCGCTTCCAGGAACCGCTTATGGTGTCGAGTGGTCATTCCGGGTCCAACTTAGCTGACTGTCTAGGTCTCGGACGTATATTCAGTCGGGACCTCGCGAAGTTGCTCGGCGGTGACTGTTCGGCAAGGTCGGATACGGCAAGGGTAGCACATTCAGCTTCAGTTTTGTCGCATCGAGAAGCCCGAACCCGATAGGGTATATGAGCCTTTCAAATCGCCGAAGTGAACAGGCTTCTCCTTTCATCCAGGGAGACGCTGACAACATGGTAGAAGCTGCTTCATAATCTGCGATCCAGGACCGTGGTGGGATATGCTCAAAATTAACATACAAGTCTGCTAGCCTTGAATTGTCACCCAATCCGCTTTGACGAAGAAGCTTGCGACCGCGTCGTCGAGGACCGATCGTCTGGCCTCAACTCGCATGTCAATTTCGACATCATCTTCGTCCGCACGGAACAGATCACAACCGACTGGCTTAAGCAGATGAAGAAGCTACAGCCAAAATCCAAGGTGAGCGCCATATGTAAAGACAGGCTAACCTCAGTTCTTGACCTGGTTCGGAGTGTCGATCTCGCAGAAACGATGAGAAGACTCGATCTCACTGCAAGTCAGGATGTGCAATGATCTGACGCGGCTTACGTCCCTTCAGTGGGCATCCATTGTGGCGCGGCCGATTAACTTCAAATCGCTCTATCATGCTCTTCGTCCATGGAGTCAAGGTGCTGAACCTCATCCGATGCCGGTGGCGCCGAGCAAAAGCAACAGCACCATCAACAGGAGTCTCGCAAAGGTGAGGTCGAGGGCGAGAATGAGGCTGATCGCAGACCTGTCCACTCGATGTCCTTCTCATCGACGACAACGCCGTCAATATTACGGTCGGCAAGCGGATATTAGCGCTGTTTGTCTACAAGTCATCGCTTCGGCTGCTGACGGTCAGGCCGCTCGAGGCGGCAGAGAAGAGTCGATTTGATCTCATTTTACTGGATCTCTAATTGCCTGTCCTGGACGGTTTCAACGCTCAGAAGCGTATCCGAGTGAGCCCCTTGGCCAGAGATCCTTGCATCGTTGCGCTCACTGCAAACGCAGATCAAGTCAGTATTTCTGCCAGGATCATAGCTGATCCTTAGATTACCCAGATTCAATGCGCCGAGGCGGGTTTCTCCAATTACCTCTCCAAGCCTCTCGATATACCGCACCTTTTGGGCGCCGTTCACGAATACCGTCAAAAGATTCACTAGGGAATGGCTCGCTTACACCCTGCGTTCGCGACCATCCTGGACCATCTTGGCGTTTGCTTTCAATCTGATGAAAGCCTCCGGTGCCTCGTGTTTCAGATGGGCCCTGGCCGTGCCTGATGATTGGAGATTTCCTGTTTCCTCTATCATTCTTCTCTTCTTCTTTCTTCTTCCCCTTCTCTTACGATATCTTCTTTCTTCTTCCCCTTCTCTTACGATACCTGTAGATCGCCATTGCATTTCTCGTAGCAGATGGTGATATTGCTCCATTCGCAAGTAACCTAACATCCGAGGAGTTATAATGGAGCATCAAAGCGGCTGGATCTCGAGAGGAACGAATGACAGAGCGACATGGAAGGGGTCTGAGAAGATGAGAGACCGGTCAGAAGTGTTTGAAAGTGCGTATTTTCATTATAATGCACCTCTTCGCTGTACCCTTGGAAGATGGACAGCTCCCGAGGGAAGCCAATCATCTGTACCTCAGTCTTGGTGGTGTCCTCAAACACCTCAGCGGCAACGTCAAGCGGCTGATGACGCCTTGACAGTCATCCTTCTTCATCTCCTGAAGCTTTCACCTGATTTGATCAGACCCTTGGTTTTGGCCGGTAATCGCAATCTTCATCAGACCGCCCTCAAATTCGCCTAAAAGATTCTGGAGGTCGAGGTGCCTGTCCCAGGAGTCCTTCAGCTGAACCAGCAGGTAGACCACGGGAGGAGTAGAAAGACCCGTTTGGAGTGTATCACTCAGTGAGATGATCCTTGCCTTCAACAGCTGGGAAATACTGATCGTCCCTCCCCCATCATCAGAAATCCCCAACTCGCCCAACATGTCCGCACCATCAGCTTTCGCCACCCCAAATCTGATCCGCTTCCGGCACAGCACGCTGAGCATTGTGAATATCCCACAATACAACCTATTCCAGAATCGGTTGACGGCAAGCACGGCCGAGGACAAGCCTTTTACCAAGCGGCGAGACTTATATCCCTGTGCCAAAATACAGACGAGCTCCGATGGGAGACCTGGCTAGGGGTAAGTAGCGGTATGTGGAAGGTTCGTGATGGGTTTTTCTCGCATATGGGATGGTCATTCTGACGAAGCCAAAGGCAATCTCGACTTTACGTACACTTCTCCGTCTCATCGTTCTTCCTCCTCCGGTCCATCCAGCTCAAGACCACACTCAACCCACGCATTTACCCCGCATTACGCCCGAGCCTCAGCGTCTGGTTCCGCCTGGCTTCCAGACCGTGCCGCTTACGCCCGAGCCAGAAGATTGGGATGAAGATCCTGTCCATGGGATAGCAGATGAGGCAGCCTCGGTGCCACCACGAGCTGTGGGACGGGGAGGTTGGGGACTAGGACTCAGCTGGGAGAATCTGGAAGCGCTCACATTAGGTGGCCTGAGCTCGAACGGCGTGAGTATTGTCGCATAAAATTGCATCAGTCGGATGGGCGCTTTTGGAATCCTTCGCCACCTTGAGCTGGGCACGACTGGTACGAAACTCGGGCGACGGTCTCAGGGCAATCATCGAGGGGTGCGTCACGCTTGAGAGCCTCCGCCTGAACGACGTGCAAGGTGCGGAACGGGGCAGAAGCTGTGTTCCTTCTGACACTAGGTTGCAGGAAGACTGGGCAAAGATACTTGGCGAACGATAAGGGTGTGGCCAATTTCTCTGCGAAGCCTTGAGATCAACATCGCCGAGAGTGTCGTTCGTCATTCGTGAGAGGATCGCTGGCCCAAAGATCTGGGTTGACGAGAAACAAAGCTGGGCTCTTCAGCACTTGTCCACTATCCATTACGTACCCCTTGGTCAGCTTCAATGCTTCGCTGTCCGACGGATTGTTCATCCTGTCGCGCTGCTACCGTTTCCCCCAGTCGACGTTGCGATCCCGCCTGTGCAGACGGGCCTCAAAGCAGAGCCAATTTCCTTGGAGCTGCTCGAGAGTCTGGTGGCTGGTGGTAACAATCTTCACGAGCTATGTTTGGACTGGTGGGAGATCGATACGGTGGCCCTTGAGGCGTTGCTGCGGACGACAGGGGATCTTCGGAAGCTCCAGGTGGCAGTGAGAGCACCAATGGCCCACTTGGTGAGTGTCAGCGATTCCTGGATATGGACTGATGGAAGATCGGCATGGGAAACGCGTTCTCTGGTCTGAGCAAACTCGAACGACTAATCGCAACCAGTCCTGCAAAGCACAATACCGCCTGTGGACCCAGTACCGCACGCACACGTACACGGTCTTATCCCGACCAGGATTTGGGGGCTGCCTCGTTTCCTGGCAGACCACATTGATATGGTGGATCCCAGTCTTCCAGACGTCCGGGACTTGAGAAAATTTGTCCGTCGCCTCCCACGATTGAGATCTATGCTTTGGACTGGTCGCGGTGGGAAAGGCGAATGGCATTTCTCGAAGAGGTCGACTCTGGTCGGTGTGGAATTCGTCCATTCGGCGGTGCTCACCCGGGATACGTGGGATGAATGCCAGCGACCAGCGCCGACTTTCGAATTCGAAGACGTCGACGAAGCGGCAACAACTGTCCTCGAGACTGCCACACCGCCATTTAGTCCCGATAGTAACGAGTTCCCCTGTCTACCTCGCGCTATCTCAAGCAACAGCGCATTGCATCGTCAGACGATGCAGACCCATCCAAGGGCGCCTTGCCTTCATGATAAGCAACAACCGGTGCCTATCCTCAACGTGACGACAATGAAACAGGCGACAAGTCTCGGTGTTGGCCTGGATCCCTTAAGCGACAACGGCGTGTCGGTCGGTGTCCTACGGACTTCCGATGCGATTGCTGAGAGGATAAACCAGCACAAGAGTCCAGCTACACACCGCCGAGCATCGACTTCGGATGTCGCGTCGAGAACCGTTTCAAGCCGTCGGGTCGAAACGAGCGGTCCCTCTTCATCAGCGGATGTGGCTCATTCGTCACACGTACTTCGAGGCCGCTCCACGCCTCCGACAGGTTCTTGCGCCTCCCAAAAACAGAAGAGACAGGACAGCGTAGCGAAGTCCCTCGGTCGCGGCAAGACGGACATACAAGGGATTGTCGACATGAGCGTCGGCTCCAGTCCTCGCGCCATTCCGGGCGCGGGGCATCTCCAAAAGAACCTCAATGAGCCGAGATTCAATGGCGAAGATGCATCTGTATCAGCTGTGCCACCCAAACGAGACCCTAATGGCTGGGCTACCATAGGAGACCCCAAACGAGGATCGAGCTCTACTCAATCGAAGACAATTGCGAGCAGCGGGAATGGACAGCACGGGAGGAAGTAGTCCTCTGATGAGTATCGCTAGGAGCGTGAAGGTTCCAAGGCTCAATATACCATTCGCACCATGCAGTGATAAATAGTCTGGAATGTCGCTACCAGCTGTCAGCTCACCCTCAACCCCGGACGTATTTAGCTGTTAGCCTCAAGTGAACGAAGATCTGAGCTTCACAAGGGAAGTTGAGGCATCCGCATTGTTGCATGCGCCTCGTCAAGCTCACGAGGTTCTACATCTACGCGGAATACTAAAACGATCACGAGCAGGAAAGTAAGTCCAGGTGAGAAAAGTGATTCCTTGCGTAGTGATGTGGCTATCGAGTAGTGGACTCCCGCCTGCTCGCCGACCTCTGATAGCTGGCCGGTCGATTCCGCTGACATTCTCGCGTCCTGCTTCAGCCTCCTTTCATGCCCAAGGCAATCACAGATTCTGCCGTCCAGTCGGCGGACTTAGTCTGGGCGATGTCGACCTACGAGCCAACCGAGCTCTGAGACGAAGTGGTTTCGGATTTGAGAGACAGCCGACCGGAACGATGTCACTAGGACTTGATCTGTTGCTCGTGGATCCGCTGCTGATCGCACGACATTCCCCCAAGCCGAGCCTCCGCCTGACCAGCTCAAGTTTGAGGCGCCAAGGGTGGAAGCAAGGTTGCCTTCTGACAGATTGTCGAGGCCATCGGCCCAAACGCTGACTATCGAATGCGGATACATGCCCCCGCCTTGGTTGACATCTTCGGATACACTGCTCAACCACGAAGTCCACGATGAGAGTACGGTGTGGGCGAGATCAAGTATCGGCTTTCCTGAGGTGGATGCGTCGGATGAGTTGGGAGCGATTTGTAGGATGGAATATACGTGGATGGTGAGGGCATAGAGGAGGGAATAAATGGTCTGCGGGGAAGGGCGAGGTTGGGATGTCGCAGGAGGGGATGTGAAGAATGTCAAGTAACTTGTGGCCTGATCAAGGAAGTCAATACCGTCCCTCTTGGCTTCTATTCAATGGAGAAAATAATCCGATGACTGACCATTCCACAGAATGCTTCCCCGTCTTTCTTGGCCTTTCCCCATCTTCTCGCAGGATCCAATCCTTCGTGAGAATCACCAGCTGAACGGTGAACTCGACTCATACACTTCTCTAGCACCTTCACGCAATCGCCCAAGTCAGGTAGTGGGATTTGAGGTAGTATCGAGGCGCTGAGGGTGGGATTTTTGGAGAGGATATCGAGCAGGATAGGAAGGTGCGCCGAGGGGGGAAGGGTAGCTAACGTGCAGGTCACTCTCGCGTTACGGACTTGGGACATCGAGATGCTTACCGAGCAGTACACCAACATCAACTTCTCCGGCGGATCTCTCAGACACCCCATTTTCAGTCAAATCATCTCTTCTGAGGCGCTTGACTTCTTTCCGAGAACCATTCGTTCTACGTGACGGGTTGTTGATCGCCAAGGCACCTACGGTAAGGTCCTCCTTTTCGCTGCCCTTCCATAGATCTCTTGACTTCAGCCGAGGAGACGAGCTCACAGACGAGGTTGAGCGTGGAGACGAGGGAGGACTGGGAGATCGTGATAGTCGGGTTCGTTTCAGTGACCTCTGAGCGGGTTGATCAGACGAGACTGCTGCCTTTGAGGTCGGCGAGAACCGCTTCGTTGAGGAGAAAGGTGTGCCCGAACTGGATCCTTCTCCGAGGGAGGGGATGCCATTGCCACCGAATTGGCCGGCATGTAAACCGAAAGACGCTGCCGATGTGGGATAGCCAAAGCCAAAGCCGAGGAGTGAAGGACGAGAAGCTGAGGTGAAAGGGAGAGCTGAAGGAGGTTGTTGAGTGAGAGGATGAGCCATCGTTGGGGGGGGGATGATCAGGAAGGCAGAGTCGGGATCAAAAAGAGCGATGGCTGATGCGGGAGGTCGAATCGTCGGTCCTCGATCAAAGGCATATCCATGAATCGTCTGGCCGGCTGTACGTGAGCTCGTCAAGTATTTAGCAGTGTGATGAGGATCGAAGAAGAGGGAGCGAAACTGAACGGGAAAATGGTAGGCCGCGGGGCGTTGTCAATCACGTGACTGCCTTCTGGTACATTTAGTCAAAATCGTACGAGTGCTTCACTCATTATTTTTGCCCAGGATGACTACCGCACAAAAGGTGAGCTCGATGACGTTGAAACGATTCTCCACCCGGTACTATAGCTAAAGATTCACTGCCGACCTGCAGATCAAGGATGTTGAGGATGAGATGGCGAAAACGCAGGTAGGCGGGATCATCTCCGTACATAATGCTGCTCAACACGTCCGAGACAGAAAAACAAGGCCACCGAGTGAGTTTGAAGGGTTCCTGATGATCACACGGAGGATGTTGACTCTTTGCAAGGTATCATTTAGGCCAATTGAAAGGTCGCTCCTCGCTCTCCTATCTGCGTTTCGTGATCCAAGCTGACCTTCACTATGCAGCCAAGCTCGCAAAGCTTCGTCGGGAGCTCATCGCACCACCAGGAGGAGGAGGAGGAGGAGGAGGACCTGGAATCGGTTTCGACGTTGCCAGAACTGGTATAGCTAGTGTTGGGTTTGTAGGATTCCCGAGTGTTGTGAGTGGCAGGAGATTAGATCAGATCTCTAGCTTGAGATTGATGCGGTCTGCAGGGCAAGTCGACTCTCATGTCGAAGCTGAGGTACGCCTTGCCCTTCCATAGGATCGATAGTGCGGTCGAGGATGAATCTCACGAGTTGCGATGTAGCGGGACTCATTCCGAGGTGGCCTCTTACGAATTCACTACCCTCACAACCGTCCCGGGAACTCTGACCCACAATGGTGCTCGAATTCAAGTACTGGATCTGCCAGGTGAGTCATGACGCTTCGTCCATCAGCGGCCTCCTTTGGCGCCACTCTGACGCAGAATGACCAGGAATCATTGAGGGGGCGAAGGACGGGAAGGGTCGAGGGCGACAGGTCATCGCAGTCGCTCGGACCTGTAGCCTGATATTCATCATCCTTGACGTGCTCAAACCCCTCAACGACCTCGCCATCCTCACCAATGAGCTCGAAGGGTTCGGTATTCGGCTGAACAAGAAGCCCCCGGCAATCACAGTGAGAAAGAAGGAGAGTGGTGGTGTACGTGGACGAGAGCGCATTGGCCTGATCGGGAGCACGCTGACTTCGAGACTTAGATCGCGGTCACCAACACCGTGCCATTGACCAAGATCGACGCTCAGGAGATCAGGGCTGTCCTGTCCGAGTATCGGATGAATAACGCGTCAGTCTCGATACATCAGCCTGATGCGACTATTGAAGACCTCATCGACGTCGTTGAGGGAAATCGGTCAGTGATGGACATTGCTACCAGCATCACCGCTGACCGAAGGTACGGGGGTGTGTAGCGTCTATGTCCCCGCTATATATGTCCTGAACAAGATCGATGCGATCAGTATCGAGGAGCTTGACCTACTCTATAAGGTGCGAAATGGCGAAGACACGCTTCTTAGCATGCGACCCCGTAGATCCCAAACTCCGTGCCCATCTCTTCCCAAATGTGGCTCAACGTCGATGAGCTTCTTGAGGTCATGTGGGACAAATTAGACCTAGTCAGAATGTGCTTTAGCTGCTGATACTGCATGATGCCTTGCTGACAAATGGTAGTTACACGAAACCTCGAGGTCAAGCGCCCGACTACTCCACCCCTGTTGTCCTTCGACGAGGGCGATGTTCGGTGGAGGATTTCTGCAACGCCATACACAAAGATATCGTCAAGCAGTTTCGAACAGGTGAGCATTTCCTTCGAGGCCTGCCATCCTGCTAAACACAAAAGCGATGGTCTGGGGTGCTTCCGCCAAGCACTCACGAGGACAAAAAGTGGGCCTGGAGTACGTCCGATCTTCTTCATGTTTAAACGTCGCCTGATGTGTTTCCCAGACACGTTCTGGAGGACGAAGAGTCAGTCCGACACGTGCAAATGCATTTCTCTATACTGATTCTGCCTGTCGACAGCATCATATGCATATTCAAAAAGTGACAGTCGCCATTTACAGCGTGCCGAGCTTCGCATCTTCCATGGTCGAGGCCATCGCTAGGCTTGACGGTATGCTCCATGATTAAGGACAGCTTCTACCACTCGAGGAAACGAGGTTTAGCACATGTTTCGAGCCTTCGGACATGCTGTAAATGAGATGTGCCCGTGCGTAGATGTGACAGAACTTGCTCGCATTCAAGTGAATTGACATCGGTATGCTGCTGTTGAAGTTCACAGGCTGATTCCTGTGAAGACATCCCAGAAGCGTAGCGTGGGGCCAATAGAGTGACGCGAACGGAGGCGGCCTAATATGGCAGACTTCCGTAATGTCTGACACCAGGAGTGATGGGTTTTGTCGCGTATAATTAACGAAGGACTTGAGGCCTCTCGCCAGACAACGTGTAGCATGGTGGACCCCCGTCCATGACATGTCAAGAGTTAAGTCCATGAGGACTTCAGGGTCAGATTAAGGTTGAATATCGGCACCGGGACTGCGCAGGCCAAGTCACGTGACCGAAAGACGAGATCGCCTTATTCTACTTAGGCTTTTTGCCGCATAAGAAATGAATTGTCTGAACGGAAACGATTTCACACTGATACAATGGCCCTTTCTACAACATCGCAGATCTTCCAGGCATCCAAGCCTTTTGTTTGAAGTACCACAAGCAACGGTCAAGGTGAAGTGGTACTCGAAACCACTTGATTGCCCCTGCGCTGAGTTATCCTTGATTCGATATTGTGCCTTTTGAGGTTGCGATCGCAGAGTGCTACCGAGCAAATGATGTTAAATATTGACGAAATGCATAAGGAGGAAAGTATGAAACATCAAACTATGAAAAGCGGCAGCGGGACTGCGCAGGCGGTCACGTGACCGGAAGACGAGATCGCCTTATCCTGATCCCACTCGATCCGATCTTGCGGTCACGCCAAGCAGATCACGCAAGCGGTCAAATAACTCACGAGGCAGTCCTTTGGTGAGTAGATCCGCAATGTTGTCTGCTGAGGGGATGAGAAAGTATTGTCTTCGACTCGCTCGCGGAGGAAATGATGGCGAAGTCCAATGTGTTTGGATCGTTCGTGATGGACCGGATTTTTTGGAGAGCGCAATGGTACCAGCGTTGTGGTTCATGATGGGGAAAGGTTTGTTGCCAAGACCAAGCTGAAGGTCATCAAGCAGAAGTCTAAGCCAGATAGCCTGTCGTGCTGCATCTGCTGATGCCATGTACTCTGCTTCGGTAGTAGACAAAGCAACAGTTGGCTGACGCCGGCTTTTCCACGCAACAGTGCCGCCATAGACCTTGAAGACATAGCCGGTAGTAGAGCGTCGAGCAAGTCACCCCCCCCAGTCTGCATCTGCATAACCCAAGGCAATTCGGTCACCAGATTCTGCCGTAAAGGTGAGACAGAGGTCGGATGTACCTCGAATATATCGGAGTAAGTGTTTGGCTGCTTTCCAGTGTGATTCGTTCCATTTGCTGATGAAGCGAGATAGAACACCAGCAGCCGGATAGATCCGGCCTAGTTACAGTGGACGCATAAAGGATAGCACCAACTGCCTGGGGATATGCACGGTGTCGTGCCGCCTGGTGTTCTTCATCCGTAGCTGGTATTGGTCGAAATCCGTATGGAAGAGGACTCCGTGCAGGACTGCAATCAACCAAGTCAAATCAAGTATTGCCTCAAGGTAATGTTGTTGAGATAAATGAAGCTTGCGTGCCGGTCGATCTCGATAGATGTTGAAGCCAAGGAAGTATCCGGCCGGTCCAGAGTCAGAGCACTCGAATTTGTTGTTGAGCGTGTGCTTGAATGCATCGAGAGCTGATCGGCTGTTGCACGCAATGAGTTGATCGTCCACGTGGACTGACAGCATCAGGAATGTATTGCCTTGTCGTCTGGTATAAATGCAGGGATCGGCTCGAGTTGGAGTAAGCCCTTGACCTCGCAGCCACTCGTCAAATGCTTTGTTGAAACAGCGTGGCGATTGCTTGAGACCATAAAGAGATTTCCGCAAATGTAGGACTTTGTCTGCCGATATATTGCTGCCTTCTGGTGGTACAAGGTAGATTGTCTCATCAAGGTCGCCATTGAGGAAAGCCGCTTTGATATCGACCTGATCGCATTCAAGGTCGAGATGGTTGACAAGCGAGAGGAATACCCGGATTGAGTCTTTGTGTGCAACTGCAGCAAAGAGTTCGTTGAAATCAATTCCCTCGATTTGACTGAATCCTTTGGCAACCCATCGAGCTTTGTATGCCGATGGTTTGCCGGTTTCTCCATCAATCTTTCTAGTAAACACCCAACGTGCTCCCACGACGCGCATATCGGGTGATCGAGGGACGACTTCCCAGACTTTGTATTTGTCCATCTTTGCAAGCTCTTCTTGCATCGCTGGCTCCCACTGCTCCCACTCGCCTGAGTGACGGGCTTGTAGATATGATTGTGGTGCTGTTGTGCTTGCAAGGAGAGCATGCGCTGAAAAGAGATGTGGATCGATGCCGCCTTCGTCAAGAGGTTGTAGATTAAGCGGATCATCATCATCGATATTGTCTGGGATTGGTCGTAGTGTTTCTTGTTGATCAATTCGGGAGAATTGGCGTAAAAGCTGCCGTTGTGGTGATACAGGCATTTCTGTTGTCTCAATAATATCGTCGTCTGGTACTTGCACAATTTCTGGTCCGACGTCTGGAGCAATATCACTTGTTGT
>JAABUP010002105.1_pt1 | contig 39900 bp, 40 predicted proteins | sample 5559201 | NCBI WGS metagenome assembly JAABUP01 (sample SAMN10711887, study PRJNA513373) | rock metagenome | isolation source: Antarctica rocks | place: Antarctica | reverse complement strand
CCTTGGGAATGGGCCGCTTGATCAACTTGATAGCAACAGGCTGACTGTTTCGTTTGTCTGTGAAGAGGTAAGTATCTCCAGTTCCGCCCCTGCCCAGAAATTTTTTCAAGTCGTGAGTCTCTTTCAGGCCAAAGTCGGGATGTTTCTCAGCACTGTCTCCGTTAGCAGACTGATTCGCTGTATCGTAACGTTTTGTTGACTCTCCTCCGCCACTGGTTTTGGGATCTTTACTTCCACAAGCTCCCATAGCTCACACGTCGCCTGGAGAACCCCAAAGGCATTCATGTGACGACATTTCGTCTTGGTAACCTTTCGACGGAGGTCATGCTGCACCGTTACGCCTTGACCTGCACTGATGCACCTCACCGTCACAAAGTGTCTCACAACGGAACAAGATACGCCGCGCGTCCTTCGCCTACTGTTCTTCTTCCTCCTAGTCTTGACAAATTTGCACCTTGATGGAATTTGTCATCGAATAATGACGAAGTACACTGTGCATGTGCAACTTACGCAGTTTGTGCACAAGCTTAAGCTTCAACCCAAGGGGTCTGCGACTTCGTGCCAGAGTTTTTCAGACCTGAAGTCAGTGCACCTGCACATTTGTGCATACATGGTGACTTGCTTGACAGCTAATGCTCACGTCAAAGATGTTGTACATAGTTATGACCATCTGAGAGATTGTCTACGTGTGCTACTGTAATTTCTGTTGTGTGCTGCCATTATTCTAATCCAGCAGTCATGTGTGCACATACAGACACCATAGGACACCAAAGAGCTCTATATGCTATTGTGCGTGCTTGTGAAGATGCACAAAGACACAACTGCGCATGTGACGCTGATCAACCTCCATATATGATCTATTGTCAGATTGTAATGGCCTAGATATAGTGTTACTTGTGCTTCAACCTCAGTCTACCAGCTGCCAACCTTGACAACCAGTATGGATCATCTGTTCTGCCACACAAGTCCTTCACAAAGCCTTCAAAATCTTCCAACATGAACTTGACAATCCCGCGTAGCTTCAGCACTTCCAACTGTCCAGGCCAAATTGCATCAGCACGATCAAGATCACGCAGAGAACCAACAAAGCTTCCCATTGCAAACTTGGCATTTGCACAAGGTATCAGGTCAGACATTGATTCAGGCTCATGCAAGACCACTTTCCAGTAGTCCTTCTTACTGCTGTCATCATCACCCACGGTCTCTTTCAGCCTTGCTCTGCTGACAAGCTGTTCCATGCTCAGAGGCTGCAGCTGTTGTAGCAAATTGTAGTCTTGAATGCTGCCAGCATAGTATGCAACATGGTGTTTAGCTGCCGCACGCTCTATCAGCATGACAGGGGCTGTGGGATGCAGGGTGTGAGCTGTGCTGAGGTCTTCAACGGCTGCTTCCCATTTACCAAGTAGCATGTAAGCTTTGGCTCTGTAATGGAAGCTGCTTGCTGTGTTAAGTCCTAGGTCAATGGCAGATGTCAAGTCATCTATTCCTTTTGCTGCTTGCTGCGGGTCTTGTGTGGCGACTCGACAACTGCCTCTTTGTTGCAAAATGCGCAAGTCAGCTGGGTCATGCTGATGCAGAATATCAAGAAAGCTGATGATGTATGTCATTGTTGAGTCATCCACAGGATATTTGTCCAGCTGCACAGTCTCTGACGTGTCATGCATTGCAGAGACAGCACTCAGTCTGTCCCCTTGGTTGAACTTTTGCACAGCATAGACCAGCTTTGCCAGTGTGCTGTTTGGTTGCAGTCTCAAGGCGTTTGATGCATCCTTGATTGCTCCCTCACTGTCATTGAGCAGCTGTGCTTTGGCTACTGCAGACAATTCAAGGAAATGCTTTGCTTCAGTGGGATGTGTAGCCATCCCAATATCAGCAATGGTGGTTGCAATGGTGCCATGGCCTCTTTCCAGCGCGTAAAGTATGCTGCTAATCTTGCTTTCAAGTGGCTGTTGGGCAATGGAGCGCGTGCTGGTGAAGTCTTGAATGCTGCTGCTGCTGCTGCTGCTGCTGTATGTAGGACGCAGTGCTTCAGGTTGCAGGTAGACAGACAAATCAGTTGACTGACGACAGTCCTGCAGTCATTTTGGCAAAGCTATCGCACAAGTGAAAAGTACAAGCTGCTGCTCCAGAAGTTGCAGCTGCTGAAATGCGGGTATCACCAGCTGCAAAATCTCACCTCTGAATTGTTGCCATTGTTCTGTTTGCTGTGGCAGGAGCAAAAACAAAGGGAGGTGTGCTGGTGCCCTGAAACATTGCCACAGACGTGAAAGGCAGCTTGAGGCCACAGACTTGGGCGTCATCGTTGCTGCTCACCTTGAAACTGTGCCAAATGCCCGCGCAGAATGTGTGTTGCCGGTCCCAACCTCTGCAGCTTGAAGACCTGCGATACAGGAAGTTTGGGGAGGCTGTGCATAATCAAATGCTGCACAGGCACAAACTCGCGAAGTTGCCTGGAGGGATTGTGAGTATACACGACCCTAGCATTGAGGAGCCGATTGCTGCTTGAACAGCAGAAGTGCCCCGGCAGTTGTTTCCCGGAGGGCATGCTACCCACGTGAGTTGCAAGCGTACGTGACGGATGAACGAGGACCTCGTGCTATGCAAGCAGCTTTGAACAATGCCGTTGTGGTGAAGGAGGGAAGTTTCACAGGAGTCGCCTCGTTTGGGTCAATAAGCGGTTCTTGGACTGATCACAGATTCAATCTCGTGCCAGTGGCATCTGGAGGCCGAGCACATTTTTGTCTGCAAATCGAACTCGAGATGCCGTTGCACGTAATAGCGTCGGCGAAACAACAAGAACCGCGCATAAGCGGCGTCATAGCTGATGGCAATGACCGCAGCGAATTAATGTCGTGGCCACGTGCGCACTGACGTGCGAATGGTGTGACTCGTTTTCTCTCGTGGAAGTTTCGTCTGCCTTGAAGTCAAAACTGCGTTAAGCGTCTTCCGTTGCAAAGCCACCGGTGATCATTCAGCTGACTGTGGTGTAGATACAAGGCCAGCAATCCTTGCACCGTGAATATCATCTCGACTGGCGCATTCGCAGAAGTTTGCTGATCTGTCTCGACGCTTGGCTTTCGGTGTCCGTGTGCGCTGCATGACCACGGCTGCCGAGCCCTTCTCGGTTGGATGCTGCGACCTTCAGTGGACTCCTGACGGCAAGGTCCGGTCCAAAGCCAATTTAAAAGCTGATCAGGTACGGCCTGTTGAAGTCGCCCGTATTGGTTGCGTGTAGAGTTCCTCCCGTAAAGGTTGTCTCGATGTTGCCTCGAGCATGCCAAATTGTAACCCATCTCACATCATTGCTGCTTGCAGCACCTAGCAGGACGCTTGTGGTACCCTTCTCCAGTAGAAACCCAGTCACAGTGGTTAGCGGCGTACAAGAAGTGTTCCTGGTTGCCGTCTTACAACTATGCATATGGTGATATTGCTGCCCGTTGCTTCACTGTCCATGCAATATTATGACATGCAATCCTCTTTCATGTGCACGGGCCTCTTTGTTGATTGCTGTAATGACATTGTGTATAATCAGCAGCCTCGTATCTCCCTAGAAGGCTCAGCAGTCACAGCTGCATCTCATCTGTCTTTGCTGCTGCTCAGGATTCACCAACTTCCTCTTCCTCAAGAACAGAGGATATCTAAAGTACACCAAGCCAGCATTCACTTCAGCAGTGTATGCCATTGGCAAAAGCCAAGGTGTCCCTGCCTATCTGGTCAGTGCCCTTCTCCACGTCAGACAGACGATCTGAAATTAGCTGTGGCGCAAGCCCTCTGTTTTCATAGTACTCACTTTCATTCACAGGCTGTTCTTGGCATGCTCAGCTACATGCATGCTGTACCAGTACACGCAGTTCAAACTCAAGATTTGCATGATTGGTGCTTGCTTGCTTGCCTGCATACGGACACACACAAAGACACATGACTAGGTGTGTACCAAGCCATGTGTGTCTGCATTTTCCTGCAGACAGCTGTGTTGCCCAATCTTGCAGATTTCAATACATGCTAGGCAAAGTCATTTCAGTGACTAGATCCAATACCCATGTATGCTGCAGCACGCTCCTGTTGCTGAGTCTGAAGCTGAGTACCCGTTGGTCATCTTCTCTCATGGGATTGGTGGCAATCGTACCGCCTACAGTGCCATTATCTGCAGCCTTGTGCGGCAGGTACATCAAAGCTTTTTTGCCCCCTTTCCCTCTTGTGGTTCCCCCTTGGGTCTTGTTTGTGACAACCGCTGCCCGTTACAACATGTTGCCTTTCAATGCTACCCAAGTGCAAGTTTGTTTGTAACAGTAGCATGCCTTTAACAAGTTGAGATTATTCAGACAATCTCAAATGCCATGATGCTGCAACAGCTGCATGGCATTTGAAGCTTGACCAATACACACTGTATTCTGTCCTGTGCGGCACAAAGTGTCATTTTTTTGCTTCACAAGCTGCCATATGATGTGCTGTTGCAGGGATATGTTGTCTTCTCTGTGGAGCATGCAGACGGCACTGCCAGTGCAGCAGAGCTGGCATATGGTGCTGGCTGGCTGTACTATAAAGGCTGGGGCTCTGAAGAAGAAAGGATGGCTCAGACCAGGTCAGCATACTCAGTGTACTGCAGCACTGCTCTCAGTCAGCAATGGTCCTCATACCTGACCTGCCTTTGCCTTTCACCATGCATAAGACCTGCCTTTGCCTTTCACCATGCACAAGAGCAAAGGCATGAGCATCTACTTGGGTGACATTGAGCTTGTATGTTGACAAGCCAATGAGCAGTGGAGATTTTGGCGAGAAGTCTCCAGAAATGGTCTGCAGCAATGCTTGATTGGCCTTACTCCTGCGGTTGCGATGTGTACTGCGTTGTCAACCGTTTGTTCTGAACCTTTTTGAATTAGCAATGGAGAACTTATGCCAATCTATTGCTCATTGGCTTGTCAATATACATGCTCAAGTGCTGTTGCACATGTCATGCGCAACATCATCCCAGTTGCCAGTGCTGACATCTGTAGTCACAGCTCCTGTGACAGACTTTACACTATTCCTTAGTGGTTGCAGTTGCCCTTGACCAGCTGAGCAGCCATACAACCTCCTTCCTTTCTAGACAAGAAGCACAGGAATGCCTTCTTGGCGGCTCAAACACAGACTGTTGACTTTGTACGCAACACTGCGCATCATGCAGAGCATGTGACTGCAGGTTCCGCATTGGTGAGGTGTTGACAGCATACAAGCTGCTGAGCAGCATGAGCCGAGGTGAGCCTGTGCAAGGGCTCAAGCTTAGTGGAGGGCTGAGCCCCAGTTCCTTGTTGAAAGGTATGGCATCAAGCCTCAGGCTATATCACTAACAACAGCATAGAGAGACCAGCGTTGCGTCGTTTTCCCTGCACATTGTGTCACTGCACATCTTGGTATGTTTACCTGCGCCGTTTGCTGTGGCAACCGCAGGCTTCGCTTTGCTGCGGGAGACACCTGACTCATGAGTCACTCACCCATTACGCATTGACAATGTGACATGTTGTATCATGTAAACGTGGACAAAACCAAGCTTTGCAAAAGATTAGACGACAACGGAAAGTGTACACACCAGAGGGGGAAGCATTAAGAATGTCAGCAACTATGGTCAGGCTGTCAGATCCCAACGTGAGCTGCTGATGGGCTCTTCCAATAAAATGTGCTGCCTGAGCACAAGACCTTCATGGGCCACCAAGCCTGAAATCCAAAATTCATGGGCAGAACAGATAGCAAGGACGGAAAGCAGAGTTGACCTTGAACTGTGTCTTCTAGGGAAGGTGGATGTGGAGGCTGTAGCCCTAGCAGGGCATTCCTATGGAGGGGCTACTGTGACAGCCCTATGCTCCCAAGAGCCCGCGTTCAAATGCACAGTTGCTTTGGATCCCTGGTGGTTGGTCTCCATCTCCTTGCTGCCGATTTTCTGCATTTCCTTACTTCGCAGTACTTGAGTGTGCTCTGCACAGTGCAAGGATCCAACAAATTCAAGCTAGTCAACTCAACTTTGCTGGACATCATGACTGACCATGACATCAGGGCAGCTGGTGTCAATGCTGCATTTGAAACCTTCGCCGAGTGGTTATGTGTATGCGGATACTGATCTCATGCCAGGACAACTGGCATCATTGTGATTTCTTGGCAGGTGCCATTGTACTTACGCCGTCTGCTGCAGTGATCAGTCACCTCAGAAGCATCGGTCTTCCTCATGCCACCATCCCTTGTATCTGAACCAGCAACATGACACATGTCGTATACAATGCAATGGCAATGTGATGTCAAGGATGCAACGCCATCTGCCCACCAAAAGCCTTGTTTGTACACCATACAGCACACACAACTCAAGTGCGATGTGATGTCAAGGATGCAAGGACATCTGACCTGTCATCAGCCTTGTCTATACATCATATGACACGTACAATCTAACTGCAAATGGTGTTCAGGCCGCAACCGCATCTAAACCACCAACAGCCTTGTTTGCACAACATATGGTATATACAGCTGACTGCAGCTTGATGTCAAGGATGCAAAGAGCGGCTGGTGACCTGCAGGGGAGCACTGTTGGCTGATCAAGCAGCACTAGAGCAGTGGAAGACCAGCAGTCCACTGCTGATCATGGGCAGCCACAGGTGGAACATCCCTAATTCCAGGGGCCAGATAGCCTGCGGCGGGGAGCGCCAAGCAAAGCTCTTGCAAGCTGTGCGCTACAGGTACAAACATTGAAAGTTTTTTCTGCTCATTCAGCTACTTACCACATCTCTTTAAGCCTCAAATGTTGCTTGAGAGGTCCTTCATTCATCATTCATTCACTCAACACTGTCTTCCCCCAGAGGTCAGCTATGCACTGCCCTGAGTAGCTAGGCTGCATAAGCCTGAGAGGTCTCTCTGCTTGAGAGACCAAGCATTTGACTGACAACTCCAGTCCACATGTCTGACGCATTGTGCTTGGCTTCCCAACTTCACCAAATGCAAGAGTGAGCTGGATGAAACACATGCTTGCTGGTTGACGCCCTGCAAGACACACTTGCCAATGTGTGCTGTGTCTATCATTGTCTGTTTTATACGTCGCTGCATGTATTTCTGCAAAGCTTGCAGAGCATGCAGCAATGTTTGAATGTGTGGTGCCGTGCTACTGGTCTTGCTTTCTCATGTGAGGTGCTGTTGTGCAACACCATTTTGCCCTCCTGCTTGTATCCTGACACCATCTTTGATAAACGCAAAGCTGCAAATACATGTGGAGGTCAGGACGCCGAATGTGCACAAGCAATATGAGTCTTAGTGTCGGTGTCACCTGTCAGTTTTCATGTCTGTCTGGATCTTTGACAGTGTGGGTGGTACTTTACTCATGACCTGACAGCGGATTTTGGCAGACCGTTTGTCTTGTAAGTGCAGCAGCAGCAGCAATAGGTGAGAGCCACGCTGCCCAATTTGGAAACATGCTGTCCATCATTCTGCCTGTCAATAGTCATAGACTGCCTTTCACTGCCTTTCATTTTGGCTTGATTTGCCCATTGCAATGCAGGGAGGAAGGGCCCAACGGCAGTCAGGGGGGTGGGGCTGTCCTGCTAGTCATCAAGGGGACTGCCCATCACACCTTCACAGACGTGGTGCCCTACTTCCATGCTAGGTTTGGCTGGCTCACTCGAATGGTAACTACCAGTCAACGGCTTAAGTCACTAACACATGCATCCGGGGGCCATGCATGCATCAGGTTCACAATTCATCACCTATTGGGAAGTTCCCTCTTGCAATATTTGCAGATTGCTGTGCCAATCAGACTGACCTGCTGATTTGACTGAAAGCATCTTAGGCAAGTTGTTGCATGTTGCACAGACTGGCTGTCAAAGAGCAGCTGCCGATTTTGCTTTCTGTCGCGCGGGATTCTTCCTGCCTTCCAGGCACTTCAGCTGTATATCCCATCACCAAGACCACTAAACAAGTTTTGCTGACACCACATGCGCAGACAGAATGCCTCTTCAGGCCACAAATCATGAATGTCATTGTGCTGCAGCTGGGTTTCACAGACGACATAGACCCAGCCCTTTCCTTGCAGCTCATCTCCCAGTCAATGCTGGCCTTCCTGAACAGGCACCTCCCACTGACTGAGGCCCAAAGGAGGCTCTTCAAACACCCTCAGACTTCATCTCAGTCCACACCCTCAGGCAATTCTACTGACCTGGCAGCAGCATCGCATGAGATGTCTGATGCATCCAATCAGAACAGAAAGCAGAGTTCGGCTGGTGATCACATGGTTGGACAGACAAATGGGATGCAGGCTGGTGATGTTGTCAACGGTGGTATTGCCAATGGAATGAGTGACAGCAAGTCTCTATCTGGCAGAACGTGTGAATTCAGAGTTAAGGCTGAAGAGCGTGCAGTGTATGAGGAAGTCTGCAAAGATCACATTGCCATACTGGAGCTGTCTTTGTGAGTCAACTGGGTTAGTACTATAGTGCGCCCTGGCAGTACATTTTGTTGCAGGCAAAACTTCAGACTGTCATTTCATGTCTTACAATGTTTCATTGAATTCATGACATTGTGCTGTTGACAAAATGACTAGTCATGAACATCCAATAGGTACTGTGATGGTGAGTTCTGGTGCCTAGACGTGCACAACCACCTATGTGCAAAAATGAGTGCTGAAGGCTTTCTCGACCTCGCTCATTGCTCATGTGGCAGGCAATGAAGCACATACACATCAATGTCTCTTTGGCGCAACACTCTTCCTGGCCAACGTCTAGACTAGGATTTCAAGATAACAGAAAAGAAACTGTCTACAAACTTTTTGTCTTCACGGCCTGCTGGTGCATTGCATTCTAAGCAGTGGCTGTCAGCAGACCTGGTATCAGAGCTGGTCTCCATCATCACGCCTATCGTTCGCGCTATTGGACGCAACATTCATCAAAGAGATTCGATGTTGTCGTTGTTGGGGCTTTAGCACTGAGGTGTAGCCATGCAGCCAGATGGCATGTAGGTGCCATCTGTACAAACCTATTAGTCATTCTCCTGCATTAGCATAAGTGCTCGTCAGAATCCCACAGCGACAGGCTCGCAGAGACGCACGTGCATGCAAGACAAGCAGTGCCGTCCGACGAAAACCTGGTGTCAGTCTCGGAAGCTCGACACATTGAGGGCCGATTCCTCTGAGACGGAACTTGGTGCCTGCTTTTGACAAGGTCGCAAGTTACTGTTTTGATTGCATTGACGAGCTGCAGTACTGACTCACAAGTTTGGTCCGCATCGCACACGAACTGCCAAGGTCTCGTAGCTACCCTCCCTTGTATATGTGTTTGTGATGAGAAAGGTCAGGAGTGCACCGCAATTAGCGGCAATGGAGGCGCATGCCACTGCGTTGCCGGCATGCACAGCGGGCTCTCCACGATATACGCCCTACGGCACAAGCTCCCATGCATTTGCCCGACAGGCACCTCGGAAGGTTCGTCCTTGTTTGTTTCTCCTTCTTTGCACTTTCGGGGCCTTCAGCTCACAAGCCTGCTCATGCAGCTCACATATTGTACATATGCAGAAAGGACTAGCTGGAAGCAGTCCCATGCACAGCAGCGCCTCCAACTCTGCTCTGCGACGTTCCTCCACAGCGCACCGTCTGCAAGCCCTCCTGCTAGATGCTCCTCCTGCCCCTCCTCCAACTGACACATCACTTCTCGTCTCCGAAGCGATTGAGCAAGCTGACGAGCTGATCGAAGAGTTCGTCTGGGCGCGAGGTCTGATCCCTGCCGGAGAGTGCTTTGAGCAATTTGGTTGGACAGAGGCAGCCCCACCTCTCAAGGATATCAGGCAGCCTGTCACTGAAGACCAGCGTAGAGCACTGGCTTCCTGCCTCGCAACCCCCTTCATGTATGACAATGAGCACCTGTCCAAGCAAGCCCAGGAGGTTGTCAGCAACAGAAGCCAGGAGAACACCCGCAGGCTCACCAACAGGTAGTAGACCCTGCTGTGCACCATATCTGCCCTTGCCTCAACCCATGCTCTAGCCACCATTCTCATCTGGTGCTCCTCTGCTGCCCTTAAGGAATTCTGCTGTACCATCTTGAACCACACTCATGTCGTTCAGGTACATTGTGGAGGTGAATGGACAACCAGATGAGCAAGCTGAAAAAGATCTGTCCAGCTATGCAGGTCAACATGCCATAGCTAGATCACGCAGGTATGATGCTTGTCTTGCCTGCAGCTGTGGCATCAGTAGACTCTTGAGCCCTGTGGCATAGCTCTCAGTTGTGCATACTGTGTCTGAGTTTTCTACGGCTGCCTGAGGTCAAAGCTTGAATGGCTGCCTGCTGATGAGAGATGCGCTCATGAGTGTCCTGGAAGGAGTGCCTACAGTGCATGTTGTGTGTGCAAAGGTCTCATGTTCCTAGATCACAAACATGCAAGGGGCATGACCTGTGTATGATTTCCATCTGTGCACAACAGATGCCAGTATGCTTCTGCTTCCTTTGGGTTTTGACTCATACGCTGAGGGCTGTCTGCAGGAGGCGCCGCGGCAACCAAGCCCCTGTTGCAGACCAGATTTTGAGCAGTGCTCCCCCTCTCACTGGCCGAAGCACATCTCCCAACACTGAGCGCTTCCTGTCTCGTACTTTGTCAAGTCTTGAGGACGACAGCAACAAGTGAGTGTTCTGGCACGGCTGCCATAATTCATGCAATTGCCTGCTCTATAAGCAGTCCTGCTTCAGCATGATACAGACTCAGCAAGGGTCTACAAAGCTGCAAGGTTCAAGCTGTACCTTTTTAGGCAATTAGCGTCGCTATATAAGCCTTGCTTGTCTGAGCCCTCCACAGCTGCAATCTACAGTGTATGCATCGCCAAGACATCTTAAGTGTACTTGCCTGCCTGTATGTGTGCCTGTCTGTCTGCCTACTTGTACATTTGCAGTTTGTCGTATTAAATGCTTCAAAATGAGGTTTGCCTGTCCAATGGCAGTTGAGGTTTCCTATCTATGCTGTCACACTCAGAGCAAACGCTCATCTTTTGATTCCTGAGTCCAGGCTGCATCTTCATGAGTCGGTCTTGGCTGAGAAGAAGAGTGTGGCTCATGTTGACAGCCGCATTGACCCTGCCAGCATGAGCATGGAGTCACCAGATCAGGCTCTGTTCAGCATGGATCATCCAGGACCGATGGATCCTCCCAAGCTTGCCCCTGGTGGTGTTATGTCAGTAGCTAGGGATGACAATGCCTTGTCAGCAGCACAGCAGGAGGGTCCAGTCAGTGATGACTGGACTCCTCTGCGCAATGCCATCTTTGATGCCGGTGAAACTGGCAAACAGACGAATGCAATGAATGATAGGACCAACGAATGTACCACAGATGGAAATGATGTGAAGGCAAAGAAGGAAGTCAAAGCACTTGAATCAGCAAGTGCTGCAGAACGTGATGAGAATGATCACAATGAGCATGTTCAGCCACAGATTGAGGCAAAAGAGCCCTCCAAAAACAATGTAGTCCCCTTCTTCAGGCCCAAAGTGCCTCGTTCTCAGGTCTAGGTTCTGAAAATTCTATCTGGTGCTTCACAGACTAGTTCAGGGCTGTTTGTTTGGTTGTATGATTGGATGACAACATGTGTTTGGCCTCAGAGCTGTTTCAGTCCAAAGTATTTGGCCTCAGAGCTGTTTCAGCCCAAATTAGGATAGATCAGGTAGTCAGGTCAGGACCCATGCCAAGGATGTAGGCTCCTGTAGAACTGAAATCCCTTTGATCTCATTGTTCAATTTGCTCTCAGCATCTCTTTGTACTGTGTTGTTTTCTGTCAGCAGGTATTGCTCCCCCCTTTGCATCTTAGCAGCGTGTGTTGTTTCCAAAATATTCTTTGCATGTCGAACAGTGCGCATCAGTGGCGCTGTCATGTCTCTAGCTTTCAGTAAACTTGGTCGCTAGATCTTATACAATGAACAATGGATAGGTAGCTGATCTCAGTGCTAATCATCGGCTGTATCAGTTGTGTATTGCAAGTGCAGAGCATGTGCTACTGCATTTGTACATGTCATGTGGTAGTGAGGATGTCTCAGGAACCTCGTATATTGTACAGCCGCTCACATTTGCACGTTTTCAATATATGACCTTCATTATGTAACAGGTGCTGTGTCCCGTGGAGCAATGACAGCACAGCTTTAGTACCGTGCACTAACATCACGCACTGTTTCGGATCTGGACTAGTCCACCAGTGCTGGCTAGACCACCTACAGTGCAATAAAATGGGCACCATTTGCAAAGCTGAGCATGGAGGCTCACTTACTCATCAGCTGATGCAATCCTGTTGCCAATTGATCTGCAAATGCAGGTCAACTGGCATAATAATACAATATAAAGTTGATTATCTGAGCTGACATTTTGCATGAGATCCATTTGTTATCACATATGCAGCAACTTCTTTATGGTCATGTACATATGGGATGAAGGTCACCCATCTTAAGGCATGTGCGCATGTGCTGACTGCAAGTGCCTGGTTTTCCTGTGCTTAGCAGCTCCACAGTCAAGTCACAACCCTGTGCTGCTTGACCAAATATGCACATTATTGATGAACAGTGCACTCAAGAGTGCATACTGTATCAGGCGTTGAATGTCCATTGCACCAATCAGTGCAACCTTCATACTGCTATTTGCCATACCTAAGCAGTACGCTTGTTATGAATACAGTCTGTCTGAGTAGGGTCTGTATCTGTCATCCAGGCGAAACCATAACTGGCAGCCAGCAGCTTAGCCAAATTGCTGCCTACGACAGCCAAGAAGACCTGGAATGATCAACGAGTCGCGGTGCTATGCAAGGTTGCTAGCTCCTCAAATTGTTTAACCGCGGGCTTGTCAGCTCTACATGCGTGGTGCATGCGCTCGTGGCCGGCCGTCAGAACTGTCAGCCTTGACCTCACAGTCAGCAACAGACGCTACGAATATTGCTCAGCAGCTTTCAAGTCAGCGGTTCTAATTACCGTAACTGTAAATTTAGCCTCTGAAATGCATTTCAGTGCATCGCACAGCCTAACACAACCCTGCATGACTGCAAACTGTGCCACATTATCTCCATGCTCCAGGCATGTTATCAGGCTCTGCAGATTAGTGCATCCTTGGAGTTGCGTATCTCAGCTATCAAGGGAACAGAGGGTTAAAGACAGCTAAGTGCATGCATGTGCTCATGCACGATGATGGTATGCTCGCTACTGCAATACTGCAACATCAATGATAGTGACACTAGATGTGGGCGACACTGGCAGCTACTGCTGCCCTGTGACTGCACCATGTTTCCCATAGTCCAAAAAATGGTCTATAGCAGTTGTTTGAAAGTCTAGCCTGACATGTGGGCGTAATGTGACCAGGCTGTGTATAAGGGCGACATAGTGTTCAACACTGGCTACAGTCTCTGGCATGACATAATGGAGCGTAATGTCTGTTAGATGTTGCAAAAGCAAAAGACTGGCAGTGCCTGGTCCTACTTCAAGTTTGCTATGGGACAGGAACAAATGCTTCAGCGACTTCAAACTGCACCAATTAAAATCTAGATCAAGCACCAACCAAGGAGAGTCTGAAAATTGTTGGTGATCAGGTCCTCTGACCACTAGTCTAGTCAAGCGTGACAAGCAGGCTACTGATTTGATCAACCATGAATTAACATAGAAGGATTTGATGCTTAGATCCTGCAGTGTTGACAACGTTGTGAGCTCAGTCACCCATGCTAAGGATATGAGCTCGTCTGCGTCCACAGTAGATGCTAGGCTCAATGTCTCCAGCTTGGTCAGAAGAGACAGCCCAACAGGAAGGCTGGATTGACCTGGTTCATACACGACACTGTGGTGATGTATCACCCTGCCGCTGCACTTGTCCAATTTCAAAACTTGCAACCCTTGACAAACAGATATGTCAAAGTTTTGGAGAGTGGTGTCTTTGACATCAAGCTGTTGCAGTGTTCTCACAAACTTGCAGCTTCCTGTACAGTCTAATAAACCAGCGAAGCATTGCATATGGGTCAGGTGCTCAAGTGAGGCAAGGCCATCAAAACAGCCCCTGAGCCACAAGCTTCTGAGCTTGGGCAGTGCTTGCAACGGGTAAAGACTTATTACCGCCTTGTCGACCGCCCATAAACTACACTTCTCGAGGTTCGAAAAGCCTCCAAGCAGCTGAATTGAGCGGGCGATGCTGACTTCGCCAACGTTTATGAACTTCAGTTGAGATGTGATGGAAGTCAGGGCACTCAAGACCACGTCAACCGTAGGACTGGCGCAGTTCGCTTCGAAAATCTTCAAGCAACTCTTGTTCTGCTGCAACCATGCCAGCAAGCTGGGCAAGGAACTGCTGGGAAATGCTTCAGGAAGAGATAGTCGCCTCAGGAAGAGTGGGTGAGCTGCAAAGATCTCGTTGAACTGCTTGCACACCAATCTGAGCTGGTGGAGTTGTCTCTGATTCTGATGATCGTCTTCGATATCGTTCCAACTCCTGTAGCGTATCTGTGCGGCCTCAACGTGAGCGAACACCTCAGTCCAGAGCTCTGCTGTAAGTAAGGTCCGCTGATTGCTACTGTGCATGTTGGCCTGCTGCTACAGGTTGGTAAACCGCTTCTTCCGCTTGGCCTTGGATTCAATCGGTTGGCAGATTTGGGACATAAAGTTGCTCATTGGGACATAAAGTTGCTCATTGGGACATATTGCTCATTGCCGATCAGCCCGCTGAGCCTCAGTGTCATTGATTTAGAACCTCGCCAAGAGAGAGCGAGAAACGTTCCATGCCCAGCGGTCCTTGCCCAGCAGGTGACAGCAGATTCGTCGTCTGTGACGGATCGATCATGCTTCTATGGTGCACAGGGACAGACTCACAATCCTACCCCAACTGCATGTGTCGTTTGATAAGCAGCAAGGTAGCTGTGCGATGACAGGAGCGCATGCATTAACAGTCAACTACTAATGATCTCCTGCCAGGCGTATAGGCTAAGACACGTGAAAGGCAAACAGCCCTCAATTACATGGGGTGGTGTTTTGCACAAGCGGAAGCACCTGTGTTGTTACTTGACAATGACATACAGCACTGCTCCGTTGTAGATGGCATGAGCCAAGATTGGAGCAATCAGATTGCCTTCAGCAGCAACTGTGACAGTGCCAAGGCACACCCCCAGGGCTGTCAAGGGTATCAGGTCGCCAGGTGATACATGAGAGCCAGCAAAGACGACTGCTTGAGCCAAGACCTGCGCTCAGCACAGGACATTAACAGCGCTGGGCCAACAATAAGGAGGCATGCATCTCACGCTGTGAGCAAAGAAGCTTTACCAGTGCTTTGGGACTGCTTTCAGCAAGCTCCAGCAGGATACTGTCAAGGTGACAGATGTTGCTGGCAGTGACAGCTCCATCTCCTGTGAGCAAGCGTGGTCAAGGCATCATCACGCAGCAGGCAGTACTGATACTACAAGTAGTGATCCTATGTGACCTGCTGTGATAGGCAATGCCACAAGCCTTAGCGAGCACAGTCTACAGCTTGGTGACAACTAGTTAGGCATTCAGGACAAGAACAGGTTTTGTTTTTAGTGTTATGAACCCAATGGCCAGGTTCCAAAACTGCACTTGTCAGCAAAGTTTGGTAAACCATCGTGTTCAGTGTTGCGCATGAACACGTCACTGCAAAATCTGTCGGCAGGCATTCAGAAAAACAACAGGCTGTGGCAGGATCTGTAGTGGTTAACGCTTTCTACCAAGAAAGCGCAAACGGTGTGACTCACCGCAGCAGGGGTGGGTAACCATCTGGTTAAGGAAGGCAGCAGGAAGCCTCTGTAGGTGCACTCCTCAAGAAGAGGAGCGCCGATGATGCTAGCTCCTGCTATGGCTGCTACTGTGCTTGTCTGTCCGTCTGTGAGCAGCGTCTTCACTGTACCTGCTCAGCATGAAAACATGTCTGTTGTATTCAGCAACACCTTTTCATGAGCACAGGAAGCAATGTGAACGAGTGACAGGATCATACACTTCTGAGAGCCTTGAGCATCTCACCAGCTGGGACCAGATAAAAATAACAACAATGAAAACAATGATAGTAACAAAAACAACAACAATCATAATACCAATAATAATATGAACAATGATGATGATAATAAATGGTAATGTTACCGCTTTCCGGCTCATGATGAGCTAGGTACATGCAGGGCAAGTCTTGTCTCTCGAGGGACTAGACACACCGGTTTACTGCTAGGCCTACAACCGGCATTGCCTGTCCATCCTCAAGTATCACCTGTGCCATCCCTGGGAACCAAGGTTTTGTTCATGCAGCAATCCCATGCAGCAGCATGATGTCCGTGAGTGTAACCAAGGTATGCTCTGTTCCATCTTGGAAACCTTACCTGTCGGCTCTTTCAACCTTGACACAACACCGCATGTTCTGTTCTAGAATGGTGGCGTCAGATCTTCTGCATGACAAGCTTCCAGCAATGTGTTTGGAGCCTTCTGGGGAATAGCCACCAACACCAATGCCGTATGAGAAGATGCCGTAAACATAAATATAAAACTGCAGGTTGGATATGAAAATTACACACACATATCTCACATGCAAACAGCATCTTCATATCTAGGACACCATCATATACATGAGGTCTAAAAATCACCAGCCCACCTGTGTTTTGTGCAGCAGCACCACCAGTGACAGCAGCAGTTAGCAGGGTGAGGCACAGGGCTGTAACCCCTCCACTGATGCCTAACCCCACAGCCTCACCATCCAGCTTGTACTTGTACCTGCAGCAGCCAGAAGCTTGATGGCTGTGTGTTGCATCTGCTGACAGTGAGGCTGAGACTATAGTATGTTGTGCTGAGCTGTAGCTGATAGCAATCAATCAACCGACCAATCAATCAATCAACCAATCAATCAATCAATTCAGTTAATAAACCCACCAACCAATCAATAATCAATCAATCAATCAAGGATTTTACAGTCGTCGGAGCCAGCTAGCCCGTTTGACCGAATTGCAGTCTTTCATCAGAATCTGAAACAGACAAAGAGTGACGTGAGTCAGTCAGTGGCAGTCAGAACCTCATGGGTGCACTTCTACATCTGCAAAGTAGAAAACATGGCAGTCAAACTGGAAACAGCCGGGTTTGACCAATTCCTGCAGGTATGCACTGCTTTGTGCCCTGGACGGTGCACATATGGTGTAATGTTAGCATAAGTGCTATGAGCCAGTTCCAGAGTGCAGACAACAGGGGCCAGCACACTGCATGATAGTCACCACATCAGCTTGCTGTTGGAACGACAACAGGACAGAAGAGATGGGAGTGGGAAGCTTACCCACCAGTTGGGAGGCAGGGGCTTGTAGGGCTGAAGGGCCCGGCGCACAATCAGCACAGCTCCCAGGAGCTTCAGAAATTGTACAGCTGCTGCTGTCATGGCCTGTGGGGAGAACAGACGTTGACAGCACAGCTTGACAGGACACACACAGCTTGCTGTCGCAGCACAGTGGGGCGGGGCAAGTGGCAGGCAGGGCAGCCCAGAATGAGACATTTGAGGGCAGGGCAGAATGAGTCAGTCCAGGGCAGGATGACAAAGGCCAGGACCCGAGGGCAAGGCGGGTCGCAAGAGATATGATGTTGCGCTGTAAGACCGTCTATAACAGGAGAGGTTAGGGCATGGCAGGGCAGGGCAGGACCAGGGCAGGGGCAGGCAACAGGGGCAGGGCAGGGCTGTGTAGAACAGAGCAGGGCACATCAGATCAGTCACATCATGTAATGATGATATAGGAGAGAAGCTCACTTTGTCTGACATGGATGTCTCTGCCAGGCTTAACCCCCTGAGCTGAGTCAGCAAAGGTACGCCTACAGCATGTGGTGTGCAGCTGAACTTGCACCATGAGTGTAAATGCAATCAGTACATAACTATGATTGCCATCATGATGGATTGCAACAAGGCCAAGGCTAAGCAAGCTGCTGCATACTCTTGTCGTATAGATGATGATATGATATCAGAGAAGCTTCTGTTCTGTCAGTTGAGAGCAATAGACGCCCTGGCTGTAGTCTTGATGGTCGCTTGGTGTTTGCATGTGGCAAGTAGTCATAAGATCTTTATGGGAAGGCATGTACGCGCATGCGAATGGTATGCAAACAGCACTCCAGTCAGGAGCCGTTTGGTTTGTTCCGATAGTGCAAGCACAAAACATCAGACCATGATGTGTCAATCAATATGTATGCTGGCCAACATTGCAAGAAGACTTACTGACAGCTTCCAGTGCCCAGATCTGAAGCATGAGCCTAGTCACCTGCCTGCAACATCAGCAGTGTGCATTTTCTACCAGATGAAATTCAAGCCTGACTAGCATGGCATCTACTGTATGTATGTATTGAGTTATGCACATGCACTGTGTGCACAATGTACTCATGGTAGAGCGTGCTATATGTGCAATATGCAGGCAATGCTGTACATATTGCGTTGCCTTTTTTCTAGCTAACATGGGCACAGCTTGTTTTACAAGTATGTCAGTCAAAAAGTGGATTGGTTGCATGCAGTAGACATGCCAACTCTGCTCTGCAGGCATCATAGAGGCTCACCCAGCACCCCAGGGAACTTGCCATCGACTTGCAGGCGCATCATCCTGCAAGAAAGCTCTTCTGGTGTGAAGACTTCTGTTGTTGCATTTTCAGTGGAACGGCTCATTCAGCTGTGTATGGTCAATTGTCAATCAAACAGTGTCTACAGGTGGCACCACCTGCCGCTTATGGTCCAAGAAGAGTTGATCAGGCTCTTGTTGCTGACCTCGTGACTCCTACAGCCAGCGTGAGAAGTAACCCCCTGCCTCTACATGCCATACATACAAAGTTCAACTTGTCAGCACCTTGTCAACGGCTCTACACAACAAGACATGCTGCTTGTGGTCTTTATTCTGCTTGGCCAGTTTGCAATGTGTCAAGCGGGTATAGTACCGGCAACTGAGCATAAAACAACAAGGCGTAGGCGCCTCGCGCTTCAGCTGCTGACGACAGCAGCGCAGATCTGTCGTACAACTTGTCTTGCATTTGAAGCTGCTATCCAAACCGGAATGAGCTGTAGTCAACGGTGCATGCTGCACGGCATGGCACGCCATTTATGCTTAGAGAACTCTCAACCAGCTGACGCGCAATGTTGCTTCGGAATCATTTTTGCTGAGCAGGCATGTTGCAAGCACTGAAATGGAAAGGTATGTTGCTGCCCTGTCGCAGAAGCAAAATGGGTCGCACTTGCATTGCATGCTTCTTCTTGCATGGCTAATTGCCAGCCATACTTGTACAGCAGCAGCAGCAGCATTGTCGACGTCCACATTGAGATGCAGGTCTGCTGGCGGAGACTATTGGTGTGTTTGTGTGCAAATTGTCAGTTGGTTATAGTTCGCCAATTGAGGCATCTTTGCAGGTCTCCTGTTTAAGGGACTTTTGTGGACATGTTACTGTTTGGGTGTGGCAAGCCTTTCGTTGTCTCTCATGACGCAGCATAGCTCAGGTTCCTTTGAATGTCTACATGTAAGTCAAATCAGACTTACTCCTACAGAAAGCTATGGCAGGTAGCTAGCTAGGAGCAAGCTACTGTACTGTAACACCCATGCGCCCTAAACATTGCCCTTGTTGCCAAGATAGCTTGGCAACGAATCTGATCTGCTCGTCTTGGCGTAATATCTGTACTGCTACGGTAACACTTGTGACTAATCTTACACCTCAGCCACTGCTTTTGCGTTTGAAAGTAGCATCTGTTGATCAGAATATTCCGTTTATCACAGCATTCGCCTCGGCTTCTCTATTTAGTCAGAATGGTCATCGGTATGCATTTTGCTGCTTGGCGCTAATCGAAAGCGCTTAGCGCTTGCTGAGGGTCTGTCACCGACATAGTGCAGGCCCTGGCACAGCTGCAACAGACTGCAGTTGATCGTTGAAAGCAGGGTCGGCTGTGTGCCGGCGGACCTCGTACAAGCCACCGTTGCTGTAGTAGAACATGGCAACCAGAGGTCAGATCACAGAGAAAGCAGTGTTTGTACATCAGGACGAGTACCACAAGAGCTTCCTGTAGAGTCTTATGTTGACGAGACATACTGGGCTGACCTTCCGATAGGTCAGCGCATCCGTTGGATGCTGAAACAGCAGGCAAGTCAAGTCGCGTGGTAGATTTTTTTACAAACGGCTCTGAATGTGAGTTTGCATACGACTCAGGCTTGTTGCTGGTTTTATTGGGTCTGATGACCTGCAGAGAGATGAAGAAAAAGCTGAGTTGGCTGCAGTTTGGAAGATATTCAAGCAGGTGAGCTTCTCCAACACAACACCAAACAGCTTCATTGTGTACAGGACACTCTGTGTCAAAACTGGTGCTTTGCGCAGTTGCATTTCTATGCAGAGCAATTACAGATGCCAGCATCCGTGGCAGATGATACTGCAGGATTAGTCACGGCAGGCTGTTGCACTTGCAGGACCCTTTGGAGCCGTTTGTCATCTTCTGGAAGCGCTATGTCATCTCCGGCATGGGGCTCTTTACGGAGGGCTATGTCCTGTTCTCCATTACCAACATTCATACTCTGTTCCAGCAGTCATACCAGCCCTGCTGGAAAACGTGAGGCCAATTCATCTTGATGCCTGATTTACTTTCTGTGAGCAGCAAGGGCAGGCACAACTGTACCTGGGACCTTGTTTGCTCCCTGAAATCAGGCCCAGTCTGCTGCACAAAGTCATTCAGTCCACCAACAAGGCATGCTTGTCCTGGCCAGACCTGTGTAGTTGCTGCCAAGTCTGGCAAGCAACCATGCCCAGTGTGTTCTACATTCATGCTACATTCACATAAATGGCCCTTGCCTCACCAGTGATTGCTTTTCCAGATCCCATGTATACATAGGCAGTAACCAAATCTGTGTTTGTAAGGCTTATATCTGCATTGCTGCAGATACAAGGAATGCAGTGAGGTGTGGACGCAGACCACTGATTACTTCCAGGTGGTGGGGATCATCCTAGGGCAGCTGCTGGTTGGCTTCCTGGGCGATTGGCTTGGCCGACGCTGGGGTATGATTCAGGTAGTCTTCTTCTTTCTCCCCCTATCTCTTTGCTCTTTGGCGACAATGATAAGTTCAAAGAGTTACCTGATGCCATGACTGCAATGAGCCCACGCAGCCCATAGCAGCTGACACATGGCGTGTGTGTAAGCACTTAATGGATTGACTATGCACCTTCAGGAGAGTTCAACGCTAGCACTGCTTTCAAGCCAAGGTGTTGACATCACAGACATGCAGAGCTTGGCTATGTTTGCTGTGTGTAAGCCTTCTTCTGAATGTCCCAAAGGGATTTCAATGCAGAAGATTGAATGGTGTGGGCAACTGACATGTAGAGCTTGACTTTGATTGCTGTGTATGTGCGCCCTTCTGGATGTCCCAAAGGCTTTGTGACAGAGGGCTGACTGATTTGACTTTTGTATGGGCAGGATGCTGTGATCATGCTTTTGGGAGCCATCATGCTGTCAGTGGCTACTGGCACGACAATCAATGGCTGGGTCATCATGTACGCCATTTCCCAGCTGGTCTATGGTGTTGGTGTTGGAGGTACCTACTGCGCTGTGCGCGACCTGCTGATGTGTGCTATGGTGTTGACACTTTGCATGCTTTGCACAAAAACATGTCCAAGACCGACCCAATCAGCTCCTGAAACTTCCAACTTAGGGCCTGCGCCTAAACCCTCATGCACATTGCAGACTATCTAGACACAGTGTATTCTACATGTGCAGAGCACGTGCACACTCACCCATCCCCATGTAAGAGTATCCAAGGCCAGGGCCAACCGCGTGATCTCAACTTTGTTTCAGGCATGTGTTGCAGACCATGCTGTATTACGTAGTGGATTGTGAAATCTGATGCGTAGGTGAGTATCCTATGACTGGTACATCAGCAGCTGAGAAGGAGACTCCTGGCAGCAGAGCAGACAAGCTACACCGTGGCCGCAATGTGGTGTTGGCCTTCACCATGCAGGTGACACCATCACCACACACACACCACAAATGTGTTGAGGTTTAGGCAGTTAGGATGGGTGAGGGAAAAAGGTTAGGCAGTTGCAATGTGGTGTCGGCCTTCACCATGCAGGTGACATCTTCATCGCACACATCACAAATGTGTCGAGGTTTAGGCAGTTGGGATGGGTGAGGGACAAGGTTAGGCAGTTGCAATGTGGTGTTGGCCTTCACCATGCAGGTGACGCCTTCACCACATACACCAAAAATGTGTTGAGGTTTAGGCAGTTAGGATGGGACAGGGAAAAGGTTAGGTACTTGCAAAGTGGTGTTGGCCTACATCATGCAGGTCAGCCTCTTGTCAGACAACACAGCGCCTTCTAAGTGTGCCACACTAACAGCAAGTTTGGGGTTGTAGATGGTTGCCAATTGGTCTGCTTGCCTTCAGCTGCACAGGGCAGCAGGCCTTACACCCATGGGCCCAATCAAATGTTCCAGGTGCTGCATCTCTGGGCACAACATGTGCTGCTTGCTGTACAGGGGTGGGGTCAGCTGGCCAATCTTGGGGTGCTGATGATGGGTCTGCTGGCCTTCAACAGCAAGGGCAGTGGGCCTTACAGCCATGGGGCAGCCGGTGCAACCTACAGATTCTCCTTTGCCTTCACTGCCGTGTTCATTGCGTGGCTGGCATACTACAGAATTTGGCGGTTGAAGGGAGCTGATACACATTTGTATGCGTCCAAGGCAAAAAACAAGGTGACAGCACAGCATCAGGCATGCTCTGTATTGTGTCAATTGCCAAATACGGCATGCACAGCAGGCACTCAGTGTTGAACCCCCTGCTATGCACGCTGTGTTGGTGATGTGCATATGTGTCTCTGGCAGCTGAAAATTGGGCAATATCTGTTGCTTCAAGCTTGTCATTTGTTCTGATGTATACAGTAACCATGCAAAGCCTTTATGGCTGGTCGCTGACCATCATACTGGCCTATGCTGAGCTTGTGTATGTCTTGGAAGACATTCTGTGACAGCCTCTATGGTTTGCTACATCTGCCTTGCTTGCATCTTGACCTTGTGCTATGGACATGTTCTGGTGCCTGCATGCGCCTTGGTGCACACGCGCACACACAGACACACGTGGGTATGTGTGGTGCATGCATGCATGGCTGAGTCAGCTGGTCACATGACAGCGGCGCCTTAAGAAGATCATGCTGCTGCTGATCAGCCTGCTGCTTACATAGCTTCTGCACTAACCTGCTGTACCTGCCTGCATCAGCAGCGTGTGTCACAAATGCTGTCTGAAGCGCACGTGTGCGTAAGACCCAGGCATCCAAACCCAACAGTGGCTATTGATCTGCTGTGTCCAAACCTCCGCTTAGTTGCCTCAACAGCCTATGTAGTACCAAGCCCTGAACCTCAACCTTTTAAATTCCTGAACAAGCCTATGTAGTATCTGTCATCTGAACCATGCATATATGTGTGACACAGGCATCTGGATACAATAGTGGCTCCTTTGGAATGTTGCTGAAGCACTTCTGGCACCGCCTGCTTGGGACATGCCTCTGCTGGTTCTGCAATGACTTCATGTTCTATGGGAATGCAACCTTCAGAACAGTTTTCATTGGGTATGCCCCATACTCTGTGTCAGTCATTCACAGCATGCAAAACGGCTAAAAGTTGCAGCACCTCGTGCATTGCAACTGCTTGCGCATCAGAGTATTCGACTTATCTGCAAGTTATGGTCAGTTTCTGATAGTCCATTGGCACATTTGCCTTGACTTGCAATATCTTCCTATCTGTCAATCTGGCTTGCCTGCGTGCCTGCCTGTCTGCCTGCCTGCCTGTCTGTCTGTCTGTCTGTCTGTCTACAGTCTGTCTGTCTGCAGTCTGTCTGTCTGCAGTCTGTCTGTCTGCATCAGTATCAACAACATGGCCGCAATGTGTTGTGCAGAATCCTGGTGGGACCAAATGCATCAGTCATGACCAACTGGCTGTGGAACTTGCTCAATGTGGGTGTTTCCTTGTTTGGCTACCATTTTGCCGCCTTTTCTATTGACTGGAAGTGGTATGGCAGAAAGCGCATGCAGGTGCGCTCGTGAGCATGTCAAACTTTATATAGCATATACATGAGAACAGAAAATTGCACTGCTATTTTTGTTGTGAAGTGTTGCATTGCTACCTGGGTTGCTTCAGGCGTGTTGCGCAAGTGGACGGATGAAGCGCATGTGCATAAGCCAACGGGTGCCAGTCACACATGTTGCGTCGGCAAGCAACCAACTGCAGTACGGCAGAGAGATCCAGGCCATAGCTACTCTTGCCAGAGGCTGTACACTTTGGTAGCTGTGTTGCATGCTGCTTTCTTATATGAACAATGCCAGCAGCTTGGCATGACATGTGTGCTGAGCACCTATGAATTTCCTTTGTGTCTTGAAGGCAATTTCACTGTTGCAAAACATTGGATTCCTGAACCCTGAAGGGTGATGTGTACTGTTGCAGGCAATTGGATTCTTGGCCGATTTCATTTTGTTTTTGTTGCCTGCGGCGCTGTGGGGCACCTTGACTGGAGCGTGACCGGCACCAAGGTCTTCCAGTTCATCTACTTCTTCTCCTCCTTCTGGAACCAGTTTGGCCCCAACTGCACCACATTCCTGGTCGCTGGTGAGCGTCTGCTTTGCACGCTCTGCATGCCCTGCCGCCTGCCCATGGCAGCTGCTACACTACAGCATGTGAGGTACTGCCTTGGCTCCAAGGGGACAAGGACAAGTTGATTGGCATCTAAAATCTGCTGACTCTGCATGCATGCCTGCCCAAATCAAGTGCTTCATTCATCCAAACATCTATGAAACAGCATCATAACATGACCTATCATGAAATGTCTATGTAAACACATAAGGGTCTTCTACATTTTCTTGCTGCAGCTGAGGTGTACCCAACGAGTGTGAGGTCCACAGCCCACGGCCTGTCAGCAGCGGTGGGCAAATGCGGCGCTTTAGTACCCACTGTGCTCTTCAACTACATCGGCAACACCACCAAGTTCTGGGTGGTGTGCTGGGCTGGCCTGTTGGGCTTCTTCATGACTGCCATGTTCATCCCAGATGCTGCAGGTGAGGGATGTGACCTCTTTTCCAACTTCTTAGGCAATCTCTTGAGTAACCACTTGTGTAATCTCTTTGACCTAAGCTGTCACTGTTCCTTGTGCGGTGTGCTGATGTGGCATGTTCGGTTTCTTCATGTCTTTCATGTTTGACCTAGATGCTGCAGTGAGGGCTGTGACCTCTTCTGTACCATTTGCTGAAATGTTTTAGATCTCAGCTGTGTCCTCTTTTGTCCTACTTTGGCCTGATGAGCTGGCAGTTGTCCTACTTTGGCCTGATGAGCTGGCATTTGAAATCTTGCAGAAATTGTCATTGTTATGTGCCACAGTTATGCTTCCAGCCTCAGCATGTCTACTGGAAATGCAGTGCAACCTGGCAGCTGAACCAGGAAAACTATCACAAAGCTTCGACTTCTGCCACCTGCCACCAGTCTGGGGTATGGAGCCAGTTGTGACTCATCAGACATCCTGGCTTGAAAGCACAGGTGTATGTGACATACCAACCTGCACAAGCAAGATCGACACAAACTGACCATGCATCTTAGGGTACCAAGCCCCATGTCAGTATTGAGTGCGGTGCTCTTCTTTGCCCATGTGGGTTTTCTTCTTAAGAAAGGCCTGCTTTGGGCTGATGGATAACTCATAACTCATGCTGCCTGCATCATCAATTGATAAAGAATAAAGTATCCAATGTCTGGGCCTGGCAGTTGGTGTGAGCTGAAGCCATGTGAATTTCTAGGCTCACCTGGCAACTGTAACTTGCGATTGTTGTGATGAGTCACTAAGGGTTTGGGGGTTAGGGATTAGATTAGGGAATGATCCGTAAAGCATGAAGATTTTGAGCAGATGCTGTAGGCATGCATAATGCAGCGCTTGCACAGCTGTATGCCTGGACCGCCATATGGCCAATGGTTTGTGAAAATCCTGTCAGCTTGCAACGCCTAGGGGGGGTTGGAGTTAATGGAAAACAATGTCGGCGTTTCCCTCAATTTGCAACCAATTGACATCTGGTTCACTGCCATACAGGATGAGGATGTTGTCCAGGTTGCTGACGATCAGTGATGTCAGAATCACATGCAAACTGACCATCACACCAGGGTTGTGAGTCTGGCACACAGGCACACCACTTGATGAATTCCAGTAGCTATCTGCTTTGACAGCATGATTGCATCATCACAGTCAAGATCGGCACAGCAGGTGCACATACAGAAAACAGTAGAATTTCAGCAGCAAAAATTGGCAACACGTGGTGTTGCAAGATTCATGGCTTGTTTTTGGCTCGCTGTTGGATGTCTATAAGGTTAGCTAAGGCATGTACATTTTGCTTAGTGGCTGCAGCACATTCAAATATTTGATGTCATATATCTGTAGCATAGCTGGCTAGTTGCAAGCATGTATAGTTTTGAGAGGTACCATATCCAGAGCAGTTCCCCCAGCGACTTTGTTTGTTGCTGAGGTAGTCCGACCTGTTGACAATTCCAGCAAGAACATTTGGTTTGATATGTCCAGACTTTCTGTTCTGCTTGTTTGTAAGAGATCATTGGAAGACAGGCTATTTGCATTCACCGGTGTGCCTTCAGTTTTGCAGCTGATGTTTGCACAGCTTTGGCTGCACATGTTTCCCATATGCATGCCTGGATGTTGATGCTGTCGAGCATGCTGTGAAAGCATTTGGAGGTCGCGTTGACCATCGATCACTTGCGCAGCGCATATGTTGATGGCTGCATCACAGCAAGTTGTTCTCGATGAAGTGTTCAGTTTGCTGAAGTTAAGTCTCCGCGTTCGTGACAGATCAAGTGTCGCGAGGCATGCATAAGGCGTCCCCTTGAGCATGTTTCCAGTTCAGGACGGAGCCGGACAACCGGTAGGTTTGCGTCAATCAACACCTGTGAGCGATACGTGCTAATAACGACGCAAAGATTGCTGCGACTGCGCAGGTCTCGCCTCTGACAAGAGTTCAAGTTTGGTTCGCAGAACAGCCGCTGCTGACCAAGTAAGCGTTGAAACATCGCCACTCAAGGCAGGAGTATTCCTCGCAGTCCAGCACATTGTTGTTGTTATTGCAGGGCCATTTTAGTGGTATGCCTTGGCATCTATGCTGTTCAGCTGCTGTTGGGATATGACAACTATGGGCTGGTCTGCCTGGCTGCACAGTCAGTCACCCAAAAGCTTCAAGGTGATTGCAGAAAGCACACAAGCATCACATATCATGTTTCCAGCAGCACCCACTTGCCTATCCCAATGTTACACATAAAACGAAACATTTGTCTGCTTGAGCAATTGACTGTCATGCGCCAGAAAACCTTGCCAGTCAATCCTACACTTTTAGCATCTAAGAACCTGGGTTGCATTTTCATATCAGACCATACCACATCATATCATATCATATCATACCATAACATACCATATTATATCAGTCCACATAGAGCTTGCAAGAAGCATCTGCATGCTGTCAACTAGTAGCACCTGCTTGAGGCCAAGCTTGGTCATATGCAGCTACTGACAAATCCGTTCCTATCAGCATCGGTGCCCCGTCTGCCTGCTGCGTTTCAGCAAGACAGCGCTTGCTGCATGCACTGTAGTTGTTGCTTCTGATTGCAGCAGTCATTTTGTGATGTGCAGTGTACAGACTGGTCACATCAGCATTTGTTCATGGAGGCCTGTTACATGTTGCCTTCAACATGATGGCCTTTGTGCCCATCGGCACCTCCCTTGAAAGGATGCAAGGCACCCTAGCATTGGTACACCTGATTGGCTTGCTCATCCTCATGGGGGGAGGGGCTTACGTTGGTTTTGCAACTGCTGCTTCTTATATTCCCTGGAGGTATGTGTCTGGCATAAACAGCTGAAGTTTATCATAATGCCTTCCTCAAAATGCTGTGATTTGTCCTCCCAGCATGGCTGCGCGTAGCAGATTCCAGTGCTTTCATACATTTCGCTTTGCTGTGTTAGCGTAAGTGGTCTCGCAGCCCAAATTGTTGCTACCACGTGAAGGCAGCTATGCTCAGCAAAGCACTGCATTTATGCCCTCAAACTTCGCAGAAACCCACAAACTGCCTCAATCTTGCTTGCATCAGCTCTCAAGTCGTATATCAATCCATTGTGCTACATTTGTAAACGCATGCTCTGTCTACATCACTATCAACTGGTCTTGCCAACTCAATGCTTGTGTTGCAAAACACATTTTGTCAGTGCACACACCTTGATTGCTGGAAAATGCAGTGGACCATAGGACCAACCGCACAGGATCAGTCTCTACATTGAGGGTTGGTAAATAGAACTAACTAGGGGCGCAGGTTTAGAGTAGCTTATGTCTGCCTGAAAATCAAAAAGTACTCCTGCTGATGTGCAGTATCACCACCAAGATCTCTCATCAGTGCGCCATTGGATTCTCAGGCGTCATCTTTGGCCTTATAGTTGTGGATAACAGCATGACCGGCGCCGTGCAGAGAAGCATATTTGGCTTCTTCTACGTACCTGCTCAGCTGTACCCTTGGACGCTGCTGGTGCTATGGCAAGTCATCATGCCTGGGGTCTCCTTTCTGGGTCACCTTTGTGGTGTACTGGTGCGCCTCTGCCCTGCCTTTTACAGCACTAAAGATTGTCTCTGAATGTCTGAATCCTGACTGTGTAATCCCTAAGGCCCTAAATTCTTCAGTGTACTGATGCGGCTTTGCTCTACCTGGGATGTGTAACAGTTTGGGGATTCAGCTTCCTGACACGCTCAGCAAGGCGCCTTTTACCTCAGCTCTGCTACAAGACAGCGCTGCAAACTGTCTGTGTTTTTTGTCTTGGGCTTTTGGGCAATGGAACACATGTACAGCTTCACAGCCCAGCAATTAGCTCACAGGACGACCAATAAGAAGCTTGTCTGTGTAGCTGCAGAGTTTTCACATGCCACATCTGCGCATGAGCAAACTAGAAGCTTTCAGAAGGCCCTGTCTATCTAGTCGCGAAGTGTTCACATAGCATGTTTTCATAGGACTCGTGCATGAGCAAAAGACAAGCTGTTCCACATTGCAATAGTCTGCATAACCACACCTTGTGCTTGCTTGTTCATGTCGTGCAACACCAAATGTAGGCAGCCACACTGCAAGGTCGACTCATATGGGTGCTTCAACCCATCTGACTCAACACGGCGGTATTGCAGTATTCAACCAATCAATAAATTAATTTACATTTCCTGTCTTTAGGACTCATCAGGGGAGTCAACAGACAATAACTGGGAAAACAATGTACACCAAGCACTAATATTCAAGGCGTTCGACAATAAAGCACCAAAGAAGTTGCTGTAGTGATGCTGTAATGCCACGCCGCGACGCCACACGCTCTACACTAATCTAGCTCTACAAAGTTCAGAAGCCAAGCTAAAAGTGGACTGGCCAAAACAGATTGTCTTTGTGCAAAACAAGTCTTGAGATGACTGCTACCACATTGGGTTGGTCAGTAGCCAGAAAAGCTGCTACTGAAGCCTGATGGAGAAGGTGGCTGTACTGCTGACGTATGTGACTGTATGCGGGGCAGTCAAACAGGAAATGGTGTCCATCTTCAACTGAGCCAGACATGCACACAATTGTCCACCTGCAGCCCTCTGATGCAGTCATGTGATTCAACATAGCGACGTTGTGGTTTGTGTACCTTCAGCTCCTGTTGCTAGAACCTGTCATCGAAATCCAGTGGTCCAACATCCATATGCAGAGCCTTTGCATGTTGGATGAGCCATTGCAACATGCAAAGATGCACAGCTCACATGCGTGCTGTGCATCTGCAGCTGCATCTGCAGCTGTGCATCTTGCACAGTAAAAAGACCCAAGAGTGACACAATTTCTAACATTGCAGGTTGGTCAGTTGTACGTATGGGGATTGTTACGCTGGCTTACGCCGTCAAGCTCCATGTTTCAAAGCATGGAGTCTTCCAGCTGGCTGGAGTGGGTTTATACACAGCCCATGTACATTGCCAACACAGGGGGTTTCACAGGGGCATTGCCTATTACCCAACCCCCTTCCTTTGCCAGTCAAGATAATGAGCGCCGCAGGTGACTGCAACCTCCCCACCCCTTGCTGATTCACACCAAATTAGAGCCCCCATTACACTGTGTCAACAAAGGCTGGTGTCAGATCAGGGTGAATGATCTTTGCTGCCTCCATTGTTCATGCCATTGTTGCTGAGTGCCTCCTTCACGAAAGCAACGTGTTTCAGTGCACTGATCATGTTCAAGCCTGCTCTGTGTGATAATCATGATGTTCAAAACGAGGGCTTAGCCAACAGGCATCAGGTGCATGCAACGCCAGTCAGCTCCCTCCAGACACGCATGTTGTGAGCATTTTTTTGCCCTTTCCCAAATGTCTGCTTTGCTGCCTCAAACCTGTTCTGAGAATGTCTTAATGCTGTGCAGCCTGACAATGATGATGCAGCAAGCAAGGCAGTGGTTTGGCCAGCTGTTCAGTCAAAGGGGGGGCTGGACCAGGGTACCCACCCAAGAGGTGCCGACTGCCCTGGGGGACCCCTTGATACCCCCTTCTGCATCTCCCCCATCACAGCAAACAGCTGGCAACCATAGGCCAGGCAAGTAACTTAGACTTTGGAAGCAATAGTGCTGCGCCAATGGCTGAGCTCATTCATTCATCAAATGTGTGTCTTCCCCTAGGGGCAGGTATGCACAGTCCTGAGTAGTGCCCTAATTGAGGTCCAATTCTGGCAGTCAATGCCCCAGCAATGAAGTTTGTTGGTGTGCTACACATCATACAAGACAACACCATGCCATCCTTTGAGACTACAACCAGAGCGTCTGTTGCCCTCGACTTGACAGAACAACAGCTTGCTGTGCCTTCAAACATTTCAGCCAAGTTGCACAACCCAGCCAAGCCATTGCAATTGAAGTCTTGCATAGGGTCACATAAACACAGGAGAGCTGGCAGCCGCCTTCAGTCAATGATGACAATGAGTACAATGTGTTTGGCACGGTATATCATAAGTGCCGTAACCCCTCAGATGACTCGACTGATTTTGGATCTGCAGGGGATGGACCATCACCAAGGACAGCTGCAGCAGCTGCTGCGCAAGCACGCCAGGCAAAATTTGAAGCTTCCCAGAAGAAGACAGCTGGACCTAGCTAACACACGCTGCAGGTTGGGCGGCTTGGTTGCAAGAGATGACTGTAATGTGTTGCTGTCAGGAGGTTGCTAGTTGGTTTGCTGAGTGTAGATGTATGGAAAACGGGTCCTGACTACTTCAGGGAACTCAGTCTGCGTCTCCATTTCATGTGTGCCTGAATGGATGGTTATTGTGTGAGGATGTTTAGGTTTTTGCAACTTACAGGCCAACATACAAGTGCACACAAATTTGCTTGAAGAGCATGTGGCAAGGTATCTTGGGTCCTATAGGTGTGCATTGTTCATCAGGCTGCTTGCCTGTTGCAGTATCGCCCTGAGTGTTACATGTAAGTGAAATGTTTCAAGCGTATGCCAAATGATGTTGGTGTAATTGCATGACATTTGCAAACACCTTGGCAGGCTTGGGGCATGACACAATTGCTGCATTTGGTCTTTTATAATTGCTTTCATGGCGAACACTGCTCAATTTAGAGTAATCAAGTCTGGAATTTGGACTGCTCCGTTTGTTTCTCAGCAGCTTTCGGCTTCAGCATTTCTACATGACTGTAAATATACCCTCCGAGATGCATTCCAATGCATTTCAACGCATCGCGCAGCCTAACACAGCCTTTGCTTGACTGCATGCTGTATCTGACACAATATCTCTATGGTCCAGGCACTTTACCAAGCTCTGCAAATCAGTGTATCCTTGGGAACGTGTATCTGAGATCCAATCTATCAAGACAACAGTCCATTGTTCATAGGAAGAAGGACAGCAACACAGTTCAACCAATGGCAATTATGAGACTACAATGCACAACAGCAGTTCAGAGCTTGTTCTATGGTTGTGCTACACCAGCTCATACTTGAAGTCAGCTATGAGGCCTGACCTAGCTCGCAGGCTTAATCTGTCATCCTATAGGTCGTCCTATAGGCCATCCTATAAGACGGCAGATTAAGCCTGCGAGCTAGGTCAAGCCTCATCCTCCATGTGCCTGTCAAAGGGCACGGCAACATCACTGGCCTTAGCTTCACTTTCCATGCACCTGTGAGCAGACATTGATGCAGACCGTGCCTGGGCATTGGCGCCCTGCCCCAAAGTAGTGGGTGGCGATGCTTTGCGTGGAGGGCCCGCAACAATCTCTGCATGCAGAATGGACACCAGATGTCACAAATGCATATTCTTATCAGCGTCGCCACGCTTTGACAGGTGTTCACAAACAACATCAACAGGACAGTGTGTCAAAGAAACGTCACACTACAGCCAAGGTCATCAATGCAGTCTTGTCCAGAACCTCTGTTGTGGGCTGTTGCGAATGCTGGTAAAAAATGCACAGCTCAGAAACAGCATGCAGCGTTGAGCAGAATGAGCTGCCATCAGACATGCAGCAATGATACAAGACTTTTTTAATGGTGGTGTTCCTGGTTGGCGTATGCAGCGCAAGCAAGCAATCCGCACAGCAAATGGACACAAAGCATCACGTCAACAAAGCATGTTGGCAACAGCAGCAATCAAACTGTACTCACCGCGGAGTCCTGAGTGCCCAAATGCAGCAGGGGTGCATGCACAACAAGGGCAGCATCCCAGTCAGCTGGGACTGCTGCAGCAGCACCACTGCTTGTTGCGGTCACAGCAGCAGCGCTATTCAACACAGCAGAAGGGCTGGTTGTGATGGCATCCTGAGCATCCACAGCCTGGGGTTCAGGGGATGTCATGGTTGTTGCCCCCACCAGGCGTTACATCGCCTGAGCTGCCTTACATGATGGCCGCCTGCTCCTTGCAAAGCTTGTGCAATCCTGCAATTCAGTTACAAAATATCAGTCTGTGGGCAAAATGTAATTCTGATGGTGCCCGCTGCTTTTAAACATGTGGCACAATTGCACACAATAGCCATTATGGCACTCAGCCTTTTGAGATCAAGCCCTTTCCAAAGATATAACAAGATAATGCATTAGAAACATGACCTTCCGTTGTAGTTTACATGAAAGAAAATTACTGCAGCAAAAAAGCAAATCCATTCTCTGCAGCATTTCTAAATATGGGTTTTGTGGCTGGCTTCAGAATTGAGCACTGCTGCAAACCCAAGGGGAGTGCTGGTTGATACACACATTCAATGCACTCGCGCGGTAGGTCCCAAGGACAAGGGTTCTTACCATTATTTTAGAGAGAGAGAGACAGCGCCTGTGACTGCTCAGGGTGATGATGCATATATCAATATGTCCCCAAACGAAGATCTAGCAACAAGGAGTGCAGATAGCATCACGTCACCAAACAAACTTCAGCAGCAAAGGGGTGACCTAGCCAGATCAAGTAGGCTAAAACAGACAGCATGCTGAATATGTCAAACAAGAGACTGCTTGCAAAGTTTGCACAAATGTTGACAATATCCTCGAGATTGTGCAATCATTGGTTGCCAATCACCTGAGCATAAGATAGCACTGTAAGGGTGCTTATTGACAATCCAGTCCCTGAAGCAGAGACCCTTACAGGGGTTATCAAGGGCAACATTCATTACGGCGTTGGGTCTTTGTAAGCAAGCACATGTACCGCGCCTTCAGCACGGGTTTCAGAACTTCTTAGCGTCAACATACCAATCAAAGCATGAGCTCAGAGAGACCTTCGAGTCTTTCGGTTGCGAAAGAGACAAACTGCAGATGCAGCTTCAGCACGACTCAGCCTTGCTGTGAGACTGTGACCTGAACAAATTGTGTTATCTGAACACGACTACCTTCGGAATATGGGTCATGACTTCACAAAGAGGCACGCTGACAATTAGGGCCTGCGACACCTGTTTTGCTACACATCAAGAGCGCTTTTGCACCTGCAGGAAGCTGTGCCGTTTTGCTATCCAAATTCCCCGCATGCACAACCTGGCGGAGTATGTGCAGCGTTGTGCTGAGGAGCGAGAGCCAGAGTAGGTATGTCTGACCTGCATGATGCTCCACAGTAGTAAGGCAGTGCAGTGTTGATTGCAAGTCTTGAAAATCAGCAAGGAAAAGGTGTTCAACTTTTTACTTTATGACTGTGCGTCGTAATGTGCATCAACGATGAGATTGGACAGTAGGTTGTCTGTGTTATTTTGGCTGCATGCAGTGCTTCAGGCAGTACATGGATTGTGAGCACTGTAAACATGTTTGCAGCCAAGAAGGCAACAAATAGCCATTGCATCCAGCAGTCATTGTCATCTGTGTTGCTCACAGCTGAGCCCATGGAGTTCTACAGGCTCAGCCTTGTGCACAGACGAAACTTGTGGCCCAACATTGCAAAATGGACAAGAAAAGTTGTTAAAAATGACCAAAGAATGTCAAAACTGTCATCTGCTGCAGAGCGGCGTGGCACGTCAGCTGCCCAACCCAGCAGCAGCAGCCAAGTCCAATACAGCCATCTTCAGCTCACAGCTACACTACCCTATAGCATGGAGGCAGTTTCCCTTGGAGGCCAGAGTGATGTGCAGGAGGGCATTGGAGGATCAACAAACATGTGTGCAGGGAGCAACCGGAGAAGCACCCCAAGCCTGAGACCCAACCAAAAGACTTGCTGCACAGTCAGGCAAGCCAGAATCAGCAATGAGCGTGAGAATATTAACACCTGTTGCGTGACTGTTGCAAGCATACGGTCTGCAGCAATACAGCAACAATTAAGGCTGCCTGATCATGCAAGGCTGCAATGTTCTTGCATGAATGCTGGACTCTGTAGTCTGTAGCATAGCTTGCTGTTTTGCTGTAACAAAGCAGCACGACTTTGGACAGGCAACTTTTCTACAACTTGTTTTGACTGTCACATGACTGTGCAATTACTTGCAAGGCGTAGTGTTTGCAACTGTGTTCTCCAGCCTGACGTGTGGCAATGGCGGTGTTCAATGCAGAGTCTGAAGACGTATTGCATGTTCAAGGCAGCTGCTGCTATGGTCGCTTCTGCAAAAAGGAGCGTCTGCCTTTGACACGCTCTTTGCATACACCTTTGCCAGCTGTCCAACCAGGACGTTCCTGCAGGTACACAGTTGCATTCAACAGCAATGTAGAGCACACTTACCACTGGTTGCTGGACTCAAGCTGCAGATGTGACACATCAGCCAAAGCAGGTTGCACTGACCTATATCCGTATGCAACTACCTGTAAAAGCTAGAGTCTCCTGTTTCGCATCTGGTAGCCATGACAGTGGCACTTCAAGCGTTTGCTATATTTTCTGCAGCATGCAACAATGCGGATCACACCAAATCTGCGACGCTCATCAAAACCCTGGTGCAAGGACTATGACGCATATGCATCGTTATGCATTGCACAGCAGTCCTGCAATGACATGCTATGCTGATTTCTTAGCTCTGGGCTGCTGCCTCAGGAAACTCCTGTTATAATTGCAAGAAGGCATAGCATTTTCTTTCCCTGTTTCTATCCTGATTCAAGTCTGCTGTGTTGCAAGGATACACCCAGTGGCCAAAGCAACATCTTGGGCGGCACCCGGATATGTCTATGCCAGCTCACTGGTCTCTCTACCTGACACAACAGTTTCAAAGCTGTTACGGTGAAGCAGAACTCTTCAGCGTTTTTCCCAGCAGAAGCCGTAAAGACAGGATCTAAGGCCGTGAGATGTTCTGTGGGATGAAGGCTTTCACCAGGTCAGTTGACATCGACCGCTATTCTGTCTGTGCTCTCGTCTGGCTGCTTCCCTGGAAAGATCTGTCTGAGGCCCTGTCTTGCTGCTTGAGCGCACAGGTCCTTCTGGCCCACACAACATGCCACTTACCAGCAGGTTGCGGGTCTTTAGCGTGTCATGTGTCAGATGTGAGACGTCCACTTTTTGTTCTCAGATGTTGTAAGTTCAACAAACAGTGAGCTGTGATCTGCATCTCTGGCTGCGGCGTCTTATGCCCGACGATTTAAGGTTCATGGTTCAGGGTCTAGCCTCAGCCTAAGACCAGTGCACAAGCTGCTGGTCATGCAGAGCATCTTGTAGCTGACGGAAAGACGCATTGGCTGCTAGTCTGTGCAGGTGTGCTTTGCATTGCTGCAAGCTTGATACACAGTCAGCTTTACATGAGTATTGTCACAGTATGCCATTGCAGCAAGCTCTGTGACCCAAGCCTGTTCTGCCCTTCAGGATGCAAAGGAGCCAAAGAAAATCAGGAAACAGGGCTACTCAATCAATGCAGAGAGAGCAAGAAGGAATGCAGAGAGTGCTGATAATCATTGTACATGATGACATTGTATGACGCTTGACAGTCATTGTGCCTCTGTGTCACAGTTTCATTGCTCATCTGTTTAGGACTGAATTTAGTAGCCTTTCAGAACCACCGAAACCTCCGAGGTACTGCTTGGCAGCATTCAGTACCTTCAGTGTGCAGAGTCAAGTGGCACACTCACCATCTCTACACATCAAGGTGCTGTGACTATACATATGCATATATGCGCCTGTTGCTCCAGCTTGATACCATGCATGGCTAGTAACCAAAGTACTTTTCACCCCTGCAACGCCATGGCCTGATCAGATGTCATTCTACATATCGTTCAGTCACAATCAGCAGAGCTTCTGTTCAAACAACTGTTGTGCAACCTTACTGTGGTAGCTCAAGGTGTTGGCATTGCAGCATACCCATGGCATTCTGCGGCTGTGCAGTCCGTGCAGTGAGGACCTTGAAGTGCTTTAAAAATGTCATGACAGCTTTACAATTTTGCCTTGACTGTTAGGATGTTGTCCAGGACTTGCAAGGATTTACGCTTGCCTTGCAAGCTTCGATCAAATATCCACTGAAATGCTAGCATATCATCCAAGAGAAAGCAACCAGTCTGATCACGGATCGAAGAAGACAAAACGTGAATCAAGATAGTTAAAAACAAATTGACAAAGTCGATTGTTGCATGTGACGCTGCAAAGCTTTGTCAAGTTGCACAACATGTATTCGGGGAGAGCAGTGCAGCTGCGTCACGTTGTTGCAGGCTCCTGAGTCACCTGTCTAGACATGTCTCGCCAATCAGGGAACGTTCAGCAACATAGTGATGCAAATCTGGTTACTTTAGAGTTTAGGGTTGGGCCTTGACTAGGCCAGCAATGTCACGTATTTACTGTAATCCTTATGATGAACAGACACAAAATGTAGTTTACTCCAAGTCACATGATGCCCTTCTCCAAATTCAGGTGCAAGTGCTGCTTGTGTATGTGTGGGCTGTCAGTCACACTAGGTTCTGATGTATATTGAGAGCATGCCGCACACTCAACTCAATCCTGATCAATCACACCAAGAGTGTCTTGCTTGAAAGGCAAATTATGAAGCATATACCCAGTAGTGCTCCGGTAGGACATGCCCTCTACAGGGCCTATGATAATGTCAATAACATGATTCAGACTGAAGAGGGATACACGATACATATGCTTTGAAACCACTCACAGAATGAGGAGTGGCTTAGGTGCTCTGGAACTCTTGGCAAACCAGCTGCCCTAGCATGCCCTTCACTGCCCATAAAAACTTCCAGATTGCTGCATACTCTTCTTCCCGCTCTTCAGAAAAAAAGGAGGCAATCTCTTGAGAAGTCTGGCGCTTCACGTTCATGCTGTTACCCGACGATTGAGAAGAGACGTCTCTTCTCAATGTCGACATGGGAAGATGGGTGCAGTACAGGCATGCCTTCATCCTGCGAAGCACCTCCATTGGACCCCAAGGTGCTGGAATTTGTTTCAGTGGAATCCATGGGGACAGTGCCATCATCCCTACATGTAAACCAATGTCTCACTGCCATAATGTCTCAGGCCATTGATAATTCAAAGTGGTTGTTAATAATTTGTAGTGAAGTCAGGTTCATTGCAAGCACTCTGTGATGGTGCCAGTCAACATACATACCTGAAGGGGTTGACTGATGGCGACCAGTCTTGATCAGTATGTTGCACACAGCATGGCAGCACCATCTGCCGATGAAAATCAAGTTGCAGCCGGTCAAGGATCTGGCTCTGTACTTCAGCCGTCTCAGTACCAGTGCAAGTAAAGTCAGCAGCAATCACATGAGCCAGATTGCTGCTGACTTTACTTGCACTGGTGCTGAGATGGCTGAAGTGCGCTTCACGGATGGCAACAGTAAATGCTGCCATGGCTTCTTGGTCATGCAAAATGCAAGCAACTATGCTCTCTGCTGTATGAGGGGTACCTGTAATAAAAGCAACAAAGCTCTGACAATATGACATCTGTCATTGCATTGTGCACAGTGTAAGAAACTGCAAGCATGGCAGCATTCATGGCATTGAGTGCATGTGTGTCGACCCATTCAAATGTGTATGTTGACTTCAGTCAGGTTGTGCATACAATGCAAAGGCAACAGAAGACTCTCAGGACCCAGACAAGGCCGATAAGCTGCTTTGAACACGGTGAGAAGCATTGTGGTTGTGCAGACAAGCTAGATATGCCTTGAGCCACAGACAAAGGTAAGAAACAGCAAGGACTCGCTTCAAACGCCATGTCGCGATCAAGCTGAGCACAGAGGTCAACGGCAGCTGCATCAATGATCAGACTTAAGCAAACAAGTGGCCTTGTGTGCCTGCTGACTACAGCATGCCAATCTCCTTCTCTACATCTTCAAGAACTCCAGCTATGAACTCACGCTCGTGCTCAACTCATAGACCGCACGTTTCAGCAGCAACGCTTCAGCCTTCTCTCTTGCAGACTCGTTGCTGGAAAGAACTTGCTGCCGGACGGTTGATAAGTGCAGGACTCCAACGCCGTAAAGGCGGAAAGCTTGTTCACTGCTACATGAACAAGACTAGAGTGTTGAACGTACGTCGTCAGCAGTGCCAGTGCAACTTGCCGCAGCTGCTGATACAGACAGCGCGAAAATCTCAAGCTAGACTTGTTCTGGCGATCAGTCACAGCGCCACAACACTAGCTGCTAGTATTGCTACCTTGGTAAACATACTAGCGCTCTTGTGGACGGAGTCTATGCAATTCAAGGTCGGGCTGTCCGAAGTATTGCTGCCTCTTGATGAAGCCACTCAGTTTGCAGACATCCTGCCAACAGAAGTGGCCAAGCTTGTAGTCTGAGGCCAGACCCAAGCAGAAGGGCTTGGCCGGACATGCCGGGCAGTTGCTGCTGGGGCTGGCTCTGGCGCTATTGGGGAGTGCCATGAAGACCTTCACAAGCTGTTTATGTTGCACAGTGTCCTTCTGTCCGGGTTCAGGGAGATGTCTGGAGGGAACAGAGATCTATCACTAGCTTAGTTCATCTCAGTTTCCTCCAGACACAAGGACACTGAGCAGCATAAACAGCTTGTGCCTCACTGGTGATGCTGTCCAGGCCAGCAAACCTGAGCACGCTGATTGCGTAAGCATACCCTGTTTGGCACAAGAGTAGCTGCTGTGCGCTGAGGCTTCGGCTGGCCAGGTAGATGTTAATTTGGTCAGAAGGTAGACATGACAGGAAGACAGCCCCTGACACTGCCACAGTACTTAGGCATGGCTACGACACCTTATTGTTAGGGCCCACAACACATGGATCTGTGATCAGCTGTCGGGTGTAGGCTGATCACTTTGGCTTGCATGGTTGGGACTGTGAAACTTACTTGAACCAGGCACGACATGGCAGAACTGCGTAGCGCTGGTGAAGTCTGCCTCTGTGGTGCAGACTTGGCCCCAGGGGCAAGGTACTTTCTCCAGGATAATGGCAGAAGTGTTGCTGCCTCTTGAAGCCACTCAATGTGCAGACAGCCCGCCAACAGAAGTGGCCAGGCTTGTAGTCTGAGACCAGGCCCGAGCAGAAGGGCTGCTCATGCTGTTCAAGACTAGTCCGGACATGCCGGGCAGCTGCTGCTGTGGATTGGCTCTAGTGCTATTGAGG
>JAABUP010002104.1_pt1 | contig 39914 bp, 52 predicted proteins | sample 5559201 | NCBI WGS metagenome assembly JAABUP01 (sample SAMN10711887, study PRJNA513373) | rock metagenome | isolation source: Antarctica rocks | place: Antarctica | reverse complement strand
AGACTTTTTGGAGTCGTGATAGATTGATAAAAGGGAACTAGTCACAGCAAAAATAGTGTATTAGAGGTCTAAACGGCATAGTACATTTGATTTAGCCTGCGAACTGGAAAGGTTTTTGTTGGCAGATGGCAATCCTGTTTTCAAACTTTGAAACAAGCTAATCAAGGCTGTTATGTCTACCCCAACCCTACATGCTTGTTTTGTAATCATGACAAAACACAGTAAACCCAAGGAATCTGGATGTGGTCAGCAGTCAGTCAGGCAAATTTTATACGCGCAATGCTCATCTTGACTGTCATCGGCGCTTTGGCAAGAGTTGGCATTTGAGAAGCCATTGTACAACTTTTGACACATTGCACAAGGCAGCAAAAATAAAGCAAGCTTTCGGTACTGCTGCCCCATATGACAAAAAGGTGACAGACATTCTTCTGTCCCGAGCCTTGACTACAATGGAGCATCTGAGTTGATTGCCAAGCAACTGACACCAAGTTCATTTATCAGCTGTTGAGTCATGGGAATCTAGCTGCTGTCCCCAAGGCATGGGAATCTATCTGCTGTCCCCAAGGCATGGGAATCTATCTGCTGTCCCCAAGGCATGGGAATCTAGCTGCTATCCCTGAATCAACTGCATAGAAACACAGACATCTATGTATATGCATGTGTCAACATTGAATGCATGCAAACAGAGATGTATAAGTCAACAGTACAAGTGTTGACTTATGCATGCATGCAGACAGAGATGTATAAGTCAACAGTGCAAGTGTGCAAATCCTCAAGCCGGTAGATGGCGAGATGCTGCATTGCACTGACACAGAAGCTTTGTGGACATGTAGGCAGCTGGGCTTCTGGGTTTGCTGACATCCTGAGTTGCATGCCTTTATAGTTGCACAGAATGCTCGGCAAGTTGCAGGCGTTTCTCTGACCCAGGTCTGGGCAGTGTGCACTCAGCACTCCACCTTGTTGAGAAAACACAGACCTTTGTGAGACAAATTGGTTGCAAGGTAGCTGGGAACACAGAAGTTGCCCTTGCCTTTTGAGTGGCATTCAGATAGATGGGGCTCCTGATACTCCTTTGCCTCTACGACTCCTCCATGGTTCTCTGCGTAAGTTGATCATGCCAATATGCGAGCTTTGGGCGCTTCTGGGTGCACCAGCTGTTTTATTCCTGGTGGCTGCTGCTGTCCCTGCTGCTATTGCAGAATCTATGAGATCAGCAGGCAAATTCAGCAATAGCAATGCTGCTGCTGCTGCTGCCAGATGAGAGAAGTCAGCATCTCAACTCAGCAACATGATACTGCTGCTGCTGGAGCTGCTGCTGCTGCTGTAGCCTTGCAGGCAGCAGGTCCATTCTGGGATGGCGTTTTGCAGTCTGTGCCAGTCCTACTCGTCCTTGCAAACACAACAGACTGGGAGGCAGCTTCACGTACCAAGATCCCATCTGCAGGAGCCAGCAGCAAGGTGGCTTTGTCGATAGAAACATTGAGGCCTGCCAGACAGCCATGCCCACACTGCCAAAAGGCAGACTTCGGGTGCTGAAAGGCAGACTGGAGCTGTCAGAAGGATGACTGGGGCAGTCAGAAGGAGGGCTGGTGCATCTGAAGGGCAGACTAGGCAGCTGATGAGCAGACTGGCTGTCAAGACTGGGATTGCTGATTGAGGAAGAAGGATGGGGCTGAGTGACCATGGTTGGGGTAGTATGGCTGGAACAGCGCACTCTGCTGATAGTCCGCAGGAGCAGGCTGTGCTGGCAAGATGGCTTGCTGGTAGGGGAGCCTTGACTGCTCAAAAGGCAGGTTTGGTTGCTGGAAAGGCAAGTGAGCTTGCTGTGAAGGCAGACTTGGGTCCTGAAAGGCAACTGGATGTGGCTGTTGTGAATAGCTTGGGTAGCCCTGCTGAGCCTGACTGCCATGCTGTGCATGCTGAGGTTGCAAAGATCCCTGCCTGTTTGTAAAAGCACCAGTGGAAGGATTTTGATGAGGCCCGTTCTGCTGATGCAGAGCACCATTGGGATAGCTCTGTTGCTGCATGTGCTCATGGTAGGGCCGCTGGGGATATGCCCCAGCATGTGATCCATGTGAGAAGGGCTGCTCGGCATAGCCCTGTTGGGAATAGCCCTCACCATGTGAATAACCACCACCCTGACCATTTTGGTATCCTGCTGTATGCTGAGCAGAATTTGAATTTGTGACTGGTCCCACAGTTGCACTCCCGCCAAAACTGAGGCGGGTGTGCTTGATGATGGTCAGTGACCCAGGCCAGCTCAGAATGATGACAGCGAGGATCTCGGGCAGGGCTGAGAGGGGGTAGAAGAGGGCAGGGTTGACCCAGGCAGCTGTGTAGGTCTGACATGCCAGCTGGAAGCACACCTGAAGTCACATGCAAATCCACAGTTGACATGCAAGACAATTGATTTTATGAGAACAATATTTCTGTGCCTTTCTGCATTCCTGGAGATGACCTCCTAAGGCAGCAAGCTGGGACATCGTAATTGAGTTGTTGTGAGGTCATTGCACACATGCGACCTTGTGCACTACCATGCTAGCACATGCCTGTAAGCTGGTCAATGTAAGGGGTCATTTGCCTGGTAAGCAGGCAAATGATGGTATGTATGACTCATGCACTCAGCGTGACATATGTTGTTTAATAGCCATGGCGTCTTCACAAAGAACGCAGCAGCATGCATATAGAGCAGCTGCAGAGGCCAAAACTGCACTCTGTTAGGGCACTTTATTCTGACACACAAACCCAATCATGCCTGGCAGACAAAAGGCAGCATAGAAGGCAAATAGAGGTAGCACAGAAGGGGACAATTCACCTTCAGTAGGAGCAGAAAGGCAACCAGGGCCAGCGGGGTCAGCTCCTGCAACACAAATTGTACACTTAGTGTTACATGATTGGGCAAAGTTGAATGTAAGTCTGTACTTTGATGTTGTGTGCATGTGTTTGTGCGTGCATGCGTAAATGTAGAGCTGATGGACACTGAGCAATTGGCAGAATTGCATCAGCAGAAATACATAAAGGTCCTGTTTCCAACTGAAGTGCAATTGCCCGTTTTGATGTCAAGTGGCTAGATGCATCAGGCTGTTGTGCGCAGCACATTGAGATGCACACAAGACTAGGCCTAATGGATCTTGCCACTGCAGCTCTATTAGGCCAAGTCTTGTGTGCATTTCAATGTGCCACCCACAATAGCCTGATGCACTCAGCCACTTGACATCAACAGCAAGACCCCAACGAGATCATTAACTTCCCAGCACAAGATGGCGCAGGCAGCTGGTGATACAGGCTCAACATGCAGTGTCCAACGGCCAAGACCAGTACTGTTTTGATACACTTCTAGACTTGACTCAAGCTGTCAACAAAAGTGTAATCGCTGGCCATAGGACTCACAGAAATTGATATGGCAGTCATGTCATGAGCGAATTACCTGAATGCAGTAAGATGTAGCTCACAAATTGATGTTGCAGTCATGTCATGAGTGGCTTACCTGCATGCAGTAAGATGTAACTCACAAGACTTGCCGTAGTCCTATGTTATGAGTGGATTACCTGAATGCAGTAAGATGTGACGGCCATCTTACTTCTGGCCACATTGACTATGACCACCGCTATGGCTCCAATGTAGATGGCCAACACACCCAGAAAGCCCTGCAGTGACAATAGCGTCAAAGTCCACCATATGCTGAACGTGCTTGTGCCACCATTTTTTATGTAGTTCTTTTTGTCATTTGGTTTTGCTGCATAACAAGAATATCCAGAACGGCAGCTGTTGCAGGGGCAGTTTAATTTGTTTGTCCATTTTCTGTTTTGCGATGTGAAGCAATGTTAACAAGGTCAGCCTTTGTAGAGTTGGGCAGGACCTGTGTCTGCAGAAATGGTGCATGCAAGAACATCCCTGAAGATGTGTGACCAGCACACTTGTCATATATGTCAGCCAACCAAGCCAACCCTCACACTGCTGTCATGAAGCATGGGAAATTCTGCAGGTATGATTATTCACAGTGCCAGTTGTAACTTCCCTGGTGTCATGTAGTTGTGCTGACCATATACTTCTGCTTGTGGACACAGCGCAATGCAATGCAGAAGCTATTCTTAGCACATACTGCCGCCCCCATTGTTGTCATTGCGCTGCAGAGTCTGAGCTCACAGCCACTTGGGCACTTGAACAAATGCCCATGCACAGACACAAGCCAGCTAGATTGCCATGGATGACTAAGCATAAATGATGACTCACCGCTCCAGACGTGTCATGCAGAGCATCACTTGCCCCACCGTCTCTGTCATTGCTGTGCCCACTCAGGCTTGCAGCTGCGGCTCCAATACCCAGAGCTGAGAAAATGGGCATGAGCCAACATAGGATGGTGTATCCCAGTTGGATTCTGCCCTTTGCTGTGTCGCTGAGGTCTGTAAATGGGAGGTAAGTGTGATTGTGGGCCTCTTCAAGCCTGCAGGCCAAGCCAAAGATTTACAGTATTGCACTGTGCAACACTCATCAGACGCAATATGACACCTGCAGTATTGGACCACTGGTATGTGAGTTTGCGTACTCGATCGTGGCGAGAGGTACAACCTTAGATTTGCATGCAGTACTCTTGAGTCCTAGAAGGCAACTCACCATTTCTTGAAAATACCATACAGAACCACCAAAACCAGGAAGAAAGCTCCGTCGTAGAAGCCTTCGAACAAGGCGTTGCGGAGTCTGTCAGGATGGTGTGCTGCTGCTGCCTCACACGCGAAAGCGATCACTCTCACTGCACGGAACAGTCAGCAAGTCAGGAGGTGAAAGCGCATGCATGATAAGATGTCAACATCCAGATCTGTGGCGTGTGATACTGACTCACACGTCATGCGAATATGTGTCGTCAGAAGGCCAAACATGGCTGCATCAAAGCTCACCCCAACAAAATGTTGAAAGCTCGGCATAGTCCCAGCCCGGGTGACGCTTTAGGCTTACGTTGTTGACCACAGCCAGTCCGGCCCAGCCGAACGCGAAGATAACGGCCGCTGATATTGGGCCGTGGCTCTGCATTTGAGCCTGCAGAAGAGACCAGTCGAAGCGTCTGCACAGACTCAAGCTCGCTGCGCATCAATGGGCGCTGCCTTTACAGGTCTGCATGTAGCATGCTCGTCATCTGACGGCGTAAGGATCTTACTAATCAAACTGCTTTCAAACATATCCTTGGGCTGGCCGAGCGCTGATTGCAAAATGTGCTGAAGAAAGGTCCATTTTGTGACTGAAATTCTTCCGTCGGCAGCTCATCAGCTCGCAAGATGTCAGCCGAGATGTTTTTGAGCCGTCCGAAGATGACAGCATACACCACAGCCAGGCTTGCACTTGCCCAGGCGGATCAAAACCCTGGTGCAAGATTTGCAGTGTCAGACGAAGCTTTCGCGCATTACCTTTCCGGGGGCCATCATGCTGTAGCAGTCGCTGCCTTCCGCTGGTTGTGCGCCGTACTCCACGGCCACGATGGAGCTTCATATTTCTCAGTGGTGTCAGCGATGCAGCTGCCTCTGGGAAAACCGACGCCGCACTCCTGTTCTGTGGCTTTGGCTGATGGCTCATTGGTTGAAAGTCGGTTGCATCCTCAGCGAACTGGCAGGGCAGCTGGCGGTAGGACATGCGTCGACAAGGTTTCTCCAGCCATCCAGAAGAAAGGTCCCGACTCTTGGCAAGTCGATGTGCAGGTATTGAACGGCATGCATGCACATCGTAATCATTATAACCCGCCGCACAGCAGCCATCGCGCTATTGCTGAAACTTGCTGCAGATGTTCACACCCTCTGCTGGGACACACCACTGTGTGCTAGGTGTGATGCTGGACATCTTTTTGCGAGTCGACGACCCAATCAAACACCACAACCAGTTCAGAGTCACACAGTGCAGTGATCTAGATGGACTGCAACAATGGTGCAGATCAGCTGTTTCTGCAGCAGCTGCTATGGCCACAGCGCCTGCAGCAGAAGCAGCAGACCCTCCTCTGACCCCTGCCGCAGTCTGGGATTGTCAATCAGGATCACCGGAGTGCGCAGGTTCTACTGTTCCAGACGCATGCATGCACAGATCCAACGTAGACCCAGGCTTCAGTGGGAACCCTGCATCAGTGGATGTACCACAACATGAGGTTGAGTTTGCGGAATTTGCAAGCGAGATGTTGAATATCCTGCGAGAAAATGATGACCCCTCTGAATCACTCAGTCATGAAGGTGCATCAGTCACCGTCCAGTCAGCACCATCACAGTCAGCACCATCACAGTCAGCACCATCAAACTCAGCACCATCAAACTCAGCACCAACAGCTAAACGCGCCAGAAGCGACTCCTCTGGTTCAGATTCCTCAAGCCAGCCAACGGCAAGCTTGACCTGCCACAACAATCTGCTGAGATGCTTTCAGCAAATCGTCACGCAGTCTTTGGACACGCAGGTACACTGCTCCACCGTCAGCACTGAAAATCTGACGCAAAGGCTTCAAAGCTTGGAGCTGAATGTCTCGGGCGTGCACGTGAAGCTACAAGCACATGATGACAAGCTAGATAGGCTTCACGGTCAGGTATGCATGCCAGCTTTGGACTCTCAAGCACAAAGTGTGCTGGAAAGAGCACCATTTTCGACATCCCTTCATCAACTGCAATGCTGTCTTCCTGAACCAGCAGTGCTGTGTTTCCAAAAAGAGATTCAAGCATCCTTTCTCATGCACAGGCAACACCTTACCATCGCTGAGCTAACACTGCGAAACTCTATCCAAGCTTACTGCAGCTGTGCACTTCTACTGCAGTGTTCTGCTGTGTTGGGTGCAGATAGGAGATCATACAGAGGACTTGGTACATGTGCAAGTGGAGCTTGCTACAAGGCAAGGCTTATATAGTGCACTTGTGCTCTGGGCCTGATGCCTGCTGGCTACGTACACGTAATAACAATTATAATTATTAATATTATTATTATAATTAACATGATTATATTATTATTGTTGTTGTTGTTATTGTGCTCTGGGTCCCCAGGGCCCTGGGGGGCAGTATCTTACATACTTGTCCCCCATACACAACGCCACTGTGTATATGTCGTAGTCTTTTCTTTTCTGTTTTCTAGTGCACTTGCGCTCTGGAACTGCTGCCTCAGGAGGCTTTCATCATAAGTCACATGGAAGTTCTTTGCTGAAGCGCAACCCCACTGTGGTCATTTCAATTGCGCATGTTTGGCATGCCAGGCTTGTCTGCAAATGTATCCTGACACACAATCTGGCTTTGAATTGAGTCACTCAATGGGGCATGGTCAGCTTGGGTTGCAACAGCAGCATTTGCTGGTGCTGGTGTATGCACAGTGACAGGGTGCCCCAATGTACCTCATCCCAAGGCCTTTCTTTTACCCATGCCAAAAAACATACTTGTTTCTTTTCTTGTCTTGTATGTACAATTCCAGCCTGATTTTCATAACGCAGAGCGCCTGGGCAATTCGGTATTCTACGTAGCTTCTCAGTTAGATGACGCAGGACGGCATAGTCTTTTCTTCTCTTGTGAATTGCAGCGCGCATCTTGCTTGTGGCATGCAGGGCATTGCCAGGTGTTGTAGACAACTTACAGTCATGCGGCAGCGACATACATCACCCAGTAGGCAATTCATCACCTCCTTCCTCACATGGTCAGAGTGCAACCAATCAAGGTAAGCAGGAGAGCACTTTTAGTACATGCACTGCAAGGAAAGGTCAGTGACACAGCATAGTGGCAGAGTGATTCTTGACAGCAGACGCCTTGATGTGACGGGCAGATGCGTCATGCTAGGTTGTCATGCATCGCTGTTTAGCACAATAAATGATGAGCCAATGAGCTTACTTTTTGGGTAACACCAATACAAGCTCATTGGTGTGCTTTCATCAGTTTTGTGACATTGCCAGGCGTGCATGTCACACAGCTGTTGTGCCAAGTAATTGCATCACATTTTGATGCCACTTTCTCACTTGACCACCCACCGACGAATGTCTGCTGCATCCAGTGATTTGCCTCGTCCAGAGACATACAATGGTGACTCGTGACTGACATTATATGCGACGTGTGACAGTCACGCAGACCTTCTTTCAGAGCTGGCACAAACTCACATGCATTGACGTCTGCATCCCATGGTGCTGCAGCTGATGCATCACACACACCTGTCACCTTGCCTTACCCCAGGCCCCATCATAGAGCCCCTACACCCCACATCCCTCACACACCATGCTCAGCGAGCGCTGTCTCCTGCCCTCCCTTCAACGGGAGCCTGACTCGGGCTCAGTTGCGGCCTGCCATTTTGAGGGCACTGGAAGTGCACATGCCCCAAAGCCGATCAGCTTTGGACCTGAGCAAGATGCTGTGGCCTGAGGACACTCCCATGCGAAAAGCCATGAACACAATGGTGACTGCCACATTGTTTTTGGTCCACATTGACACCTGTCATACTGACGCACGTTGACACCTGGTCTGATGTTGACACCTGGACTGATGCATGCTGACACCTGTCATACTGACTGGAGTCTTACTTTTGGCTGCATCATGTCACTTGCCATGGCATCCGTGAGTACTCTCAACAATGCTGGGACAGCCAAGCAAGCAGGCATCCCATCTATGCATACCACACAGTGCCATGATGACTGTTTGAGCAATAGCTGAAGTTTGAAGCTAATTGTTAGTATGTCAACCAGCCAAAAGTTCAAATACACAGCAGGCATTACTGTTTGCTGCAAGTTTGCTCGTGCACAGATGCTGGAAACACTTTCCTTCGGTGCTGTGGGACTGCGTCTTCATAATAATGAAATGAGCACTGGTAATGTTGCAGGTGAAGGGAGTGCTCTACAGTGACGAAATGGCAAGTAAGGTTGAACGCAATGGAACACATTGGGCACTGAAATGTTGACAACAAAGGAGCGCATGGGAAAGAAGAGACTTTGCGAGCATGCACCACATGAAGATGTGTTTTGTGAGCTTGTTGAGGCACCCAAGCCAGCTGCTGCAAGTCATTTGGGACCTTGACATGCGCTGCAAAACACAGCAGTTCGCTTTTGCTGCTGAGAGAAAGCACAGCCTGAGTTTGCATTAGACTGCTAGCATTGCTGTGTAGATGGCAATAGCTATAGACAATTTGGAGATTACACGGCATCACAACCCACATTTAACAAGGTTGAACATGCGAATCTAGGGAGTGCTAGTATTATTTTGCCTATGACTTTGGTGATGCAGCTCACTCAGAACGTGTCTTGATGACTACCAACACCTTAAAAAAAGATTATTATGGTTGCAACACGCATCACAAGCAAGGCTTAGCAATACGTCCGGGTGCAGTTCATCATGGCACTCGGTCAGCGTGAGTGTCACAAAGGCAACCTTACTAGCCGGAGCCACTGACCAAGAGCAGTTGCAATAGCAAGAACTGTGTAGATCAGTGTGCATCTGCACAATACAGGGGGCGATACTCACATGAACTCATCATAAATGTCAAACTCCACATCTAGTCTTGCTGTTTGCTGTGCTGTCCAAGCATCAACGTCTACATTACCGTTATATGCAAAGTTTACTTTGTGCTGATTGCCTGGAGTAAACTGAGCACATTGGCATGCAGAGTAAGTGCTCCTAAGCAATATTGCCTGTTCGGTCCCTGCACTGAAAAGTCTTGCCTCTATAGAGACGACATCTTGTGGCATCATGTCAAAATTAAGCTCTGGGGTGAAGACAGTGCACTGTTGGTGATCAATTGTCCAGCTGTTGTAAAAGTGTGTGATGAGCAGGCTTGACTGAGGTTGATTGTTTGTTGATACTGATGGCAGATAGAAAAGCAGAAAGCCTTCAATTTCACATAGGAGGCTGAACAGCTTCTGAGCCAAGGCTTTCAGCTTGTACCAGTCAAGTGCAGGCTTTGACGTAAATGTCATGCTGGCACTGAGCAAGCCAGGACTAGCAACCAACCTCCGCCACAGGAGTTGCAGTGTCAAACCTGCCCAAACAGTTCGAGGGTGCCGCCTTGAGTTGCTCACACGCTTCTGAGATACTACCACAACGAACAGGTTTTGCAGCTGCAGGCGCGAAATTTGTGCAGTGGTCTGGTCTGCGAGGTAAGCTTTGATGGATGTCCTGTCTGTGTCGCAGCTTTCTGCTGCTGCTGTATGTTCAAGCAGTTGTATGCAGCTGCTGAGGGTTTGCCAGTTGTGGTCTTGCTGTGAGACGTCCAAAGACCACTTGCTGTACAGATATGGACTGACCATGAAGAGGTTCCGCTGGCTCTCGATATCCATACTGCCACAGATGTTGTATAGCAGAGTCAGTGGTAAGTCGCAAAAGGAACAGTTTCCTGCAGTAATGCAAACTAGCGTGTCAACGAAGAAGCCGTGAAGGACCCGCCAAGCTTGTTTTGCGACTCAGAGTCGTTTGCGCGTACCAGCAGATCTAGCAAGCAGCTTCGTCTTTTTGTTGCAAGCGACTCCAGTTGAGACTGACATGCCGGCAGGCAATCGAGATCTACTGCAACTGCAAGCGTATGTCACCACAAAGCTTGCCAACCGCTGTTGTGTGACTTTGAGTTCCACCTGAGTTCCACCAATTCAATTTCGTAACGCCAGCTCGAATCTTCGGCATACCTCTTCCTCCAAGCATGACATAAGGTTTCGATCAAACCTGAAGTCAGCGTTCCGAGCAGCGCACAACATTGCTGCACGCAGGTCAGACGTTTAAGAGTTGTCATTTCAAACAGCAACACTTGCAAGGTTTATAGAAGTAAATGCATCTCGTAAAACGTGTGGCAGCTTGATCATGCAGTTTCAGTCACCACATGTAGAACCACTCACAGGCTGGAATGCTGCACCGCTAGAACCCATCAACGATCTTGCATCACTGTGGGACACTCCCTCTGAGCTCTGGAATCTCGCTGCCAATTCAGACCTACCTGCGCAAGGGCAAACGACAGATCCTCTTGCCGTACAACTCGGCAGCGTGGGAAGCGGCACAGCAAACTTTCTGGATGACCTCCCTGCGGTGATCCAGCCTAAGCGTGCAAATAGCAAAGAGGACCGCAAACTTGCTGTGTCACGTGAAGCTCAAAAGCGTTTCCGGCAGCGACAGAAGGTACTTTGATAGGCAGACATTGCAAGCAGGCCTCGGGCTTTGCTTCACTATGACATTCTCCACAGGCAAAGCAACGGAACATTGAGACTGAGCTGAGCGAGACCAAGACCGAGCTTGAGCAGATCAAGCTTCGACAGCAAGAGCTAGAAGCCAGGAACCGCCTGCTTGAAAAGGTTGCTGAGCTCAGCAAGGCAACACCTAAAGATGATGTACAGCCTTCAATGCAGGTTCGAAGACCACATGGCCTGATGCTTGTTATCTGCTTGTTCTGGCGTCATACAGCTGTATACATGCACTGCCTTGATGCAAACTCACAAGCATGGCCACGCTTTCTAGTGGCATACCACAACAAATGCTCGCACTTTATACCTTTGTACGCTGATGCAGAGCAATTGCTTCAAGCATACCTTTTCAAATGGCCAAAAGACTGCAGAGGGCCCACAGTTGGCTGTCACAGTCCGGGGTCAAGATCAGACACTGACGGTGGCCACCGTCAGCCAGATGTCGCCTGCTGACTTCTCAAGCCTATGGAGGGTGAGTTTTGTCCACTGGATTCATCTGTATGCTGTCAAGTTCCACTGTCATCAGGGCATATGTTGGCACTGCAAGTGTCACATGGATGTGCTCTTAATGGCCGAGGTGCTTTTGCTTATGATGCCCCACATTAAAGACTCAGAATGCCACAAGGCACCGACATGCTTGTGCTTATGATGCCCTATATTAATGCTCAAAATGGCACAATGCAGTAAAACAAATAGCAAGACAGCTTTCACTGCGCTGCCCAGCAGATGCAAACACATTCATTGAACTTAGATGCACTTGTACACATTGCCACCTTGCTGGCAACAGCCACTGGCAAAGAGAGTGTATTCCATACAAGCCTGTTTCTCTGAGATAAGCCTATCAAGGCGTGATGTGCTCCCATCTCTCTTGTGTCAAGTCTCTTGTCTCGGCAAGGAGACTTGCCTGGCTTCTTACCTTTCTGTGACCTTTTAATCTCCCATTTTGCTCCCATTGCATTCTGGGCATGAATATGTCCAGTCTGGTTGAGGACCCCTCATGTTTCTGTTTGGAGCGCTGACTGTCACAACAGGGATTATGATTATTGTTGTTGTTGTTATGATTATCATTATCATTATCATTATCATTATCATTATCATTATCATCATCTTCATCTTTATCATTATCATTATTGTTATCATTATCATTATCATCGTCATTGGCATTGTCATTGTCATTGTTATTATTATTTGCATGACCAGGGTGGGCAGCCATAGCCATCCCAATGGATGCACTCTTCCGTGCAGGCCTACATACAGAAGCTGGGAGCTTGTCTGCTGGAAGTAGAAGAGCCCCAGACTGCAGCCAAAGCAATTCTAATGAATGCATTATTCCGTGCAGGCCTACATACAGAAGCTGGGCACTTGTCTGCTGGAAGTAGAAGAGCACCAGACTGCAGAGGCCGAGCAGGCCCTGACCAAGCTATCCATGGAGGCAGCGGCCCTGGTGTGTTGCCTGGTCCATTTCAATGCAGACACTGTCAAGGCACTATATGGGCTGAGGCTTGATAATGGCCAGCCTGTTCCGCACCAACCTGGCGATGCCTTCTACAGCCAGCTTGTGGTGAGTCCGTAGAAAGGAAAAGATAAGACTACAACTTTTGCTGCCGATTTATTGAGAAGCCGTGTATCGTGCCGAGCTGCTTTGCAGTGAGCCCCTACATGTCATGTCCATTTCACACAGGGAGCAAGTCATCAGCATCATGATTCAGAACATCTCCCTAATGTAGAAACGCGCTTTCACTGTCCCGAAGCTTTTCTGAGGTTAGATTTTCACTACAGAACGGCACACTTCTGAACCAAAACAGACATTTTGGGATTTGAAAGTGCTGTTTCAACAGTGTGAGCATTCTTGTGCAAGCTGAGGCTTGGCTTTTGCTACCCTGAACTGTGGGGATGCAAAGATGCATTGTTCAGTCAGCTTGTGATTACTACCCATAAATGTAATGCCTTTTGCCATGTGAACAGAATTGTCATGTGATACGTGTTGACACAATACGCAGGCCTTGCCAGCTAAGGCTTGTACCAAATTATTTTGGACGTCAACATTTATTTATGCATTCACGTACTCACCCACTCACTCACTCACTCACCCACTCAGGCCTTCCTGACTGCTTGCATTCCCAGTGTGGGCCGTTTGGTCCTAGAAAGCTTGGTCCTGAAAACTTGCTAGTCATGCTTTGCCCAGAAGATTTACATGATTGCGTGTAACTTTGTTCCAGACTGTTTTGACATGCAAAACCTTCTGTACTGATGTCTTTGACCAGGCTTTGAAGAACCCTGGCACATCTGTAACCCAGTTGGTTGGCTGAAGGTGCACAGCCAACTTGTTCTCCTCCAATCAGACTCAACTCCTGGCCATGCTACACTGTGGATACAGGGAAGGTCTATGTATTCCATCCTCAGGCTTTTCTTTAAATAATGCCAAGAGGCATAGCCCCTCCCCTCCCCTCCCCCCTTCCTAATCTGTGGCAAAAGATCAGTGTGATCGCGTCGCAATCAGGTCTTGATGTGTGTTTGACTGTCGGTGCAGGATGCAGCACAGCTGTCAGAGGATCAGATACTGGACCTGATCCACCTGTGGCGCATGTGTTCAACCCGGCGAGGCCAGCTGGCCAATGCTCGCAAGACCAAGCTGACCCAGGTTCCTGTCGAATGCTTCAGTGATGTCCAGATGCCTGACCCTAGGGAGAACGTGGCAAACCTGACAGAAATGGCCAATTTCATCAAGGAAAACGGCACTGAGGATTTCAAGGTTTACAGTGACACCATGTGTGCCATCTACAGAGGGGTGAGCTGTCCCTCCTGTCTGTGCTGGGTACCCCAGCTCAGCTGTCTGTCCTGCAGTGGTGTGTGCCATGTGTACAGGGGCAATGCTGTCATGGCCAAAACGTGCAATCTCTCTGCAACGTGGCATTCTGCATCTCAAGCTTGCTGCAAATGTAACAGTTGCACAACACATCTACTCACCTGCATTTTTATTGTCTCATGCAGGTACTCACCATCAAGCAATTTGCACAGATCCATGTGCATTCCTACCCATACCTGATCCAAATCGACCACATGCTGGAGGCCCTGGCAAGGCAACGCTGTCAACCCAGCCAGCAGCAGATATTGGCTTCAGCACACACGGTGGACACAAAGCCTCATTGGACGTTGCTACAGGCGTATCATGCAGAGCTGATGGCAAACGATGACCACATTGATGTGCACATACCCTTCTTGAAGGGTGTGGCGTCACAGACCAGCTCCGGATCTGAAGGGTCTACGGTCATGACTGAGGAGCAAGGCAATATTCCAGTATAACACTTGGCTGCTGGTTAGATTGACGCCAAAAGGCGCAGTCTTTTGTTTTCTTTTCTGCCCTTTCCTAAGGCAATTTTGCAGGGCAATGATAGCCAGCCATGTAGTGGTGCATGTTATTTTGTACTGCCCACATTGCCTTCAGTCCTGTTTGCGTCAGTCCTTTGTGACGACTGCTCAAGCTCATTCACATGCAGCCAAAGTGTTGCGTCTTGGTCACCTTGCCAGCTGTGACCTTCGTGTATGACACACTGTAGATTTCCCCTGGTGTCTTTGCATTTGCACTTGTGCCCTCTGGGCTAGCAGGTGCATGCGACTTGCATGCTGAACAATGATATATTGGCATGCTCAACGTTATAATGTTTGCGTTTTGTGTTTGATTGCAATTGAGAATAGTAAAGACAACCCAACTCTTCTCAGATGCAGCGACCCAACAGGACTAGCAGCTGTTTTGTTCCAAAATTCAAAAGTCCGTCCCCAAGAAAAAACCTGCAGAGGCGACAACTTCAACTCCTCAAGCAACATAGCAGTAGGTGCAGTATACATGCATGTGTCATATGACTCCACAGATGTGCCTTAGGTATCTGTCATAGATGGATTGTAGCAGTCTATGCTTTCTTTGCTGCGCCACAGGGACTATGCATGCCCCACAATCCACAGCCATAATGCAGAGATGGCACAAGGATGCTTTGTAACAGGAGGATTTTTAAATTGACCATGTTGCCACGCTGCAGTTGAGAATGCATTTGCTGCATTACAGCCCAGGGTGCCAGCTGCCTTTGCCTTCAGAGGGGCGACAAGGTGAGACATATCCCCTGACGCACAAACGTGCAGACCCAAGTATTTGAAATTGTCAATGCGTCCCACTGGGAGGCCATTGTAACTGCAAACACCTGGGCAGCCTGGTATAATACTTGGCTTCTCATTAAATTGACGCCGAAAGGCGTAGTCTTTTCTGTTTTCTTTCTTTTCTAATTGCAAACAATTGACGCTAAAGCAGGTGATCTAGCCAAACACTTGGACATCACCATCACTTTTGTCTTTGCCGCAATGATTTCCATGTGCAAAATGGCACAACAGTTGACCAAAGGGCCCATTTTCAATCCGCGGCGGAGTAAAGTAGACCTTGTTCATCACAGGTTCACCACAGGCTGCATGTACAAAGCACCACCCACCAGCAAGGGCGTTGAAAAGTATTGCAGAAAGCCTTCTGTCATATTGTTCAGGGCGCAAGGCTCATGCGAAGCCAAAGCATTTCAATCCTAACAATTCGTGAATGCTCTGCAGGCGCACAGGGATGGCTGCATGTGTGTTATCTGCAAGCAGGCAAGGCGAGTGGGCAAAACATGGGGTGGCATGTCCGGCATTGAGGGAGGGCCCAAGTGGCAGGGCCCCATGCTGACAGCTGGCAGGCGGGGCCAGCCTGTGCCCCGCTTTGGCAAGAGGGCATTCCTGCATGCCCTGCCTCACCTTGTCTGTGGCCCAATGCAGCACAATGTAGGGCCCTGCTACTATTTTGTCGGTGTCAGGTGGATTTCACAATGTTTTGAGAAGCGCAATGTGCACAGCTGGCGAACAGCAGACAATGACCGATTGCTTTTGCAGCAGAGTATGCTTATGTGACACAGATTGCAAAGGGTGTTATCACAAAAAAAATGTTTGCACTCTGCAAATTTGATCTGATTCACTTTTGCTTTTCAAAGCAATTTGGTGAATCATGTCAGCCATTTGCACAGCTCCATGTGTCTGTTCTCACATCAGTGGTCATCCTGCAGCTGTGGAAGTTGCCTCAGTCCAAGGCATGGAATCCAGATGAGTGGCTTCAGGCCAAAGGGCACAAAGTTGATGAGGCTGCCCCAGCCCCTACCCCTACCCCTGCCCCTTCCTCTGCTGGCAAGGCCGAGGGCACTACCAGGCGTGGCACTGTCATCAGACACAGCAGCAATGCTGACACTCTTGCAGCTGCAATTGTGGAGAAGGACATTGCTCAAAGCAAAGCAGCTGCCAAGTCTACAGGTATAACTTCACTCTGCGTAAGGCTTGTCCATTGCCTAGTCCTGCCCTGCTGTCACCCCTACTGTCCTGCACATGGCTCCAGATGGCCCGAGTCTGGGCTGTGTAAGCTTTTGCAATATTTGTCAGCATTTTCCATGACTAAGGCACATCAACAATGAACACAGAATACAGAGTCCTCCTTGAGCTCCCACAAGTGCTTGTCCACGACTTGTACCTCGGCACGCATGAAATCAAAGTGGCGTCGGTCAATCTCCAGTGTGACACACAGAGGTGTTTGGTGCAGGAGGCAAGGCATCAGGTGAGCGCAAGGGCTTGACCATGAAGGAGCGCTTGCAGAAGTGCCAGCAGACAGAGCGCCAGCGCATCACCTTTGGCAAGGTCAGCCCTTCCTCACAACCTCTGCTTGCAGCAGCTACATTGTGTGTTGTCAGAACAAACCATTGTTACATGCATGACCGCAACACAGTCTTTCACAGGTGTCTCCTGCTCTTGGGATTGACTTCAGTGTACACATTGCCTGCCATGTTGCGGGTACACATTCTGCCTGCAACATCGTTCCCTGCAACTAGTTCCATCATGCAATAGTTGCTCAGCTATGCCTACTTTGCCCTTGCTGGTGTTGATGCTGGGTGTATGTGTGCAGTCTGGTATTCATGGCTGGGGCCTGATAGCGCGCACAGAGATGAAGCAGGACAGCATGGTGGTGGAGTACAGAGGGGACCTGCTCCGCCCCAAAATGTCAGAGGACCGCCAGAAGTTCTACAACCGCATTGGCAAGGACTGCTACCTCTTCAATGTCAATGATGACATCATTGTTGATGCCACCATGAGTGGTGCTATTGGCCGATTTACGGTAAGGGACTGAGGATGACGCATCCATGCTTTGACATCTCACTGGAATGTTTGCTTCAGTGCACTTATGCCTGATGCAAGCATTCAACAAGATGCTGGGCACACTCATATCTTCATGCTGGACACCGAAACTTTGATCACATTGTGTATCGAAAGTGGATCAGACCGGCTGACTGGGCAAAAAGGTGTGTGCGTGCATACTTCATGCCTTTGCACCTGTGAACACCGTGGTTTTTATTTGCTGTTTTAGCTAATCACTGAGTCCAGAAAGGTGAAAATTGTGCATGTATGGTGCAGAACCACTGCTGTGCTCCCAGCATGTACACCAAAGTGGTGGAGGCAAAAGGGGAGAGCCTCCTTGTCTTCTTTGCTCGCACAGACATCAAGCCTGTTCAGGAGCTGACCTATGACTACAGGTCAGCCTGTGCTGCACTGTCACCCTCTGTGGCCTTTCAGCATGTCACAGCAATGCGCTGCAACCAGAGTAACCACCGTCCAGTGCCTTGCATTCGTGCTTACGCCCATGGAATACGGCAAAACCATTCTACTAGGAGATCTGCAATTGCTGCAAGTTGAGTCAACTAATCTGTCACTGCTGCTATTCATGATGCCCATTTGTATTCTTCTCTCGCATGAGATTTCTTTCTTGTCATTTGAGATGTCTAGTGTCATGAAAATGTCTTGTCTTCTGGAACAACACTCATCAACAGGTGCCCATGGGCTTGTGAGGGTGACACAGAGTATGGGCACATATGAGAGTTTTCTGCTTGGCATGCTTAGCTGAGCATATTGTGGCTGCCATCCAGGTTCAAGGAGGAAGAAGGTGATGATAAGGTGCAATGCAAGTGTGGGGCGCCAAATTGTCGGGGCACCCTCAACTGATGTATAACCTGCAAAACTGCTTGGTCTCTGAAGCCCACTCAAGCATGCCTCGTGTCAAAATAGCCAGGGTGTCACAGTCAGTCGAGCATTGAGGCAGGTTCAAAAAGAGTGACATGATTGTCTTGGTTTGTGTGAAAAGGTCCGGCCTTGAAACCTCAACTTCACAGTATAAGAAGTCCACGACTTTGAGACTTAGCCACAGCATTTGCATGCAATGTGAACAGATTGCTTCAGCTCTGCATTTTTTGCAAGACTTAGTGTTATGTTTCAGGTGTTTGTAGCAAAATATGCAGACAATCTGCTGGCAGCGGTGCAGGTGCCAGTTCCTCACTAAAATCAGAATCTGATCAAGCTGCTTCAAAACGTGCTAACTATTCCATTTGGATCAGATTGGAGCAAGTCTACGTTGTTTTAGCAGCAACCAAGTTGAGAACCTCCTGGACATTTGTAGCCTGCAACTGCGTTGGGGACGAACGGTTTGTCACTAGTAATGCATGTGTCCGAGGCGCTGAATCCAATGCAACAAGCTGGAGTTCCGGCTGCGCAATGCATCGAGTCGACGTTGATAGAAAGACAATCTGTGGCTTTGACGGTTGCCAACAGACCTCGTGCACCGGCATGCGCTGGCAGGTCGGCATTTGCTGCGGCAGCCGCTGCGGCAGCCGCTGCAGCGCCACTCAGCAGTACCAGGGCCAACAGGACTGCCAGGATCTGCAAGGTCACTGCTTATAGTCATTGGAAGTCACAGCACAGCCTAGGCCATATTCACCCTGAGCAATCGGCGAAGTCGCTTGTCTGCTGCAGCTTACCTTGGATGTTTGACTAGCCATGGTCCGGCGGCCTGTTTTACAGAATTCTTGCCACGGCTCAGAATCGCGCCGTGCTCGCTTGACAGCACAAGGGACTATGACAGACCCACCAACTGCCGCTCTCGACGCAAGAGAAGCTGCCTCACATACAGTCTAGTACTTTGCCGAGCACTCCACCGAAGCTTGGGGAAGCTATTAGAAACTTTCGGAAAGATTGCCCTTTATGTGCATTTTGGGCAGCACATGCGTGTCAATTTTCACTTGACTCTTCTCGTGTCATCCATCCTTGACTGTTCTCGTGACGATTTCAATGCAGTATGCATACTAACACCTGGCCTCGCCAGGAGCCGGACTTCTTCCGCTTTCTGCAACCCTCAGACTTGTATTTTTGTGCCAGCAGTGAATAGACTTCCATGCAGTCGGCGCACTTACGATAGCTTGCGATCAGACCTTCTCCACTTGAATACAAGCCTGCAGGATGCCATGAACTGCAGACTTCCATGAGTGTGCAGTATGACCTTCACAAAGTAAACCTGATCAAGATCTTGCTTGCTTGTGACAAAAGACTCGAAAAGGTGTTTCAGCAAAAAACAGTCTAAAGCGAGCCAAAATCTGCTGCAACAGCACATGAAGTTCTGTGCCATCCTGCTTACGTCTGTATTGCTTAACCTACTTGGTCAATCTACAGGCCAATGTACCCAGTGCACCAGGGTTGACAGCAATGCATCCACAAAGCTGAACCTCAACTTTGCATGTGAGCACGACAATGTTGCAAGGTGATGTTCAAAGACTGATGCCATGCATCACATGCCTGAGCCTCTATATTTACATCACTTTTCCTTGCTGTGACGCCACCTACAGTTTGACCCAATCTAAATTTGCACAATTTTTTGGATGAGCCAGCTGCAATGCCATGATTTGAAAGGAAATGTGCAGCTAGATCTCTAATCAGCCTGCAGATTTTGATTGCAGAGGCTGCACATGAACCAGAGCCCTGCAGATTACCCCTGGCAATCTGCTGCTCTACTATTCTCTGGTCTCTGCATTTGGTTCTGCAGCAAGCAATGAAGCTTGACTACAAACAGCATCACAGCAGAACAGCGACTGCCCACACTGCTTTAAGCACATAGACAAGACCATTTCGCTTGATCAGAGCAAAGACAACAAGATTTAGGGGGTGTGCTCACCAGGCTTGCAACATGCACAGAGCAAAAGTCTGCCTCAATATCACAGCAGAGACATGTCAGGCAGAGGCAAGCTGGGGTGTAGAGCCTTACTGCTCTTGAACTGTCTGTTGTTAGCTGGTAGGCATCCTTGCCTTGCTGCCAGTGGTCGGCAGCCTTGCTGGGCTCATAGCTGAAGTCTAGGTTCTTGGCGCGGTGAGCCTTCCTCTCAGCACTGTTGGTGCCGTACTGCTGGTCCCACTTGGCCACCATGAGGGGGTCGGCTTGACCATCAGCAGTGAAGGCCATCATCAGCTGAGGGGAACCTGCACAGCTTGCATACTTCAGCTACAGCACTGGAACCAGGACGACAAGGGAGATTGGCAGGGCCATGGCAGACCAAGAAAAGGGTCATCACCATTGCAGCATAAACACCAGTACCCAGGTGCAGCCTGCAAGTGACAAAAGTGTATGGCACGTCTGAGTTGACTGACAATATCCAAGGCCTTGCAGCTGTGCAACTTGTGGCAACTTTGAAATCAGTTCCTGTGCACAACAGGTATAGACATTGTGACAATATTAGCCGTGCATCTATTGCAAGAGCAGAGGAAGCTTGACACAGCCTGAACACTAAGAACAGTTTGACAATTGCAATTGCCCCTGCTGGATAAGGAGGTGCACAAGGTACACTGCATAGACAGAGACAATGCATTTGCAGCTCTGATCTGGACAGCTGTATTCAGCAAAGTCACAAACACTGCCAAAGGCTGCCTTGAATTGTGATCTTTTCTGAAGTCAACGAGTAACAGAGTAGAAATGCCAGACATGTATAATGTGTTACGCTGAAGCATGTAAAAGCGCAACAAAAGGATTGCAGCTTGCTTATGTCAGCTTGCTGCCTTGGGGGTCCAGGCTCTCACCAAAGGGCAGCTCATCACCACGGTCAACCTGCCAGGTTTTGCTTGCAAGCCAGGAATTGCAGAAGATGTTTGAGCCACCTCTGCCAGGGCTTGCCTGCATCACAAGCTGCTTCTCATACTGCTTTGGATGCGATTCATGCTTCAAGAACAAGTCAGCAAGCTCATAAGTCGGCTTCCAACTTTTAGTAGTAACTGCCAGATTAAACTCCCTGGTCAAGCCAAGCCAGTCAGTGCGCTTTGACTTTGGATTTGTGTGCAGCATGTGACATTGCATGAAAAGTGAATGTTCTGCAGGTGTCTGCACTGGTCTGCAGAAGTCTGAAAGTGTGGAGGGTCTGCTTTGTGATCTGCGTTGTTGCAGGAATTTGGGATGCTTGATGGGATCTGGCACAGCTTTAATGATGTCCTTAAGCAGCCCCACATGTTGCTCAGGTGGCAAGTTGAGCTGATCCAGGGCTGCAAATCAACATGACAGTGTCAGTCTTCGCATAAAAACATACCCCGAGATGAGACAGCAACAATGCAATTTGTTTCAGACAGTGCTGTTGACAGCTGTGCTGCTGCAGGAACAGAGCTGGATTTGTGTGCTGACTGCAGGAAAAACCCGTCTGTTGCCTGGCTTTCAGCAGCAAGCAGGCACTAGCGGAGCCCACCTGGAGCAGTGCTGGCAGCCCTGGTGCCTGCTTGCTACTGAAAGCCAGGCAACAGAGGAGTTGTCCCTGCAGTCAGCACACAAATCCAGTACACACAAGCCATGTAGGCTTGAGCAGAGTATAGCCAGCAGCTGCAGCAATGCACACCTCATTTCACAAAGCGCAGTTCATCTAAACCTTATGAGACTGTTTGTTTACCTCTGTTTGGTGCCAATGCTTCACCAGTGTGGTCTGTGCATGCCGCTATGAAGATTACTGGACCTGCCATGGGCTGCATCCATGAGTTAAGTCAGCATCTGAGACACAGCACGCACAACAGCAATGCATGTGTGGGTAAAGTAGGCAATGTAGCTGAATCAGACATGTGCATCACATTTAAGCTGACTGTTGAACCTTACTTATCTTGCACAATGTATTGCTAATCAAAACAGGGCTGCATGCTGGAAGAGCCCCTGATGCTGTACTCTTGCCTGAAGTTTGCCTATATATAGCTCTGCAGTTGTTACAATACAACAGTCTTGATCAACATCTCTAATTAGCTCAACAAAGTCTCCAGGACAATCTACCGTAGTACAGACCGCTATTCTAATGCACTGCCAATTCTGCAACTGTGACATCCTGCTAATATCCACATTGCTCACTCCTACTTAATTGTACAGAGCCCACACCCATACCTAGCATTGAACTCATGTGGGGATAAAACTTCCTAGAGCATTTGCATTTGCACAGCAAACATATTGAAAAGGCAGCTGCATCTCCCAAATGAGGAAGCCAAGTTTGCAATACAGCTTCTACATCAATAGCTTCCTGACTTGGCAATCAACTCAGGGCCAAGCACTGCAGAGCTCTTGTGTATGCCCCTTTGGGCACTACTCTTCTCTGGTCTCTGCACTCGGCTCTGCAGCAAGTAGTCAAGCATAAGAACTTGATAATAGGATAGAATGCCATGATTCAAGACATGAATGCAGAGTGGTTCTGCACACACTTCTCCCAAACATATCTCATACAAAGATGGAGATAGTCCATGGAGATAGACCATCTGGAGATGGTCAGGAAACAAGCAGATCCTAAAGCATATTTGCAACTTGCACAGCACATAGTCTGTCACAACATCGCAGCAGACACATTTCAGGTGAATGCCATCTGGTGTGAGGTCCTACCGCTCTTGAATTGTCTCTTGTTAGTTTCCAGCTGGTAGGCATCCTTGCCTTGCTGCCAGTGGTCGGCAGCCTTGCTGGGCTGGTAGCTGAAGTCTAGGTTCTTGGCGCGGTGAGCCTTCCTCTCAGCACTGTTGGTGCCGTACTGCTGGTCCCGCTTGGCCACCGTGAGGCGGTCGGCTTGCCCATCAGCAGTGAAGGCCATCATCAGCTGTGGTGGTCCTGCACAGCTTGCATGCTTCAGCTACAGCACTGGCACCAGAAAGACAAGGTTATGATGCGACAGTAACGAGAAAGACAAGGGAAGATGACAAGGTCATGCTGTACCAGAACAAGGAAGAGTTATGGAAGTTGCACCCAAGGCGCTGGTACCAAAGTGCAACTTGACGAGGCCTGCTTGTACCAGAAACCAGAAACGCAAGGGAGATTGACAAGGTCATATTGCACTGGAAACTAGAACATATCATCAGTGTTGCACCAAAAGCACTAACACACCACAACGGGACAAAGCATCAGCGTGGAGCATGAGTTGACTGACTGTGTCTAATAGCCTGCAGCTATGCAGTAACTTGGAAAAATGATGGAAGCGGTTCATGCACACAAAAGATGCAGAGATTGTGGCAGAACTGGTAGCCACAGTGTCTGCTGCAAGAGCAGAAGAAGCTTGACACATTTTTGAAAGCTACAAACAGTTTGGAGCATGCTTCCCTACTGGATAAGGGGGTGCACAACGTGTATGGCATACAGACAGAATGCTGCAATGCCAACTTTAGCTTAAACAGGTGCATCCAGCAAAGTCACAAATGCTGCCCAAGGCTGCCTTGATCAACACATGTGGTCTACTCTGAAGTCAAGTGGTATTGAGAGTCAAAGAGCCAGACACGAATGATGTGTACAGCAGGTAGAAGAACAAAGACAAGAATGCAGCTTGACCATGCAGGAAGGCGGTCCAGGCTCTCACCAAATGGCAGCTCATCACCACGGTCCACCTGCCAGGTGTGGAAGGTCTTGCCATACATGTTGATCAGCTTCTTCATCTCCAGATCCTCAGCCAGGACTGGCACCCTAGGGGCCTGCAGCAACAAATTATAAGTCACATCAACAAAGTCAGGGCTTGTTCAACACGTGCAAAGCACAGCACAAGGGCGACAAGGGAGCATGCCACAGGCAGACCAAAACCGTTTTGTCCTTACCTTGTCATCTGAGCAATACTGTTGTCGTCTGAGCAACATTGTAGACATGTACAGCATGACAGCAGCACAGTTTTGCATATGCAGGGGGTGTCCTATGTTGCAGCATCCTGCAGTGTGAGGAGCATGACACAGCGTAAACCTACAGGGCTCACAAAGAAGCATGGAGGTGACAAAATGGTCTTCATGCAAGCTTGCACAAGCAAACAGATATGCACAGTGAAGGGTTTTAGAGTCTACAGGCAGAGGGGAGGGGAGGGGGGCATACCTGCAGTGTGCCAGACTGGACCTCATACTTGTGGCTGTGCCAGTAGATCTTCTCCTCCTCTGGCAGGGTCTCAAAGAGCTTGTCTGAGATGATGTACTCCAGCCCAATCAGGCGAGCATTGGGCTTGTCTGAGTCATAGATGACGCACTGACGCACATCCTCATTGGGGCAGGCACAGAAGTGGTGCGCCTCCACCTGCAACTCCTCCCACTCATTTCAGATGGGATGGCAGATGGCATGGCAGGACCATTTATCCACACAGCACATCCCATTTGCTTGATGACATGTTGAGCAATGATGAGAGGGATGGCACAGTCCAAGAATAATTATCAACGACACCACCAACATACTACCAAAGCCATGCAACACATATGGTACGACTGATGATGTCACCCAGACCCAAACCTGACTGCTGAACACTGCATAAAAAAAGGGAGAATGTGTTCTACATCTCTTGCCTTAAACAGGGGTTGTGGTGTTTTCAGCATGATGGCAGATGTGTAAGCATAGGCCGTTGATGCATGTAAAGTAGTTTGAAGCTATCATGGTGATTAACACTTGAGAGCCCATCTAGTGCATCAAGCGCTACATTGTCAAGACAGCAGATCCTCTGCATTGTGGACAATGTGAGCATTGATGCACCAAATGAGCTGGTGAGTGATCAACATGTTAGCTTCAATGCATTTCTACGAGCCATGTTTGTAGCCACAACAATTGCCTCCAATCGCCCATCTCGGTACACAGTCACAACAGAAGGTGTGATGCAGGGCAATCTAGCAGACACCCTAAATTGAAGGTGACATGCATTGAGAAGGCAGAAACATTATTCAGCTCTGTCCTGAAGCAATCACCGCATCAACTGCATCCGTCCATCGAACCGCAAAAGAGTGAGAGGCAGGTCAGCACCCTTTCGAGGCAGGCTTGTTCAGATGCAGCAGCTGACATGCAGGTAGGGCATGACTTGGACTGCATGAGCGAGTGAGCAAGTGAGCAAGTGTAGTGTGTGATTGTGACTCTGCGTGAGAGGGCGTGAGTGAGTGAGTGCGAGCGCATCTGTATGAGGGTGAGTAAGTACTAAGTGCGCACAATTTTTGGGGGGGAAGGGTGGGTGGGGGGGGTAAGTGCTGCTGCAGAGAGAGGGTGAGACAGACCTGGCAGGTGATGTCATGGGCATAGAAGTGGAAGCCGCAGACATGCTGGTGGATGCGGGAGAAGGGGTCAAAGCGCTGGATGGTGCCCTCAGCAGTCTCCATCACCTTGCCTTGCACCGTCTGGGGGCGCCCTGGAATGTCCTCAACCCTGCTTGCCTGCATCACCAAGCATGTGTCAATCACGAGGCAGCATGTCAGCGTGGTCAGAAAGGATACCATAACAATGGCATCATGCATTGTTTTACAATGGCTTTACAAAGCATGTCAGCACTCTGGACATGCAAAGGAGACAGTGCGCCAAGTTTGCATGTCATACACCCGGCACTAATTTTGCTGAGTGCGTACCGATTGACAGGTCGCTAGTCTGCCTGTATTTCCTGCTGTTGGTGCTTTCTGTTCGGACCGCGCCAGCTCCAGCCCCTGCCACTGCCAAACGTATGCACATTTCCTCGGCCACTGGCTTGTCCGCCCAAAGATTGCCCTTCGTTTGAAAGCATAGATCCGAGGTTTTTGCTGTGTTCCAGCACCTTCAGTCCAGGAGCTCTGTGCCAACTTTATTTGGAGCCAGAGTACTACCCCTATCTTGATCCGAGCTTCCGCGGCAATTGCCGGTCGATCCAAGTCGGCACTGTGGATTACTTCTGTTACCAGTTTGGTCCACTCAACGTGTCTTCAGCAAACGCAGGTGCCACTGTCAGATGAACCTGCGTTTCCTTTTTGGCGTGTCCCTTCGTATAATACGTATTTGCCCCGCCGTGCATGCTTGCGTTCCTGCATTGATATCTGACAAACTGCCAGACATTCGCAAGGGCAGCAACCTGCTGTGAGCATTGTCGTTCTACTGCAGGCCGTCCGCTGATCCTACTTGGTGGTGTTGGTGACACCACTCACACTTGGAGCCCGTGCTTACTGAGGCCACTTGCAGCAGGTAGCCCACATGTCCCCAAATACTTATGTCCTGAACCCATAGATGCATGTGACTTCAGCATGGTATAACTTACATCACTACATGGCGTTGTGCGCCGCAGGCCGTCAAGTGACAATTTTTGACAACAGGTGAGCCTCAGCATCGATGATATAAACACCATGCATACCTTTGCTGCTGTGTTCGGGAGGCTCTTGTGTGAGACATGACAGAACATCTTTTGCTGTCTACAGGGGCATCGGCATGAGCAATGACACTTACACAGGAAATTACACGCTTATGGATTATGCCAGTTCTACTGTAGATCTTATTGAAGCTCTTGAGCTGGACACACCTGATATTCTGGGAACGTCACTTGGCAGCCTCATCGTCCAAACCATTGTTGTCAATTACCCCTCTGCTGTGACGCACGTCATCTTGGGCGACACTGCTTTAACGGGGGCTGGGCTACTGACCATACCAGACCCTGTTTCTGCCAGCAATGCCTTTGTAGCGTCTCAGGGTGAATCAGACGCAACCAGTCCAACTCGGACTTACCCTTACTACCTCCCTGGGGGGCTTGAGGGCCTCTGCAGAAACCAGAACCTAACTGTAAACAATCCAGAAGACACAGCAACAGCGGCACAACTCAGTCAACAGGCAACTATTGAGAGTGACATTGCAGGCCCTGGTGGAGATGAGTCAGCAACTAAATCACCACATTGTGATTCAACGCTTCTCAAATGGCTTGCAAGATGTCTGTCAACCTTGAAAGAGCTGCAAGGCATTGTGGCCACTGGTTACTGTGCAGTGGGTGCTTACTTCATAGCATGGTTTTTTTTTTTGTTGCAGGTATACTATGCCCTCCCAAATATCACCAATCCTGTCTTTATCATTGCTGGGGATCAAGACATGGTGTTGCCGGTTGGTTATGACATTGAGGCAGCCTCCATCATACCTGACTGTTCTCTAGTTCAGTGGCCAGATGCTGGCCATGCCTCCATGGAACAACATTGTCTGAGCAATGCAGCCTTATTGACCTCTTGGGTGGACGACAATGCCTAGATGTCTGCCACTCATGTGTCAGTCATTCTGAACAATAAATAGACATTGAGTGCAAGTAATGGCATGACTTGCTGTGTTGTGATGGTATTGCTGCAACATGACACGAACAAAGCACAAGGCGTGGCCACCATGGTGTGCTTTGGTTGCAGTACACAAGCTTGTAGCTAGCTAGCCAGCTATACCTACAGGGGTTGGTCCAGATTGGAGTGGTGATTTGATGTTGCATGCCAGTCTGGAACATGAATTCCAATCACAGTTATCATACCTAATTTGAACACCTAGACGGGACCAGTTGCCTTTTCGCTGCATTACGCACCTACTTTGAGCAAAACATGGTAAAGGTCTGCTATTTCGCCGGAGTTTCGCACTGTTTCGCATATGATTTTGCCGGGAAATTCGTCCCCTCAGTGCCCTCAATGAGACATGCATCGTTTCGTGGCACAATTGTGTTGGGAAAAACCCCGATGCTGCCGATTCCTAGCTCTGTACAAGTTCTATGTATAGATGACTATTGCAGTCAGCTTTGTCAAAGGCTTATTTGACTGCTTGTGACCACATTGTCAACAGGTGCAGTCAGATGAGATGTCTTCCGGTTGCGCAGCAGCGGGTGTGATCCGACGTGTCTGCCGCTTGGACGCCATACCAAGCGCGCAACAGAAACCTTGCTTAGGTTTGGTGTGTAAGCAGATAATGCGGCATGGGAGACTATGGCAGTTTCAAGCGATACACTGATAAGGCAAGCTTGCCAATACCTCAGCAGTTCACGCACTTGTGCAGCTGTGACAAAACAGCCGAGGACTTCTTGCTGCTGCAGGTTGTGCAGGACTGCGCTGGATACTACAGCACTCCCTCTACCTCAATCTGGTTGCTGCCATGGCTCACCGGCTGCAGGCTGATATTCTGGCTGTTGGCAGGACTCAGCCCACATGCCGCCACACATATGCTGACAGCATGTCACCTGGGAAGCGCAGAATACGTTCTTGTAAAGGTACAGTCAGCCTGAGCAATCAACCTTGATCACCTTCAACAGCGCAAGCATGTTGCCTGCAAATATGTTCCTGTCACCCTCTGACAGATCTCACTGCTTGTCAGTATGTGTCTTTCTATTTGGTGAACTTCTTGAGTGTTGCGTTTATGGTGCCTTAGCGGTTTCAGGAGTCCAATAAAGACTCCTTGCTCATACCTGCCGTGTTTCTGGACAAGCACGGTTGGCTGTCTTCTTTACTGTGCCTACTTCTGCAGCTGATTGATGGGCGGCAGAGTCTGTGCCGTGTGCGATGCCTGAGGCTGGCATCTGTGCCCAGCACTCTCCAAACCACCTTGGTAAGCTCCTCAGATTTCTGCACTTTGTCCATTGTGCAGAAAGGACAAGAAAGGAAAAGAAAGGGTTGCGCCTGTTGGTTTCAATCTAATGAGAAGCCAAGTAGTGCCCGCTGTGATCTGTCACACAGAGACCCATACACAGCTGCCACTCTCAGTCAGTGCTGTCTGGCTATCACAGCTTCTGCCATACTACACACATGCTGCACCACACGTCACCCTACTGCACACCCCTCCATTTGCCTTTATAACAAGGTCTGCATATTCAGCAGACCTGCCCAATCCAGTGGACCCCATGTCAGTCATTTTACCAAAGCAGATGACTACCAAATACAAATTCCTGCTTGTACGAGGTCAGTGCAGGCACAGTTGAGAGGAGGCAGTGCTCATGATGTCCAATGCATTGGTAGTCAGTTCAGTGCTGTGCAGCATTGCATACGCAGGATTTCAGGGCTTAAAATGCTGGGCGTAGATCTAAAGCTCTGCATGCACAGACTGCCCTGAACCCTAAGCTCTGACCTAAACACACATGCTCCTGCCTGCATGAAGCAATGCACGCCCAGGGAACAGAAGACAAGGCGTGTAGTCAGCAGCTGCAAGTGTTCTAGCTCTTCAGGAAGAAGTATGTGTACCACCCAGCCCAGCAAAGCTTCAAGCCAGCTGCATCGCACTGACACAGAGACAGTGGTCGTGCAGGAAAGGGAGGGGGGTGCATATGAGGGTCAGGATCAGCTGCGAGTTTTCAAGCTGTTCATGAGGAAGACCTTCAAGTCAGCTGTGTTGCACTGACACACGGACATGTTGCTGTAGGAAAGGGAGGGGGGTGCGTATGAGGGGCAGGAGCAGCTGCGAGTATTCAAGCTGTTCAGGAGGAAGTATGTGTACCACCCGAGCCAGCAGACCTTCAGGCCGCTGGACGCCATGCCCGCCCACCTGCCTAGGCAGATCTTTGCAGCCATGGAGGCGTTGCGTGCCATCAACTTGGCAGGTGTGCTCCTGATGGTGGGCAGCTCATGCGTACTTGAAACACAGGGGTGAAAATGCTCTTTTCACAAGAAGAATGAAATACATCAACTTGGCAGGTGTGCTTCTAGTTGTGGGCAGCTCATGCTCACTCAAAACACAGGTGTGGAATTGCTCTTTTCACAAGAAAGAATGGAGGCTTTGCGTGCATCAGCTTGGCAGGTGTGTGCTTTTAGTGGTGGGCAGCTCATGCTCACTCAAAACACAGGTGTGGAATTGCTCTTTTCACAAAAAAGAATGGAGGCGTTGCGTGCCAGCAACTCAGCAGGTGTGCGTCTAATGGTGGGCAGCTCATGCTCACTCAAAACACAGGGATGGAAATGCTCTTTTCACAAGAAAGAATGGAGCACAAGAAAGAATGGAGGCGTTGCGTGCCATAAACTTGGCAGGTGTGCGTCTGATGGTGGGCAGCTCAAGTTCACTTTGAAAAGGAAGATGTATGACTCCCACCATAAGCAAGCTGTCACATCCACTGTTGACATGCATGGCAAGACAAATCTCATTCAGTGCTAATGACTCATTGGCATTGGTGTTTGTGTGATGAGGAGGCAGTATGGGCTCCATGTGTTTCAGCTTCCAGGGTGGAGGCAGGGTGGGGGCTCAGCATCATTATATCATCATTAACACATGGCATAACAACACAACCAGACTAAATAGCATTGATGGTTGTGTCATGGGTTGGCAAGAATGGCCTCTGTGTGTTTCAGCTTCCAGGCTAGAGGCAGGGTGGGGGTTACGCCTCATTGACTATCGTAATGATTGACATTAACCATCATAATGATTAGTGATTAACACATCCTTTCCAATAAGGCTGTAGGACCCAGAAAAGATTACAATTATTAATCATTGGCTCCTGACTCCTTTGACGTCCTGCCAAACAGCCCTCCACGACCATTATTACTGTTATCATTAGCGTTATCATTGTTCCATTGTTACCATTGTTATTACTATTATTATTCTTATTATCATTGCAGGGGACAGCTGGAACACATTCAATTCAGCTCAGATTCTGACCAGGAGGGTCATGTATGGCAACAAGCGCCAGCTTTTTCAACCTAACAAGGCATTACTATTATTATTATTCTTTTGCTTGCAAAGCTGCAGGCGACAGCTGGAAGGACTTCAACACAGCTCAGGTTTTGACCAGGAGGAACATGGTGGTCATGTACGGCAACAAGCGCCAGCTTGTCCAGCCGAACAAGGCATTATTATTATTATTATTATTATTATTATTATTATTATCATTATTATCATTATTATTGCAGGCGACAGCTGGAAGGACTTCAACACAGCTCAAGTCCTGACCAGGAGGAACATGGTGGTCATGTACGGCAACAAGCGCCAGCTTTTCCAGCCGAACAAGCTTGCAACTTTCGTGCAACACATGTACCCCAGCGTTTTCATTCTTCAGGTTGGCTTCCATTCTCAGATTTGCAAATGCTGCTCATTGCTGTGCATCGAATGTTGCATTTTGCAATCATGCACCTGTGCATGACATGTGCACATTGTGCCATGTTTGCACTTGTTGCTTGTGCATTGAATTTCACATACTACAATCACATGTTGCACACTCTGTCATATCTCACCTTGTCTTGTCTTGCATTGACTCGCTGAATCCACACTTTGTCATTTCTTGCCATACATTGCATTGGGTAAGGATGCCACATCAAGCTTGTGGCCAAGTTGCTCTACCTGTGTAGTACATGGACTTGTATGAGTATCACGCAGTCTGTACATGGTCATCATATGTAACAATACTAGTGACAATAACCATAACAATGATGTCGACAATAATGATGATGATAACAAAAACAATGGAATTAACAGTAGTCATGGTGATAATGCTTGTAATCATGATGTGACGCAAATGGGCCTGGCTGCATTAGCAGTCAAGGCAAGCATAGCACTCAGTTTCACCACTATAGCATGAGCCCTGACCCATAACCCTAAGTCCTGACCCATACCCCCTTTGCAGATTCTGGAGGTGGTGTACCTGATGTACCGAGCCTACTACTGGCTACCAGTCATGTTGTTGTCCCTGACCGCAGCCGCTGCTGTTTCCCTAATCGTAACCCTACGCCGGCAGCGGATAAAGGTGATGGCCCTGGTGAACCACTGCCGCCTAACCCCCATTGTCCAGGCGGGGTGGGTTAGGGCTGTGTCGTCCCATACCTTGGTGCCTGGTGATGTGGTGGTGCTACAGCGAGGCAAGGCCATGTGTGACATGGTGCTCCTGCAAGGTGCCTGCCTGGTGGTTGAGTCAATGCTATCTGGAGAGGTGAGCTATCTTCCTCACCTCTTCTTCCAATTAATCAATCATTCTATGAATCCATCAATCAATCAGTTAAGCAAGCAATCAATCAATCAATCAATCAATCAATGCGCTTGCCTGGTGGTTGAGTCAATGCTGTCTGGAGAGGTGACCTAACTCTTTCACCTCTTCTATCAATCAATCAATCAATCAATCAATCAATCAATCAATCAATCAATCAATCAATCAATCAATCAAGGCGCCTGCCTGGTGGTTGAGTCGATGCTGTCTGATTCATTCATTCATTCATTCATTAGATTTTAAGGTCTGGAGAGGTGAGTCATCGCCTCCTCCTCTTCTTCCTCACCCTTCTCCCCCCTCCCCCTCTTCTTCCTCGCTTCTCCTGTAGCTTCTTGCCTTGCTGTCCTTCTCTTCTCTTGTTAAGCCTAGTCTTCCAATGATGCTTTCCTTTCCCTGTCTTCTCTTTTCTTCTGGTCACAATGTGGAAGCCCCTTGGCAAGACCAGGAGCCAGACAATCTTCTGATGACACATGTCCTGGTAGTCAAGGGTTAAAAACAACTCGAAGGAACTGTTATCTCAGCCACACAAACTCTGTCTGAGAGGGAAACCTGACATGCATTATCGTCATTGCATTAACCCTGGGCAAACTTTACATGCAGAGGCTCATCTGCTCCTCTGGAGAGACAAGGCTTGCCCTGCTTGTACCTAGCTCATCGTGAGACAGAAGAAAGAAAAGACTGCACCTTTGGGCGTTATTTCAATGAGAAGCCAAGTATCATACCGGGCTGCCCAGGCATGGGACATAATGCTTAAACTGTATTTTCCCCATTCCAGAACCTTCATTCCAGAATCCCCATTTCCCCGGTCCTCATTCCAGAACCCTGATTAGTATCATGTGCTGCAGGCGGCTCAGGTGCGCAAGGCTGCCTTTGTGCCAGAGGACGGGGTGGGGTACAACCCGGACAGGCACCAAAGCTGCTCCGTGTATGCTGGCACCACCGTGCAACAGGTCAGCCGCCCCCTTTCCCCCCTCCCACCCCCTCTGCCCTCTCACCCCCCATCTTGATGCGTTTGCCTGTGTTGTTTGTTGTTGTGTTTTTTGAGTGCCACAGGCAATCATAAAGCATGTCAGAAAAGTGAAAAGGTTTTGGAGGTGTCAGGGAAAAAGCTTATCTTCACCAACTCACGTTATCCACATGTTGAAAAAGAAAGCTGTTTAGACAAATCGACTTTGAAAGCAGTCAGTCGCATCTGCCTGTGTTGTGGCCGATGGACTGTGGCACATCACAAGGTGTAGTACCTTCTTTTCCTTTTTGTGTCTGATAGAAAAGAAAAGAAAAGAAAAGAAAAGACTACGCCTTTCGGCGTCAATGAGAAGCCAAGTATTATACCGGGCTGCCTAGGGATTTGTGTGTGTCTGATATAGAGGGTACTGGGTAGCCCGGTGTGATACAGGGCTTCTCATTAAGTTGACATTGAAAGGTGTAGCTTTTCTTTTCCTTTCTTTCTTGTTTCTGATGTAGAGGGGGCAGAAGATGGCTTGCTCGCGATGCATGCTTTGCTTTGGCTTCGTGCACTCTTTGTCTCACTCATAACAGTTCAGTCTCACTCATAACAGTTCAGTCTCACTCATAACACTCATAACAGTCTCACTCGGAACAGTTCAACCTGTACGCACGCATGTACAGCAGTGGGGATGCTCCTGAGTCCCACAGGTGATTCCAACAAAAAAAACAAACAACAAAAACCTGGGCTTTGTAAGAGAAAAAGGGCCTTGGACAGACCTGCCTGACCATAGTGGATACGATCTTTTATAGATATGAAAAATAAATAATGTGCATGCCTGACTTTGGTAGGGGAGGACACTGCATGAGTGAATGAATGGATGAGTGAATGGATGGATGGATGAATGAACAAATGAACGAATGAACGATAAATGAATGAATGAAAGGATGAACGCGCGACTGAACAAATGCACCAACGAAGGAGTAAATTGAGTGGATCAATGAATGCATGCATGCATGAATCAGAGATGAATGCCCCAAGCAAAACGCAGAGATGCGGGCCTGGAATCAAGACAGAGCCAGGGTAGCGCTGTTGCCGAGGGTTTTAGAGGCCCACGTGATGACATTGCCTGGAATGAGTCGACAAATGAATGCATGAATGAAAGTGCAGGTGTGGAATCCGGAGGATGCAGAGGATGAGGTGCTGGCCATGGTGTGCCGCACAGGGCTCAACACCCAGATGGGCAGCATGGTGAGGGAGTTAGTCACCCCCACTACTCTCTCAGCTCGCAAGGACACCTTTGTCAAGGTTAGTAACCCTTGGCCTGCATCTAGCAACCCTAGGCCTGCCTCTAGCAACCCTAGGCCTGCATCTAGCAACCCTAGGCCTGCATGGTGAGGGACTTAGTCACCCCCACCAGCCTCTCAGCTCGCAAGGACACCTTTGTCAAGGTGAGCAACCCTAGGCCTGCCTCTGGCAACCCTAGGCCTGCATCTAGCAATGCAGTGATGCTTCATGCTGTGATGTTTCATGCTGCCGTGTGCCTGAAATGCTGTGCTGTGTCTTTGCTATGCCATGCTGTGCTATGCTACAGCAGTGCTCAGCCATGCTGCGTTGTGCCATGCTGTGCCTTGTCATGCTGAGGCGCGCTGCGCTGTGCCGTCAGACTGTGTCATGCTGCGCTTATGCCATGATGCACATCCGGACTTCCTCTATGCGCATGCAAGACACCTTGCAACATTTTTGTCATTTCTGTTTGCATGCATGCTCACCTGGGTCTCCTCTTTGTGCATTCAGAACACTTTGCAGCACTATTTTGTTTGCTTGTATGCACATCTGTATCTCCTCTATGTGCATGCAAGACACTTTTTAACACTTTTGTCATTCTGTTTGCACGCACACACATCCGGATGTCTTCTGTCTGCACGCAGGACACCTTCCAGCTGTACGCCTTTGCCTTGACCCTACAGCTCCTCAACCTGATCTCCTTTGCTTGGAGGGCCAGCGTAGCCTACCCCCAGACCCCCCGGGCCTGGGTCAACAAGCTTCTGGACACACTCACGTACTCTGCCCCCGCCAGCATCCCCACCATCTTTCTGGTCCTTACGTACATTGCACGGATGCGTTTGGACAAGGCTGGCATCTCGCTTCTGTACTCCAAGGCGCTTCACGTTGGTGCCTATGTCAACATGGTGTGCTTTGACAAGACCGGCACCTTGACTGACAGCGTGGTGAGCCTCTTCTTCTTGTTATTGCATTGTCAGTCTCTTCTCCTCTTGCTCTGACTGCTGCTGACAAATGTTGCCTTAGATCAATAACCCTCAAGCCGCCAACCCATATTGATGGGAGGGGAAAGCTTCTTGCTGCTGTAGTGCATTGTGAACATCATTGGTTACACTTATGGCGTAACTGTGTAAACAAGGTGTGAATTTGTAAGTATCGCTGTGCAAAGGAGGTTTGACAGTACAGGTGTGACTGTGTTCATGTGAGGTGTGACTATGTAAGCATGACTGTACCATCCTGAGTGTACAAATGTGACTGTGTAAGTGTGAGGATTGACTGTGTAAGAATGAGGTGCATGGTATTGGCAGCTTTGCATGCTGTCTTGCGAACGCACAAGGCCAGTTTGGGCGCCTGCAGCAGAATTTCCTGCCCTGGAACAATCGGCTGAGACTTTACACAGCCCGCTGCCAGTACATAAGGGCCACTTCAAGGGCCTGCAGCAGAATGCCCTGTGCTCTGCAAAGCAAGCCCTGACGGTTACTTCTGAGAGTACTGACTATGTGACATGTACCTTTGCAGGCAGCTTTACACAGTGTGCTGCCAGTGCATAAGGGCCAGTTCGAGAGCCTGCAGCAGAATGCCCGGCGCCCGAACAACCCCAGTACAGCAAGCCCTGGCAGTAGCTCTTGAGAGTGCTGACTGTGTGACATGTACCTTTGCAGGCAGCTTTGCACGGCGTGCTGCCAGTGCATAAGGGCCAGTTTGAGAGCCTGCAGCAGAATGCCCTGCGTTGGAACATCCCAGTATAGCAAGCCGTGGCAGTAAGTATTGAGAGTACTGACTAAATGACATGTACCTTTGCAGGCAGCTTTGCACGGCGTGCTGCCAGTGCATAAGGGTCAGTTTGAGAGCCTGCAGCAGAATGCTCTGCGCTCAGTAAAGCAAGCCCTGGCTGCGACTGTTGATAACACTGACTGTGTGGCATGTGCCTTTGCAGGCAGCGTTACACGGCGTGCTGCCAGTGCACAAGGGCCAGTTTGAGAGCCTGCAGCAGAATGCTCTGCGCTCAGTAAAGCAAGCCCTGGCTGCGACTGTTGATAACACTGACTGTGTGGCATGTGCCTTTGCAGGCAGCTTTGCACGGCTGGTTGCCAGTGCATAAGGGCCAGTTTGAGAGCCTGCAGCAGAACGCTCTGCGCTCAGTAAAGCAAGCCCTGGCTGCGACTGTTGAGAATACTGACTGTGTGGGGTGTGTCTTTACAGGCAGCTTTGCACGGCGTGCTGCCAGTGCATAGGGGCCAGTTCGAGAGCCTGCAGCAGAATGCCCTGCGTTGGAACAACCGGCTAAGGCAAGCTCTGGCTGTGTGCAATGGCCTCTCATGGATCAATAAGACTCTGGTTGGAGTGGATATGGAGCGCTCTATGTTCAAGGCTGTTGAGGCTCGCTTCTTGGTAGGTTTCCATACAATTTTTTAGTTTTCTTGTTTCCCCCCCCTTTTTTTGGGGGGGGGGTCCTCATACATTTGCTGGTTGTTGTCTGTCTGGGATGATGAGTTCTGCAGGTTTTGTGTTGGACAGTTCTGACAATCCTGTCTTGGGAGTCATCAGAGGAGTTAGCGTTTAATGACTAGGAGTTGATACAGAGCGCTGCCATGTGGGTCTTCCAGGTGGATTATCCATATGGATCGTCCATGTATAGCTTCAGCAGAAGTCGTTGCAACTTCTATTCTTTTGCTGTACACATGTTGGTATTTCTTAAGATGATTTATATATACATATACATATACATATAGCTAACTGATGTGATTGATTATGCAGGAAAGGGACATCATTGTTTTGCCACGGAAGCCTGATCATGTTTCAAAATCCCGGACAGCCAAGCTGACCATTGCCAAAACCCTAGAGTTCAGCTCCCAAACCCTGAGGTCTGGTGTCGTGGTCATGGCAGATGATGCTCTGCCAAGCTCGGCGTTGCTCTTCATCAGAGGAGCACCTGACCCCATCAAAGATCTGGTCCAACCATCTTCGGTTCCTGCTGATTTTGAACAGGTATGGCACAACATTATCCTCGTGTTGGTGAATCTGATACCTCAAGCGTTTTGAGCAACGTCACTACAATAGACTCCAATCTGTATTATTCTTGAGCATATGTATTATGTAATGTGGCTGTATTATGTAAGTACCCTAAGGCTGGTCTTGGCTGTGAGAGATGACGTCAAGCTCTCATCTATTTCTGCTATAACGGCGACGCTGACAACGACGTTGTTGTTGATGTCATCATAATCACTATCATACCTATTATCATTGTTTTGATTATAATTTTAAAGTATCATTATCATCATTATTATTATTATTATACTAATATTATTGATTTGATTGATTACTATGCAGATTAGGGATGGCTTCAGCAGCAACAGCTTATTATTTATTATTATCACTTTTTTTATTACTATTATACTAACCTTTTTTTAGTTTGATTGATTACTATGCAGATCAGAGATGGGTTCAGCAGCAACAGCTTCAGGTTGATGGCCATGGCAGTGGGTGTCATACCAGACGTGCATCAGCTGGACCTGCTGCGCATGACTCAGCAGCAGGTGGAGGCCCATGTGACCCACATGGAGCTACTGTGCCTCATCGTATTGACTAACAACATCCGCCCTGACTCCAAGAGCACCATAACTGAGCTGCAGGATGGGTGAGCAACACTGCATTTGAAACGCATGCTGTGCTGTGCTGTGCTGTACTCTGCTGTGCTGTGCTGAGCTGCTTTATGCTGTGCTGTGCTAAGTTGTGCTGTGTAACACGGCTGACAAGCTATTGTTGTGAAAACAAGCCACGCATATTTGCTGTGCCGTGCTGTGTTGTGCTGTGCTGTGCCGAGCTGTGCTGTGCTGTGCTGTGCTGTGCTGTGCTGTGCTGTGCTGTGCAGCACTGCTGGCAAGCTATTCTTGTACAAATGAGCCATGCATCTTTGTTATGCTCTGCCATAGTGTGCAACATGCCAAATGCAAGTAATCCATTGTCACAATTGTGCTGTCACTGCAGAGGTGGGATCAGAACAATGATGATCACTGGTGACTACCATCATACAGCCATTGCAGTTGCCAGAGATGTTGGCATGCTAAATCCCAATGCCCAGATGGTCATCATTGACATTCCCAGGGGTGGGCAGCCCCATGCAGACCCCCAGGGGCATACCCCACAAGGGTCTTACCCCCAGGGGCCAGCAGGTTCAGCTCAGGGGCTGTTTGGAGAAGCCCCAGGGCGGAATGCTGGTGGCCCTGAGGAGGGGCTGCCTGAGCACTCCTTAGAAGCGCAGCTCTCCATTGTTGCAAACTGCCTGGGGCATACTGCCAGCTGGGCAGGTGAAGAAGGAGAAGGGGAACACCTTTTGCCTGGTGTTGATGCTGCGCAGAGCCTTGCAGGGCTGTACCAGAACAGCCCTGACCAGCAACAGCCCTCAGGATTGCTTGATGAGCAAGAGGCAGCCAGGGAAGGGCAAAGCCCTGCAGGGCCGATGGTGCAAGGGCCCATCCAGCAACAGCCCTTGCCTGAGCAGGAGACTGGCAGGCTTCTCAGTGTCAAAGCGCCATATGATGACCATGTGACAGTCGCAGCAGCTGCTACAGAAGCTGCCCCAGTGACTCATCATCCAGCAGCTGAGTCGCCAACAAAGCCCATCAAGCACGCTGTTAGTCATAGATCCAGTCTCAAGAGGGTAACTTTACCCCCCCTAGCTCAGCCAACATCACATACTCCTCTGCCCATTGTTCAGCCCAGTCGAAAGAAAGTCACCATACGCCAATCACCAGCCACTGAAGCCAGACCCTCCTCTGGGTTTTGTATATCCCCTAGTCAAGGCAGCGATTCGCCTGAGCATCCTGTGCTCACCTCCTCTGCTGACCACCGGAGCACTGTTATGTCCTCTGCTGCTGAAGAAGAAGAAGAAGAAGGTCAGCATGCTCAGAGTGTGGTTATGTCTCAAGGTCATCAAGACCAGTGGGTGGGGCCCAGTCCACCCTACCCCACTGGCACCCCCAGCCCTGCCCACCAGACCACCCCCCTTATGCTAAGTCGCACCCCTTCCTCTGCTTTGCACCACAAGAAGCTGCGCAGGCTCTTTACCCTTTCTGGAGGGGGCCCTCGGCAACCCCTAGAGACCCCTGCCACCCCCAGGGCAACCCTGGGGGGTCTAAAGTTCTTCCAAGCAGAGGGCAACCTGGAGTGTGAGGCTGGATGGGCTCTAACAGCCCTGGCAGAGGGGCAGTTGCAATGCACAGTGACTGGGGATGCCTTTGATCACGTGCTCCAGCTTGGGGACACCTCGTTACTGGAGTCACTGATGCGTAACGCCGTGGTATTTGCGCGTATGAAGCCCCACCAGAAGGGGCAGGTTGTGGACTTGCTGAGTGCCACCGGCATTCACCAGCTGTTCGATGGGCAGCCACGCCACATACAGGTGAGCTTGCTTTTGCCTGGGCAGCCCGGTATGACAGTTGGCTTCTCATTAGGTTGATGCCGGCAGGTGTGTGGTCTTTCCTTCCCTTCCCTTCCCTTCCCTTCCCTTCCCTTCCCTTCCCTCCCCTCCCCTCCCCTC
>JAABUP010002103.1_pt1 | contig 39980 bp, 32 predicted proteins | sample 5559201 | NCBI WGS metagenome assembly JAABUP01 (sample SAMN10711887, study PRJNA513373) | rock metagenome | isolation source: Antarctica rocks | place: Antarctica | reverse complement strand
AGGTGGTTGATGGGGTGGTTGATGGGGTGGTTCAGATATTGTAATAATTATTGTAATAACCATCTCATCAACCACCTCGTCAATCAACCACCTCGTTAACCACCTCATCAATCAAACACCTCATGAACCACCTCATCAACCACCTTATCAATCAAACACCTCGTCAACCACCTCGTTAGTCAACCACCTCATGAACCACCCCATCAACCACCTCATCAATCAAACACCTCATGAACCACCCCATCAACCACCTCATTAATCCATTAATCCATTAATCCATAATCCATAATCCATCAATCCATTAACCTAACTAAATATGGGTCGGCCCATGGGTAACCCTTTTTTGGGTGGGTTGGGTCGGGTTTTCATCCGATTTTAATAACCCGACCCCAACCCGGCCCTAAGTCCTATTTTGACCCAACCTACCCCACCCCAAATTAGGTTACCCGGCCCCATTGCGCAGCATAATCGCGTTAGAAACGAACTTAAGGAGTAATATCTATCTTAGGTAGGTTTAGTAAATAGGAAGGAATCGACGAAGTAGGGCGATATATTCTATAAGAAGTAGTCGAGGCTACGAGTGCGTATATTAAAGGTTTATACGAAACCGCGACTATACTAGAGAAAGAGGTATATAGACTAAAAGAGTAGCTCGTAATATAGACTAGAGATAATATAGATAGCTAGACCGACGCGTCTACTAAATACGGCTCCCTAGATAGCGGCTCCCCCTCTCCTCCCCCTCCCTTAGTAACTAAATAGAGCTAAGGTAACCCCTTCGACGAGGCGCTAATAGGGCTAACGACGAAGGCGACGAGAACTACTATATAAAGTATTTAATACCTAGGGAAAGAGTCGGTCGGGGGCTTAAGAAGGATAAGATAAATCCTCGTAAGGATTAGCGATACCGAAGAGAGGGAGAATACTATAAAGATAACGAGCGAGGAGCTAATTAAGATATTTTAAAAGTCCTACGACGTATATATAAGAGAATTAGTAGTAGTAAATAAGCTAAAGAGCGGGGATTTACTACTATAGACGACGACTATAGAGGTAAGAGAGGCTTTAGAACGCGATACGAAATAGCTAATAGAGAGATATAAATCGGTATCGGCTTTATAAAAATTATTCCTAGTTATAGTCTATAGTATAAAGATCTCCCTAATCGATAGGAACGGCTAGGAGGATACGACGAAAAGAATCGAGGAGGAGAATAGCTTATTACACCCCGGGCTAAGGATTATAGGAGCTCGGTAGTTATCTAGCGTAGGGAAACTAGTAGTAGATAGGAAAAAGAAGCGATACTCGTCGCTAATAGTAAGCGTAGATATACCGGAGATAGTAGACGAGATAATTAGGAAGGGTATAGTAGACGTAGTATAAGGGATAAGACTAGTCGAGAGGTTCGATTAATCGGCCTCGTTAATTTAGTACTATAAATATTAGGGATATAGATATATAGCTAGTACCTACCGAGGGGAGGTACGGTATACGGAGTATAGTTAAGAATATAATATAAGGGAGTATAAAATAATTATACTAATAGTAAAGAAGGCTTATACGGTATATAGTCGTAACGGCTATACTACTTACGATTCGAAATATTTATTTCGAATTAAAGAAAGGAAACGAGTAGTATAGAGAGTTACTAATAAAATATAGTTCTATAACTTCTAGAGAACCGTAACCCCTATTATTAAGCGGGACCTATAAGGGAAAAACGCGGCGATATAGAGGGGGAAAAGAGAGGAAAAGATAGTAGAGAAGGGAATAGAACTAGAGGATATAGTAGCGGCGCTACGAACTCGATTCGAGGATATTAAGAAGTTCGGTCGGAAGCTAGGAGTTATCGAGTTAGCCGTAATCTAAGAGGACCTAAATCGTATTCGAGACCTTAAGAGAAAGAAGTAAGCGTAAGAAGACTAGTAAATACTAATAGAAATTACGTAAAGAAGAAAGAACTAGTAGTACGTAGATATATATATAAGTAGCCTTATATACTATAGGAAGTAGAGGTTTTATCCTCGGTAGTACGTACGCTTAGACGACGAGGCCGAAAGGTTTCCTTTATATAAACGAATATTACCTACGAAGTAGCCCGCAATTAGCTAGCTCGACGCGAGTATAAATAATTAAATTAATAGCGAATTCTAATAATATTCTATTAATTCTATCTATTAAATAGCTATTTATATAATTGTTTTTAAAAATATTAGCGCGAGACGGGAGCGGGAGTATTTTCGTTTAACGCGATTATAAGAAATAGTTAAAATAAATTTAGCTATAACTTAATAACTAACACTGCGTAGATTATAGAGGGAGCTACTATATATAGATCTTAGCTTACGCTATCTACCTAGCTACTTTTTATATATTATACGATAGTATTTAGTATTATAAGATATAGTTAATATTTCTACGATTTTAGCCTTACGGCTTAGTAGAAACTCGAAATTTTCACCGCTTCTTATATACGCTATATATAGCTATATTTAAGTATAAGCTACGTAGAAACTTACTACTCTCGTAGAGATAGAATATATAATTAAATCCTAGCTCGCTATAGAAGGTACGCAGCTTTATTTATTAAGTTATAGCTAAATCTATTTTAACCATTTCTCATGATCGCGTTGAACGAAAATGCTCCCGCTCCCGTCTCGCGCCAATGTTTTTAAAAACAACTGTAAGGTCTGCGGTGGCTACATACTGAATTTTGCCTGGTCGCGCAAATTATTTTTTTCCACTAGCGCGGTGGCCAGTGTTTTTGCAAAAAGCTGTATGCAAGGCTATTATGCATGAATCACCTCGTCCGAGCCAATATGCTACTGGCGCAAAGCTGTACAACGACCCCCAATGAGCCTGTTACACTTTCTTGTATTCTATATCTCGTCTACCACAAGTCTCCTCAGTCGTAACAGAGGTACAGCTGCAGTGCAATCGCAAGTTGTCTGACCGAGTCTGATAATCCTCATCATCTCCTCAGTATACGCCGATTGCCTGATATGTGTTTTTATGAGAAAGATCAGTATAGTTGTGGGGATTCTCAATGGGGCCGCTTGTACCAACAGTGCAATCCAAAGAATCGATTTGGAGAGGGGTGCGGGTTCAAGCTCGTCACAACTACTGTTCATCGCAAGGGAAAATGCAAGGTCTGTGAACAGATCGACCGAAAGCGCCATGAGGCAGTCCGACTCAGGCGCTACCGAGTTGAAACCAGGTCGGTCAATCATGACAGCCAAGTTTTCTTTGCCACTCTAAGGGCATTGGAGCTCGAAATGAACCAACTCCAATCTCAAAGACCGAGGCAACTGCAATCACTTGACGATGTTAATCCAGCTTCATCCCCAATGCTCGATAGTACGGACCCGGGTACATTCGTTGGATTTCCTCGACCACCGCTGGAATTGCCTTCGAGTACAGCCACCAACATACCTCCGATCTAAAAGCCTCACTCCATCAACGTGCACAAGGACAAGCTCGATATTGATCATGTGCAGACTCCTTCCGATGAATTTCTATTGGGATCCACAGGAAGTAGGACCGCAAGGTACAAGAGTAGGATGGGGTATCCACCTCGTTGAAGGCTGGATCGCTTCCCGGGTATGGCTGCTTGTCCTGTCCCTATTTGTGACTGCAAGTCTCGTCTTTGGGGTATGCTGGGCTGTTTTTGAACACGATCTTCAGGGCGCTTTTGGAGTGGCAGCTTACATGGTGACTTTGTTGGGCCTTGTTGCTGGAACATTGCAAGCCAACTTGATCTGAAGCCGGCAAATTTGCCTATAGAAGCAGGCGCCACGAACTGCCCTCATCAAATAATTACTCTCTGCTGGTGGGTAAATATAATCTTGTCGATACAGGTCGATGACTGATTGTGTCAGATTCACTTAGACCCTGACCAGCCACTTTTTAAAGAACTTATAGACGGAAAGTGTCAATCCGATGGGAGTATTCTACTATGTCCAAAAACACATTTCTTCGAATTATGTGAGGGCTAGGGTGCGAAGCATCTCTAACGATGATTCAGGAGGGAGGTAAATAAAGTGGTGCAATTGGGAAGAGATATTCTGGACAAAATGATCTATGCGCAGACCTGTGCCAGTTCGCCTGCCCGGTAAAACCCTGTGTGTGGCTAAACCTCAGGGCCGGTTCCCCTAGAACCCGGGGCAGTGACCCCCAGATTCATCTTCATTACTCCCAACAATGTCTTTAAAGAGGCGGCATTAGGCGCCCCGGTCTGAATTGTACCTGAACAGTTAAGCCACTAATTCACCTAGGATATGGGACAAGGTTGTAGAAATTCCCGTTACCGCTTCAGTCTCCCACAACTATTCTCGTAGGCTCCGCAAAAGATCCAATCTACCATCTCGTTGTGACTGTATTCGCTGACATGCTGAAACGTACTCCCCGAAATTGGGCTACGGCTGGCTCTTCAATCTGTTGAACAAGACTTGGCCTCACCTTGGTACATCCGATTCCTGAAGCCGATATTTACTCTTGAAATTGAAGACAAGTCGGATTTCTGGTCTCTATCTACTAAGATCGCTTGTCTCTTTGAAAACCCCGAGTGTCTTTGATTTGTCTGGTCCCGCGCTCAAGATCCTTGGTGTTTAAGATTATTCATTAGATCAACATACATCATGGAGATCTGGCACTCCAGACACAGAGCTTAGCGTTAAATGCATAATTCTCTCCACGCAGAGCTATCTACCAAATCAGAGAGAGATCTTCTCTCCTCCGACATATTTAAAGGCTGGGTGTGAGCCGTCAGAACGCTTTCCATCAGGCGCGCGATCTCCTGAGACCTCGACAACGTATGCTTGCTTCTTCCATTGCACAGCATGCTATTCGTCTGGCGAATGCAATTTTCCAAGACCTTCTCAAGAATGTCACCCTCTAAGGATGGGTCTTTCGGAGATGTTCGAGACTGCGGTGGGGAATCGGTACCCGGCTCAGCGTTATGTACCACTTGAGCTCGAGACGGATTTGGAAAGAATTTGGTCTCCTCCGCCTCGGTAATATCAAGCCCACCAGGAATCTCGAGATAAGACTTGAATGCTGTATGACTGGCGTAAGGCTTGATTGAGGTTTTTATGGGTTTCGGTAAAGGCTGATCGTTTTCTATGGCGGCCATCTTTGCTGTAGTGTTGACGCTATTCCCAACGTCAGTGCCTGTTTCGAGCTGATCCGTGCTCCCGCCTGTGCTGCATGGGCTTGCTCGATCAACAATCATTCCACTCGTGCATTGTGGCTCGACAAATTCATCATCCACGGTGCCCAGCTCGTGATGTCCCCAGCTTGCGATATCCTGGGTCCCACTCATCCAAGTTTCTTGCTGCCACTTCTCGAGTCTCGAAAGCCTAGGGTTCTCTTCCTCGATGGTCGCACTCTCAGAGTCTTCTCTGGTATCTGATGATTCAGTATTCCGGTCTAAAGTGCCTTTCTGGGATAATCGTCTTGAAGGGCAACGATCTTGATTGAGTTCCGTAATTTCATGATCATTGGCCACTTCGGACAAGCACTCCGCCATGCGCTTGGCGGATTCGTGGTCATGTCCGCGACTTGTCGGTCTTTGAAAAGGTGACAAGCTATTCGAGTCGTCTTTACCAGCAGTCCTTACAATTCCTGCCATGGCATCAATCGGCGGTGTCTCCTCCCTTTGAGTCTGCGACAGCGAGACTTCGTACCTTATTGGTACTTTAGACAGATGATTATCCGAGGCTCGGTAAAGCTCTTCGGCAATACTGAGAGTGCTCGCGCTCTCTGTTGATGCTACGGCTTTACTATCTTTTCCGTTTGCAAGAACATTGTCGACAAACTGTTCAGTTGGGCCAATCTTCGGGTCTTCCTGTTCAATACCCATTTCATTCATCCAATCTGTTTCTTCTGCAATGGCATCCACAATTGAGTTGTTTAGATCAGTGTCTGCGAACTCATTTTCCTGGCGATCCATGGTCTGAATTTGTTCAAGAAGTCTGATTACTTCTACTTCGCTGGATGATGGGATGCGAGATGTAGAACTCCACTTGAGACTCTTGCTCTCTGGGCACCGGAATATCAAAAAGGAAAAGTGTGATTCCTTGAGGTGAGGAATGAAGGTCGCCCGCCACGCCATGGTTCCCTTGTTTTCTATTGTAGAATTCCATGGCATTGTTCACACAAAGAATCATTATGATCTGTTGTTCACACCTACTACTGTTCTTTTGACAGCAGCTTCTCCAAGGTGATAAAGGTGCTATGGATCTGCGTATGGGGGGTTTTACATCTGCGTACTAGAGAAGAAGCTAGATGACAAGGTCTCGTTCCGACCTAGATGAAGCTACTGAAGCCGAGTCAATATCACGCTCGATCAACATATTTGTGTTGACGCCAGGAGCTAATCATCACCAGAAACTGTGGACTAGGTGCCTGAAATCTTTGGTAGACTCTATGGATCGCAGGAGAAAGGTACAACACGCTCGAGACTGCACCGTGCCTCCATGGAGTCCTTGGAGCATCTCCGGTCAGTCGTTGCACCATGCACATGCCAAGTGCTTGATAGATCACGCTATTCAGGTGGAAAACAACAATGAACCGCAACTTAGTCATTCTCACGTGCAGATTTGATGGATAATGGATGCGGCAAAGGATCTTTTTCGTCATTACGTAAGCATTGTCAAGCAATGTTAGAGCACTAATATCAGCCTCAACCTAAGATTACAAGATGTCCACGACTTTGAGTTCGCGATCCCAACGGGATTGAGATAACAAATTTCCATCCTTTATGATCCTTTGACAATGACTTCGGATTCCTTGGGTCAACGATTTCAGCCCAAGGAGGGACACCCTTGTCAGCCGACTTAATGAATACCTGCGAATCTCCAACAAGCATGGCTGCTCACACAGTGCTACACATACCAAAGCTAATGGACTTAGCATCGTAGTCAGTGCCTACTCATGCGGCAGCTGACCTTTGTCCATGAATGTTGATTCGGCTTCAAGTCTTCTCTGTCTGCACATTTTAGCTAGCAAATCCCTCCCTTCGAGCATGAAAACAAACTCACCCTCAATTTTGATGGTTACAGCGTTCCTTCCCACTTGTGTGACAACCGGCCTTTCAGCGTGACATGGCTCTTATTGTCTGACGATGCCAGAAGATAGCATGAGGTTTCGGGCGCTCTGGAGAGAAGATTTGAACGCAATACGCATGCTCGAGCCATACATTACCATACATCAAGCTAGGTGGTGGAAGCTACCGAGGGAAACAACTACCACCTGTTAAGACTGGGCAAATACAATGCTGTTTACTCTCCGACAACAAAGTGACGTTGATCGATGTATGGACCCAAGGAAAATATTGATGCTTTCTCAAATTGCGAGGTCTGAAGACAGAAGAGCCACGCTGTCTTTGCAGCGTCCCAAAAAAAAACCAAGCTAATCCTAGATGCCTTGCTGAGCCCATACCCATGCTTCCTCAATATGCGCTAAACGACGGAGTGAAGTCTCAATCAATACCCTGGACTCAGGATCCATCAAACCCTGCGCTCGAGGTCCGTACTCATTCCAAGGGGGGAGGATTTTCAATAATCTCATCGTTATTCGAAGTCGGACAAACAGCTGACCCATTTCCTCTCCGAGAGCGCATGCTTCGCTGTAATCTAACGATATATTCTCCTGGAACGAGCGTAAAACTTCCAATACTGTCCGAGTGTTCGGATTTGGTCTCGGAACAAAATGTCCAAGGCGGTTCAGTAATAAAATTCGATCGGACCAAAGATGCTCAAAATCTTGCACTAGATAATTTCAGGGTAGGCATCAGCTTATAAATAAAATAAAATTGGATTTGAGACATGGCACAGGCACAAAAACTTTAGAAAAATTGCCGAAATGGGGGAAGATTGAACGAAACAACACAGCTTACTTTGGGACTTTGCCTCCGCGGCAGTCCTGGGGGGTCGTCTGTAGTTCCACTCCTCAAATTCGTCGTCATCCCCTATTCTAGGCGTTCTAATGATGTTCCATTCCTCTTCATCAGTCTCGTAGCTCGGGACGCTTCCATTACGAGACCTTACATCGAAGAAAGTCATCCGGCACATTGGACACTAAAACATTCCCAAGTCAGCAAATTTTCGATCAGCAGGTGAGAATGACGTTTTAGACTTGTCTAAGGGGTCACTTTCTTAAGACTTGTCTCAAGTGTGTACAAGAGTTTTTTTGGACGGGGAAAAGGTTCAACGAAAGACGTAGCTCACACTTGAGTTGGGCTCCGCCTCCTCTGGTGACAGCCATCGATTTATACAGCCTCCACCAAAAATATGGCGACATGGCAAATACACTGGCTCCTCAGGCTCATCTCCATCGAGATAGGGGTCTTGACAGATGCGGCATGTTCTTTCGTCTTGAGGCAGCTCTTCCACCATCACGATCGGAAGATTGCGTAGGAAGCTCATGGCTATCTCTGTATGCGGTCGTGGTTCCTCTGAGAGTACAGATGGACCGATATCGCTTCCATGAGAAAGATAAGCGAATGAGTCAGGATAAGAAAACGGTCCCCTTTCAGGACTGGTCGTTATCGAAAGATTGGTCGCTCTCAGCGCCCTTGTTCGCAAAACCAATCTTGGCAAATGTCCATGCCGTAATCTTTCGATCAAGCCGCGAGAGGCGGACCAAAGATTCGGCATTTCTCAAATTTCACTGGGTATTGGTGAGAATGGCCTCCTGAGATTCTTGCTGATAGCGCTACTTTGACAAATCCTCACCGAGAGACCTAAGGCACCTAACGTGGGCACATTGTTGGTATTTATCCTGTTCTAGACAAGGGCTCTTGGTTCGCTGTGTGTTCCTTGTCCAAGCCTATAAAGGCGTACTTAAGAATATTGACTAAATACGACCGGCAAGAACTTTCTGTTTGCGAAGAACAAGGCCATGTCATCATTCATGGATCACATTGTAATTGCCTTCTTTCATGCTGCTTCACCCGTCAAAGGAACAATCAAGGAAATTTAGACAATGCATTGTGGTTCTTACAGGCAAATCGTATGATTCATCATAAAGTTTCTTCACGATTGCAAGTCTTCACCCGTCTTCCGCTATTATACATTCCATTTCCACCTCCCTGCAGCCTTGGATTCATTCCATTATACTTTCTCTTGCGTCGAGTGGAAAGCGATTCACTTGAAGTGGCCACAGTGGCCGAGAAATAGAATGGCACGCTGGACGGCGGGTGACCTCATTTGGAAATCAAAGGCATATATCGCAAACTCGCGATTAGGAAGAGAGAGATCTTCTACGAAGACAGAGGGCTCGGTTTCGGAAGTTGACGAGAGCATGATGCCTATGATACCTTTGGCGGCACATGTTGCAATAGGGCGCGGACTGTCAATTCCGAGGTGCATGAGTAGCCTTTCGGGCACTACGCTATCAGATCTGACCGGGTGTGATCAGTCTCTCGCGCCATGGCGTCCAGATTCCTATGAAATCCACCCCGTTTTAAGAGAAAGACGCGAGACCACGTACTCCTACAACTGGCTTTCGGGTATGCCGCCCCATTACACGCCAGATCCGTCAAAGCCCTGTCTTGAGGTTGAGTGCCCACTGCAATATCTTCAGATTGGACACAATCAGGGACCGTATCACTACAATGGTGTGATCCGCACTCGTGCGCGAGGAGCCATCTTTGGCCTTAGCAATCCGCCTCCAGAAATCTGGGCTGCATTTTTCCGGCTCACTGCTAACCGCGGCTTGGGTGGTCTGAGAGAAGATGAGAACTCAGTAATCCCGTTTTCCTATTTTCATGCTGGGAGCTTGGGTGATTTGGATTCTACTACGATTGATTTTCTGTATGGTGACAACACCCAGAATCAGTATATCGAAGCATTTCTGGAAGGGCTGGGGCTCAAGAAAATCGCAGAAAAATCTCTTAAGCGACCTTTCTTCGCCCGTCTCCTGACTAGCTGATTTCCTGCCCAGAGAAAAGCCTTTTTCAGTTACCATTTCCTGTACTTGAGTGATCGTTTAGAAATTTCATAGACTCCACCTTTAGGCTGGGAACGATGATGACGGGGGTGAGGAAATTTTGGTAAATGAAACCACACTAAGGATTTCTATCAACTTCTACGACATTTTCCGAGCGAGATTAGTTGGAAGAGGCCCCTTAGGTGAAAGCCAGCTTTCGAGACAAAAATCCTGTAGGTGTTAAACTACTCAAATCTTTAGACGTCCATTGTGAGTCTCTGGGACGGGATTACAAGACGTTAAGCTCTTGTCAACTGTCTATGTTCCCGACCTGCCATTGTCATTATCGTGTAACACGAACGTACTAAATCGCACGCGCATGTCTCTCCAGGCTTTGTTTCAACCTCCATTAAAAAGCGAGATTCGGGGGCAGCGATTGAAGGAATTATGTGGTCTTTCTTTAATTCAAGAAATGCTCCTTATCGATTGACAATGGCATTGTCACGCTGTCTGCCACATTGTCTCGTTATTCCTTTCTCATTAGCTCAGACCTGTCCTAGATGTGTAATCTAATCACCCTGACCCCGAAACTTGACTAACCTTCCTCCCTTCCTTAAATTCTTCCTCTCGGCAATAGGTCACACTTCTGGACCTAATTACAATTGTGTTGAGCTATTCCTAATAGTTTTCTTATATTGAGACGATAGAATTCCCAACCAGGACAATGGCGTACGGCCAAGACGCCGATGGTGACTTTGATATGGATCATCCAAACTCAAATCTCTGGCCAGAAGTATTCTGTAACGGACGCGAACAATTCTCCGAGGGATTCTACCAGACTTTCCCCTGGACCCGAGGCGTCGATCCCTTCGAAGAAACGGATGAGGGCGCACTGTTGCGTGAGTTCTCAGGCTTGAATTTTCAAGGTCTTCCTAAGGACGCGAAAGCTGAGGTCCCACCAGTCTTGTCTTTCGTGAATAATCTGATCAGCCTCGAGCTTGATGATCTGCCAGAGGAAGAACAGAGTTGTCCCATTTGCAGAGAGACATATCGACAGGGCGAGGAGGAGGAGATGCCGTTAGAGCTCCCTTGCCAACACGTTGTCGGGAAAAACGTAAGCCTCCATTCCTCCGAAAACTTGTCTGGCAATCCTCGATACAAGATCGCTGACTCTAAATGAGATTAGTGCCTCCTCCGATGGCTTTCAAACGTTTCGGGTATCGACGACGCAAACCCTCATGATACTTGCCCATTCTGCCGCTCAAAGCTTGCATCGGAGACAAAGCGACCCCTTGATACCATGGAAGGAGTTGAGCAGCTGCTGCGGGATGCAAACTATCTCCTAACGGCTGAGGGTCCAATGACCCTCAATACTGAGTTCAGACAACGTTGGGAGGGCGTCAAAGAGTATGTCCATAAGTATCTCAATGGGGCGAATTCCAAGCGAAAGCGTATTGACACACTCCAAGACATTTTTGCTAAGGCCTTGTTCTGTGAAATCATTGAAGCTCTTTGGAGGACTCGCACTGCAGAGACGATGCTGCAGCTGTCCGAGTGGAGGGATGATACATTGAATAAGCTTGCTAGCTTTGAAGACGCAGGGCTCATCAGGGCATACTTGGAATGCCAGGCAGGCGAGTACCTCGAAGACGATGATTCTGAATATACCCGAGAATCCATTGAGGCAGACATGAAGGCGATGCCTTTCTTTCTTAGCCAGCTAATCAGGACAACGTACTCAAGGTGTATTGCAAGAGAAAGTCTCGGCGGTCACGGTAGCGAAGAGACTCGATATGAATGTTTCCTTAATGCGCTTCGAAGCGAGATCATCGGCGGCTCACTAAGCCCGTTCACTAGCATCATAAAAGGGAAGGAACCTGAAACGAGATTAATTCTTAGAAAGGCGTTGGATAAAGCGCAGCAGCGTGGAAGGGTACGGACTTGGCTATTGAGAGCGGATATGTAGAGATGGTCCGGGACACGACAAAATTTTTGCCGCCACGTATGACGGTGCTCCACAGCTTCTCAAGCGCATCTTCCACACCGTGTACAAGACGCACTTTCTTAAAGACAAATGAGGCGCCAAGAAGCAGGAACGGTTAGGTAAATCAACCGGATGCGACATAATTCGAGTTCCATCTGTGTCTTTGTATCAAACCTTGATGATCCATAGCTTATTAGGAGAAGACGTCCAAAGACTCATATCGTCCAGCTATTGGAGTTCCAAATCTTGTACCCTAACAGAACTTCGCCATCACGTTTTTTCATATGAGTGGAAGCCGTCGGCGGCTTCAGTACTGGGTACTGGCGCCGCAGCTTAGGTCCGCATGTCGACTGGATCTCGACGTTTGATTAGTCCTCCCAACAAGGATTTTTGTAAGCCGTAATCGAGGAGCGCGTTCAGGCTCCGCAAGGACCTGGATAAGGCAGAATTTTAGAACCCCATTTAAATAAACTATCGGTTCCTTCATCCCATCAACGTAGCAGCATAAATAATACCAACTGAATCTAGAAGCGTCACTGGATCCTCTCTGTCCTATGACACTCCGATCCTTATCTCACAAGGTCTCAAACGAACGTTCAGAAATCTCTTACATGCACCCAAGAGATTGTTTACTCCTATATACCGCACTTGCCCTCTCTTACCTCACCTAGAGATTACGATTATCCCGGAACACTTACTTGCCTTACAGAACGAGAGTCAAAGTGGCACAATTTAGAACGGGGACTGTTGTCTCGTCTAGAGTAGTGGAAACAGGCAGAGGGGACCGATCGCGATGCCCATGCAATCAAGATGAGGGTGTGTTGATCATCGACTTCTAAGATGGAAGACAACAGAATTGAGGGTAAAGTTCCTTAGCATTCTTACAAATCACTATGATCGACTCTCCTATGTTCTGGCAGGATGCTAAGTCTAAGGAGTTAGAGCTGAAGTCTTGGCCACTTGTGTGTGGTGGTATTGGACTACCTCGGCATTTTCTCCCTTCCTCGACGTCCTCTCGACGGAGGTCACCTAGGTAGCGGCCGCGTCTTAAATTAAACCTGGAGGAATTCAGCAACTGGGCTGCCAGGAAACGGGTACAGTTTAAAATCAACCGGGCTTGCAGCTAATACAGCACTACTAAATTAACTTGTCTCGTATCTGCGGTCAACCCTTGGAGTCTAAGGGTGTGGCTTTGCGGCGCAAGATAGCTTCTCTAATACGACCCATCTCTTCTGCAAACCAAAATCTCTCCCTTTCCTCAAGGAACTCCGGCACGTCCTCATACTGCACAGTATCTCCAACCTCGACAAAATTCTCCTGTGTGTTCAGCAAATAGAACGCATTTTGGGTTGGCACGACCCAAACACAATAAACGCCTCGCCAGTGAAAGTAGAGTTCCCACAGCATCGTCAATGTACATTGCTGCCCTTCTGGAAGTGCCGGGGTGCGCCAGTACTGTTCTTCAAAATCTATGGGACAGACGTGAGAGCTGTCGAGGTAGGAGGTAGTAATCTTCGCGGGTCGAGAAACGTCTTGTAAGGAGATTCGGTAGGCTGTGAACTCGTCTTTGGGTATTGGACTCATCGGGGGAAGGATTCGCCTGGACCTCACGGAGGGATCTGTGGTACATTCTGTTGATGCAGGCCTCGCGGGGAATTCGAAGAGCTCCTCGGCAGATGGCATCACGAAAGAGTTGGATTTTCGGCTGTTGGTGTTATCACGGGTTGATCTAAGCTGTCTGAAACTGAAGAGGCTCGGCGCCATTTTGGTAAGGTGATAGTGTGAGCGTATTTTGGCTCCAGTCGCGACTTGGATGACTGTACGTTTGCGGCTGGGTTCGAGCGTCGAATTAATGGACCGAGGCTTTGTATTTGAGCTTCTTTGCGGGGTGCTTTGTGAACAGTCTTTTGTGAAAGGGGCTTTGTCCCGGAGATGTCCGTGCTCAAAGGGAAGAGTGCCTACGTCCGTACTTGCCAGGAACGCTGGAACTTTCGTGGAATCGCTTTGGAGGAGTCATCGAAGAATGAGAGGCATGCGCTGGGGTTTGTAGGGCTTTGCAGGTACAAAGAGAGCACATGATTATAGGAGATGGTGGGGAAGACTGGAGCCAGAGCCATGGCTCCGGGTCTGAGTCGGTTCCACTTAACCTTTGACGACAGCCTGTCGAAGTCATGAAAACATCTCCCAAGGAGTCACCCATCAAATGAGAGAAACTTGGGGCTAGTGGAGCAAATGCTAGCGTGTGCTTGGAAATAGGGTCCAGGCAGATAGATCCGATTTTCAACGACAGATTAAAAGGTACCACCGGACTCTCCACTTGGGTGTAATCATTGGTGCCTATGCAATGTGAATATCCCATCGAGATGTACGGGCCCGTGCTCGTGGGTTCGAAAGTACTGTCATGTCAGCTGTCTCCAATGTTAAGCGGGGCTCATGATGATCGTCGGTATGGAGGCTTTGATAAGCTGTACGATTCTATATCTGAGTCTTTCAGCGTCTGAGATCGAGCAGAGAGTCGGAAGGTGCCATTCCTGACAAATCTACCTACCGGCACTATGGTAGCATCCAAAGGCTAAAGTAGGAAGCTGATTTTCAGAGCCCTCTAGTATGACGAGTGAGGCGTTCCGGGCTCGTTTCATTAATCTGCCATTCACAAGGCCCGGGCATGAAGAAGTGGCCCGAGAAATGGAAACGTTTTATTGTAGATGGTGAAGTGAGATCCAAGGGACAGGCCAACAGCCGATCGATTTTATATTGATGTCCAAGAACTTTATGAATCTCCTCAAGAGCCACAGAGACAGGAAAGGGCGTTTCATCCCAACTAAACGAGATTTCACGGCATCGAGTGGTCAAACTCAACATGATATCGGGGACGCCTGGCTTGAACTCGAAGCCTGGCGATAAGTACCGGGTGCTGCAACATCCTTTTAGCCACTGCATGAGCAGGGAGAACAGACGAATCCAATCCTCATGTGGCTTGTGATAGATACACGTTATAAGAATAAGCGACACGGTGTATGGACAAGGTAATTCAGGCTTAATCTTTTAGAATTGAGCGGGTCTCCCTGAAAACCGAATGGTCTAAGTCAAAAATCAGATAGGAAGAGACATCCATCATAGATACGCGTGCGACGCCAGTGTCGCCAGCTTGACATTGTCAGGCCAAGAGAGGAAGCGCATCAGAGAAGGATTTCTATGAGCGGCTACAAGAGCACATCTTCTCGACGTCGCGTATCGCATCCACAAATCTTCTCGACCATGCGAAACGCTTTCTAGACCCCTCAAATGGCCTCAGCTCGATTTCGCCGGGAGTTTTTCCGGACAATGTCCCACATTATCCCGCTGTTGTACCCACGGGATCCCACGCACGTCGATCCTAGCTATCCCCGTCCTCCTTTCCCTGGGAGCATACTCGAGGCATGTGGTCCCCATACAGTCAATGGCTTGTAGGATTCCTAGTCACTATCACGGAAGCTGCGAGTATCCTGGCCCCGTCTCGAGCCAATCTCACGTCCCCCCTGTCCTTAAACCTGAGCTCGGCCTTCAATGTCAACCGTATCAGCTTTCAAGATACCGTCCGTCACGCCATCCTTACGACTATTGCCCTTTACCCTGAAGCCGGTCTTGTTTCCATTCAAGCCAGTACCACTGGTAATCCGACGAATGACCCTAGACGCCTCAAGGATGTTCAAATGACTTTCAGAATTCCCCCCAGACCTCCCTATCGCACCATCATCGTCGCGATGTCTGGGTTGTGGGGCCGATGGGCACCACCTCAGTTGAGCCCGAAGGCCGCACCAGACGACCGAGGGACTCTTCCTGTTGATTTGGGTATGGATCTTTCAGAGGCAGACCAGTTGATCAAGGGACGCGGCTACACGCAGAGGTATTGGTGGGCTGAAGTGGTGTGGCCGCGGAGTATGCCGAGAGAAATGATGCAGGTATTTTATGTCTTTGAAATGGAGGGCGAAGGGCCAGGGAGTCCAGATGTGGTCATCGTCGGTGCTAGTGACAGGAGGGTTACAGCGATACCGAATGCAAGGGCCGGCTACCAGTGGCTCAGCGGGGAATAGAAAGCGAAGAGTCAATGCGACTCATGGCCTGGTCTGTAGCTTTTGGCTCCTGTCGTATGTGATGGCAATCCGACCGGTGTCAAACCGGTCGCCATTCCAAGCCTGAGTTCAACGTCAAATAGCGCCTGAAACCCAAAACCACTAAGACTTGAGAGAGCATCTTTCAGGAGAATCGCTCATTATTGCGTCATATCTTCCAGCTCATTCCGAAGGGTTTCCTTCTCAACCCAGTGTAACCACCCACTTCTAGGCTGTGGGAACCCTCCATTCGATCGTCCAGCCGCGATCTCAGCAAACAATTGCTTCAAGCTCCCGTATGTGAGCCAAATAGACTGTCCCTATTATAGTGGGCGCCGAACGTTTGAGAGTGACTGTTTGATGATCGGCGTGGAAATCCGTTTTCTTTCCGACACTGTTGAAAGCTGCTGTCAGGACGACAGGCCCTAATCTTCGAATATTGGACCGAGTTTGCAGCGGAGGCTGTACTGACGAGGCGAATGGTCATTTGCAGGATTGCCTGATTATATTGCTGGCAAGAGTACTAGCATCAGGAGCTTGTCTCGGGACGCTAGCCTATTACGTCGTAGGCAAGCTACCTCACTCGAGCATTCAAATTCGGCGAGACAGGACAATCAGGAGCTGGAAGTTGCATTTGTCCGGTCCTCCGAGCAAGACCGAACCGGAAGCCCGGGCTCTATATTCAGTAACTACCTCATGAACACCGGGAAAGGTAGAAGATCAAATTGCAGACCACAATTCTGGCAAGCCGTTCGCCTCGATTCCAGAGGCGCATTACAGCCGCGAGGAACGTCCGACGAGAGCTAGCAGGGGAGAGCAAACGTCGCTCTTGAGACGTTTCTCGGGATGATATTGTGCTCGTACAAACGTATACAGATCTGGCAGACGATTTGTCTGCAGTGAGTATCCCTTATCAACATCAGTCTTTCTGGTCTGAGAGCACGAACATAAGCGGCCTCCCCACGAATTCGTGTTTCTAAAGCTCTTGTACTAGTCCTAATCTTGTATTCAAAGCTTGGGAGAGCAAACCACTTGTCACTTGGCCTCTTCATCATACAGTGACTTTCAGTGCACAAGCATTGCAAGGCTCTTGACCGCGTCTACCACGTATTATTCCGGAGACGGATCGAAGAGTGAAGACAACTCCAGAACTTCAATGTAGACCGCGAATTCTGTACTTCATGCCTTGACAAAGGCATGCCCCTGCCTGCAGAAGCAATCGAACGATAGAGGCCAACAGTCACTGATCGAAAGGCTTACCAGCCAGTTGGCTATTCGCTGCGGCGCAACCTCCAGGCCAGACCGAAGAACATGATAGGTGCAATGGAGTGAGACATTAGAATAGCAGTCATACCTACATCCGCGCAGTCTTTGTTCGGCTTCCCATGTCAGCGTTCTCCAATTCTAATTGAATCTTCGTTCTTTCGCGTCAACTTTTCACTCAAGGTACTGGCAAGTAGCATCTCATCAGTAACGCACAAGGTACATTGGTTTCTTTGGCTTTCTTGCTCATGCCTGATGAGATGGCTGGACTTGCTTCCCAATTCGTCTGCTGCTTGTTCTAGTTGTAGTATAGCGTTTCGGTGGCCCTGACCGCGGAGCCAGTCTCGGTACAATCCCACTTTCTTTTTAGGACTAACATGTCATCGCATTATGATACCACTCCTTCCAAATTAGTAGGTAGCAATTTCGGAAGGTATGTTTTCAGACGAACATGATGAGTGGGCTTTGTGGATGTCTGAGACTTTCGTCTAAGACCTTCAACATATGCTAGAATCAAAAGGCCAGCGCAGTGAGAAGGCATTTCCTTATCTTTCTTTCCCTTGTCTCAATTGTGTCGCAATCTTGCCTTCTGTTGTGTTTCAGAGGAGCCTGATGGACAGCTAGGGTAAATGTTATTAGATGTGATTTATAGTACAATAGCTTGGACTCAGATCCTGTCAGGGGAAGTTTGACTTTGATTGCGAGCCTGCGGTAGTGATGGCAAGTCTTCGTAAGATATCTCGAAAGCGGGCGAGGAAATTATTGGTCAGCGGGGTCCCTCTGGCAACTAGAGATGAGGATGAACGAAATGAGCAGGGCGTGGATTAGATCTTTTCACAACAGTGGGCTTTTGCGGCTTATGGCGTTTGCGTGCTGAATCCTCGAATTTGATGGCGTTCGTTCTTCGTGGGATTTTGGAAGCCACAAGTCAGCGTAATGGAAGGGTTGAGAACGAGTGACTCATTCGGGAACTCTTTGGGATGGACATAGAAAGGGCGACATATTCCTAAGGCGATCGAATTGAATCCTTGTGAAGCTCGTTTAGATCAACTTCGAGCATATCCAATGTCTCATTCTTCTCTCCTATCTTTCTTCTGATTCTATCAGCACCAAGAACATACAGTCCACGAGACTGTCAAGGATATGTTTACAAGATGGAAATGTTTAATCCGGACGCCGTGGACACAGTAGTAGCACGAGGGTTGCGTCGATAATAGAAGACGATAAATTCAAACGACCGATTTGTATTGAGGTTAATGTTGTGTACAATGCTAGACAGATCCGCTGCTTGGTTGACTGTGATGACCAACAAGGCAGAACTTCGACCTGTGAAGAGGTCGGTTTTTGTCAGCGACCCTTGGGTACGCCCTTTCGGCGCATCTTTCGGCCCCCAATTGTTCGCTGACTCTAGCACCCTCATGGATACAATCAAAATCCAAGCTGAAATCCATGATTCTGTCAATGCTGCCCACTCAAAACTAGTCGCCCATATTAGAGATAAACAAGTCCTTAAGGGCTTGAACCATCGGCCCTTTGAAATCGCCGAGGTAGAGCATTGTCCAAAAGGAGGAGAAAATTCAAACATATCTTTTAATATTGATCAAGAGGATCTCATAAAGAGTCAACGAGACTATGGTTCCTGATACCCGTCTTGCGCCTGTAGTGCAGCATGACGTTTCCACCTTAGGTCGCCTCTTCACCGAAGCGTTCAATGAAGACCATTTCAGGCTCTTCATCTTTTCCCAAGGCCCAGACCTAGGCCTATCGATCGAAATGAACACATCACGCATCGAGAAGATGTTTGCCAAGCCTTCTACGCGATTTGTGAAAGCCATAGATGACTCTACTGGTGAGATCGTCGGCTTCATTACCTGGACGATGGTTGAAAATCAACACGACGAAGAAGACGCAGACTTTGATCCACCGCTGAACAGGGAGTTCAACCAATCTGTCTTTGGTGGCTTGGTGAGACGGCGAATTGCGACTATGAAGGGAAAGACTTAAATCCGTAAGCCGCGTGCCTTTGTCTAAATTCCCTGAGCCAACTGATGTCGGGTTTGGACTAGACTTCAATACACTCGCTGTGCACCCTGATCGACAAAAAGAGGGCATCGCAAATTTGTTAATGCAGTACTTTGTTTCCGTCGCTGATCGCAACGGGCTAGAGACGTATTTCCAGTCTCAAGTGATTGCGCACAAAATTTATCGACGTCTTGGGTGGGAGGATGTGAATAATTTTGATACTGACTTATCCAAATGGGGCCCTAGAAAAGACCTTGGTATCCATCGTGTTGTCTGTATGCTGCGAACACCGAGAGCGTTTCGGTGAGTTTGAGCTACGTTGATGGGATTCTGAGTGGAAGGCTCAACATAAAGACATTCATTTAACATCGAAAGCTGCACAATCTTCGAGGAGATCTACGAAGGAGATCGAAATCCGTTCTAGCAACATGGGTTTTTGCTGAAAACATTGCCGGGGGAAATTGGCCATCTTCCCTTCTGATATGGCGGGGAGTAGCGTGAATGGACTCGGCTTGCCACAATCTCAAAACTGATATATTCCTGTGTACCCTAACAATACAGACCGCATGCATACAGTCGAAGGTGTCTCGTGCCTCGAGGAAAATCGCCCTTCTCGCCGGCGCCTATCTTTTTCTCGTAATGATATTTTATTACCACTCCCTCCCCTCCAGCGCCTGGCTGAACATTACCACTCCATTACCGCCCAGATCCATTTCCGTGTTCGTTCCATTACAGCTCTTGCTCTGAACCCAGGTCTCCTCCTACATCCCTATTTGACGCCGCCTCTCCTCCAGCTCAGAAAGCTCAAGGCAAACGTGCCAAGGAGAGTCGCAAACGCGAACCAGATGAATGCCGTATCCGCCTGCGCCTCTCTACACCTCGTGACGCGATTCGTGTATAGGTTAACGGATCCGTCTTTGTCCTTGCCGCCGTTGATTACGACGTTGTTGACCAGATAGGGGCAGTTTGAGTGAGCATTGTTGCAGGAGCAGGAGTGCACACCAAGTTTGGCTGCCAGTCCCTGTTTGCGAAACGAGCTTTGATTAGCAGCCGATTCTTCGAATCGTGTTTTTCAGCCTGACAAAGCTGTAGGAAGTCACAACGTACGACACCACCAGCAAAGGTGAATAGTATGCTCAGCGCATCCAGCGCGACCATCACCACACCGCCCAGCGCACTGATGAATCCTCCTGCGAGGCCGACACAGCTGATTACGAGAAGCCAGATGCCGAGGAAGACTTCATAATTGGTAATCGAGGGCGCACCACCGAAGGCTTGATCTGCGACAAGGTGGCCACTGAGACCGAGGATCACTATTGCAAAGAATATCTGACAGCAGAGGAATGTCAGTTCGCGCGCGTATACAAGGTGCAAATGATAGATTCTGGGGAAGCAGACGGACCTGTAGACCGCGCAAAGCTATATTGGCAATGTTGGCCATTGTGAGGGCTTATTAGGATAGTGTTAGGTAGCAGAGTTGGGGAAGACGTTTATTGATGTGGTCGAGCTCGTCTGCAATTCATTCTCTAGAAACTGGGAAATTATTGCAGGCCACTAGCGCCAGGTAGGGTACTGAGCTTGCCGTATTCGGCATGATTTTCTTGGCAAGTCCACACACCTAGTATGACGAAAATTTGCAATTTATATCCAGTGCACCTGAACTCACACCATAGTTTGATTTCCTAGATCGATTACCAAATTCACAGCGCGACGGCCAAGACAGATCTCAGAGTCGGACGTTCCAGAATACAGTACGTGGTGCCTTTCAACATTCGAAGAAGCTCAGCTGGCATGAAGGTCAGACTGAATAAGCAATCCAGGCTGGCCCATTACTTTGTCGCCGGCTTGACCTTCACTTCTGTGGCCTGGTGATGCTCGCTAAGCCTGTATGTGTGTACCGCGCTAGCTCCGCGTGCCGTGCACACCATTGCCAGCGTGATGCTACTGAATCTTGGTTTCCAATATCCAGAGGGAGTGCGATTAACCATGGCTGAATATTACGAGTAAGTGACCAACTGCAACGCACAGGTCAGGCGTCATACGCCCAGCTTCCAATAGAAAAAATGAGGAGTACAAGGACGCATTTGGGACAGCAGACGGCCCCTGCCAAAGCTGGAACTGCAGTCGATAGAAAATTAATCCTGACCTGGAATTTTTTATTCTACTCGCATACCTCTGACCAAGACTACTGCCATTCTAATAGGTTTACCCGCCGGACGAGGTGGATTAAGCTAGAAAGATACGAAAGAGAATTAACGTGTCGAGGATGCGATAGCGAGCCACAGCACCACACTTGGGGCTGCACTTTGAAACCCAAATAAGAGTGGAAGGATAAGGGTGAAGGGAAGGTAACGATGAAGGGAAAGCAAAGGCGAGGCAACAAAACAGCAACATAAGGCAGCTGCCAAGGGAAATTCCCATGCCCTCGTCCCCAGGAACATCATGACGAGGACGATCATGGCCAGGAAGTGATTGGAGTCGCCTCTTAGAGCAATCTTGCCGCTACCACTATGGGTGATGTATCGTGGCAGATGTCCTTGCTCTCGTGGAACTCAGATCGACAATTATTGAGCTCCACTCGACAAAGTAGATATCGAGGCAGGAGGCACCAGGGACCGGGCTACGAATAAAAAGAGTAGTGTCAACATGAGACTGTCAAATATGCCCTACTCTACTTTATTCGGTAGATTGACGCCGCCTTGTCCTGATTCAGCAAGACCAACATGCAAGGTTTCTCGTCTTGGCATTTCCGCGTGGCTTCAGGCTGTCGCTAAGAAAGCCAAAAGACTTGCTCCCGTGGGGGTTCCCAGATCGCTGACGATCGAGTCAAAGGCTTGCACGGAACGCTCTGTAAGGGTGAACACACAATGATCCCTCCACAAAGCATATTTGCCAGTCAAAGGGTTTCGACCGACGAGGATTGCCTATGCAGACGATTGTGCGTGCATCCATGACCATCTGCGCAGTCGATGCGTGATGATTCTTATCCAACACACGAGGTCGGGGCTTGCTGCTGTGGTGGAGCTGTGCAAAGCAAACGGCTGCTTCGCCCCACACCGACGTTATCAAAGTTCCGGATTGCGGGGAATGAAACAAGCCACGACCAGATCCAGGCCTGGTCTTGTTTGGGTTGAGACGATGATAATTGCATCATTGGTTGGCCTCGCGAAGGATGGCTCGCAAGGCGCAGGGTCCGATGAGGAGGAGGGGGACTGACGGGCAGTCATCTCAGGGAGAGCAAAGGGTGCCGCCTTCATCAGCCCTCTTCGTCTTCATCGCGAGACGACAGCGCCTGTGGATGGGACTGCAGACAAGCAGATTGCCGACTACTTAGTACGCGACAGCGACGTGGTGATTGCCACAGAGAAGGGCAGACGTACTCTACCGCAAAGTAGTCGGGGTGCAGATAAGAGGCGTCCGGGAGCCTCAATATCATAATTGAATCAGTCATGGTGTATGATTACAGTACAGTGTTATGAGAAGACAGCAAGCCGAAACCTTGCGCAGTGGCGGCCCAGTCACACCCGGCTGCGCTATCACCACTTTCTCCTGGAAGAGCCGGATCGAGTCGAGCCTAGCATCCGCCGGGCCCTGGTCCGTCCAATTCCAGCAGGAACAACCAAACCTTAAACTGCCGTCGAGGCCCCCAATGGGCGCTACTGGGCGCTACTGCAGGAGCCATGCGACGCTCAAACACCTTTCGACATGCTGCCACAGTGCCAAATTGCGACGAGGCTCCAATGGCAGGAGCGCTTGATTGGGGGGAATCGAGGTGCACACACCCACTGACGATCCCATCCTTGACTTGGCCGGCAAAGAGATAAGATGCCCGCCCCCCAATACTACACCTCCTACATCATCTCCACCCCTGGCTCCCCTGGCTGACCCCTGGCATCCCCTCGTGAGTGGCGCGTTTGATTGGAGAGCAGACGTGGGTGCTGGCAGCCGCGCTTGGAATCTGAATTTTGGGGAACTCTGCCTGGCTTAGCTCTCCCTGACCACCTCGCTTGCCCAACTCGGCTACCGCTTTCCTTTGCCTTTCCTTTACCATCAGTCCTTTCCGCCGTCACCATCATCGAGAGACAGACAACGCATTCGGTCGGACAGACAGAGACGGAGCATGCGAAAGAGAGGCCCGTAATGACAAAACTCTGTACGTCCGAGCTCGACAGGGGAGATAGACGACGAGGAAAATCCGAGGGTGCACGGACTGACCATCACGTAGAACATCATCAAGGCGACAGCATGTCATCCGCAGAGGTCAATTTCAAGATTCAGGATGAAGGGCGTCTGGCCGAGCTGGGGTATACGCAGGAGTTGACAAGAGAATGGAGTTTGCTACACAATTTCGGGGCCTCGTTCTCCATCATCGTATGTTGATTCATGGCCCTCAAGCAAGTGAATCGTCCCGACCGCTGACTGGTCCTCGTTCACAGAGTGTGGTGACTGGAATCACAACGTAAGCTTTGCTACCGTGCCGTATCAAGGATCCCTTGCTGACCACGTCCAGCCTTTTTGCCTATGGCCTCAATACCGGCGGGCCCGGAGTCATGACAGTGGGATGGATCATTGTCAGCTTCTTCAGTACGTTCCTTACTGTACCCCTCTCGATCGCACATTACTGACCCCCTATTAGCACTGCTTGTGGGAGCTGGCATGGCTGAAATCCTGTCATCCATCCCAACTTCTGGTGGTCCCTACTTTTGGGCATACATGCTTGCTCCTCAAGACAAGGCGCCGTTCTTCGCCTGGGTTACTGGCTGGTGAGTCGCCCTCGGCATATCCACATCCGTGGAAGCTACGATGCAGTCATGCGCTGATGCTCGCACAAGGTTCAATCTTCTCGGGCAGATTGCAGTGACGACCGGTATCGACTTTGGCCTCGCCAATTTAATCTCTACAACAGCCGAAGTCAGTAATGGATACACTCCTTCAGCCGGAAAGACCCTTGGGATTCTTGCCGTGGTACTCGTGTCTCATGTCGCCATCAACCTTTTCAGCGTTCGTACCTTGAGATTCATGATTTACACTTCAATATGCCTTAATACCCTTGGCGTAGCATGTCTTGCTATCGGCGTCTTGGCCAAGGCGAATAAGCATCAATCTGCCCATTTCGTCTTTTCCACATTTTACGATGGTACTGGCCAAGGCGACACACAGGGATGGAGCATCAGAGCGCCCTCTGCCTACGTCGCTGCCGTTGGTGTTTTAATGTCTCAGTACACGATTCTCGGTTTCGACGCCTCGGCGCATCTCTGTGAAGAGACTCGCAAAGCCGTTCGTGATGCGCCGTTGGGTTTACTGTCTGCCATCGCAGGCTCCGCGGTCATTGGGTTTTTCTTGATCATCGCTTTGTTATTTTCGATTCAAGACTTCGAGACCGTGCGGACCGCCAAACAGCCTGTGCTGCAAATTTTGACTGATGCCTGTGGCCATGGCGGTGGACTTGTCTTGATGGTTTTGATCATGCTCTGTGTTTGGCATTGTGGTCTGTTCAGCTTGGTTGGTCCCCCATACCCTATCGAGGAAATCTTTTGGCGCCAAGCCTTTTGCTAACAATGAACAGACATCCAATTCTCGCATGATGTTCGCCTTCGCCCGCGATGGTGGTATCCCACACCGCCTACACATCATCGACCGTGGCTTTCATTCCCCTATCCGCTCTGTGCTCTTTGGCGCTACCTGCTCATTCCTCCTTGCTCTCCCGTCCCTTGGATCCAAGGTCGCCTTCAATGGTACCACCTCGATTGCGACCATTGGCCTTTACCTTTCTTACGGCATCCCCATGGTGATGGGCCTTGTCTGGCCTCGGAACTTCAAGCGTGGCCCTTTCAGCCTTGGGGCCGGGTCAAAACCGGTCGCCGTTATCGCGTGCTTATGGATCTGCTTTATCACGGTGATCTTTTGCCTACCTACGCAGAACCCGGTCACCAAGGAGACTTTTAACTATACACCAGTGGCTCTTGGTGTTGTCGGTGTCTTCGCGTTTGGCTCCTGGTTTTTGTGGGCGAGACATTGGTTTACTGGTCGATGCCGTCATCACTGTAGAATCTGCATTCGGCAGTTGGACTTCTTGGGCGAAGAAATGGTGTACAGGTCTGACACTGTTGACTCGGAAGGTCACCAGAGGTTGAGGAGCAATGAGAGCGCCAATGATGGATTCCAACGCAATAGCGACTTCAGTCCCAGTGGGCACTTTAAGGAAGCGAAGAGAGATGACTAGTAAGTCTTTCTACCATGGTTTTATAACACCAAATATGAGATTTTGATCCTGACGCTCGGGCAGTAAAATCTCGGTCGGAAGAGAATTCGAAGTGTTTTCGACACCTGCAAAAGAGTATGGGGATCTGTAAGTTTTTAAATTTAAATTGGCAGGGACCTACCAACGTACTCGTGGAGCATATGTTTGAAGGAACGACTACTTGCTTGGGAGTTGGCAATAGAGCAGCCGGATACGATACCCATATTTTGGAAAAACGCAGTAATCATTGATAATGCAAAACCCCTCTTACCACTTTCCAAATGCGCTCCTTTTTCCGATTAACGATTAGCATTTTATCGGTTAGACGATGCCGATCTTCTAACAAAGTGTCACTTGTTGTCGGCTTGGGTTCAACGTTCAATGTCAGAGCGAGGACTACACGGACATACCGGCCTCCTTAATGCCTAAGTCCATTATTAAACCCGTACAGCCATCACGCTCTCATCGCTTTCAACTCGATCACGGTCAAGGTTTTCTCCGCTTCGGAAAGACTCACCCAGTATTCACCATGTCCGCGCAGGTGACCACTCGTCAGCTAGGCAAGAACGGCCCTTACGTTTCTACACTAGGCTACGGGGCTATGGGACTCAGCTGTACGGTAGCCCCTATTCATACTCCATCCTCATGATCTCCACTTCATTAGGAGGTGGTGGTTGACATTCGGCTCGAACAGCTACGCTGTACGGTCAAGGCCCTCCCCGGGAGGAAGGCTTAAGAGTCCTCGATCGAGTCTTCGAACTCGGGTGTCGGTTTTGGGATACCGCTGGTAGGTTTCTGACGTGTTTTTGACGTCAAGCGGAGGAGTGGTCGCCATGTCAAGGACCTAACCCAGTGTGCTACCAGAGGGCTATGGCGACAATGAAGATATGATCGGCGAGTGGTTTGAGAAGACAGGCAAGAGAGATGAGGTGAGGTTAGGACGGCCGCTGTATTCTAGATGAGTCAGGTAGAGTACATGTGAATGATGATGGAGCTGCTGACGGGAGATGGTACTACAATCAGGTTTTCCTCGCGACGAAATTCGCGGTCAAGATGAGAGGTGGTGATCGTATTTTTAGCAATGAGCCGGAGTACATTCGAAAGGCAATTGATATCAGCCTGGAGCGCCTGAAGACGGATAAAGTTGACTTATGGTACTGGTCAGTCAGTCGAATGAAGGAATCTTTGACTGCGTTTTTTTGAACGGTGCGGAACGTAATCTGATGGAAGAGATGAGTAGTCATCGCTTCGATGGAAAAGTTCCCGTCGAGACAGTCGTTAGCACGATGGCGGAAGCCGTCAAAGCGGGCAAAGTCAAGTATCTGGGTCTGAGCGAATGCTCCGCCGAGACCTTGCGTCGTGCATGCCAAGTCCACCCCATCGCGGCAGTCCAAATTGAATATTCCCCCTTCACCATGGACATTGAAGATCCGAAGATCGCGCTCCTCAAGACCTGCCGCGAGCTCGGCGTCGCCACGGTGGCTTATTCGCCTCTTGGTCGCGGCATGCTGACGGGCCAGTACAAATCAAATAAAGATTTTGAAGAGGGCGATTGGAGACGCACTGCGCCACGGTTCTCAGACGAAAACTTTGCGAAGAATCTGCAGTTGGTCGATAAATTGACGGACATTGCGAAAAAGAAAGGATGTACGACGGGACAATTGACATTGGCGTGGCTGATATGTCAGGGGGACGACATCTTTCCAATCCCTGGGTAAGTGTGGTTTCGCAGTCGAACCCTTCTCCTTAACGGGGGCACGGTCTAGAGATGTAGGACCAAGCGAGCGAGGGAGAGCGCGGCTTGAGATGTTGACCGCTGTGTGCCAGCTCACACGAACAAAATGCTGACACGGTATTGTGTATGCAGGACAAAGAAAATCAAATATCTGGACGAGAACATGGGAGCGCTCAATGTGAAGCTTACGAAGGAAGAAGTCAGATTGATCAGGGATGCTGTTGAGAGTGCGGGCGAGACAAGTGGGGATCGCTATCCGGAGCTCATGCAAAAGGTGAATTTCATGGATACGCCTCCATTGAAGACATAGAATGGTCGAAGTCTATAGAGCTCGAGAAGTTAAAGCATATTGAGTGTGTCACACCACGAGTTCTGTGATCAGACTTGCTAGAAAACGTACACGTAGCGGTAGCCCAGTCTTTGCTTGGGGGACATCAGCTCGCAATCTCTCGAAAAAATGAGTTCATGGAGTGAGAATTAGCATCTGAAAGGTCCTTCTGAAAGTTCTCTGAAGTATCAATATTAAAAGCCATGGTTTGTCCTTTGATCACGGCGCTCGACAGTGGACATTCATTAATTATTTTCCCGAATAGGACTAGCGGTGATTAGAGACGAATTCCCTCTGATTCGTAGTATCTGGATAAACGCTGCAGAAGCTAAATGATTCAGCTTGGAATAACGAATACCAGAGGATGCAGAAGGAAATCTGTCATTGACTTTGTTCTCAGCGTGTGCTATTTCCAAAAAAAAAAGTCCTCGTCCTTCGGATATTTACCTCGTTCGGGATTTTGTTTGTACTCATCTCCTTCAGACCTTCGCCTTCCTAAGAGTTCATCTTGAGCTTCACACCCCTGTGGGAATTGTCACTCACATTGCGCTAGGATTCGCTTTATAAATCCACTTACATCTGAACCTCACTTTTCAAAATCATTTCGGTTGTGCATCTGCCTTGGAAGACTTCGCTCGTCCTTGAAGTCCATTCCAAAAAGCGAGCCACTTCCAGAGAACGTTCTTTGAATTTGCGCATGGTCCAAGCCTTGTTCACAGGGATGAGAGAGCGACCTTGAATACAAACAACCGAGAGAAACGCCAAAAAAATCGGCACTAATGAATGCCAAGAACGAGAAGCAGCAGCAATATAAGCTTTCCTGCCAGTAGTCCACGACGACCGTGAGATAATGCTCGCGACGGAAACCTGGGCTTGTCCGACGACTCAGAATTTGTCCTTGAGACTATTTAGAATAGGCTTGGGTATGAGCCCAAGGTCTAACTTTTTCATAGACCGAAAGCATCTAACGCTGTTGTATCAAGCGGCAGACGTCGATTATAAAGACCCCTTTCGATCAAGGACTGCGGGATATGGAGCAAGTGGCAGGTATTTGTATCAATGGAGCCAGCAATGTTCAGGTAATACTCCCTGAGACGAGACATATGCGAGAATCTAGGCTGCGAAGTACATGATGTCACATGGCACTTTGCAATATATGCACCAGCACACAAGATATGCCAAAGGATGTCTCCACATCAGTGTAAGGAATAGCGGCATCATTCCCATCAGATTGGCAAATCAGTAGTTATACATATTTCTTTTCGGAATTTCTTGAAAAGCGCAGAGAGTGATTGCAGAGGCTATGACAGTCAAAGACAGGAATGCGATCAGAGGCCGTGTGGCTCAAGAATACACAACTATTTCGGAGGAATAGAGAATTGGCAGCTTTAACTAATTTGACACCTTCAGTATCTCGGAAACCTGATGCACTGCTACGAATCTTAACAGAATACAGGCCAAAGGAAATTCTTCAAACGAGTTGTCATCTCACGACTAAATCTAGACGGAAAAGGTAAAGATGAAACTCCAAGACGTAGCAGGCAAATCGAGCTTCATTTTGACCGATTGTCGGAAACATCACGGACGAGATTCTGGAAATTTAGGGAGAAAGTTGCACGCGTCTAGTTACCCTCATAATCATTATTGACAAGAAGAAAACATGATCTATAAGTGTAGGATCTCCAGGGTTGGGTTTGGTCAAGTTGTGGGGAGGTGGGAAAAGCATGGAGATCCACACAGAAGGTACAACTGTAGTACTCATGAACAACAGATGGACCTGCATCTTAAAGAAGATAGACAGCGTCCCATGATGGACTTTGGGATTCCCGCACCAATACACCTTGCCGTCCCAGGGCCGTACCTCTTGACAGCCAAGACTCATTGGCGACATGCCAGCCAGAAATAATGGACTTCCGGATTGCTTGATGCATAATGACAGACCTACTACCCAGAGACTGCGCAGCGTATTTAACAAGGAAGGGCAGGACCGATATGGATATGAAGAGCATGACAAAGCCAGCTGTCGGCTATGCGTTCTGAACCACTATGGCGCGAAGGTATTTCCCTGCTGCTTCACTTATTGCCTTCGTCGGTCCCAGTAGGTAGTGCTGCATCAGGTCTTAGCCGTAGGATGCCGGCTATGGCCATATGCTCCGCCAACCCTTACTGGTATATGTTGAGCGTTCCCTTCTTCCAATACTTCACCGGTCTTCCAATATTCCTACTTCTGTTGTCATGCAGACTTCTCGAGCGATACTGCTAGTAGGGCATAAAGTGGAGACCCTCTCAAGCCACCCATGCGGAGGCCGAATTGGCAAAGTCTCTTACACCCGTCTGCCAGCGTCACGACGCTGGTGGAGCTAAAGAAGAGCATTGTACCGTGTATTCATGCAGGGACGCTGAGGATCAAGCAATTAGCCAAGCGAGTACAAGGAACATGAAAGCTAATGATGCACGAAGCAGAGGCATGTGCTGCCAACCTTGAAAATCACCAACTCTGTCTAGTCACCCAACAGAGCTCCATGGTACTCAGGAATACATCCATTGAGCCACGCTAGTGCTCGAACCATGCAGACTGCCTTGACATTGATCAAATCTGCATTTGACCATTTGAAATACATCTTCGAAGGCGATTCAATACGCCCTAAATCCATATTCTGGGGGCGCAGGATATAAGTTCAATTTCGCAGATAGCCGATTCCCTCACAGCTCGCTGAGATGAGCAAGCTGAGATTAGTATTGCAAGAGGAACGACGACCACGACATTAAGGCTGATTCAAGACCTCAGAAATTCGAACCACCAGGTGTGCCTGCACTTCGTAGGAAAGCGTTATCAATAGCTCTAGCCAATCCCTGCAATGGCTCTCTAGCTCCCTAGATGTGTGCGTCTATGCGGACCGCCTGCATATTCCTCCCAATCTATAATCGTGGTCGGGGGTTGTCTCAGATCTTCCTCATTTCGATAGGCCGCCGCCGTGCCGGGCAATGGGATCCTAAGCGGGCGGACAAAGCAAACGCAGGGGCGCCACAAAGGGTGATAAGTGTCCGATGTCTGTAGAATTGAGCACGCAGATGCCTGGAGGGGTTGACAGAGATAGAGGAAGGAATATTGGTGTGCGAAGTCGTGCAGATGGCACTAGATTAGTAAGCTCATCACTTGATTGGTCACGCCCACAGCTGTTCACGCCAATATGGGCTCATACGAGTAGGGACTGCATCAACTTCCTCTCCCGCATTTAACAATTCATGGAGCCTACTCGACGTCTATCGTGCCGACGCCACCGAATCATTGCAAGAGTTGGCTCCGCATCTCAGCTCCCCGCGTACTTGCAGTATCCCGGCAACGCTCATGCCCATAGTACGAGACCCCACAGCGGACTGAGATGTCACTCCATTCCCACCCTTCCTGCATCCTTCCTGCCTTCTCCATCGATCCCATCGTACACTACGCCTGTTGCACACCTTTATGCTGCATGCAAGATTCCGCTGGCGCTGCTACTCGGCTTGAGGCCCTTCCCGTCTGGTATTCTAATATTCCCGAGCCTTCCCTCGCAACGATCGCCAACTCCAGGTCAATCTCTTATCATGTGCCTTCCTGTGCCACCAACTCAGACCTCCATGGGATTTCCCGCATCTATCCAGGAGACTGAGGAAGAGATTGCTTGACCCGCTGTGACATCGAAGAAAATTATCCTCATCGAAGCGGAGGGATTTGTCCCTGTGGTCGATCCTGCCGGAAACCTGGCAATTGAGGAAGAAGCTCTCCAAAGGAGTGTGGAGGCGACAATTTACAGCTCAGTAGATGTACACTGTCTCTAGCGACATGTCTGAGCCCGAGTGCATGCGTGGTATTTGGCCGATAACAGCTCCGCTTGGGGAGCGTAGTTGAGGGCCAAGACCTTCAATAGTCGTTGGTAGAATACCTTGGCGGCTGTGGCCATGTGGCGCAAGCGAATCCGACCACCCTATCCAATTAGAGCAACCTCCACAGTTCCAGAATGTGTACCAGGCTGTCTCGTTAAATGTGCCGATCGAGGGTGGACTATCCAGGCTGCATGCGCCATGATGCTCAACAACCAATGGCATCTCTAAGATACTGCTCTATCCGCAAGACGCTGAGTCTGGGTCCGTATATTGAACGGCGACTATTATTTAGCTGGTGTTACTTCCAGCCCTGGAATCCTAGGCAGCGGCCCGTGGTTGCACGTCTAAACCATACCAATCCCAGTGGCTGATCTGCCAGAGGATTTTGTCGTGTGACTCTCCTCATGGCATTCGAGCAGCCAGAAGAAGTCCCAGATCGCGGGTCCAGAAGTCCACCCACACCTTTCATAGATCATTGATAGATTGTTTATATCTGGGATTGATCCGCCTTTCTTGGGATTTCTTAGCTATTTCGCTCTGATAAGCTTTTGGTATCAAATATCTGCATAGGCGTCGGGAGCTTTGGCGAGTCTTTCTGGTTGTCATCTTATTGTTGTGTATTAGTCTTGATGATGTTCTGTTTCTGCGCAGATTGTACTTGAGTTTTTGATTTTGAATCCTTGTCTGGAACGCTGTAATCTATGATGACGCTGCTTCCTCCTGTGCCGTCCTCGAGAGCCTCGCTCCGTCGCGGCTCTTCCACCACAGAATCGGACGCTTCGGGATCAGTGCTACATTCGATGTCTTCCTCTTCCTCCTTGTCTGAAGATGCCGAGCTTTACGCTACCATGGTCCCAAAGTCTGTCGGAATTGTTGGCATGGCTTGTCGTTTACCCGGTGCAAATAATCCCTCCCAATTATGGGATAACATTGTCCAGAAAAAGGACCTCCAAAGAAAAGTGCCGATCGAGAGGTTCAACGTTGATTCTTTTTACCATCCTGATGGCGCAAATAAGGGGACGGTGAGTTTTGTATCTGTTTCGCACAAGTTTTCTCACTGAAGTAGTATAGACCAATGCGCGAATGGGTTATTTCTTGGATAACGATCTCAGCGAATTTGATGCAGAGTTCTTCAAAATCTCTGGAAAGGAGGCAGAGTCCATGGATCCGCAGCAAAGAATGCTGCTCGAGGTAGTCTATGAGGCGCTTGAAGACGGTAAGAATTCTAATGGGCTCGTTGTCACTCCTTAGTCCTGACCATCCGTTTCGCTCTAGCGGGAATTACTTTGGACCAGATCAGTGGAACTCAGACGTCTGTCTTCTGTGGCTGCTTTACCAACGACTACCGAGACATGACTAATAAGGATCTTGAGCATTACCCAAAACATAGTGCAACAGGTACAGGGGCTAGCATTCTATCGAACCGTATCTCTTTCTTCTATAATTTACATGGCCCTAGTGTCACACTTGACACTGCTTGCTCATCGTCCCTTATTGGATTCCATATGGCACATCAGTCCATCCGCAACGGTGAAGCGGAGGTGGCAATCGCCGTTGGCTCCGCACTACACTTTGACCCCAACTGGTTTCTTACCATGACAGACATGAAATTTCTCTCCGCTGATGGCCGGTGTCGAGCTTTCGATGCAAAGGGCAGCGGTTACGCTCGTGGCGAAGGCATCTGCGCGGTTGTTTTGAAGCGAAACGACCTGGCAAAATTAGATGGCAACCGGCTGCGAGCAGTTGTTTGCGGTACGGCAATCAACCATGACGGCTCCAAGGAAGGGCTCACTATGCCTAATTCCAAAGCGCAAGAGTCCTTGATGGCTAACCTTTACAAGAGCATTGGTCTACCTACGAATGAGACCTCATATTTTGAGGCTCATGGCACTGGTACTCAGGTTGGCGATCCTAAGGAAATGCGAGCCATCGGAAGTGTCTTTGCTCCTTCGCGGGCAAAGCCACTCCATGTCGGGTCCATCAAAACAAATATTGGCCATTTAGAAGGCGCATCTGGGCTTGCAGGTATCATCAAGACGACTCTATCGCTAGAAGCTAAGAAGATCCTGCCAAATATGCATTTTGAGAATCCAAATCCAAGTATCAAATTTGACCAATGGAACGTCTCGGTTCCGACCAAACTACTCGATTGGGAACCTGTCAATGGTGTTAGAAGAGCAAGCATCAATTCCTTCGGATATGGCGGGACCAACGCACACATTATCTTACAATCAGCCGAGAAAGATCAAGAGCGGCCACAATCATCATGCGAAGCTGGAATTGAGACAGGAAGACCTTTTTTGTTGCCATTGACTTCACATAGCGAAAAGGCAGGGAGGAAACTCAAAGACAGTCTTTCGCAATTCATGCAGGCCGCATCGGATATTTCAGCCGCGAATATTGGCCGCAGTCTTGGTGATCGAGGACGCTCTTTGCATAAGTACCGATCGTACATTATTGGTGGTGAGCGGGAGTCTGTTCTTGAAAACCTCCGAAGTTCTGAAGGACTTTGGACACGATCACGTAACGACCAGCCTAGGATAGGCTTCGTGTTCACAGGCCAGGGCGCGCAGTGGTTTGCCATGGGCCGGCAACTCATTGAGAAGAATTTTTTTTTCCACCAGACTCTCGAGCGATGCGACCAAATTTTACAGAGATTGCCGAACAAGCCCGACTGGTCCTGTATCACTGAACTTCAAAAGCCAAAGAACGCTTCTCGCGTCAATGAGTTTATAATGTCGTCGCCTCTCTGTTGTATGATTCAGATTGCCATCGTCGACTTGCTTGGAGAGTGGGGCATTAAGCCTGCTGGGGTTGTTGGGCATTCTTCCGGGGAAATACCAGCCGCGTATGCTGCAGGAAGACTGACCTTCGAAGATGCGCTCATAAGTGCCTACCAGCGTGGGTACGTCTTAAACATGGATGTTCAGGGCAAGTGCACCGCTCCTGGCGCTATGATCGCTGTCGGGATGACGGAACAGGATGCCGCTGTTGAGTTGGAACCATATAAAGGCCGAGCGTGCATTGCGGCAGCGAACAGCTTTTCAAGCCTCACGATCTCGGGCGATGAGCCAGCGATCTTGGAGTTGCAAGACAGCCTACAGAAAAAACAAATTTTTGTTCGGCGTCTCGAGGTCGAGCGTGCCTTTCACTCCCACCATATGCTCCCGTACGCAGGCGTTCTTGAGGGTCTGACCGATGACGTTAAAGCTCGCCAGGCAGATTGTCCCCTGTTCTCCAGTGTCACTGGTCAGGACATAAAAGGAACAGAGATGACTGGGAGCTATTTTGCTGCTAATCTTACGGGAAAAGTCCGCTTCGCAGAAGCTCTAACAGAAATGCTGATGAATGACTCGGGAGAACAAGCTGTCGATGTCCTGCTGGAAGTGGGAGCTCACCCAGCCCTGAAGGGTCCTTCGCGACACAGTATCCAGAGCTTGAAGCTTGATATCCCTTATCTAGCAACATTAGATCGTGGGATCCCGGCTTTCGAATCATTGCTTAATTGTGCGGGTCAGCTCTTTGCAGAGGGTTTCCCTGTTGATCTGGAAGCAGTCAACAGTACCCTTTCCATTGACGTAAAAGGCTCGGTAGTCAAGACGCCAGCAGGTCGAAAGATTACTCTGCCGAGCTACTCCTGGGATCACGGGAAATACTGGTCAGAAACTAGACTCACTAGGAACCACCGCCTGCGCAAACATCGACATCCGCTCCTCGGCGTCCAATTGCCAGGCTCAACCGAAAAGCACCCGCGTTGGCGTAGATTACTGCGACTCAGCGAGCTCTCATGGTTATCAGACCACAAAATTGAAGGCACCATCATCTTCCCGGCAGCAGGTTATCTGACCATGGCCATGGAAGCAGTACTTCGTCTCGAGAATTGCCCCCACGATATCAAGACCGTCTCCTTTCGTGACGTGGCAGTCAAGTCTGCTTTAACCCTTTCAGACAAAGACTCGGGTACCGAGGTATTGTTGGATTTGATGCCTGTCCCGACATCAGCTAAACGCTCATCGGAGAATTGGAATACCTTTTCCATCACTTCTTTTAGTGCCGCTGGATCCTGCATCGAACATTGCTCTGGACAACTTGAAGTTGTATCCGGTTCGCCAAGTGCTTTAGAGCAAAGTGCATTGACATTACCACTGAGAGATCTGAGGAAGCGGACCAATAAGGGCCAGTCATTTCAAAAGCACTATAGACATCTTGACTCGATTGGACTCCAGTATGGAGACGCATTCAAACTCATTAGCGGGGAGGTCGAGAGCGGGAACGGATTTGCTATGGCACCTATATCGCTACCAACGCAGCACGATGATTGCATTCTGCACCCGACGTTCCTCGACGCTATTCTCCATCCATTGTTTGCGGGGCTCGAGACCCGGCTAGGAAGGCCTCTTGACGAACCCTTCGTCCCAACATTTCTGAAGTCAATGGAAGTTTCTGGGGCTTATCTTGCTTTAAGTGCAGCGCGAGACATGCAGTCTGTCTGGGCATGCACCGAAACCTCCCTCCCGGGACCGCGCCTAGCGATAAACGATCTGTCCATCCGGTCGGAAGATGATAGCCAGGAGCTTATCGTTTTGAAAGGTCTGGAGGCTACTGCGCTAGGCAATAGTTCAGTAGAAATTCACCAAAGACGCTCGCTCTTTTTCCGGACCAGATGGCAGCCTGCTTTTGATTGTCCTGGTTGGGACCAACAGCACTCTTCCATAAGCATCGCGCAAGTCATGGACATCTATGCCCATCAATTCCCTAACAGTAAGATTTTGCATCTTACATCGGAAATCGTTTCGGTCCAAGAGGTCCTTCGCCAACTTGGAGGCCGGGATGGTCAGCGACGCCGATTTCAGAGCCTGACGCCGTACTCAAGCAAGTCAGCCGTCGATTGGACCGAAATTGAGCATCAATGGCCAGGTCTTATTGACCTTAGCGAGCCCAATACTGGAGACTTTGACGTTGTCATAGTAGGCAAGCGATCCACGCGCGATGTCGTAGGCTTTCTAAGAACCGGCGGCTTTGTCATTGCAGATGGCATTGACTATAAGCCACAAGATCTATCCAAGCTCTCTGAAATTGGAGACCTAAGCATTTGGCGAAAGCAGCCCGATCTTGACTTCTCCGGCGAGCCGCTCACCTTGATCACCTCCACAAGCTGTTCAGACGACACAGAAGACCTCATATCCTCAATCAAGGCGGGCCACGATGGAGTAGTGAGCAGACTCGCACTGTCAGATGTGCCCAGCCACGGTATTCAATCAAAGAACATTATTGTTCTGTCCACCCTAGACGAGAACTCGTATTTCGATGATGCTGGCGACCATGAAGCCGCGAAGTTTGCGGCCCTGAAAGTTCTGTTCGAGAATACCTACAGAAACATTATGTGGGTGACAAAGGGGTCTTCTATGGAATCGTCGATCCAGAGCAAGCTATGATCCTGGGCCTGACGCGTACAGCTCGTAATGAAACTGAAAAGCTGAAGATCATGGTTTTGGATATTGACGAGAATACAAGTTCCGACGACATTACCGACCACATTCAGCGAGTGCTCAGCAATCCGATGGTGGAGGAAGAATTTGCGGAACGCGAAGGGGTTCTATACCTTCCCAGGGTTGAAGCTGACGACGATCTTAATGATCAGCTGCCCATCAATTCTCAAGGGAAGACGAGTGAGCGTCCGTTCGGATCTGATCAGCCTTTGTCTCTCAAAATCGGCAAAGTTGGCTTACTAGACACGCTATCTTTTCACAATGGTAACACCATGGCCAACTCACCTCTTGCAGAGGATGAAGTTGAGATCGAGGTGAAGGCGTCAGCCATCAGCTCACGTGATGTGGCTGCTTCTGTCGGTTCTGTCGACGACTGCAACCTCGGTGACGATTGCGCAGGCATTGTCCTTCGTGCAGGTAGCAACGTCATGGATATCAGACCAGGCGACAGGGTTGTCGCATGGAGACCTGGGCAAGGTGCGCATTGCACCGTCGTGCGCAATCCAGCTTCGCTGTGCTACAAAATAGGGACGTTGCCCTTCGCCACCGCTGCCGCACTCCCTCTGGTCTTGACAACAGCGTACTACGCCCTGATGGATCTTGCTCGTTTGCAGCCTGGAGAACATGTTTTGATCCATACTGCAGCTGGTGGTGTAGGCCAAATGGCAATCCAATTGGCTCAGATGGTTGGTGCTGACATTATCGCTACCTGTGGATCTCGGGAGAAATGCGACTTTCTCAAGGAAGTCTATGGCTTAAAGGATGCGCAGATCCTATCATCTCGAGATTCTTCTTTTGTAGACGGAGTCTACAAGTTGACAAATGGCAAGGGCGTCGATGTTGTGCTCAATAGTCTTTCAGGTGACCTCCTCCACGCAAGCTGGAGGTGCATTGCTCTATTTGGCCGCTTTATCGAGGTCGGAAAACGAGACATTCACGAGAACGGGAAGCTTGATATGGAGCAATTCCGTAAGAATGTCAGCTTTCAGTCGCTGGACTTGGTCACCATATATGAGCACAACAAATTTCTTGGTGCTCGTCTGTTGCGAGAATCAATGAAATGTGTGACAGAAAAGAAGATCAAAGCGCCATCCTCCATTCAGGAGTTGAATTATGCAGACGCTGAGAAAGGGTTCAGGCTGCTCCAATCAGGTAGGCACACCGGCAAGGTCGTGCTCGTGGCGCACAAAGGAGATATGGTTCCCGTATCACTCCCTGGATTTGGCAATGCCCGACTGTTTGACAGCAAGAAGACCTACCTCGTCGTGGGTGGTCTTGGCGGTCTTGGTCGTACGCTAGCTGAGTGGATGATACGCAAAGGTGCACGCAGTCTCGCTTTTATGTCGCGATCCGGTACTTCCTCTGCCCAAGCTATCGACACCGTTTCTTGGCTAGAAGCTCGTGATATCAAAGTTCGCGTTTGGTGTGCAGATGTCACAAATTACGTTGCCGTCAAAGAATGCATCGACAGCCTAGGAACCCAACTAGCTGGAGTGTTTCACGCCGCCATGGTCTTACAAGACTCTCCTCTAGACAGCATGACACACCAGCAGTGGCAAGCTTGCGTCCGTCCCAAAGTCCTAGGAGCTCAAAATTTGCATCGTGCCACTTTACAGCTAGATTTGGACTTTTTCATCCCGTTCTCCTCTGTTTCAGCATCTATGGGTGCCCTTGCACAAGCGAACTATGCAGCAGCGAACTGCTACTTGGATGCATTAGTATGTCACCGCCGTGAGCTGGGCCTGAACGCATCAACTATGGACATCGGAATGATCAAAGGCGCGGGTGTTGTCGATAGAAATGATGCTCTGGAAAAGATCATGAAAGGGTTGGGCATAGACCAAGTCACCGAGGATGAGTTTCTCTACCAAGTCCAAGAAGCAGTCGAATCTGGAGCTGCTGACCCGATCGATGAACGGGGAATATGTCGGTACCAGACCATCACTGGTATCAATATGACTCGAAAGGACTACTACTGGTGCAAGGGTTCTTACTTCCGCAATCTCTATTCCAACCACGATCTTGACGGGTCATCGGTAGACATCAAGACGACCGGGTCATTGACTCAAATGCTTCAGAGTGCACCAGACGCGTCCTCACGCGTTATGATCCTTACATCTGCCTTCCTCGACAAGATTTCCACACTGCTGGGCATCACGAAAGAGCTCATACAGCCGAGTAATCCTCTCACCTCATATGGCTTAGACTCGATCTTGGCAGTGGAAATCCGGAAATGGTTTTCTACTAGCGTACACGTCGATCTTGCTCTTTTCGATATCCTGAATTCGAAAAGCATCACGGTGCTGATTGAAAAAGCAGTGGCGACTACTGGGACAGAAATCACAGCTACGGTCGGCTCCCGAGCGGAGAAAAAGCAAAAATTACAGTTGTTTTTAAAAACATTGGCGCGAGACGCTAGTTGGGAAAAATTTTTGCGCGACCACGAAAAATTGGCCTATAGGTAAAATCGAGTATATAGCCACCGTAGACCGTTTAGATAGCTGTTAAATAGAAAGGATTAATAGATAATTATTAGACCTCGCTGTTTACCAAATGATTGGCCTAAATTTTAGCGATGTAGCTATATAGCCAAACATCAGCTATATGGCCAAACATCAGCTATATGGCCAAACGGTAGCGATAGCCATATAGGCTATATATCAGCCATATGGCCAAACATCAGCTATATAGCCAAACGTCAGCCATGTAGCCAAACGTTAGCCATGTAGCCAAACATCAGCCATGTGGCTAAACATCAGCTATATAGCCAAACATCAGCCATGTGGCCAAACAGTAGCGATGTAGCTATATAGCCAAACATCAGCCATGTAGCCAAACGTCAGCCATATAGCCAAACAACAGCTATGTAGCGATGTGGCTAAACATCAGCTACGTAATCAGCGATATAGCTATATGGCTGTTGTTTGGCTACATGGCTGACGTTTGGCTATATGGCTGATGTTTGGCTACATGGCTACATGGCTACATAGCCACATCGCTACTGTTTGGCCACATGGCTGATGTTTGGCTATA